>Ga0114945_10002450_pt1 | contig 10932 bp, 14 predicted proteins | sample OV2TP3_FD_87194 | JGI IMG/M metagenome (GOLD analysis project Ga0114945, IMG submission 87194) | Hot spring microbial communities from Beatty, Nevada to study Microbial Dark Matter (Phase II) - OV2 TP3 | ecosystem: Environmental > Aquatic > Thermal springs > Hot (42-90C) | place: USA: Beatty... | reverse complement strand
TGAACTCGTTCACGGCGATCCGGTAGGCCGCGCGCAGGCGGGCCGGCAGGGGATCGAGAGAATTGAAGCGCATGGCCTCCAGCCGCCTGCCGTCCTTCACCAGCTTCAGCTTGAGATGGCGCTCGCCGACGACGCGCTGGCTTTCGACGGCGAATGTATCGCAGAAGACCCGCTGCGGAAAGCCCTGGCCCCAGATCTGCGCTTCGAGCAGCTGCGCCACCTCGAGCGAGTGGTAGGCGGCCTCGAGCGCGCCGTCGGTCTCGATCGAGCGCTCGAGCGCCGCCGCCGGCAGGCACCCGGCGGCGGCGCGCTCGAACTCTGCGCGCCAGCGCTCGAGCCCGGCCTCGCGGATCGTCAGCCCCGCGGCCTGCGCGTGGCCGCCGAAGCGCAGCACCAGCCCCGGCGCGCTTTTGGCCACGAGGTCGAAACAGTCGCGCAGGTGCAGCCCGGGAATCGAGCGGCCCGAGCCGCGCAGCAGGCCCTCGCCCGCGCGCGCGAAGCACACCGCCGGGCGGTGCGCGCGCTCGCGCACCCGCGAGGCGATGAGGCCCACGACGCCCTGATGCCAGCCGGGCTCGAACAGGGTGAGCGCCGCGCCCGCGGGCTCCGGGTGCGCGTCGAGCGCGCCGAGCGCCTCCTCGAGCATCCCCGCCTCGATGCGGCGGCGCTCGCGGTTGAGGCGATCGAGCTCCTGCGCGCAGTTGGCGGCGCGCGCCTCGTCGTCCGTGACGAGGCACTCGATGCCCAGGCTCATGTCGGCGAGACGCCCGGCGGCGTTCAGGCGCGGGCCCGCGACGAATCCGAGGTCGAAGCAGCCCGCCGCCGCGGGCTCGCGCCCGCCCGCGGCGAGCAGCGCCGCGAGCCCCGGCTGCGCCGCGCCCGCGCGCAGGCGCCTGAGCCCCTGTGCGACCAGGACGCGGTTGTTGGCGTCCAGCGGCACGAGGTCGGCCACGGTGCCGAGGGCCACCAGGTCGGTGAGCGCGGCGAGGTTGGGCTCCCGCCCGCCCGCGAAGGCGCCGCGCCGGCGCAGCTCGGCGCGCAGCGCGAGCATCACGTAGAACATGACGCCGACGCCGGCGAGCGACTTCGACGGGAACTCGCAGCCCGGCTGGTTGGGATTGACGATGCAGGCGGCCTCGGGCAGCGAGGCTCCCGGCAGATGGTGATCGGTGATCAGCGTGGCGATCCCCAGGGCGCGCGCCCGCGCCACGCCCTCTACGCTCGCGATGCCGTTGTCCACCGTGATGAGGAGGTCGGGGCGGCGCTCGGCGGCGAGCTCCACCAGCTCAGGCGAGAGCCCGTAGCCGAGCGCGAAGCGGTCCGGCACCAGGTACTCCACGCGCGCACCGAACGCTCGCAGGGCGCGTAGGCCGACCGCGCAGGCAGTCGCGCCATCGGCGTCGTAGTCGGCGACGATGAGGAGCCGACTCTGCGCCGCGATCGCGTCCGCGAGCAGCGTCGCCGCGCGCTCGCAGTTGAGCAGCCGCGCGGGCGCGAGCAGCCGCTCCGCCGCGAGCTCGAGCTCCGATGCCGAGCGGATGCGCCGCGCCGCGTAGAGGCGCGCGAGCAGCGGGTGTACTCCGGCCGCGACGAGCGCCTGGCGCGCCGGCTCGGGGCAGGGGCGGGTGACGATTCTCATGCCGCGTAGCTCGCCAGCGGCTGCGCGCGCCGCCAGAAGCGCCGCAGGTCGCCGCGCACGGTCTCGAACGAGATCCCCGCGTCGGGCACGTGGAGCGTGACCATGCCGATGCGCTCGGCGCGCAGCGCGGCGAGCAGCGGCGCGAACCAGCGCTCTTCCAGCTCCCGATACCGGTCGGAATGGGGCGTCGCGCGAAGCACGTCCAGCACGACGAGATGGCGGCCCTCGCTCGCCGCCGTGGCCCGCCATTCATGGGCGTCGGGCGCATGACGCGCTCCGGAAAGTCGTGCGAAGCCGAGCGCCACGGGGTCGTTCGCGGCTATCGATTGCCAGGGTGCGCGCGCCTCGCGGGGAAGCGTTCCGGCGCCCCACAGCCAGAGGCTGTTGATGGCAGGCGCGCCGCGCTGCTCGCGCGCGTCGTTGACCGGGTGATCGTGCAGCAGCATCTGCAGCTCGTTGAGCACCGCGTGCCAGCGCGCGGCATCCGGGCCGCGCGGCAGATTCGAGTCCACGTCGCGGCCGGAGAGCTCGACCGGCGGCTCGGCCTGGAGCGCCACCGGCGCCGCCGCGCGCAGGCACCAGCGTTTCGGCTCCACCGCACGCAGCGCGAAGGCTTCGCCGAAGTGCCGCCCGATCGATTCGGCCAGCGCATCGGCCTCTTCGCGCGAGAGCTCGAGCTCGCCGGCCCGGAGAAACGCGAGGTGGCTGTGGCGCGTCTGGAAGTGAACCGGATCGGCGCGCAGCCAGCACGCCTCGCCCGGCTCCAGGCCGTGCGCGAGCGCGGTCAGCGCTCCCGCGGGGACCGCCGTCTCCTGCAGTCCGAAGGCCCGGCCGAGCCATCGCTCAAGCGGGCAGGGCTCGTCGCGGGTGGCTCTCCCGCGAGCCATCAGCAGCTCGAGCGCCGGCATGCGCGGCAGCAGATCGAAGGGATCCTGGCGCGGGATCAGCCCCGGAACCAGCAGCTCTACGTGCACCGCCGGAGCTCCACCACCCTCGCACGGCCCTTGCCGAGATGCCGCGAGAGCAGCCTGTAGTGGTCCAGGTCGAAGCGCGGCCGCGCGCCGCTCTCGACGAGCTGAGCGACCTCGGCGTCGCTCCGCGCGCTGCCGAGCCAACACCAGCGGTCGATGACGTGCACCTCGGTCGCCGCGCGCGCCGCGTCGGTCTCTACGACGCCGATCGGGCCGCGCCAGGGCCAGCGCAGCGTCTCCAGCCGCGCCAGCGCCGCCGCGAGCCGCGCCTGGTGCGCCTGCACGCTCTCGCGACCCGCGCACAGGCCCGCGCAGCGCCGGATCTGGTGGCGAAAGCAGGCGCCGCGGCGCACCGCCCCTTCGCCGAAGCCCAGGCTCTGCAGGCACAGGCGCTCCGCGTCGGCGAGCCCGCGCAGCGCGGCGAGCGCGCTGCGGCGCGAGCGGAACAGCCCGTGCAGCCGCTCGCGCCCCTGCGCGTCGCAGTCCTCGAGCCGCTCGATCCGCAGCCGCGCACCCTCCAGGGCGAAGCCGCAGGGCGCCTCGGGCGCGCGCAGCATGCGGTTGAACGCCGGGCGCAACCGCTTCACCAGCGCGGCCTCCGCGAGCAGCGCGCCCAGCTCTCCGCAGGAGCGCTGCCACTCGATCGTGCGCACGTCGCGCGCGAGCTCGCGCGCGCGCGGCGAGCGCTGGTCCGCGGCGAAGTGCGAGAGCACGCGGCTGCGCATGGCGAGGCTCTTGCCCACGTAGAGCAGCGCCCCTTGCTCGCCGTAGAGCAGGTACACGCCGGGCGCCTCGGGGATCGCGTCGATCGCCGCGCGCTCGAGGTGGGCGGGGAGCGAGGGCATGCGCGCGAGATCCAGCGCGGCCTCGGCGAGCGCGTCAGTGCCGCGCTCCTCGGCCGCGGCGCGTAGGAACTCCCACACGGCGCGCGCGTCGCCCAGGGCGCGGTGGCGCGAATCGCAGCGCAGGCCGTGCCGGGCGATCACGCTATCCAGGTTGTGTCGCGGATACTCGCGGTACAGGCGCCGCGAGAGCTTGACCGTGCACAGCGTCTTCGCCTCGAACTCGAGCCCGGCGCGGCCGAACTCCTGGCGCAGGAAGCCGTAGTCGAAGCGCGCGTTGTGGGCGACGAAGACGCGGCCGGCGAGCCGCTCGTGCAGGCCCTCGGCAAGCTCGGCGAAGCGCGGCGCGCCCGCCACCATGGCGTCGGTGATGCCGGTGAGTGCCTGGATCGCGGGCGGGATGGGGGTCTGCGGGTCGACCAGCGTGGACCACTCGGCGGCGATGCTGCCGCCGTCCACCTCGAGCACCGCGATCTCGGTGACGCGGTCCCAGGCCGGGTGCGCGCCGGTGGTCTCGAGGTCGACGATGGCGAGGGGTTGCTCCAGCAGCGGCTGACTCCAGCGTGGATATACGTCCAGTAGCGGAATCTACCGCAGGACGGCCGCCGGCGGCCAGCCCTTCAGTCGAGCGTGATCGAGACGTGCGGCCGATGATGGTGATCGCGCCCCCCAAGGACATCGATCAGGCCGCCGGACGCACGGCCACGGCATCGCGCCCGACCATGGTCGCAAAGCCGGCGGCGGCAGGGTGATGACGACTAGACCGGGACGACCCTCACCAGCCGCTCCAGGCCAGCGAAATGCTTCGCGTTGCGCGTGTAGAGCGGCAGGCCGTTCGACAGGGCCGTGGCGGCGATCAGCAGGTCCGCGAGCCGCGCGCGGCCCGGTCTTCCCGCCGCCCGGGTCGCCGCGAAGATCCGGCCGTAGCTGCGCGCGGCGGCTTCGTCGAACGGCAGCGCGTCCCAGGTCGCGGCCGCCCACTGCAGCCGGTCCTGCCGCCGCGCCCGCTCCTCGGCCTCGCCCGTGGCATGCGGGCCTGCCGCGAGCTCCGCGAGGCTGACCGCGGCGATCGCCGACTCGTCCGGCAGCCTGCCGGCGTCGACGCGGTCCTGGTCGACCAGCACCGATGTATCGAGCAGGCCGCGGCTCGGCTCAGCCATCGACGGATTGGCGGACGACCGCGTCCAGGTCGGCGCGGAACCGGCGCCGATCGATGCGGGGAGCTCCCCGCGCCGCCGCGGCGATCGCCGCGCGCGGCACGAACCTGCGGGGGGCCACCGGCCGCAGCTCGGCCACCGGGACGCCGTTGCGGGTCACCACGAGGGTGCGGCCCGCCTGCACTTCGCGCAGGACCGCGCCGGAGTCGTTGCGCAGCTCGCGCTGGGTCACGGAGCGGCTCATCGGCGCCATCGTAGCAGCTGTAGCACTTCGTAGCAAGCCGCCGCCCGTCCCGGAACCACGCGCGAAGACCCAGGGAAATCGAGAGCGACATCTACCGCCTTGATTCAAAGAAGTAATCGTCCTTGAGCGAGCCAAGCGAAGGTGTACGGTTTTTCGCGCATGCCGCCGGCGCGGTCACCGGACGAGCGCCGCGAGTTGCCAGAGCGCGAAGCCGAGGATCGTTGCGCCCGCCACGACGTTGATCGCGCGCATCAGGCCGCCGGCGAGGCGCTCGCGCAGCCAACCCGCGGCCGCGGCGAGGATCACCCACCACGCCGCCGAGCCGGCGAAAACGCCGAGCACGACGAGGCCCGCGGCAGCGTCGCCCGTGCTCGTGGCGAGGCCCAGTCCGGCGAAGATCGCGGCGAAGGCGAGGATCGTGGGCGGGTTGGCGAGCGTGAGCCCGAGCGTGGAGGCGAAGGCGGCGGGGTGGGACGGCCGTCCCGCAGGTTGCGCGGCTTCGACGGCGACCGGCTTTGCGATGAGCGTCCTCACCCCGAGCCAGAGGAGGAACGCCGCGCCCGCGGCGCCGATCGCGACGCGGTGCTCGAGCAGGAACCCGGACACCGCCGTGAGGCCGAAGGCCGCCACCGCGCCGTACAGGCCGTCGGCCACGGCGATGCCCATGCCGGAGACGAAGCCGGCGAGCGCGCCGTGCGCGAGCGTGCGCCGCAGGCAGAGCACCCACATCGGCCCCACGGTGGCGGCGAGCACGAAGCCGAAGGCGAGGCCCTTCAGGAACAGGAGCGTCACGGGCGCGCGAGGCGCACCCAGAGCTGCGCGTCGTAGGGCAGCAGCGCGCTCCCCGGCAGCGGCGCGCCGGCCGGGAGCGAAAGCTCGCGCGCCGGCCTGCGCAGCACCTTCTCGACCGACACGCCGAGGATGCGCCAGGAGTCGAACAGCGCGGTGAACTCGGGCATGCCGCGCAGCGCCGCGGCGACGTAGGCGTTCTCGGTGCCCTCGAGCGGGCGGCCCGCGGCAGGATCCCAGCGGCGCGAGCTCGAGGCCTGGCGCGCGAGCAGCGCCGAGAGCCACGGGTACTCCACGATGCGGCCGAAGGCGAGGCACAGCTCGCGCGCCTCGCCCGCGTGCGCGAGGATCGCCCGCACCGCGCCGTGCGTGGAGGAGAACCCCAGAGGGCAGGAGGGCCGCAGCCGGAGCACGAGCCGCGCCTCCTCGCGCCGCTCGAGGGCGACGGCGCACTCCGGCGCCGGGTGGGTCGCGAAGGCGGCGGCGGCGAGCAGCTCGATCATCGGCCGCGGCGCGCCGCGTCGCGCGCCCAGCCGAGGATCCCCGGCACCGCCCAGGCGAGCAGCACCGCGCCGAGCGCGGCGCACAGCCACGCCTTCTGCTTGTCCGCGAACATCGGGATCAGGCCGTCGAGCGCATCCGAGAGCGCGCCGGCGAGGCCGATCCCGAGCAGGATCGCTCCCGCCGCGTCCAGCACGATGAGGTGCAGCGGCGGCAGGAGGGAGGGCCTCTCTTCGCTCACGCGGCGGCGGCCGCGGCGAGCTCCGCGGCGGAGAGGTTGTGGATGCGCCCGAACCCGGCGACAAAGCGCGCATCGCGCGGCGAGATGCGCCAGAAGGAGAAGTCGGCGAGCTCGAAGTTGACGCCTTGAGCCGGAAAGCGCGCGAGCCAGGTTGTCTTGAGCCTTTCAAACTCCTTGCCTTCATTCTCGAGTCGCGTGGCTTCGCCCCGGACGGTCGCGCGCATAAGGGTAAATGGATCTTCCCGCCCGTCGTCGGTCTGGGCGACCGAGAGCGCGACGCGCGGGTCCTGCCCCATGTCCTGCGTGTGCCAGGCGAGGCGGCTGACGTGCACGTGGAAGGCGGAGAAATCCGCCGCCGCGAGGTACAGCGTCATCGAGGCCATCGGCGCGCCCTGGCGCAGCGTGGCGAGGTGCGCGGTGCGCTCGGCGCGCAGCAGATTCGCGAGCAGGTGCAAGGTGCTTGCGTCTACCGCCATGTCCTTGCGGCTTCAGTGACGGGCACTACCTGCTGCGCTTGCCCTCGAACAGATCGAGCAACTCGCGCGGCAGCGGTGCGTCGAGATCGTCGGGATACCGCAGCCTGCCCTTGAGGACACCGAACCTGATCGCTCCCGCCGGGGCAGGCCGAGCCGGCAACCGCCTTCGTCCCAGTACGCTCTTTCGGATGCGCGTCATCGCTACTTGCCCTCTCCTGCCAGTGTAGCCCATCCGGAACGCCGCCGAACCAATTCGGGTATCCTCGGGCGCGTGCGATACGAGCTGCTCGTCGGCCTGCGCTACACGCGCGCCAAGCGGCGCAACCACTTCATCAGCTTCATCTCGCTCATCTCGATGGCCGGCATCGCGCTCGGCGTCGCGGCGCTCGTCGTGGTGCTCTCGGTGATGAACGGCTTCCAGAGGGAAGTGCGCGCGCGCATCCTCGGCGTCGTCGCCCACGTGCAGGTCTCGGGCGTGCAGGGGACGCTCGCCGGCTGGCGGCAGGTGGCCGCCGAGGCCGCGCGCCATCCGCGCGTGCTCGCCGCGGCGCCCTTCGTCAACGCGCAAGGCATGCTCGCCTTCGGCAGCGCGGTGCGCGGCGCGATCGTGCGCGGCATCCTGCCCGCCGACGAGGAGAAAGTCGCCGAGATCGGCCGGCACATGCGCACCGGCAGGCTCGAGGCGCTGAAGTCCGGGGAATTCAACATCGTGCTCGGCGCCGAGCTGGCGCGCGCGCTCACCGTGCTTCCCGGGGACAAGGTGGCGCTGATCGCCCCGCAGGGGCGCGTCACGCCCGCGGGCGTGATCCCTCGGCTCAAGCAGTTCACGGTCGCGGGCACGTTCGAGGTCGGGATGTTCGAGTACGACGCGGGGCTCGCGCTCGTGCACCTGGAGGACGCGCAGCGGCTCTGGCAGCTGGGCGATGCGGTCACGGGCGTGCGGCTCAAGCTCGACGACCTGTTCGCCGCACGCAGCGTGGCCGCCGAGCTGCGCGCGCGCCTTGCGCCCGTGGCCTTCGCGAGCGACTGGACGCGCAGCCACGCCAACTACTTCCGCGCCGTGGAGATCGAGAAGCGGCTGATGAGCATCATCCTCACCCTCATCGTGGCGGTGGCGGCGTTCAACATCGTCTCCACGCTCGTCATGCTCGTGCAGGACAAGCAGGCCGACATCGCGATCCTGCGCACGCTCGGGGCCTCGCCCGGCTCGATCGTGCAGATCTTCATGATCCAGGGCTCGCTCATCGGCGTCATCGGCACGCTCGCCGGGGTGGTGGGCGGGGTGCTGCTCGCGTGGAACGTCGACGTCGTCGTGCCGGCGATCGAACAGGCTTTGGGCTTCAAGTTCCTCGCCAAGGACGTCTACTACATCTCCGACTTGCCGTCGGAAGTGCTCGTGGGCGATGTGACCCTGATCGCCGTGGTCTCGCTCGTGCTCTCCTTCCTCGCCACGCTCTACCCGAGCTGGCGGGCTTCCCGCGTCAACCCGGCGGAGGCGCTGCGCTATGAGTGAGGCGGTGCTCGCCTGCCAGGGATTGGCGAAGACCTACCAGGGTCCGCAACCGGTAGAGGTGCTGCGCGGGGTGGACTTCGAGGTGGGGCCGGGCGAGCGCGTTGCCGTCATGGGGCGCTCAGGGTCGGGGAAGTCGACGCTGCTGCACCTCCTTGGCGGGCTCGATGCGCCGAGCGGCGGGACGGTGCGGGTGCAGGGGCGGGAATTCAGCGCCATGGGCGAGGCCGAGCGCGGGCGGGTGAGGAACGAGACGCTGGGCTTCGTCTACCAGTTCCACCACCTGCTGCCCGAGTTCAGCGCCGAGGAGAACGTGGCGATGCCGCTTTTCATCCGGCGCATGGACCGGGGCGAGGCGCTGCGAAAGGCGCGTGGCGTGCTGGAGGAGGTGGGCCTGGGCGCGCGGCTCGAGCACCAGCCGGGCGAGCTCTCCGGCGGCGAGCGCCAGCGCTGCGCCTTTGCGCGCGCCATGGTCACCGCGCCCGCGTGCGTGCTCGCGGACGAGCCGACCGGGAACCTCGACACGCATACGGCGGACGAGGTGTTCGAGGCGATGGTGCGGCTGTCGGAAGCGCATGGCACCGCGTTCGTGATCGTGACGCACGATGCGGGGATCGCTGGGAAGGCCGGGAGGGTGATGGAGCTGGAGGAGGGAAAGCTGCGGCAGAGGTGAAGCGACGCTTCTCCCCGGTGGTCGTCACGACATATCAGCGCCGCTGGGCGGGCGATTTCGTGCGCATCGCGAGGCGCATCCGCGAGTCGGTCGGGGACGCCGCGGTTCGCATCGACCATATCGGGTCCACGGCCGTGCTGGGGCTGGCTGCGAAGGACGTCATCGACCTCCAGGTCACCATCCGGGATCTGAGCAGGGCGGGCGAGCTGAGGAGCCGTCTCAAGGCAGCGGGGTTTCGCCAGGGCGGGAGGGTCCAGTACGACGTATTCCACGGCATGGCGAAGACGGATCCCGGGCTGCGCAAGCTCTTCATGCGCGAGCCCGAGGGGGAACGGCGGGCGCACGTCCATGTCCGGGAGCTCGGGCGATTCAACCAGCGGTATGCGCTCCTCGTTCGCGACTACCTGCGCTCGTCGCAGGCCGCTCGCGACGCCTACGCTCTGCTGAAGCGCCGGGCGGCGCGGCTCTTCCCGCGCAGCATCGACGGCTATCTCCGCCTCAAGGAGCCGGTGTTTCACCTGCTCTACGAGGCGGCATCGCTCTGGGCCGGGAGGGTAGGGTGGACACCGGACGAGGACTATCGCTAGGGGGCCGGAGAGAGCCGCCCGCGTCGGCCATGGACCTGCCGGTGCTGTTCGTGATCTTCGAGAAGGTGGTCGAGGCGAGCGGCGGGCGGGGACGTCGGTGATAGCATGGCTGCGGTGCTCGTACAGAGGAGGCGGCCATGGGCAGTCCGAAAGCCGAAGCGAAGTCGATGATCGAAGGGTTGCCGGACGACGCGAGCCTCGAGGACATTCAGTACCACCTCTACGTCCTCGAGAAGGTCAGGCGCGGCTTGCAGCGCGCCGAGACCGAGGGCGCCGTCTCGCATGAGGACGCCAAGGCCCGCCTCGGCAAATGGCTCGCGGCCTAGCCTGGTCGCCCGAGGCCGTCGAAGATAATCGTCCCGGAAATCTACAGCTAAGTTACGCAGGAATTCGGTCCGTAACTGCTGCGGAATCCGGCGCCTTGGCATGGGCGGCGCATGAAGCGCCTGTACCGGATGCCGGACGATGCTGACCCGCGCCTACGAGCCGCGGGACTTCGCGCCGGCGTACGCCCTCATCAACGCCGCGGCCGAGGCCTATTGCGGCGTGATCCCGGCCGACTGCTGGCACGAGCCCTACATGCCGCGCGAGGAGCTCGCACGCGAGCTCGCGGCGGGCGTCGTGTTCTGGGTCTGCGAGGAGGACGGGCGGCTTGCGGGCGTGATGGGGATCCAGGACAGGGGAGAGGTCGCGCTCGTGCGCCACGCCTATGTCGCGCCGGAGTTCCAGCGGCGGGGCGTGGGCACGCGGCTGCTGCGCGAAGTCGAGGGGCTTGCCGGCAAGCCCGTCCTCATCGGCACCTGGGCCGCGGCGACCTGGGCGATCGACTTCTACCTGCGCAACGGGTACACGCTGGTGGCCGGCGGGCTCAAGGATGAATTGCTGCGCAGGTACTGGTCCGTGCCGGAGAGGCAGATCGAGACGTCGGTGGTGCTGGCGGATGGGCGGTGGCGGGCTGGTATCTCGATTTGAGATGGCAGATGGCGGTGAGCAGCTGCCGGCATATGCGCGCCTCTATGGGTAGATGCTTGCATGCACTATTGGATGCTCCTAGCATCGTTCGGCATGCGGATAAATTCAAGTTCTGCGGCAACGTGGCAACGCCGTTAGTGCCAAAGTCCTCAGGGTTGCACATCCTGGCAACTCGCCGGAAGCCAGTTTCGATGGCCGCTTCCGACGGAGGCTGTGTAAAAACGCTCAACCCAGCCCGCCACACGACGATTTCTCTCGCCTCAGATTTTTCGGCGAGGCGAAAAGGCCCTGTAGAGGCCGCTACGGCAACTTTTGAACGACAGAAAAATC
>Ga0114945_10002448_pt1 | contig 10936 bp, 10 predicted proteins | sample OV2TP3_FD_87194 | JGI IMG/M metagenome (GOLD analysis project Ga0114945, IMG submission 87194) | Hot spring microbial communities from Beatty, Nevada to study Microbial Dark Matter (Phase II) - OV2 TP3 | ecosystem: Environmental > Aquatic > Thermal springs > Hot (42-90C) | place: USA: Beatty... | reverse complement strand
CTTGAGATAGGGCGATTTTTTATGTAGTATGAGGATTATATGGACAATCTTGAAAAAGAGACCGCAATTGAGTTCTTTAGATCTTCCGGCCCCGGCGGGCAGAATGTAGACAAACGCGATACTGCCGTGCGCCTGAGGCATATTCCAACCGGTGTAATTATAGAAGAGCAATCGCAGAGGAGCCAATGGCAAAATAGAAAAATTGCGTTTACGCGGCTCCGCGAAAAACTTGATGAGTTAAACACGTCCGAAAAAACTCGCGTCAAAACAAAAATTCCCAAAAGAGAAAAGGAGAAACGGCTTGACTCAAAACACAAACGTACCAAAGCAATCCAGCAACGACAAGTACTACCTAAGGAATTGTCCTAAGTGCGACGGAGATTTGTATAAGGATAAGGATATTTATGGAGAATTTTTAAGCTGTTTGCAATGTGGGTTTTTAAAAGATTTAACCTGTCAAGAACCCGACTCCGTAGTACGGCGAGCAAATATGGCTGACACGCAGAAAATAGGACAACCAAGAAAAACATCTCAAAATAATGGCTGGTTCAAAAAGAAGAATTAATCTACTGCCTAGCAAAATTTGCTAGGCAGGTTTTATTTCGGGCCCGTTATCTGTATCCTTTATTGAATAACCGAGTATTTCAATTTCAGCCCGAAGCCGGTCTGCCTCTTTCCAGTTTTGACTCCCGCGCGCTTTCTCTCTTTCGTCTACCAGTCCTAAAATATTCCCCGGGATCTCCGCGGGTTTTTTTATGGGGATAATGCCGAAAATGTTATTTACGCATGCCAAAAAATTTAAAATAGACCTGGCGCTTGACTGGTCTATTTTTTTATTATCCAGCAAAATGTTTCCATCGCGGACTAGTTCAAATAAAACCGCCAGGGCTTTAGGGGTATTAAAGTCATCGTTGAGATGATCAAAAAATTCATTGCGAACGGAATCCCTGCCTGCCGGCAGGGAGGGAGGCAACCCTTGGGATTGCTTCATCGGTCGGACTTCGCTTGGATCTTGCAGAAATGACAGCCTGCGAATAAATTCTTCAAGTCGTTCTAGGTTTGTGTCTGCCTGTTTCACGGCTTTCTCGTCATAATTTATTGGTGATCTGTAATGGCTTGATAAAATAAATAATCTAAACGCTTCCTTACTGTGCTCGCGAAGAAGCTCATGAATGGTTATAAAATTTCCAAGCGACTTAGCCATTTTCTGGCCGCTTATGGTAAGAAAACCTGTATGCATCCAGTAGTTAACTAATGGCGTTTTTTTCGACACCGATTCCATCTGGGCTATTTCGGCCTCATGGTGAGGAAATATTAAATCACGCGCGCCGCCGTGTATATCATATTGGGGGCCAAATTCGGACTCGGTAATAGCTGTATCTTCTATATGCCATCCGGGTCGGCCCTTGTCCCACGGGCTATCCCAGTTGGGCCCATCTTCTTTAGAGTACTTCCATAGGGCAAAATCTCCCTTGTTCTTTTTATTAATAGAATGATCTATGCGCGAAGTCGCGTCTTCGGCCGCCTCGACAGTTCTGCCTGATAATTTTCCGTAATCTTTAAGTTTAGATATATCAAAATATATTCCATCGTCTTTAATTTCATAAGCAAAGCCCTGTTGTACCAACCTTTGTGCCTGGTTAATAATTTGCGGTATGTAATCAGTAGCTCGGGCGTATTTATCAACAGAATCAATGCCAAGTTTTTCCATATCGTGGTAGTATTCCGTTTCAAAATTTTGCGCAAGCTGACTCGGCGTCTGCCTTAGTTTTTCTGCCCGTGTGATAATTTTATCATCAATATCCGTGATATTCTGGATGTACCTCACGCTATATCCGAGATGCCTAAGGTACTTTACGAAAGCATCGAATACTATATAAGTTCGCGCATGGCCTATATGTGAATAATCATAAACAGTAGGCCCGCATACGAAAATCTCGATCTTATTGTCAGATCGAGGCTTTAACGTTTTCTTTTTATGGGAAAAAGTATCGTATAATTTCATAAAATTCGAAGCACGAAGCACGAAATCCGAAACAATATCTAAATTCTAATATCTTAAATTCAAAACTTTAGAATTTTGAGTTTAAGATTTTGAATTTGTTTCGGATTTCGATATTCGAATTTCGGATTTTAGCCTATAGCCATCTTTTACTTCTAAAATACCCCAGCATTCCAACTAATACTACTGCCATAATAATAGTTATTATCCAGAAACCAGATACATTTTCCGTTAGCGGCATATTCTCAATATTCATTCCCCAGATACTGGCAATAAGGGTGAGCGGCAAAAATACAACAGAAAATATAGTGAAAACTTTTATTACTTCATTTATTTTAGTTGAAAGCAAGGATTCATTTGTTTCGGCAAGCGCGTTTATTGTTTCGCGGTGATCCTGGATTTCATTCCACACTATTCCGAAAGTTCCCCGCAAATCCGAGAAATAGGGCTGAAGCTCTTCGCCGAAAAATTTTGTTCCTTCATTGACAAGCGAGTCTATTACGGACTGTTGAGGCGCGAGGATCCGGCGGAAGTCAATAATGTTGCGCTTTGTAACCGAAATTTCAAAAACCATTTTTCTCTCCTGGCCATTAAAAATTTTTTCTTCTATGTAATTTACCTTATCGGCAATATATTCAAGTTTTGTAAGCGTGTTTTCCAATATTTCCCGCATTATGTAGAAAAGCAAATGTCCGGCGCTTTCCGCCATGTATTTTGATTTGGATTCCTCGTAAAGGTTAATCTGATCAAAAAGAGATTTTAGGGGTATTATTTCTTCATAATGGCTCGTAATAATGTGCGTTTTTGTGACAAGAATATCAAGCTCTCTTGGAAATGTTTCTTCGCTTTCCTTGTGAAAAATCGGATAATATAAAATAAAGAAAATATAGCCGTCGTTGTGTTCAACCTTCTGCCTGTGGCCGGGCGGAATAAGTTCTTCCAATACAAGTTCATGGAAGTTAAAATTTTTTTTTAAATACGTAATGTCATTTTCTTTCGGATCCTGAATATCAACCCATGTGATATTTTTATGCTGGATAGAGTTAAGCATAAGATAATTATATCACATTATTTATCAGACAAGAAAAATTAAAAACTCTTGTTTTCTATACAAAAATGTGTCAATATATTTTGTTGAGCACTTTGAAAAATAAAATTCAATATCTGGGGTGATAAAAATGGCGAATCTTCAAAATTCGGAAAAACTGGAACTATATCGCTGGCTTGTAAGAAACGCGGCGCTCGGCCTTGCGGTTGCCAAAAATCGAAGCCATGTATTTGGCGCTTGTCTTTTGGGCATACGCCAGGAAGCTGTAACGATGGTTCCGATGTACGCGCTATACAAAAAGGGAATATTGATGGAGTCGCCTGTAAGCGGCGACCAGCGTACGCAATGGGGTATAGCAGTCGCTAAAGATGAATTTACCGCGGATAGGGAAGGTCATCATCATGTGAAGGAAATTTTGAGAAATCATTTTGGTCGCGTAACCGGTGGAAACCGCGGCCGCGATGGAAATATTCACTGGGGCTGTCTTCCGTGCCGTATTCTGACATTTATGTATTCGGATATGGCCGGAATGGTAAATACCGCGATTGGCTTTGGTCAGGAAATGTTCCGCATGGAGTGGCCTAATCTTGCGCCCGAAAAGCGTCCCATCGCAATTGCTTTCTACGGCGAAGGCGCGGAGCAGCAGGGCTGTATTCACGAGGCTAGAAACTGGGTTGCCACAAGCAACTATAAATGGAATTTAAACGAGTTTATAGCGCGATACGGCGAGAATTTTGTAACGCCTCTTATGCGCGAGCTGAAAGTCGCGCGCGGGGCGCCCGTCGGACTGATTATTGTAAAAAATAAATACTCTCTTTTTGCCGATGCCATTGATGAATACGGCATGGCTAATCTTGCAGATCGCGCGCGCGGATACGGCGATATGGTGGGCATTGAGGTCAACAGCGATAACATAAGCGAGTATTACGATGAATGCGTAAAAATGATAGAGCGCGCCCAGCAATGTGTTTCCACCCTTATGGTAGTTGATACATACCGGGGTACCGGGCACAATCAGGACCAGATAGAGTATGCGGGCCCCATAAATACTCGCGAAGACTTGTCAAAAGCCGTTAGAGTTTTTGGAGTACGAGATATTAATGAATTCACCGAAGCATGGAAAACAGACCCTGTTTTATACCCGCATTTTTTACTAGACGGCGAGATAGTCGATGAAACAACTGTCAAGGAAATGCGCATGGAAGAAGAAGCTAAGCTTTTTTCCCTTGCCCAGGTCGTTCTTGGAGAACCTGCTATCACCGTAGAGGAAGACAAAAAGGACCGCTCAATGTTTCCTTCCGTTGACTGGAGCGAATTGCCCAAAGAGCCAGATCGCTCATCCCTTAACAGCGAGAATTCCATCAAAATGGGATACAAGGCGGCCTATAACTGGATAATCGACGAGCTTATGCGCGAGGATGAACAAGTGATTTATTTCGGCGAAGATTGCGGCAGTGGCGGAGTTCTTGCGCTTACCCAAGGCCTTCTAGGTAAATTTGGCCCTACCAGAATTTGGAACGCGCCCCTTTCTGAAATGGCGATCATAGAGACGGCTGGGGGGAGGGCGCTTTACGGCTCTAAGCCTTTTGCGGAATTTCAATTCGGCTGGTTTGGAGCGGAAGCACAAAAGTTTATCAAGGCCGCTTCCATTCAATGGTATCAAAAAAAGATGAAGTTTGGATTTGTATCCGTATTTCCTTGCGGAGTTGTCCGAAGCGGGGGAAGCGGAGAATATCATGAGCACTATGTGGAAGCAGAGCTTATGCCGTCACGCGGGCTTGTAATTCTGTTTCCGGCAAACGCTTATGATCTTGTAGGCCTTGTGCGGGCATGCAAGTACTATGACGGCCCAGTGGCGCTTATACTTGAGATTTCTGCGGCAAGCTTACCCGAATTCGATAGAGTAATACCGCTTGATCCCTATGTTATTCCATTCGGCAAAGCGAATATCGCGCGCTCTGGTAAGGATTTTACGATTGTATCATACGGCGCGGCAGCAGTTTCGGCTGCAAAAAACGAGGCCGATTTTTTGGCAAAAGAAGAAAATATTGATGTTGAGGTAATTGATCTTCGCACTATATATCCAACTGACTTTACGACTATAAAGGCCTCTGTTGAAAAAACCGGGCGTCTTGCGATTATGCAGGCCGCGGACGAATTTACCGGCGCCGGGCACTACTTGCGTTCAAAGCTTGTCGGCAGAGACGGGGTTCTTGGAGATATTCTTACTTATAACGCAATTGATATAGTATGCGCGGGCATGGATGGGGACTTGGCTATTCCCTCGGCCGAAGAACTTGTTTGGGCTCGTCTGCCGTATTATGTAACAAAAACTGGCAGAGTTATGCACCGTTCCAGAAAACTTGCCGATGCGATTCGTGACGGCATGCGGTATAAGTAGGTGACATCATGAAAATAAAGTTCGGATTCCTTGTTGGGCAGTTGGAGAAGGGGTATGGTATTACTAATCCCGAAAATGATTTTGTCGTAGCAAGTATCAAGCATTGGGAAAAAAATCCCGGCGACCGCATTGAAGTAGGGGATGCTCTTGCCGTAGTGGAGGCCGATAAAGTAACGGCAGAAATGCTGTCTTCCTGGTCGGGAAAAATCTCTAACATTTTATATGCCGAAGGTGAGTCCTGGGAGCTTGGCGTTACCAAAGACGGAAAGGAGCTTGAAGCCCGGCGCGAGGATACTCCGTTCGGCCAGATACTATTGCCGGAACTAGGGTGGATAGAAACAGACGAAACTATAGAAATTAAAGAAACTACGGAAAATAAAGAAATTAGCGAAATTCCTGAAACTGAAAAAATCAGGGTGAGGGCGGCGCCTGCGGCGCGAAAATTAGCTCACGAGCATGGGATTGATATAACTACCGTACAAGGCAGTGGTCTCGGCGGTAGAGTAATGCGCATGGACGTTGAGCAGGCGATTTCAACTCAGAGGGCAGAACCTTTACCTTACGAAGCCCCGCTCCGCAAACAGGCAGACTTGCCTAAAGATGAAGACCCGCTACTTGTTACGGCTGTTGATCGTACACCCCTAAACGCTACAATAATTCGCAAGACCATCGCGTACTATATGCAAAAAAGCTATGCAGAAATTCCAAAAGCAGGCGACGCGATTACGGTTGATGTGACTAATTTGCGAAGTTTCTACCGCGAGAGACGAGAGTTATGGCGCGAAGACACGGGCACGGATTTCAGCTTCACCGGATTATTTATGTTTCTTGCCGTAAGATTACTGTTTGATCAGCGAGAAAAATTTGGCATAGTGAATGCTTACTGGGATAAGGATAAAAATGACGCATATTTATTTAATCATGTTAATATCGGCATGGCCGTGCAAACCCCCGAAGGACTAATGGTTCCTGTTATACACGATGCGGAAAAATTGTGCCTTCGCGAGCTTATGGCCGCGGTAGATGATAGGGTCCAGCGCGCCTTGAGCCAGAAAATTATACTTTCTGAACTGCGCGACCTGACCTTCACAGTAAATAATGTAGGCGCGATGGGCGGGGAGAACCCCGATTCTATAGTGCCGTATACCAAGGAATCGAGCGGCAAAGAGCGGCCAACAGGAATGATACTTGTTCTTGGCGCGATAAAACAATTTCCTAACGATAAATTTATTTCAGAATTAGCGCGCCTGGGCATTATAAAAGAGAAAAACGATTTTGACGCGCGTTATTATATGACATTGGCATTTAGTTTTGACCATAGATTATTTGACGGCGTACCGGCGCTTGAATTTGTAAATGCGCTTAAGCAATATATAGAGAGCAAGGAAAGCTCCGATGAATTTCGAGAATTATTCGATCCAAAGTTTAAATTTTAAAAGGCATCTACTACGATGCCTTTTCTTTTTCTTTGGATAACGCGTTAAATTTTTTTATTAAAATATCGGCAATAATTTTTGAAACGTTGTAGAGTTTAGGTTCCTGCCCAGTCACTTCTTTTATTGAGGTAATTTTTATATCCAGCCCGCATGGATATATCCAGTTAAAAAATTCCAAATACGTTGAAACATTCAGGGCAAAACCAAATTTTGTGACGCCTTTCTTAATATCGATTCCTCGGGAGCAAATTTTTTTTATTTCCCGTTTTCCTTCACAGTTTGAAATTACCCAAATTCCTGCTGCATCCGATATGCCGCGAACAACGCCTTTATCACCTAATTTCGCGATTTTTTTGTAAAGCATATAATCGCGAATGTCGGCATCTTCAACTTTGCATAATTCAGCGAGGGTATATCCTTTAATTCCAAATTTTTCCAGTGTATCTTTTACGCTCGCGTCAATTATGGCGGTTAGATGAAGTACCGATTCAAGCCCAATGAGCCCAATGTCCGCCATATTAATAATCATATAGCATACAAGCTGACCGGGCCCGTGGTAAGTTATAGAGCCCGAACGTTTTATGCGCATCGCGGGGGCGGGGAGTCGACACTGTCCATTGTCCATTATACTCTTGAACATCTTGCCCGTTAGTTTATCTGGATTGTACGTATATATATGATTATGCTCGGCAAATATCAAAAAGTTAGGACAGGGATCCGCTTTAAGTAATTTTTGGTTAAAAAGAGCTTCTTGTAGTTCCAGCGTCTCTCCGATAAAGCAGAGGCGCTGCGGCATGAAGCGCGGCAATATGCGCATATGATCCCAGAAAAATTCCGCCATACAGCACCTCCTCGAATTTTGTCTGAAGTTACGTGTTACGGGGTCTGACCCCGTAACAATCTGACCCCGTAACAATTGTCTAAATTTTAATTTAGTTACAAAATTCAGAGCCCCGCCGAAGTCCGCCCTGGGCGGACGAAGGAGGGCATTCAATATTTGTCAAAGTACCTAGCTTGCTTATACCCTATAGAGCCGCAAATTTCAATGCCTTTGCGCCCGAGCCCCGCAAGCCTTGACAGGAATGCCAAAGTATACTATACTTGTAGTAAGATCTAAATCGTATGCTTGAAGGAGGAAACCAGAATGAGCGAAACCATGGTTTTGAACCCCGAGCGAGTCAATGCGATCTTCACGGACTGTTTGTTCGGGGACGGCGAGGACACTAGCAAATACGTCAAGGCCGAAGGAATCACCAGTAACGTCGGGTTTCACCCCGGACGTCTGGAAGGTCACAAGGCCGAGATCGAGGCGATGCTGGATGAGCTCCCAGACGAGTTCAAAAAGTCCGGCGGGGGTGGTTGGTCGTTCCTCAACGCCTGCAACGACAAGCATGGTAATCAGTGGACAGACCTGCACCTGCGTATGGAGCAGCTCTTCCAGCTCGGCATTGGGATTGGCAAAGTCCAGTGCCAGATGTCGAGAGAGATGTGGTCGATTCTTCCGGGCGGCATGCCGTACTACGTCGTCGACTAGAACGAGACGCGGCTCGGGCAAGTTCGAGTAATCAGGCGCACGACCTTCGGGTACTGCGCCTTTCTTTGTTTTTTGTATGAGACCAGATGTCTGTCTTTGCACCGGCAAAAATTTATGCTACTATAGCTTAATGAGCTTTATAAAGGGGCCGATTTTATTTTTTTGGGAGATATTAAAGATAGTTATAATTTCTCTTGCTATTATTGTGCCTATACGTTATTTTGTTGTACAGCCATTTTTTGTAAGAGGCGCGAGCATGCATCCCACGTTTGAGTCGGGGAATTATTTAGTTATTAATGAGATTGGATATAGAATTTCCGATCCAAAGAGAGGCGATGTTATAGTTTTCAGGCCCCCTGAAGGCAACGGCCAGTTTTACATAAAGCGAATTATAGGCCTTCCGGGTGAGACTGTAAGCGTTAAAGACGGTAATGTGTTTGTGGGAAAAGATTTATTTTCACTGGAGCTTCTGAACGAGCGTTATATAGTTGGATCTACTCCGGGAAATAAAACAGCGCAATTAAGTTATAATGAATATTTCGTGCTCGGCGATAATAGAAACGCAAGTTCTGATTCGAGAAATTGGGGTACGCTTCCGCGAAAAAATATTATAGGGAAGGCATGGTTAAGAGCATGGCCAATAAGCGACTTTGATATAGTTAAAAGACCACAGTATTAGCTTTCTAGGCTTTAGGCTTTAGGCTTTAGGACTACTAATACCTAAGAAGCTAGAAAGCTAGAAAGCTAGAAAATGAGTAAGCCAAAATTTCAAAATGTTACAGGGATGCCCGATATTCTGCCTAAAGACAGGAGATTTTATGATTTAGTTGAGAGTGTATGCCGTAAAATATCCTCTTACTACGGCTATAATATGATAGAAACACCGGTTCTTGAGTTCTCTGACGTATTTGACAAAGGCACGGGCTCAAGCACGGACATAGTGCAGAAGCAGATGTATAATCTCAAAACCGAGGGGGGCGATTCATTAACGCTTCGGCCGGAGTTTACCCCGTCCATAGCGCGCGCGTATATTCAGCACGGTATGGTTTCCTGGCCCAAGCCGGTGAAGCTTTCTGCGATAGGCCCGCTGTTTCGGCACGAGAGGCCTCAAAGCGGAAGGTTCAGGGAGTTTCATCAGTTTGAGATTGATACGATAGGCGACAAAGACGCTATTATGGATTCACAGGTTATTTTGATTTTTTTCAAGATATTGCAAACTCTCGGAGTAAAAGACGCGGGCATCCACATAAATAGCATCGGTTGCGCGCGTTGCAAGCCAAGCTATAAAAAGGCGCTTCGGGATTACTATAGGGGGCGTGAGCGATCGCTTTGCAAAGATTGCCGAAAACGGCGAAAAGAAAATTTGTTGAGGATTTTGGACTGTAAAGATGAAAAGTGTGAACGGCTCAATGCGGGGGCTCCCGAAATAGTGGATCATTTATGCAACGAATGCCACAACCATTTAAAAAATGTTTTGGAAACTCTGGATTACGCTGGTCTCCCATATATACTCTCACCGCATTTGGTGCGAGGTCTTGATTATTACACAAAAACAGTGTTTGAAATAATCCCTTCCGAGGAGAAAGGAGAGCGCATGGCGACACTTGTTGGTGGAGGAAGATTTGATGGTTTAGTGAAATTATTCGGAGGAGAAGATACGCCCGCGGTCGGCGCTTCCATGGGAATTGAAAGAGTAATTGCCCAAATGCGAAAAAACGGCGCGAAAGCTCCGGCTATAAAATCTCCGCGAGTATTTTTTGTGCAGCTGGGATTTCTCGCAAAGAAGAGAGGGATGAACTTAATGGAAGAGCTTCGCTTGTCGGGCATACCGGCGAAAGAGGCGCTTGGGCATTCTTCAATTAAGTCCCAAATGGAGCTCGCAGATAAGGATGGCGTTGATTACGCTCTGATCCTTGGCCATCAGGAAGTAGCGGAAGATACAATTATTATTCGCGATATGCAGAGCGGCAGCCAAGAAGTGATACCGATTAATAAAGCGGTAAAAGAACTTAAAAAGCGCCTGAATAAAGCTTCCTAGCTTCTTAGGCCTTAGGCTCTAGGATTCCTAAAGCCTAGGAAGCTAAGAAGCTAAGAAGCTAGAGAGCTAGAAAATGTGCGTCTTTTGTAAAATAATAAATCATGAGCAGTCTGCGGATATAGTGTATGAAAACGAAAAAGTCGTTGCTTTTAAAGACATAAATCCAAAGGCTCCGGTGCATGTATTGATCGTACCTAAAAAGCACATAGAATCTGTTAACGATGTGGGAGAAGAAGATCGAGATATGATTTACGAGCTTTTAATTGTTTCTAAAAAGATTGCAAAAGAACAAAAAATTGACGAGGGCTACAAATTAATGTTTAATGTAGGAAGGAGGGGAGGACAAGTAATAGATCACGTGCACCTGCATTTATTAGGAGGATGGGAGTAAGCTATCTAGTATCTAGTATCTAGTATCTAGTATCTAGTATCTAGTATTACTAAAGCCTAAGAAGCTAAAAAGCTAGACAAAATGAT
>Ga0114945_10002447_pt1 | contig 10937 bp, 7 predicted proteins | sample OV2TP3_FD_87194 | JGI IMG/M metagenome (GOLD analysis project Ga0114945, IMG submission 87194) | Hot spring microbial communities from Beatty, Nevada to study Microbial Dark Matter (Phase II) - OV2 TP3 | ecosystem: Environmental > Aquatic > Thermal springs > Hot (42-90C) | place: USA: Beatty... | reverse complement strand
GTCGGTCAGAACCACCCGGCCATCGCGGACCGCGCGGAGGCCCTTCCAGCCGGGCTTGGCCACCAGCGCCCCCATTTCTTGACGCGTGCGCGCCAGATCGAAGCCGCATGGCAGGACCGCGATGACCTCCGGGTCTTTCGCTTGAAGATCTTCCCATTCCATCCAAGGCGAGTGCGCCCCGGCCTCCCCGAAGAGGTTCTCTCCTCCCGCCATCTCGACGAGCTCGGGCATCCAGTTTCCGGCGGCCATGAGGGGGTCGATCCACTCGACGCAGGCGACGGTGGGCCGGCGAGGCGCGGACCGCGCCTTCTGGGAGATGGCCGCCATGCGCTGCTTCAAAGAACCGACCAGGGCGGCGCCCCGCCCGGGCACGTCCAGGGCCTGAGCGACTTGGGCGATGCTCGTCCAGACGTCCGCCAGGGCGTTCGGCTCGAGAGAGACGATCCGGACGGGGGAATCGATCCATTCGCAGACGGCCTGCTCCACGTCCCTCAGGCTGACGGCGCACACCTCGCAGTGGGACTGGGTGACGATCACGTCTGGCGCGAGCACCTTGAGCATCTCGGCGTCGACGCGGTAGACCGAGAGCGCCTCCCGGAGGATGGCCTTGACGCGCTGGTCGACCTCGAGGCTGGTGCCCTCGGGGTTGAACTTGGGCTCGGTGCACTTCGGGAGGCGGAGGACCGACTCCGGATAATCGCACTCGTGCGACCGGCCCACCAGGTGATTCTCGAAGCCCAAGGCGCATACGATCTCCGTGGCGCTCGCGATGAGAGAAATGATCCTCTGCCCCGCCATATCTCCTTCCATCCTGTCGAGGTTGCCCCTCGGGAGTGCTCAGAAGGACAACCGGAAACCCGCGAACCACTCAATGCCCGGCGCGTTGAAGCCGAACACTTCGTCGTAATCCTTGTCCAGCAGGTTGTTCACCTTGATTTCCACCGAGAGCCTCTTCACCGGTGAAGGGGATGCGCCCCGGAAGATGGACTTGTGGTCCTTCACGAGGTCGTAGCTGGCCGCGAGGTCGACCTTCGCGTAGCCGGGGTTGTTCACCCGCGGGAAGGTAAAGTCTCCGCTGAGCAGGGGCCGGAAGTCGCGGTCGAGCCGCTGGCTGACCTGGTTCACCCGCAGGGTGACGCGGAAGCGGTCCGGGTGATAGGTGATCGAGCCGCTCGACCACCAATTCGGGCGCCGGAGCAGCTCCTCCCCCTGCCGGAAGTCGCCCCCGCCCAGCCCCTTTCTGTCGTCGACGACGACGGTGTCGAGCGTGTTGAAATTGGCGTGCACGGTGAAATCGTGGAAATCGATGAGAGCAAGCGAGAACTCGGCGCCCTTCAGGCGGACCTTCGAGATGTTCTCGAAGTTGAAGCCGTTGGGAAACGGCGTGAAGCTGAAGGCGATGAGGTCCTTCAGTTCGTTTTCGTAGTAGGTCGCGCTCAGCTTGAGCTTCCGGCCGAGGAAGCTCTGGTCGACCCCCGCCTCCCAGCTCTCCTGCGCCTCGCTCTTGAGGTTTGGGTTTCCCCGGAGAGTGAAGAACCCGCCCGTTGAGAGGAAGAACAGGTCGTTGAACGAGGGGCGCTTGGTTCCCGTTCCGTAGGCGCCGCGGATGCGGGTGAGCGTCCTGGGATGTTCGTAGGAGGCGGAGATCTTGCCCGTCACGTCGTCCTTGCCCACATCGAAGTCGTCCACCCGAACGCCGCCCGTCAATGTAAGTCCTTCCGCAAAGATGAATTGCTGCTGGGCGTAGAGCGACCGCGCGAGGCGCTCGTGGTTGACGGTGTCGCTCGTGGTGCCGCGGGTTTTCTGGAAGAAGCGCTCCTCCTCCCACTCGAAACCCAGCGTGGTGACGGCGGTTTCGAGGCCGCGAAGCCCCATCTGTCCTCCCGAGGAGCGCAGGTTCACCTGGTTGTCAACGTGGTAGCGCGTCTGAGTGGTTTCGTTGTCGAAGGGACTGAAGAAGGCCCGGGTGACGTCCAGGGCGTCGGCCTTGTCCTCGAATAGCGTCCGTCGCTCGTAGAAGGAGACCCGGGGGACGTATTCGAGCCAGCGCGCGGGCCGGAGCTCAAGCCTGAGGCCGGCGAGCTGGTCGAGGTTTCGCTGGAAGGCGTTCAGCTCGCGGTCGGTGAGGGGTGCGGCGAGGCGCAGGTCGGTGTTTGTCGCGCCGTCGCTCGATGTGCTGTCGAACCGATTCTGGTTCACAAAAAGCAGGAGGCGGAGCTTGGCCTCCTCGGTCAGGTAGTAATCGAAGGCCGCCGTTCCCACCGTCCGGTAGTATCCATCGTTTCTGAACCGGCCATTCGTGTCGACCCGGCTGAAGGTGCCTAGGTAACCGGCCTTCTCGGTTCCACCCTTGAGCTTCAAGGTCTCCTCCCAGGTGTCGTTGCTCCCGTGGCGCACCTGGGAATCGAAGGTTTGCCTCTCTCCCGGCCGTCCCACATCCATCAGCAGGTTGACCACGCCCGCCGCCGCGTCCGAGCCGTAGAGGGTGCTCTGGGGTCCGCGCAGCACCTCGGCACTTCGGATCCACTCGGGCGAGAGATGGGCGAAGTCGAAGGCGTCGCCGTCGGGAAAGGAGAACTTGAAGCCGTCGATGAGCACGCTCACAAAGTTATTCTCGCTGCCTCGGATACGGAGGCTCGTGGTGCCACCCCGGCTCCCCGATTGAACAAGCGTTGCGCCGACCGCATCGCGCAGGACCTCGTTGAAGTCTCCCGGAAGAAGGCTTTCGATCCGCTCTTTCGTGAAAACTTCGACCGAATCGGCGACCGTGCTGATGCGCCGCGGGGTCCGGGTGGCCGTCACCGTCACGGGGTCCAGCACGAGCTCCGCGGGCTCTGGAGCGGGCTGGCTGCGCGCAGGCACGGCGTAGAGGAGGATGAGGAGGGAAACCGTGCCGGCCAGAGCCTGGACCCACGCGTTCCGACTGCACACGTCTTTCGGGTAGGGAGAATTTCCTCGGCGCATTTTGAACCTCCGGGCGTCCCGAGACGCCGCTTGGGGGCCCGTTCAAGAAGTGCAGGCATATCGCCTCCCTCTCTCGCAGGGCCTCGTGGAGATTCCGGCAGGTCGGTCTTCTGGCTCGCGCCGATGGCCGGCCCCGCCCCTTCCCAGGCCCGTGGCCCAGTGGGGATTGCTGCGGAGGCCGCGTCGCTCACAGCTGCTGGGCAGCCCCGGATTCGCACCGGGTTCCCGAGCACCTGCCGGAAATACAGAGGCGGAACCGTTCCGCCTCCTCACGGGCACATTCGATGTCCAGGGGAAGGGGGGGCAGGCTTTCCGAGCGGGGTGGATTCAGCTCTCGGCCGTGGCTTCCTCTCTCGCCGCTGGGGCGAGGGGAGGGCAGATCGCGGCCCCAGGCCGATCGGGGGAGGCAAAGCCGCACTTCCCTTTCCTCGAGGACGTGACGGTGAAACGTGCAACGTAGGGTGCGGTCGGTCTCCTGGCTTCCGGATCGGCCTACTCGCGGCGGCCTTCCCAGCGCCTCGGCGCTCGTGGCCTCTCTCGCCGCTTTCGTCCCCGGTCACAGTGGCGGGTCCGCGCCGGACTTGCACCGGCTTCCCATCCTTCCCGCAGAGGAAGGCACCCGCACCCGATTTAGGGAAAACACTACCTCACGCCGTCCCTCCTGGCAATAGCGGGGGTTTCTCCTGCCGTGCTTTTCCTGCGTTTCCAAAGGGGTCCGCCCCTTTCCAGGGTGGGGGAAGGTGAGGGTCCCGGCTGGCGGCGTTTTCGGAGAAATTTGGTATTCTCCCCTTGATGGCTCTTTGCCTGGTGGATGGTGGTGTGGCCCGGGGGTCGGCAGATGCCCGGCGGGCGGCGCCGTGCAGGAAGGGGAGGAGAAGCCGTGCCTTATACATTTCAAGAGTTCTGCAGGGATTGCCGCAAGAGTCTGTTGGAGGATTCTGGGCCAGCTGGCCGCGAGAGGGTTCGCCTTCATCTGGAGAAGTTGCTCGCTCGCCCGGGATTCATCGAGGAGCGCCTTGGCCCCAATCCACCGGCGGGAAGACATATCATTCACCACGACCCTGAGACGGACATGTACGTTCTGGCCCACATCTATGAGACGGGGGGAGAAAGCTCGCCCCACGATCACGGCCCGCACTGGGTCATCTATGGAAACGCGACGGGCTACACGGACATGACCGAGTGGCGCCGGCTCGACGACGGAAAGCGAGAGGGATACGCCGAGCTGGAATCCCAGAAGCCCTACCGAGTCGAATCCGGGATGGCCGTCGTGTTCGACGTCGGGAAGATTCATTCGATCCGCTATCCGAACGGCACGCGGTTCGTCCGGGTGACCGGAGGGGACGTGGAGAGCGGAAAGAATCTGCGCTTCGACGTGAAGAGCAAGAAGGTCATGGTGCAGGACCGCGCCAAGGAGAACCGCATCGCCTCGCGCCCAACGGGCTGATCCTCGGCCCGCTTCGGCTAGCTGTTCCTCCAGGAGAGCCCCACAAAGTCCCACCACATCAGGTTGAACGTCATCGTTACGAGGAAGGCCACCGCGGTCATGAAGAGGCCGAAGCGGAAGATCTCGGCCGCCGTCAGGTGCCCCCGCTCATACACTGCCAGTGCGCTCGCGCTTTGGGCTGGGTAGAAGAGAACCGCGTCTCCGATGATCATCACCGCAAGGCCGCACGCCACTGGATTGAGGCCGGCCGCCCGGCCGATCTCCATGCCGATGGGGATGGCAATGGCCAAGAAGCCGGTGATGCTCGGAACGAGCAACCGGATGGGGATGCACGCCAGGAGAATGGCGCCCAAGAGAAAATAGGGCCGGGAGGCAACCGCCGGCGCCATCTGGATCAGCCCTTGGGCGAGCCATTTCGCCGCGCCGGTTTCGCTGATCGCGTGCCCGAGCGAGAGCGATGAGGCGAGGATGAAGAAGTTGGCCCACGGAAAGCGGCTCTCGAATTCTCTCCAGCTCAAGACGCCGATTCGGGGACTGAGGAGCAGCGTCCAGGCCAGCAGGGCGGGCACGGCGGGGCTGAGGTGGTGGAGCGCGTCGGTGAGCCAGAGGGCCGAGGCAGCGAGGACGATGGCCGCAGTCCGGACCTCTGGGTTCTGCAAGGGGGGGTTCTCATCGGCCGGCCTCAGGAGGCTCCCCTCCCCTCCGCGCGTGTACCAGATGTAGATGCTCCATGCGCCGATGGCGAGCGTCACGTAGTAGGGCACGGCGAGCATCGCGAACCAACGGCCCCAGCCGATGCCGCCGATGAGGCCGGCAGCCACGATGGGGGTCATGCCTCCCGTCAAGAGGGCGGTCGATGCGAGCCGGTTGAGCGAGCCGAGGCCCATCATGACCGCGCGCGCGATGGGGGCCCCCTTCGCCACGCCGCCGAGGGAAAACGCCCGGTCATACACGTGGACCAAAATGGCCGAGCGGGTGACCGCAGAGGGGAGAAGGAAGGTGATGAGGGGGAAGGAGATGATCATTTGCCAATAAAGCGGCCGAGGCTCCCCCCGCGCCCCCCGGAGGAAGAAGCGGGCGATCCGCTCGGCAAGCCCCACTTTTTCGACGGCCATGGCGAGTGTCAGTACGCCGATGAAGAAGTAAGCCACGGGGTTGGAGAATCCTGAGAGGGCGCCCGCCAAAGAAGGGGAGGCCCCCGAGAGGCCGAGGATCAGAACGACCAAAACGGCTGTTATGCCCGCGGGGAGAATTTCGCTCGTCCAAAGGACGACGGCGGCCGCGGCCACCCAGATAGCCCGGTAGGCGGGGACGGTGAGGTTCCCCGGCGGGGGGAGAGAGGCGAGGGCGAGAATCATCAGGAGGAGAGCGGAGGCGAGCCAGCCGGAGAGGGTTCCTCGCGCCGTCGCCCTGTGCCCGGCCATCGAAGCCTCGATGCGGCGGATGGGTGCCTCTCAGCGCACCGGCGCGGCGGTGCGCCGGCCGCTCTCAGACGGGCGCTCGCCGCTTGCAGGGATGCACAACCGCCGCCGGCTATTTTTGCTCGGCGAGTTCAATGCTGATGTTGTCCGGGCCCTTGATGAAGGCGATCTTGACCCCAGGGCGGATCTCCCAAGGCTCGCAGATGAACTCGGCGCCTTTGGCGCGCAGGTCGGCCGAGGCCGAATCCATGTCGTCCACGAGGAGCCCAAAGTGATCCAGGCCGTAGCGGGGCTCCGAGCTCGTCCGGACGGGATTTTCATTCTTGGCGCGGCCTGAGACCAGAAAGCGCATGCCGTTCAGATCCATGTTGAAGGAGGGCGCGCCCCCCAGCTCGCGCTCTTCAACGACCTTGGCCCCGAACATGTTCTCCCAAAACTTCCGCGCAGCGTGAGGATCTTCGCTGCGGAAATGCATGTGGTCATACCGGTATCTGGGCATCGGATCTCTCCCGTTAAGAGGAAGCCGCAGGTGATAGCGGACCGGGTGGGTCCGCTACGATGTTCTTTTCAGGGCGCCCCGATTGTAGGTGCCGCTGCCCGTTCGGGCAAGCGAGAGAAGGGGCGGGGCGCCACCGCCCGGGTTTCAGCGTGGCTCTGTCCGGGGGACATTTCGGTGCCAAGGCGACGGCGGAGAACCGAAGAAGGAGGGGACCCCCTCCTCGATTGGGAGCTCCGATTCATCCCCTTGGGAGCGTGGCCCTGCAACTGGCGCGGGTGGCGGAACGCCGGCGGGGCCCTCCCCGCTTATCCTGGCCCGCCGGTGTCTTTTTCGAGAAGTATCTGGGCTTCGGCCATTTCCTGGAACCGTTGGCAAGTTGCCCTGAAATCCTTCTCCAGCCTGGCGAACAGCTGCTGGATCTGCATCGGCGTCAGGATGTCGGTGAGTTCGGCGAAGACGACCTCCCAGGTCTGATTTCCCCGCTTTCCCCGCTCGAGTTCCTTTTTCTTCTTGGTCAACTCTTCGTAGACTTCGCCCTCGTGCTCGAGCAGGTCGCGAAGGACGGGCTCGTAGTTCGGATCGCTGGAGTGGAGGTAGCGCATGATGTAGGGCTTAAATTTTCTGACTTTATTTATCCTTTCCATGGGCCTTCCTCCGTCCAGGCACCCCAGCGGGATAATTCGCAATCTTCATGTTTATTATACCATCCTAAGGGGGTCCGGTCGATACGATTTCCCCGGCGGATGTGGCATGATGCGGAGAGATTTTTCCGCCTGGGGCCGCGTCCCTTGGGGCCTGGGACGGAAGGGAGAGGTGGGCGGCATGGAAGACGTTCGGGTTGAGCGGATGGCCGAGACCATCGTCCGCTACTCGGCCCGGGTGAGCCGTGGGGATTTGGTCTGCATCCGCGGGGGAGCAGCCGCCGCCCCGTTGATCCGGGCGCTCTACCGCGAGTGCCTCGGACGGGGAGCGTTTCCTTATACTCAGGTTGGGCTGCCTGGGATGGATGAGATCTTTTATCGGCACGCCAGCCGGGAGCAGCTCTCTTACATCTCTCCCATGGCCCGGTTCGAGATCCAACGGGTGGACGTTCTCATCAGCATCCTCTCTGAGACGAACACGAGGCGCCTTTCCGGCATCGCGCCTCAAAAGCAGGCCCTCGCCTCAAAGGCCCGCCAGCCCATCATGCGAACCTTCATGCGGCGGGCGGCCCAATATGAAAAAACGCGGGGGAAGGGTCTCCGCTGGACGCTCACCCTCTTCCCCACCGAGGCCTACGCCCAGGATGGAGAGATGTCGCTCGCCGAGTACGAGGCGTTCGTCTTTGCCGCCTGCTTCGCTGACAAACCGGGGGGCGTTCGGCGCTGGAAACGCGTCGAGGCTCGCCAGGGGGAAATTGTGCGCTATTTGAAGGGGCGCAAAATCATCGAACTCCAAGGGCCGGGCACGGATCTGCGCGTCGGGATTGCCGGGCGGTCCTTCATCAACTGCTCTGGCCACCACAATTTTCCCGACGGGGAGGTTTTCACGGGTCCCCAGGAGAGCCGGGTGGACGGGAAGATCCGGTACTCGTTCCCCGCCTGCTTGGCGGGCCGCGAAGTGGAGGGCGTCGAGCTCACGTTCGAGAGTGGGCGGGTGGTGCAGGCGACGGCCGAGAAGAATGAGCCCTTCCTCCGCAAAATGATCGGGATGGACGCCGGGGCGAGCCGGGCGGGGGAGTTCGCGTTCGGGCTCAACTATGGGATTCAGCGCTTCACGAAGAACACCCTCTTCGATGAGAAGATCGGGGGGACGGTCCACATCGCGCTTGGGAAGGGCTACCCGGAGAGTGGCTCCCGGAACGATTCGGCCCTCCACTGGGACATGGTGTGCGACCTGCGCCGCGGCGGGGAGATCAGGGTGGACGGCAGGCCGTTTTTGAAAAACGGAAAAATTCAGATTTAGTCCCCCGAGAAGGCGGAGAACCCGCCGGATGAAGGAACGCCGAAGAGAGGCGGCCGGCCATGGCGAGTGATTTCCTAGCGTTTCGGAAGAGACTCTGGACAATCGTCGGCGTGTGCTTTTTGGCGGGCGCCTCGGCGGAGTTGCTCTGGGAGGTTTGGACCGCTCAGCGGGAGGCGGATGCGCTGGGGAGGATTCTCTCGCGCGAGATGGCCGCGGCCCCCGACCAGAATCCGGAAGGCCAGGAGCGCTTCGAGAAGATACTCGCTCGCTACCGGGAGAATATGGCGTTGAAGCGGGCGGCTCTTTTCGACAACGAGGGGCGCAAGCTGGCCGAATTTCCCCGGGAGGCTCATGAGGGGAGCGGCATCCACGGGGTCTTGCTTTCGGCCCGGGCGGGCCTGCGGGATGCCGCCACGGGGCAGGAGAACTCGCATCTTGTCCTGTGGAAGGACATGACCGCGGGGGTGGCCCGATCGGCCCTTTTGGGGCTGGTGGCGGGGCTTGCGGGGGCTTTGCTCTTCTGGGCCTTTGGGAGGCGCCGCGAGGGAGAGCAGGGCGCGGAGGGGACTCCCGCCTCCGGCTGAAGATCGGGCACAGCGCCGGATGGCCCCGTCCGGGCCGGCGGTGGTATTCTTCGCCGCGCCTCTCACCCGGGGCGGGTAGCTCAGTTGGTAGAGCGGTGCCCTTACAAGGCACAGGTCGGAGGTTCGATCCCTCTCCCGCCCACCAGAAATTCCCCCGGCTGGCGTGGGCGCTCACTTCGCTTCTCCTCTCTGGCGCCGAAATCGTGCCCGTTGAGCCTCGCTGACGGCCCCTTCGCAATTGTCGAAGGGGCTTCTGAAAACCTCCAAAACCCTTGGCCCGGGTGACCCGCACATTTGGACGGTCTCCCGCTCAGGATTGGCCTGGGCATCCAGCTTTGAGGAGATGGAGGCATTGACTCGCCCCTCCGTCGACCCCATCATCGCCGAGGTCATCGCGCACCGCCTCCGCGCCGCCAGCGAGGAGATGATGGCCACCCTCGTCAAGACGGCCTACTCGCCCAACATTAAGGAGCGGCGGGACTGCTCGACCGGCGTCTTCGACGCCCGGGGGAGGCTCCTCGCCCTCACCGCCATCGCCCCCATCCACTTGAGCTCCCTGCTGGGGATGGTGGAGAACCTCACCCGGCGCTTTCCCCTCGAAAACCTCAAGCCCGGCGACGCCTTCCTGACCAACGACCCCTACAGCGGGGGAGGGTCCCACCTGCCGGATCTCACGCTGACGTCCCCGGCGTTTGCCGATGGCGAGGTGGCCGCCTTCGTCTCCAACATCGCGCACCACTCCGACGTGGGCGGAAGGGTGGCGGGGAGCGAGAGCGCCGACTGCACCAGCATCTTCCAAGAGGGGCTGCGCATCCCCCCGGTTCGGATCTTCCAAGGGGGCGTCTTGCAGAGGGACATCCGCGACATCGTCCTCGCCAACTCGCGCACCCCCCGGGAGCGGGAGGGAGACCTCAACGCCCAGTTCGCCACCAACGCCACGGGAGTGCGCCGGGTGGAGGAGGTCTTCGCGCGGTTCGGCCGCTCCACGGTTCTCGCGGGGATCGAGGCGATGCTGGACGCCTCAGAGGCCCGAACGCGTGCCGGCATCGCGGAGCTCCCGGACGGCACCTACGAGCACGAGGACTTTTTGGACAACGACGGCATCGAGGATCGCCTCGTCCGCCTGAGGGTGGCGATCCGCGTGGCGGGGAACCGCCTCGCCTTCGACTTCGCCGGGACCGACCCTCAGGTCCCCGGCGGCCGCAACATGCCTTGGGTCGCCACCCTGGCGGCGGTCTACTACGCCGTGAAAGCCGTCGTGGACCCCGACCTTCCGCCGAACGCGGGCTACTTCCGCGCGGTGGAGGCGAGCGCCCCGCCCGGCAGCGTGCTCAACTGCCTGCCCCCCGCTGCGGTGGGCGACCGGGTGACGTGCGGAAACATCCTCGGGGACGTCATCATGGGCGCCTTCGCCAAGGCTGTCCCCGATCGGGTGATGGCGGGCTGCGGCCCGCATCACGGCCTGATCTTCAGCGGGGTGGACCCCCGCCGGGGGGAGTTTTTCGTGGACTACGAAACCTATGCCGGAGCGACGGGCGGGTTCCCGGACCAGGACGGCAAGGACGCCGTCCGGGTGCACGTCTCCGGGGCGGCCAACCTCCCCGTCGAGGCGGTGGAGCACGAGTTCCCCCTCACCGTCTCCCGCTACGAGCTCATCCCCGACTCCGGCGGGGCAGGGCGCTTCCGGGGCGGGCTGGGCACCCGGCGGGACGTCGTCGTCTGGGCCGAGGAGGCACGGGTCGCCGGGCGGGGGCTGCGGCAGCTGCGGGGGGCGCCCGGTCTCTTCGGGGGACGGGCCGGGGCCACGGGCCGCTTCGTCCTCCACCCGGGCGAGGATGAGGAGAGGGCCTTGCCCTCCAGCTTCTCGGACCTCCCCGTCGAGGCCGGCTCCACCATCCGCGTGGAGACGCCCGGGGGGGCGGGGTACGGGGATCCCCTGGAGCGGGAGCCCGCGCGGGTGGCGGCCGACGCGGCGGCGGGGAAGGTGACCCCGCGGGCCGCGGAGCGGGACTACGGGGTGGTCCTCCGCGGAGGCCGCCTCGACGAGGAGGGGACGAGAAGCCTCCGGGAGCGCCTGC
>Ga0114945_10002446_pt1 | contig 10938 bp, 11 predicted proteins | sample OV2TP3_FD_87194 | JGI IMG/M metagenome (GOLD analysis project Ga0114945, IMG submission 87194) | Hot spring microbial communities from Beatty, Nevada to study Microbial Dark Matter (Phase II) - OV2 TP3 | ecosystem: Environmental > Aquatic > Thermal springs > Hot (42-90C) | place: USA: Beatty... | reverse complement strand
GGACGCCGAGAAGCAGCGCGCGGCCGAAGCCGCGCGCGAGGCGGAGGCGGCACGCCAGCGCGAGGCCGAGCTCGCGCGGCAACGCGAAGCCGAGGCGGCGAAGCAGAGGGAGGCGGAGCTCGCGAGGCAGCGCGAGGCCGAGGCGGCGAAGCAGAGGGAGGCGGAGCTCGCGAGGCAGCGCGAAGCCGAGGCGGCGAAGCGCGAAGCCGAGGCGAAGAAGCCCTCCGAGCCGGTCAAGCTCGCCGCCGTCGCGCCGCCGCCGGCCGCCGCGCCGTCGGCCGACGAGCTGCTGCGGCGCGCGATCGCGCTCGAAGGCGAGGGCAACAACGCCGAGGCGGCGCGGATCCTGCGCCAGGTCGCGCGCGGCAAGGGCAGGGCCGCGGGCGAGGCGGCCAAGCGCCTGGGCGACCTGCTGCAGGCCGGCAAGCCCGGCGTGTCGCGCGATTACGCCGAGGCCCTGCGCTACTACCAGATCGCGCGCGACAACGGCGTCGAGCCGCCGGCGGTCAGGGGCCGATGAAGCGACGCGCTAGCGCTTGAGCTGCACCAGCCGCACCTGGCTCTGCACCAGGTCCGGCACCGCCACCGTAAGGCCGCCCTTGGACGGGAAGACGCAGAAGTCGGCGGGTCCCTTGAAGCCGGTGGCGAGCTCGCGCATGCCACGGCTCTCGCTCCACTGGAAGAGCCAGCCCAGGTTCCAGTCGGTGACGAGCAGCGAGCCGTCGCGCAGCTCGTAGACGCCGTCCAGCCGCCCGATCGGCCCCGAGAGGTCCTTGATCTGCCCGCTCACGCCCAGGGCGAAGATGCCGCGCGGCTTGCCCGGGGCGACGAAGCCCACCATCAGCAGCATGCCGTCCTTCTGCGGGTAGACGCCGTTGGGATTGACCCCGGCGCCGCGGAAGACCTGCGCCACCTTCGGCTCGCCCTTGAGGTTGAGGAAATCGGCGGGCTCCACCCGGAACAGCATGTCGCCGACGTTGTCGCTCACGTAGAGCTTGCCGTCCACCACCGCGGGATCGTTGGCGAACTGCGCGCCGGGCAGCGCCACCTTGCGGCCCTTCCTCGTCTTGAGATCGAACACCCACACGACGTCGATGTCGGTGACCCACAGCCGGTCGCCGCGCACCCAGATGCCCTTGGGCTTGTTGAGCGGCTCGCCGCCCGGCGCGGGCAGGAACTTGCGCTCCAGCACCTGGCCCGCGAGCGAGAGCTTGGCGATGCGGCCCGCGCCGTCCTTCTGCGTGGGCGCGAGCTTGGAGACGAACTCGCTCACGTACAGCGCCTTGCGCGCCGGGTCGCAGCCGATCGACTCCGGGTAGGCGACGCCGGCGAGCGTGGTCTGCGACACCACGCTCAGGTTCTGGGCCGATGCGCCGGCGGCGGCGAGCGCTGCCGGCAGGGCGACGAGCAGCAGTGCGGACCTTCTCATGACTTCCTCCTCCTGGGGGGTTGCGGCGCGAGGTATTCTAACGCCGCCGGCGCTCGTACCAGCGCGACATCACCTCCATCGCCGCAAAGGAGGCCGCCGACATCGCCACCAGAGCGCCCTGGGCGACGCTCCAGCCCCAGCGATCCACGACGAGCGCGAACAGCGTAGGCGAGATCGCGTTGACGACGAGGATCGGCGTCGCGAGGACCCCGAGCACCGCGCCGTAGCCGGCGGCGCCGAAGAGCGCGAGCGGCACCGCGCCGCGCACGATCGTGATGACCCCCTGCGAGGCGCCCATCAGCAGCGTGAAGGCGACGATGAGATGGAGGCTGCCTGCCGAGACCGCGAGCAGGACGAAGGAGAGCGGCAGCACGCCGATGGCGATGCGCCCCACCGTGATGGCGCGCAGCTTGCGCGCGAAGACGATCTCCACCACGCGTCCGCCGAACTGCGCGAAGCCCTTCATCGAGGCGACCCACACCGCGGCGGCGGTCGCCAGGCCGGCGGCCTCGAGCAGCGGCACGAGCTGTACCGTGACGACGGCGAAGACGAAGCCGTTCAGCGACATGACGAGCGCGAACAGGGCCATCGCGGCGAGCCGCGCCCCGCCTTCGAGCGCCGGGCCGTCGCGCGCCGCGTGCGCGACGGACTCGGCGGCCGCCGGGCGCGGCGGCTCGCGCCGCGCGAGGCCGATCCAGTTGAGCGGCAGGCAGACGACGAGGTTGATGAGCGCGAAGTGCGCCAGCGTCTGGCGCCAGCCCGAGGCCTCGTTGAGGTAGTGCCCGAGAACCCAGAACACGGTCGAGGCGAAGGCGCCGAAGAGCGTGAGGTACGAGATCGCGAGCCTGCCGCGCGAGGGCACCACCTGCACCAGCGCGGCGAACGCGGCGTCGTACAGGCACAGCCGCATGCCCACGCCGAGGAACGCCCACACCGCGAGGTAGGCGCCCTCGCTGCGCACCAGGGAAAGCGCGTACAGGCCGATCGACACCAGCACCGTGCCGAGCGACATGAGGGCGCGCGCCCCGTAGCGGTCGATGGCGCGCCCGGCCCACGCCGACACCGCGCCCATCGCGAGCAGCGCGATGGTGAAGCCGAAATAGACCAGGCTGCGGCTCCATCCCGTGTCGGCCGCGATCGGGTTCGCGAGCACCCCGAGGCAGTAGTAGCTCGTGCCCCAGGCGGTGATCTGCGTCACGCCGAGCGCGCAGACCGCGGCGAGCATCGGATCGTGCTTCATCTTCGGGCTAGACTGTGGCGAAGGAGCCCCGATTGTCCACGACCTATCCCGTGCTGCGCTGGAAGATCGGCGCAGTTTCGATTACCCGCGTGGTCGAGATCGAGGGGCCTTCGCCGGGCACCTTCTTCTTCGAGGCGGCGACCCCGGAGCGGCTGCTGCAGCACGCCTGGCTCAAGCCCCATTTCCTCACGGAGGACGGGCGCACCGTGGGCTCGATCCACTGCTTCGTCGTGCAGTCCGAGGGCTCGACCATCGTCGTCGACACCTGCGTAGGCAACGACAAGCCGCGCGAGTTGAAGCACTGGCACCTGCGGCAGGGCGGGTTCCTCGAGGACCTCGCGGAGGCGGGGTTCCCGCGCGAGCGCGTCGACACGGTGCTCTGCACGCACCTGCACGTGGACCACGTGGGGTGGAACACCATGCTCAGCGACGGCCGCTGGGTGCCGACCTTTCCCAACGCGCGCTACCTGTTCGGGGCGAGGGAGTGGGAGTACTGGGCGGGCGCGGCGGCGGGAGCCGAGCGCGAGGACTCGGTGCGGCCGATCCTCGAGGCGGGGCTCGCCGAGCTGGTGCCGATGGACCACGCGCTCACGCCGGAGGTGGGGCTCGAGCCCACGCCCGGGCACACGCCCGGCCACGTCAGCGTGCGCATCCGCTCGCGCGGCGAGGAGGCCGTGATCACCGGCGACCTGATGCACCACCCGGTGCAGTGCGCCGAGCCCTCCTGGGCGAGCCGCTTCGACGTGGACCAGGAAGCCGCGCGGCGCACGCGGCGCGAGTTCCTCGAGCGCTGCGCCGCGCGTCCCGTGCTGGTGCTCGGCACCCACTTCGCCGCGCCGACCGCCGGCCGGGTCGTGCGCGACGGCGCTGCGTTCCGCTTCGAGCCTAGAGCTCCTTGATCTCGACCTTGCGGAACTTCACCACGCCGGCGGCGTACTGCAGCGCGATGTGGCCGCTGGAGAACTTCTTGTCGTGCACGTCGACCGTCTTCACGCCGTTGAGGATCAGCACGATGTGGTCGCCCCTGACCGTGATGTCGTAGGTGTTCCACTTGCCGCCCGCCTTGGGCATCGGGCTCACCTTGGCGATGTGCACCAGACCCCCGGTGCCGTAGCTCGGGTCCTTGCGCTGGTCGAAGATGTTCGCCTCGTAGCAGATCTTGTCGTTCACCACCTGCGGGTTGCCGCAGCGCATGTAGATGCCGCTGTTGGCGTTGTCGCTCACCCAGAACTCGGCCTTGAGCTGGAAGTCGCGGTACATCTTGTTGGTCATCAGAAAGCCGTTCTGCTTGCCGGTCAGCTTGTCGGCCATCACCGCGCCGTCCTGGACGCGCCAGTTGGCGTCGCCGATCGTGTACCAGCCCTTCATGCTGGTGCCGTCGAGCAGCGTCATCCAGCCCTCGCCCTCGGGGCTCGTGGCGCAGCCGAAGAGCGCGAGCGAAGCGACGAGCAGGCTTGCGGCGGCGGTGCGGATGCGGTTCATGCGGTGTCCCTCCCCTGGACGTGACGGATGCTTGCCCAGCGTATTATGACCAGATTTCCGGCCGCGGGGGCGCGGCCCCGAGCGGGATTCCACCATGCTGTGCTGCGGCACGCGCGCGGCCGCGAGGGTCAGGCCTTTCTCAGGCAGGATTCGAGCAGCTCCAGCGCCCGGCGCGTGAACTCGCGCATGTTCGCCTCGCGGTCGGCGCTTCGCGTCTCCACCGTGATCGAGGCCTCCACCGGCCCGCTCACCGCGATGCAGGCGTGGCCGGGCGGGTCGCCGTAGCGGTTGCCCGCGGGCCCGCTCGCCCCGGTCTCGCTCAATCCCCAGGTCGCGCCGAGCTTCTCCCTGATGCGCTGCGCAAGGAGCTTCGCGTACGGCTCGCTCGCCGAGCGCGTGCCTTTCATCTCCTCGTCCGTGATCCCCATCAGCGCCTCGCGCCCGGCCTTCGTGTAGACGATCGTCCCGCCGAGGTAGTGGGCGGAGGCGCCCGGCACCGCTACGAGCGCCGCGTTGATCCGGCCGCCGGCGGAGGATTCCGCTACCGCCACCGTCTCGCCGCGCGCCTTCAGCAACGCGGCGACTTCGTTCCCCGTGTCCCCCATTCATCCATAATAGCCAAGCGGAGGCGAGCATGGCGGCACGCACGGATGACCAGGCCGTGGCCCGGCGGGTCCTGGAGCACATCGAGCGCGGCACTACCGATGCGGGGACGGAAGTCTGGCGCGAGCCTGTGGCGAACTACCGGTCGCCGGAACGGCTCGGGGCAGAGTTGCGCGTCTTTCGCTGCATGCCCACGCCCTTCTGTCCTTCGGCGGCACTGCCTGAAGCCGGTTCCTACTTCGCCCGCGAGGCCGCGGGCGTGCCGCTCGTCGCAGTGCGCGGCGCGGACGGCGTCGCCCGCGCGTTCCGCAACGCCTGCCGGCATCGCGGCACCCAGCTCGCGGACGGGTCGGGCTGCGCGCGTTCCTTCGTCTGCCCGTACCACGCCTGGACCTACGAGCTCGACGGGCGGCTGCGCCACATCCCCCACGAGGAGGGCTTTCCCGGGATCGACAAGCGGCAGCATGGGCTCGTGCCGGTGAAGGCCGAGGAACGGTTGGGACTCGTGTTCGTCACCCAGGAGGAGGGCGGTTCCGTCGCTGACGACGGGCTGCCGGCGATGATCGGGCCGGGGCGGGACATCTTCGGCTACGAGCAGCAGGAGTGCGACGTCAACTGGAAGATCCTGCTCGAGGGCTTCATCGAGGGCTACCACATCCGGTTCACCCATCCCGAGAGCTTCTTTCCCTACGGGTTCGACAACCTGAACCTGATCGACGTGTTCGGGCGCTCGAGCCGTGTGACCTATCCATTCCGGCGCATCGAGAAGCTTAAGGCCGTGCCGGAGGGCGAGCGCAAAGTCGAAGGCCTGCTGACCTATGTCTACCACCTGTTTCCGAACGTGCTGGTGATCGTGTTGTCGCGTCACTCCAAGGTCGTTGTGCTCGAGCCGCTCGCCGTCGACCGGACGCGGCAGATCACCTGGTCGCTGGCGAATGATCCCGGGCCGGAGGCGTTGGCGGAGGCGAAGCGGGATACGGAGTTCGTAGGGACTACCGGGGCGCTGGAGGATCGGGCGGTGGTGCAGGCGATTCAGCGGGGGTTGCGGAGCGGGGCGAACGAGCATTTCATCTTCGGGCGCTTCGAAAGCGCGATCCTGTACTTCCATCGTGCGCTCGAGAAGGAGCTGGCGGTCTAGCTGCCGGATCAAGTCGCGGCGGGTTCGGTGGCCCGGCCGCCCGTGAAGCTCGCCGCCCACGAATCCCTGAGCGTCGTCGCGCGCTTGAAGTGGTCATCCCCAGACGAGAAATAGCCGTGCCTCTCGAACTGAAACGTTTCGCGCTCGGTGATGTCCAGCGCAGGCTCCAGCTGTGCCGTCACCAGCCGCTTTGATTCCGGGTTCAGATGGTCGACGCCTTCGGGCTGGTCGATGCGAAAGAGCCTGTCGTAGAGCACGACCGGAGCGGCACGGGCACGCTTGGCGCTGGCCCAGTGAACGTTGCCCTTCACCTTGACGGCATCTGATCCCGGCGTCCCCGAGCGGGTGCCCTCGATGTAGTTGCATCGCACCGACTTCGTCGCCATGTCGTAGCCCACGCATTCGACGACGTAGGCATATCGCAACCTCACCTTATTTCCCGGGAATAGCCTGAAGTACCCCTTCGGCGGTTTCTCGGTGAAGTCCTCCCGCTCGATCCACAGCTCCCGCGAGAACGGCACCGGCCTCTTCCCCCACTCGGGCTTCTGCGGGTGGTTGGGCACCTCCAGCATCTCTTCCTTCCCCTCCGGGTAGTTCTCGATCACGAGCCTGATCGGATCGAGCACCGCCATGCGCCGCGGCGCGATCTCGTTCAGGTGCTCGCGCATGCAGTCTTCGAGGATGGTGAGGTCCACGGTCTGGTTGGCTTTCGACACGCCGATGCGCTCGGCGAAGCGCCAGAAGCCCTCGGGCGTGTAGCCGCGCCGCCGCGCCCCGGCCAGGGTCGGCATGCGCGGATCGTCCCAGCCATCGACGTACTTGCCCTCGACCAACTCGATCAGCTTGCGCTTGGAGAGCACGGTGTGGGTGAGGTTGAGGCGCGCGAACTCGATCTGCTGGGGCAGCGGGCGCTTGAGCAGCCCGCCGTCGGCGAGGTGGTTCAGCAGCCAGTCGTAGAACGGCCGCTGGTCCTCGAACTCGAGCGTACAGAGCGAGTGGGTGATGCCCTCGACCGCGTCCTCGAGGGGATGCGCATAGGTGTACATCGGGTAGATGCACCACTTGTCCCCGGTGCGGTGGTGGGTCGCCTTCTTGATGCGGTAGAGCACCGGGTCGCGCAGGTTGATGTTGGGCGAGCGCAGGTCGATTCTGGCCCGCAGGACGTGCGCGCCGTCGGCGAATTCGCCCGCCTTCATGCGGCGAAGCAGGTCGAGGTTCTCCTCGGGGGTGCGCGAGCGGAAGGGGGAGTCGGTGCCCGGATGGGTGAAGTCGCCCCGGCTGCGGCTCATCTCCTCGGCAGATTGGGAATCGACGTAGGCGAGGCCGGCGCCGGCGAGGTGCTCGGCCGCCTGGTACATGAAGTCGAAGTAGTCCGAGGCGTACAAGGCCTTGCCGTCGAACTCCGGCACCAGCCACTTCACGGTGTCGATGATGGAATCTACGTACTCCTGCTCTTCCTTCTCCGGGTTGGTGTCGTCGAACCGCAGGTTGCAGCGCCCCCCGTACTCGCGCGCCAGCCCGAAGTTGAGGCAGATCGACTTGGCGTGCCCGAAGTGCAGGTAGCCGTTCGGCTCCGGCGGAAAGCGCGTGACGATGGTCTTGTGCTTGCCCGAGGCGAGGTCCGCCTCGATGACCTGCTTGATGAAGTTGGAGGTGGAGGGCGGCTGCGGCTTGTTCACGAGGCGAATTTTACAGCCCCGGTTATGATCGGCCGATGCAGCTCGGCTTCTTCACCATGCCCATGCACCCGCCGGGGCGAGACTACACGCAGACGCTCAAGGAAGACCGCGAGGCGGTGCTGCTCGCCGAGCGCCTGGGCTTCGCCGAAGCCTTCATCGGCGAGCACGTGGCGGACCGCTGCGAGACCATCCCCTCGTGCCTCTCGTTCATCGCGAGCCTCGCGCACGAGACGCAGCGCATCAGGCTCGGCAGCGGCACGGTGAACCTCCCCAACCGCCACCCCGCGGAGGTCGCGGCGCACGCGGCGATGGTGGACCACCTGCTGGAGGGGCGCTTCCTCTTCGGCATCGGCCCGGGCGGGCAGCGCGCGGACATGGAGGTGATGGGCAACCTCGAGCAGGACCGCAACGCCATGTTCGTGGAGTCGATCGACCAGATCCTCGCGATCTGGGCCGGGTCGCCGCCCTACGACATCGAGGGGCGGTTCTGGAAGATCAGCACGCGGCGCACGCTGATCGAGGCGGCGGGGCAGGGGGTGTTCGTCAAGCCGTTCCAGCAGCCGCATCCCCCGATCGTGGTGACGGCGATCCTGCCGAATTCCCGCGGCCTCACGCAAGCCGCGGCGCGCGGCTGGCAGCCGATCTCGGCCAACTTCCTCCAGCCGAACGGCGTCGCCACCCACTGGCCGAAGATCGCCGAGGGGCACGAGCGGGCAGGGAGAAAAGCGAAGTGGGAGGACTGGCGCGTGGCGAAGAGCATCTTCGTCGCCGACGAAGCCGCCACGGCCCGGTGCTATGCCGGCGACGTCAACGGCGCCTACGGCTTCTACTACTGGAACCTGCTCGAGAAGCGGCGCCTCTCCCGGCAGCTCGCCAATTTCAAGGCCGACCCGGCGATGCCGGACGAAGCGGTGACGGTGGAGTACCTGCTCGATACGTTGGTGATCGCGGGGACGGTGGAGGAGGTGGTGGAGAAGCTCCTCGCGTTCCGCCAGACCACCGGCCCCTTCGGCACGCTGCTCTACACCGGCCACGACTGGGCGGAGCCGGAGCTCGCGCGCCGCTCGATGGAGCTGATGGCGCTCGAGGTGATGCCGCGGCTGAACGCGGCGCTCGGCGAAGGCTAGCGCGCCGCCTTCACCGCGCGGGCGAGCGCCTCGGCGAGCGTGCGCGCCTCGGCCTCGCTCACGTGGCTGGCGAAGAGCCGCACTATCTCAGCCTCGTACACCGGCCACATGCGCCTGCGCATGGCGCGCCCGGCGCGCGTCAGCACCAGGTCGTAGCCCCTCCCGTCCTCGGCCGAATCCCGCCGCTCGATCAGGCCGGCCGCCTGCAGCCGGTCGGCAAGGCGCGAGAGGTTCGGGCGCGAGAGCACGACGCGGCGCGCCAGCTCGTGCATGCGCAGCCGCCCGCCACCGGCCTTCTCCAGCTCCCAGAGCACGTCGTACCAGGCGAGCGGGGGCAGGCCGGCGGCCGAGAGCGCCGCCTCGACCCGCTCCGTGAGGTTCGCATGGGCCGTAAGCAGCACCGCCCAGGCATGGTGTTTCGCTTCGGAAATCATGGCGTTGGGGGAGTCTAGGCGAAGGTAGTTGCAAATGCAAGCATATCGGCATATAGTTGCATCTGCAACCACAACCTTCCCAAGGAGAATCCCGTGCAAGCCCTGAAACTGATCGAGACCAGGGACCTCGCCGCGAGGCTCGCCGTCGGCAAGCCCCCCGTGCTGGTGGAAGCGCTGCCCGAGAAGTACTACGACGACTGGCACCTGCCGGGCGCGCACCACCTGCCGCACGACCGGGTGGACGCGCTCGCCGCGACGGTGCTGCCCGACCGGCACGCCGAGATCGTCGTCTACTGCGCGAGCCGGACCTGCCAGAACTCGCACATCGCGGCGCGCCGCCTCGTGCAGCTCGGCTACGCCAACGTCGCCGTCTACCCCGGCGGCAAGCAGGAGTGGCAGGAGGCCGGGCTGCCGGTGGAGGGCGCGGCGCAGCCCGCGTAGCTACATCGCGCGGAACAGCTCCGCGAACACGCGGCTCACCGGCAGCGTCTCCTTGCGCCGCCTCAGGCGCAGGGCGACGCGGCCGGATTCGTCGCGCACCGCCGCGGCCACCTCGTCCAGGTTGACGATCGTGCCGCGGTGGATGCGGCGGAAGCGCTCCGGGAGCCGCGGCTCGAGCTCCCTGAGCGGCGTGCGGATGAGCGACTCGCCCTCCGGGGTCACCACGCTCGTGTACTTGTCGGCGGCCTGGAAGTAGCAGACCTCGCCGATCGGGATCAGCTTCACGGCGTTGCCGGAGGAGGCGCGCACCTCGCGCAACGGTTCCGCGCCTGCCCTCGGAGCGAGCGCGGCGCGCAGCTGCGCCGCGAGCTTCTCGAGCGCGCCGCCCGCGCCAAGCCGCTCCTTCAGCCGCGCCACGGTCACCGCGAGCCGCGCTTCCTCCAGCGGCTTGAGCAGGTAGTCGGCCGCCGCGAGCTCGAAAGCCTCGAGCGCGTGCTCGTCGTAGGCGGTGACGAACACGATCGCCGGCACCGCCTCGCCGAGGCGCTCGGCGAGCTCCTCGGCCACCTCCAGCCCCGAGAGTCCCGGCAGGCGGATGTCGAGGAACGCGAGCTCGGGGCGCAGCCGCTCGGCGAGCGCGAGCGCCTCGTCGCCCGTCGCCGCCACACCCGCAATCTCCAGCTCCGGCCAGGCCTGCGCGAGCGCTTCCTTCAGCCGCGCGGCAAGCAGCGGCTCGTCCTCGGCGATGAGCGCGCGCACGGTCACTTCGGCAGCCGCAGCGTCACGGTGACGCCGCCCGAGGTGTTGGCGCCGTAGGTGAGCGAGGCGCGGCCGCCGTAGGCGGCGGCAAGGCGCTGCCGGACGTGCTCGAGCCCGACCCCCGCGCCCCCCTCGCGCGAGGCGCCCGGCCCCTGGCCGGTGTCGGCGATCTCGATCACCAGCTCACCGCCGTCCTCGCGCGCCGCCACCGCGACCTCCCCGCCGTCTGCCTTCGGCTCCAGGCCGTGCCGGATCGCATTCTCCGCCAGCGGCTGCAGCAGCATCGGCGGCAGGCTGACCCCGGCGAGCGCTTCAGGGCACTCGATGCGGAACCTGAGCCGATTCTCCATGCGGATCGCGATCAGCTCGAGATAGCCGCCGAGCAGCGCCAACTCCTCGCCGAGCGTGGCGCGCTCGCGCCGCGCGGTCTCCAGCGTCGCGCGCAGGAACCGGTTGAGATGGCCGAGCATGGCGCGCGCCTTCGCCGGGTCGGCGCCGATCAGCGCGTCGAGGTTGGCGAGCGTGTTGAAGAGGAAGTGCGGCTCGATCTGCGCCTGCAGCAGCCGCAGGCGCGCCTCGAGCGCCTGGCGCGCGAGCTCGGCGCCG
>Ga0114945_10002444_pt1 | contig 10941 bp, 7 predicted proteins | sample OV2TP3_FD_87194 | JGI IMG/M metagenome (GOLD analysis project Ga0114945, IMG submission 87194) | Hot spring microbial communities from Beatty, Nevada to study Microbial Dark Matter (Phase II) - OV2 TP3 | ecosystem: Environmental > Aquatic > Thermal springs > Hot (42-90C) | place: USA: Beatty... | reverse complement strand
TTTCGTCCTTTGTCACCACCATCGCCGGCTGGCAGTTCAAGGCCATCTCCAAGCAGTTCCTCGTGGAAAAAGACATCTTGGCGGCCTTCTTTGGCGATTTCAATTTCTACGCCGGCCTCATCTGCCTGGTAACGCAGTTGCTCCTGACGTCGCGCCTGCTGCGCCGCTTCGGCATTGGCGTTGCCCTCTTCGTGGTTCCCGTGGCTCTGCTCTTCGGCACTGTCGGGGTCGCCGTGTGGGGCACTCTGGCGGCAGCCATCTGGCTCAAGGGCAGCGACCAGGTCCTGCGCTACTCCATCGACAAGTCCTCGGTGGAGCTTCTGTACCTGCCTCTTCCCGTCACCGTGAAGATGCAGGTCAAGTCGTTTATCGACACCGTCATTTGGCGCCTCGGCGACGGCCTGGCCGGACTGACCGTGCTGCTGTTCGCCACCTATCTGGGCCTGACCGCCAGCCAGATCAGCTGGGTCAATCTGGTGCTGATCGCGGGCTGGCTCGCGGCGGCGCTGGTCGCGCGTCGCGAGTACGTTGCCACTCTGCGGGAGAGCATCCATCAGCACCGGCTCGACACGGAGCGCGCCATCGCCCCGGTGCTGGACCGCTCCACGGTGGAGATCATGGCCCGCAACCTCACCGCTGCCGACCCGGCCGAAGTACTCTACGCCCTGAAGCTTTTCGGGGTCAGCCGCCAGCGCACCTCGCATCCTGCCGTGCGCGGGCTGCTCTATCATCCTGCCGCGGAAGTTCGCGCCAAGGCCATTACCCTGCTCTCCGAGTCCGGCGACAAGCTCGTCGTCTCCGAGATGGAGAAGCTGCTTAAGGATCCGGACCTTGAAGTGCGCACCGAGGCCCTGCTCTATCTCACACATCACGCCCGCATCGATCCTCTGGATCGCATTCAGGAGCTGGGAGACTTCCCGGATTTCTCCATCCGTTCCGGCATGGTCGCCTTTCTGGCGCAACCGGGAGAGACGCAAAACCTGGTGGCGGCGCGCCACATCCTGGGCGGCATGGTGGCGGAGGAGGGGAGCGCGGGGCGGCGCTCCCGCCTGGAGGCTGCGCGGCTGATCGCCTCCCTGCCCGATCACTTCGAAGAGGAGTTGCGCCCCCTGGTCTCCGACGCCGACGCCGAGGTCGCCGGCCAGGCGGTTGTGGCCGTAGGCCGGCTGCGCAAGCGTCGCCTCCTGCCCCCGGTCCTCGAGCGGCTGCACGTGCCTCAGACCCGCCAGCAGGCCGCCGATGCGCTGGTCGAATTCGGCGATGCGGTCGTCGGAACTCTCCACGATCATTTGAATGATCCCGCTATCCCCCTGGACGTGCGCGGCGAGGTCAGTCATGTCCTGGCGCGCATTGGCACCCAGGCCGCCGAGCGTGTCCTGGTGGAGAACCTCTTGCAGGCCGATACCGGCCTGCGCTTCCGTATCCTGAGTGCCCTCAACAAGCTTCACCCGGCACACCCGGAACTGGAGATGGACGTGCAAATGGTCGAGTCCGTGCTGGCGGCGGAGATCATGGGACACTACCGTTCCTACCAGATTCTGGGAACGCTCGGAGGTGACCTCAGCGGCGACGAATCCATGGCCCGCGCCCTGCGCGAATCCATGGAGCAGGAAGTGGAGCGCATCTTCCGCCTGCTGGCCCTCCTCCATCCCCACTACGACCTGCACAGCGCTTACGTGGGATTGCAGTCGCGCAACCCGGTGGTGCACGACAACGCCCTGGAGTTTCTCGATAACGTCCTCAAGCCTCCTCTGCGCAGCGCCCTAGTGCCTTTGCTCGATGGCGAGGTCAGCGTCGCCGAGCGCGCCCGCCTCGGCGCCCGCCTGGTGCACACCCAGATGCAGAGTCGCGAGGAGGCCGTCGCCGCCCTGCTGGAGAGCGAGGACCCATGGCTGAAGTCCTGTGGCGCCTACGCCATCGGTTGTCTCGGCCTGTTCTCCATGGCTATTGCGCTGGAAAGCTGCCTCGAGCACCCCGACCCGCTGTTGCGGGAAACGGCCCGTCAGGCCCGCATCCGCCTCGTTGCTTTGAGCAATTCCAAGGCCTGACGCCGCAGTTCCGGCGCCGCCTCCGATGACGTACACTGGTGGGTCCATGAGACGTCGCTTGTTCTTTTCCCTGTTCTGTATCCTTCCCCTCGTTCCGGTGGCTCGCTCCCACGCCTCTGCTTACGATGGCCGCCCCCGGTTGGTTGTACTGGTGGTTGCGGATCAATTCCGCGCCGATTTCCTGGAGAAATACCGCTCCCGCCTGGCGCCGGCAGGCCTGGGACTGTTGCTGGACAAGGGCGCGGTGTTCACCAATTGCCGCTTCCAGTACGCCGTCACGCGCACCGCCCCCGGCTACGCCACCTTGCTCACCGGCGCCTACAGCAACGGCCACGGGATTGGCGGCAATCTGTGGTGGGACCCGGAGGGGCGCCGCATCCTCGCCGCCGAGGAGGACGATAATACCGCGCCGCTGGGCGGCGGCACCGGCGGCTCGCCGCACCACCTGCTGGCCTCGACGCTCGGCGACGAGCTCAAGCTCGCCACCACGGGCCAGTCGCGCGTTTTTTCCGTCGCCCTCAAACCGCGCGCCGCCATCCTGCCCGGAGGTCGTGCCGCCAACGCCGCCTATTGGATCGATAACACCACCGGCGCTTTCGTCTCTTCTTCCTACTACATGGACGCGCTGCCCCAGTGGGTTTTGGACTTCAATCGCGGCCGTCGCGCGGAAAAGTATTGGAACCTGGAGTGGAAAGATGCTTCCGGAAAGGTGCTGGCCACTACACGCAACGACGGCGGAAAAGGATTCATCGGGGTCGTCGGCCCCACGCCGTTTGCCACTGACTACCAGCTCGAATTTACGCGCGAGCTCATCCGGCAGGAAAAGCTGGGCAGCGGCCCGGCCACAGACCTTCTCATCCTCGGCCTCTCCGCCAGCGACTTCCTCGGCCACGATGTGGGCCCGGATGCTCCGGAGACCGAGGCCATGATCCTGGCCATGGACCGCCAGCTGGAGCAGTTCTTCGCTTTTCTCGGCCGGAAGATGGGACTGGCCAACGTCTGGATCGCCCTGACTGCCGATCACGGCATCGCGCCCCTTCCCCAGTCCGCGATGGGCCTGCGTCTTCCCGGCACAAACGTCGATGTCTCAGACATCCGGCGCCGCGTCAACAGCGCCCTCAATGCCCGGCTCTCGCCCGGCAAGCGCCTGGCCTACATCGCCGCCACCGACTGGCCCGTCGTCTATCTCGATGCGCGGGCCTTTGCCGCCGCCAACATTGGCCAGGCGGAGGCCGAGCGCATGGTGGGTGAGCTGACTATGCGCTATGCGCGCTGGCGCGGCTTCTACACTCGTTCGCAAATGGAATTGGGGCAGCTTCCCGCGGATGCCACTGGACGCCTCTACGCCAACAGCGCCAGTTCCTACGGCGGCTGGTGGCTGATCGGGCAGGTGCCGCTCTACTCCGTAGGAGTGCGCCGCGGCACCGACCACGCCTCGCCTTTCAGCTACGACACCCACGTGCCTTTGGTCTTATTCGGGCTTCCCTTTCGCGCCGGCGTCTATCGCGAATCCGCAGAGCCGGTCGATCTTGCGCCCACATTGGCCACGCTTCTCGGCATCACATCGCCCTCGCACAGCGTGGGCCGCGTCCTGACCGAGGCCCTGGCTCCGCCCGCCGGAGGCGCCCCGTGAGCCAGCCGCCCCGGGAGGAGAGCCGCACGCCGGTGCCTGACCTGAGCGTCGCCTTTGCCGGCATCCGCTTCAAGAACCCCGTCATCGCCGCCAGTGGTACCTTCGGCTACGGCATCGAGTTTGAAGACATTGTTGCGCTGGAGAAGCTGGGCGGCTTCGTGGTCAAGGGACTGTCGCGCGAGCCCATGCCCGGCAATCCGCCGCCGCGCATCTTTGAGAGCGCCGCCGGCATGCTGAACTCCATCGGCTTGCAGAACATCGGCGCCCGCGCCTTTATCGAGGAAAAACTGCCGCTGTTGCGCCGCAAGCAGGACATCGTCGTCATCGCCAACGTCTTCGGCTACACCGTCGATGACTACGAAGCCGCCATCCGCATCCTGAACGAAGGCGAGGGCATTGCCGCTTACGAGCTCAACGTCTCCTGCCCTAACACCAAACGAGGAGGCATCACCTTCGGCACCGACCCCGTGCTCCTCGAAGAAGTCGTGGTCAACGCCAAGAACGTCTCCACGCGGCCCGTCATCGTCAAGCTCTCGCCCAATGTCACCAGCATCGCGCAGATGGCGCGGGCCGCGGAAAATGCCGGCGCCGACGCCTTGTCCCTGGTCAACACCTTCATCGCCATGGCCATCGACGCGGAAACCCGCCGCCCGCGCATCTCCGCCATCACCGCCGGCCTTTCCGGCCCCGCCATCAAGCCCATTGCGCTGCGCATGGTCTACGAGGCCGCCCACGCCGTGGACATTCCCGTCATCGGCATCGGCGGCATTGCCATCGCCGCCGACGTCATCGAATACATGCTGGCCGGCGCCGCTGCCGTGCAGGTAGGCACCGCCAATTACTGGGACCCCTGCGCCACAGAGACCATCGTCGGCGCCGTCGAATCCTGGTGTATCGAGCATCGCATCGAGCGCATCACCGACCTCATCGGCGGTCTCCTCGCTGAATAGCGCCCTTCAGTGCCCCTTCAATCCCGGGCGGAAGCGCAGGAAAACGCGGAAAGAGACGGGATTCTCGCCGTAGAACGCGTCCAGCGCCGCGGGCTTGGAATAGAACGTCACGTCGGCTCCCAGCCCCACTTGCAGCTTGGCGTTCTGCACCAGGTCGCGCACCCCGCCGAAGGTGTACGCGCCCACGCGGAACTGCGGCTGCGGGTGGGGTAGCGCGGGAAACAGCTCGTCGCGGTCCAGCAGTTCCAGCCGCGTGTAGGCGTAATTGCGCGCCTGGAAGTTCAGCGTGGATTCCAGCAGGTAGCTGTTCTGGTTGGTGCCTTCGTGGTGCTTGTGGTTGCGCCCCCAAAGCAGCGTGGTTGCCCAGTGGCCGCGCGCCAGCGGGCGGTTGTAGCTCACCGACGCCGTCTGCCGCGTGATGTCGCCTTCTTCCAGCGCTTCGGGTTCACGCAAGCGCGCGCGGCTGTACTGCAGAGCCCAGTTGCGTCCCGGCCGCAGGTTCAACCGGAAGGACCACGAATCCATGGGCGCGAAATCAATGGTGTGCCGCACCTCGTCCGGCTCCCGCCCGTTGAAAAGGGAAATCTCGCCCTTGAACGGCCCCACGATCAACCCGCTGGTCACCACTCCCGCGCTGATGTGCGTGGAATCCTGCAGATGGTGACCCAGCGGCGCGGCGGGCAGTTCCGCCACGGAAGCGCGATGCATGAACGTGGGCGGGCCCAGCGCCGGCTCGCCCACAGGCGCCCCGTAGAATTCCAGGGAGACACGCTCCGTCACCGGCACCCTCCAGGTCAACGAGAGCTCGCCAAAAACGTCATGCGGATGCTGCGCGTCCACCACCGGCGCGCCACGGTAGGTCTCGCCGGTTTGGAACAGTTGCGGAAAGCCGCCGTGCGGCGCCGTCAGCGGCTCGCCGGAAAACATCTGCCGGAACTCCAGCGTCCCTGAACCCACCTTCCGCTGCTGGCTCAACATCAGCCAGTTCATGGATTCCAGCTTGCCCCTGCCCCGCGGCCCGCCCTGGTGGTTGAACGTCAGGAACAGGTTGCCGTGCGCCGCAAGCGTCCACGCGCCGCGTTGCGTGCTCCACATGTGTACCGGAACAGACTTTGGCTGCCACGACGTGCCGGAGCCCGCGTGCGCGTGCTCGGCCTGGTGTCCGCTGCCGTGCGCCTGTTGGCTGTCCGCAGATTCCACTGGCACTGCAGCGCCGTTTGCCGGCTGGTCGCTCGTTTTGGCGTCTGGCGCAGTGGCCGGCTCGTGGTGGGTGTGGTCCTGCTGCGCCGGCAGCACAGGCGCGGCCAGCAGCAGGACCAGCAGGACCGCAAATTGGAAAATCGTCTTCACAAGTCTCCTTGAGTTTTCGGTTGCAAAGGTCGCGTGGATTCCGCCCACAAAGGGCGAATCCCCAGCGCAGAAGAGGAGACTAGCTCTAGATTCTTAGAGCGGGCGTGAGTAAGGAACTTGGCGCCGGCGTACCGGGCGGAAACAAAGGTTGGAAAGGTCCGTGCTTCATCACCATGGCAAGCGCCGGCTGCGGAGCGGCAAGCTGCAAGGACGCGTGAAAAAGTCTGGGAGTCGCTCTCCCTGTGACCCTGCCCTGCAGGGCCAGAGGCTGCATCGCCGGGCACGCGGGCACTTCCAGCGCGACCGGAGTTTTCCCGTGGCCTGCAACTTCGGAAGCATTGCCGCCGTGGTGTTCATGCCCGCCTGCCGGCGCTGCGGAGTTGCTCCCGGCGCCATGCGCCTGCGCCGCTGCGGAGCAGGCCGCCTCACAGGAAACAGATCCCAGCGCGGGCGCGGTCACGAAAATCATCGCCAGCGCCAGCGCGATCAGGGAGCGGATTGGCATGCTTCGCTTCACGGTCTTGGTGGCTGAAGGTGAGACGCCCGTACCGGGAAAAGGTTGCGGCATCTGCAGCCGTCAGATCTTCGATTTCAGCTCCTGGGGAATGCGCTCGCGAATCTCCGGCGGCAGCCGGTCGTGCAGGCGACGCGCGCCCAGCCGGGCCGCATCCACCATCACCAGCGGCGCCGGTGTGGCCACCGCCACCGCCACCCAGAGCACGCTGGAAATGGCAAAGCCCGCCAGCGCCAGGATCTGCAGCAGCAGGGCGTTTCTTGGGGAAAAATGCCGGATGGCCCCAAAGGCCACCAGGAAAACCACCGCGGAGAAGCTGGAGAGCACGATCAGCCCGACGTCGATGGTGCGGTGCAGCCGCTGCCGCGAGTGGCAGCGCGCGCACAGCTCAAGATGCTGTTCGTAGTCGCCGCGCATCTCCGGCGCCAGGCCGGAAATGTCGTAGCGCCAGCCCGCCAGCGTCCGGCCCACCACTTTGTCAATGCACTCTTGGCTCATGCGCGTAACGCTAACGCGCGCCCCCGGCCGGATTCACGCTCCCGGCCGCCAGGGCGGCGCAGCCCCCATTGTATAAGGGCTGCCTTCGGCCTGGGAAGAGCGCCCGGGCGACTTTCCCGTGGGCCTACAGCCGGATGGGCTGGAGCGGCCGGTCCTGCGCTGCCAGCAACAAACGGTTGGCCAGCAGGTTGCGGCGCTCACCCAGCGCGCCTTCCGCCGCCGTGCGCGCAATCTCCGGGTGGTTGTTGTGCTGCGAAAGGTGCGCCAGCACCACGAACGCCGCTCCGCCGTCATAGTCCGAGGAGAAGAACTCCGCCAGCGCCTCGTTCGACAGGTGCCCCACGCGCGACATTACCCGCTGCTTCACCGACCAGGGATAGGGTCCCGAGCGCAGCATCTCCAGGTCGTGATTGGACTCGATGATGAGTCCGTCGCAGCCCGCCAAGTGCTGGCGCACGCTGGCCGGCATGTAGCCCAGGTCGGTCACCAGGCCGATCTTCACGCCCTCGGCGCAAAAAACGAATCCCACCGGATCGGCCGCATCATGCGGTGTGGTGAAGGGAGCGATGGTGATGTCGCCCACCTGGAATGAGCGGCCCGGGGAAAAATGCTCCAGCCGTTCCAGCCGGCCTTTTTCCTCGAGGCGTTTGCCGTGCTGTTTCCACCATTCCCGGTGCGTGGCCTCGGTCATGAAGACGGGCTTCTTCACCTTGCGCGCCAACACCGGCAACCCGCTCACGTGGTCCGAGTGTTCGTGGGAAATGAGGATGGCGTCGAGCGCCGAAGGATCCTCGCCCGCCTCCGCCATGCGGCGGAAGGTTTCGCGGCAGGAGAGGCCCGCATCCACGAGCAGGCGGGTCCTAGTGCTCGCCAGGACCATGGCGTTGCCCTTGCTGCCGCTGGCCAGCACCGTTATCCGCACGCCCATGCAGAGAGAATAGCGGGAACCCGGCGCACGCGCGAGTGCCAAGTCGGTTAACGCGTTTACTCCGCCGCGACTTCGCTTTCTTCCTCTTGGGCGGGTTGATTCACGCTTTTCGCCGAGGGCGAAGCAAGCGACATTCGTTGGGGGCGGAGACAAACACCGGAGGGGATACCCCCCTCCCCCCACTTTTTGCAAGACAGCCAGAATCAGCAACTTGGGCGATTTGGCCCCGCAAAATCGTCCAGCCAAAGGAGTTAGAGGCAAAGTCGGGCAAACAAAGTAGTTAGCTTGCAGTTATCACAAACAACTATACTATAACATGAAGGCCGGGTGGTGTCAAGAGAATTTTCCGGAGAGTTGAAGCAAGGCAACCCCGAGATGCTTCGCTCGGGTCTCCCATGCTGGAGAAAACGCCTGGGAACCCTCCCTCGCCCAGGATGACGGCCCGGTTACGAAAGGTAACCGGGTACTGGGTACTCGCAACCCGGCAGCGGTTACTCGCCGCTCAGTACTTGTAAAACCCCTGGCCAGTCTTCTTGCCCAGCCAGCCGGCGTCCACCATCTTGATCAGCAGCGGGCAGGGACGGTACTTGGGATCGCCGAGGCCCTGCTCGAGCATGCGCATGATGTCGAGGCAGACGTCGAGGCCGATGAAGTCGGCGAGCGCCAGCGGACCCATGGGATGGGCCATGCCCAGCTTGAAGACCCGGTCCACGGCTTCCGGGGCGGCAACACCTTCCATCACGGCGAACATGGCTTCGTTCAACAGCGGCATGAGCACGCGGTTGGAGACGAAGCCGGGCGAGTCGTTGACCTCGACCGGAGTCTTGCCCAGCTTCTCCGCAAGTTCTTTGACAACCTGAAAGGTGGCGTCAGCGGTGGCCAGCCCGCGAATCACTTCCACCAGCTGCATGACCGGGACGGGGTTGAAGAAGTGCATGCCGATGACCTGGCCGGGGCGCCGGGTGAAGGCCGCCAGCTTGGTGATGGAAATGGACGAAGTGTTGGAGGCCAGGATGACTTCGGGGCGGCAGAGAGAATCCAGTTCGCGGAAGAGCGCGGCCTTGATTTCCAGCTTTTCCGTGGCCGCCTCGACCACGAAATCGCAGGAGGCGAGCTCCGCGCGCTCCACCGTGGTGGTGATGCGTCGCAGCGCCACTTCCCTCTCCCGGGGGCCGAGCTTGCCCCTGGTGGCCTCGCGGTCGAGGTTTTTGGCTATGGTGGCCAGAGCGCGGGCCAGAACCTTCTGCTCCAGGTCGCAGAGCACCACACGATAGCCCACGCGCGCGAAGACGTGCGCGATGCCGTTGCCCATGGTTCCGGCACCCACCACGCCGACGGACTTAATTGTCATGAGGCTGACGCTCCAAGCGTTTCTTCTGAAGCAGGAGAGTGTAGCAGAGGAAACCGGTGGCCAAGAGATGGCCATTGCGTTGCTTCCATCCGGGAGAAGCAACCCCGAGATCTTTCGCTCAGGATTCCCGCGCCGGAGAAAACGCGGGGGAGCCCGCCCTCGCTCAGGATGACGGCGACGAAGGTCCAAGCGGGATGGAAACCTACAAGAGCGCCAGGTCCGTCAGCTGGTGTAGTCGAAGGACATTTTCACGCCCTCCACCTCAACCGTGTCGCCCTCGGTGAGTTCCCTCTGGCCCAGGACAGGCTCGGTGTTGACCTTGAGCTTGATCTTGCGCTCCGACGCGGCGATGAAATACTTGTTGTCGCGCTTGTTGATGGTGGCGGCCACGTTGGGGGCAAACCATCCCTTGAGTTTGATGGAGGCCATGTTGGATTTTCCGATCACGGTGAGCTTGCTGCTCAGCATATACTGCTGTTGGTCGGTCTTGCCGTCCAGCACGGTGAGGATGCCGGTGCGCTCGCGGGCGGGAGGCCCGGCCTTGGCGGGCGCCGCGCCGCCCTGGGCCTGGGCTTGGGCCTGGACCTGAGCCGCGGCGGCCATCATCTCCTTGGCCTTTTTGGTGTCGAGCACCATGGTGGCGTCCATCTTGGGCAACTCGGGCAGGCGGGTTTCCACCGTCGGAGGCGTAGCCGCTTCCTCATGCCACTCGTCCTTGAACTGCACAGTGTGCTTGCCGATGGTGATCTCGTCGCCGTCGTTCAGCGCAACCTTGGTGACGCGCTCCTTGTTGACCAACGTGCCGTTCAGGCTGTTGAGGTCTTCGACGACGTACTGGTCGTTCTGAAAATAGATGCGGGCGTGATGGCTGGAAACCGCGGGATTGTCAATCTGGATGAGATTGTCCGGCAGGCGGCCGATCGTGACCACGCCGCCCTGGCTAGCAGCGTATTCCTTGAGCGTGGACTTTTCGTAAATCAGATAGAGTTTTGCCATTTGTGGGTGCCTCCCCCAAACCATCTGCGGTACCACGGCTGTTCTGCCACCCGCAACATCACGCAGGTAATGTTGTCGTCACCGCCGGCGTCCTTGGCCGCCTGGATCAACCGGTCGCAAGCCTCGTCGAGCGAGCCCGAGGACTCGATGATTTCCTTCAGTTGCGGCGCCTTGACGTGCTTGGTGAGGCCGTCACTGGCGAGCAGCAGGATGTCGCCGGGTTTGGCAACCAGGTCCTCCAGATCCGGCTCCACGGTTTCTTCCGAGCCCAGGGCGCGGATGATGATGTTCTGCATGTCGGAGACGTCGGCTTCCTCCGGGGAGAGAAGCCCGCGCCGCACCTGCTCCATGACCAGCGAATGGTCGATGGTGAGCTGCTCGATGGCGCCCTGGCGCAGGCGGTAAATGCGGCTGTCGCCCACGTGGGCGATGGAAAGGAAGTTGCCCTTGATGAGCACGGCGACCACGGTAGAACCCATGCCGGCGCGGGAGTTGTCCTCGCCGGCGGCGCGATAGATGACGCCGTTGGCCTTCTGGATGGCGCTGGCCAGCGCGTTGGCCATCTGGGAGACGCCCTCAAAGGTCTTGCCGATAACGGGATACTGGCCGTTGCGGGCTGCCTGCTGAAAATAGTCGAGAATGATGTCCACGCCCATCTTGCTGGCCACTTCAC
>Ga0114945_10002443_pt1 | contig 10943 bp, 8 predicted proteins | sample OV2TP3_FD_87194 | JGI IMG/M metagenome (GOLD analysis project Ga0114945, IMG submission 87194) | Hot spring microbial communities from Beatty, Nevada to study Microbial Dark Matter (Phase II) - OV2 TP3 | ecosystem: Environmental > Aquatic > Thermal springs > Hot (42-90C) | place: USA: Beatty... | reverse complement strand
TCCTTCCCGGTTTCGAAAAACTGGAAGGCGAGATCGCCGAGGACCAGAATTTCGTCGTCACCATCAATCTCGATGGCGGTGTCGAAGTCGACAAGCTCCGCTACACTGTCGAGGACCGGAAGGTGAATATCATCGTCGTGCCGAAGAAGGGGAAGATCGGTACCCGTCACATCACGTTCGCCGAAGGCGAACGGCAGTACGACCTCATCGTCATGGTCGATACCGCCGACCTTGCGCTCCTCAGCACGCTCTACACCGACCATATCGATCTCTTCTCGCAGATTCCCGTTCTGAACGTCGATCACCACATCAGCAACACGCGCTACGGGCAGACGCACTTAATCGATCCGACGGCCGCCTCGGCGACGGAGGTCCTCTACGGCTGGTTCGTGCAGGTGCCGGGTTGGCAGAGCAAGATCACGCCGGATATCGCAACGCTGCTCCTGACAGGTCTCATCACCGATACGCGCAGCTTCCAGAACCCGAATACGACGCCGCGATCGCTGGAAGTCGCGGCGGAATTGCTGGAGAGGGGGGCGCGGCAGCAGGAGATCATTCAGCACATCTACAAGACGAAGCCGCTCAGCACGCTCAAGATCTGGGGCCGCGCGCTCAATCGGATCCAGATGGACGCGACAACGGGGATCGTGTGGTCATCGATCAGTCGCGAGGACCTGCAGGAGATGGAAGCGTCATCGAAGGAAACCCATGGTATCCTCGATGAATTGATTTCAACGATCCCGAATGCCGACGTCCATGTGCTCTTCACGGAAGTGGAAGACCCTTCGGCGGATTCGTCAGGCTCACCGCAGGCAGGCTCAGGGGGGGCAGGGGGACTCAAGGCGAGTATGCGCTCTTCGGCATCCATCGACTGCTCCCGCCTCGCAGGCGAAACCTACGGCGGTGGAGGACACGCGCGCGCGTCCGGATTCCGCGTGAAGAGTTACGGGAACTTCCAATTGCAGGTGCTCGAGTGCGTCAAGAAGTTGAGGGAGGGAATGGAGAGGCAGAGGCGAGAGAGTGAGCAGCCGACTACCCCGGCACCGGTCGTGTCGCAGAAAATTACCAAGAACCAAATTCCAAGTACCAAAGAAGAACCAAAAGACCAAATGCCAGAACAATCTAAACCGAAACAGAAATCGCAGGACGTCGTGCAGGGAATCACGAACGGGGGAGCGGGGGATAGTGGGACGGACGTTGTGAAAAACATCAGCGAAGAATGACTGTAGAAGGAGATCATTTGAAAATTGAGCATTATTTGATCATTGATGCTTGGTGATTGGTAATTGCGCGGAAGCGCAAAATCGCTATACTGGGAGCGGTCATTATCTTCCACCCGTACCCAATGCGCCTCGTGCAGGTCGCCAAAATCTTAGGCATGACGGGACAAGAGCTCCGCCACGAGCTCACGCAGGTCAACGTCGGCATCAAGCCGACGGACCGCGAAGTGCCGGATGCGCTCGCGAAGGGGATCATCCGCTTCGTCGCGCAGAAGAAGGGACTGACGATTGACCTGGGCGCGATCGGGTTGGGCGACGACGAAGGAGAGGAAGCGACGAATGAAGATGCAAGGGCCACTCCCGCTCAACAAACATCCGCAGCTCCAGTAACCGCACCCCCCGCGGTCCCACCTGCCCCCCGCACGGGTGAACGGATGACGGTCCTGCGGAAACTCACGCTCGAAGGCGTGTCCCCGTCCGCGATCGCACGCGAGGAGCAGGCGCTGAAGAAACTCACGAAGGAAGAGCGCGAGGAGCAGGCGCGCGAACACCGGAAAGCGGCCGAAGCCCTGCGTCAGAAGACGTCCGCCACCGGACGCGACCAGGAGCAGATCAAGAAGAAGGAAGGCCCCGTCGCGCTCCCGGACATGATCACCGTCAAGGAACTCGCCGAGAAGACGGGCATTCAGGTCCCCAAGCTCATCGCGGCACTCATGAAGAACGGCGTGATGGCGACGATCACGCAGTCGCTCGACTTCGATACGGCATCGATCGTCCTGGCAGAGCTCGGCGTCACCGTCGAGCGCGAGGAGCGCAGCGCGACGGCGGAGCAGCTGATCAGCCGCAACCTGAAGGAACTGATTCAGGACGAGCCGGAGAATCTTCTTCCCCGCCCGCCGATCGTCGTCGTGATGGGACACGTCGATCACGGGAAAACGGCGCTGCTCGACGCCATCCGTTCGACGGACGTCGTCTCCCAGGAAGCCGGCGGCATCACCCAGCACATCGGTGCGTACCAGGTGGAACATGAATCATCGCTCCTCGGACGGCGGAAGATCACCTTCCTCGATACGCCCGGCCACGAAGCGTTCACGGCGATGCGCGCGCGCGGTGCGCAGGTCACCGACATCGTCATCCTCGTCGTGTCGGGAGAGGAAGGGGTGAAGCCGACGACCGTCGAAGCCATTGACCACGCGAAGGATGCCGACGTGCCGATCATCGTCGCGATCACGAAGATCGACAAAGAGCGCGCCGACATCGACCGCGTCAAGGGCGATGTCGCGAGCCACGGCCTGCAGCCGGAGGAGTGGGGCGGCAGAACGCCGGTGGTGCCGTGCTCCGCCGTCACCAAGCAGGGGATTCCCGATTTGCTCGATCACCTGCTGCTCCTCGCGGACGAGAGGAAATGTTCGGCGAACCCCAACCGCTCGGCGATCGCCACCGTCATCGAAAGCCATCTGGATACGTCCATGGGCCCGCTGGCGACCGTCATCGTGAACACGGGCACGCTCCGGGTGGGCGACGTCTGCGTCTGCGGCAGCACGGGCGGTCGCGTGAAAGCGCTCATCGATGCCCACGGGAAGCGTCTGCATGAAGCGCAGCCCTCCGCGGCTGCGCGTATGGCCGGATTGGAAAAGCTGCCCACCGTCGGAGACATTCTCCAGGTCGTTGCGTCCGATAGGGAAGCGCGCACGCTGCAGGAAGCCTTCGCGGAGCATGCCGGACGCACCCAGAAGCGATCGTTCGCGGATCTCGTCCTGCGGCTCACGCAAGGGAAACTCAAGCAGCTCAACGTGGTGCTGAAAGTCGATACACAGGGGTCTCTCGAGGCGATTTCCGGCGCGCTGGAGAAGCTCTCTCCCGTCAGCCCCTCGACTCCGCTCGGGGTAAGCGTCAACATCATCCACGGCGCCATCGGATCGGTCACGGAGAGCGACGTGATGATGGCCTCGGCGAGTGAAGGCATCGTCCTCTCGTTCCATACGCCCGTGCCGGTGGACGTCCAGCGCACCGCCGAGCGCGAGGGGATCCAGGTGCGTCAGTACGAGATCCTGTACGAGCTCCTCGACGAAGTCGAAAAGCTTCTCCAGGGACTCATCGAGCCGATCGAGGAGGAGAAGATCCTGGGCCATCTCGAAGTGCGTGGCATCTTCCTCAACAAGAAGAGCGAGCAGATCATCGGCGGCAAGGTGACCGACGGCATCCTCAAGCGCGTGCAGTTCCGTCTCATGCGTCCTTCGGGCTCAGGAGAAAACATCATCGGCACCGGCCGCATTACCTCGCTCAAGCACGTGGAGAAAGACATCAGAGAAGCGAAGGAAGGGCAGGAGTGCGGGATGCGCGTCGAGAGCACCGTGCCCGTGCAAGAAGGTGACCGGCTGGAGGCGTTTGTGCGGGAGCTGCGGAGGAAGGAGGAATGATCCGCTTTGCTCGTTGCCCATCTTATGCGGTTCTGGCCGGTGCTGTACTGTTGAAGAGCGCGTCCACGCTCTGCACCGTCGCTCCTTCCTGCATGAACACGGTCACGAGGTTCTGCGCTTCTTCCGTGCGTGCGCGGCCGAGGAGTCCCAAGAACCCGCGGAAGTCGCGGTGAGCGCCCTGCCCGGTGCCGCTTGCGAGCATCGCCCGCACCTGTTTGTGAATCTCGGTCGGAGCCAGTGCGACGATGGTGTTCTGTTCCTCCTCCGTGAGCGTCGTGCGGGACCGGCGGACGCGCGCGATCGCCGCATTGCCGCGCTCGTCCTGCATGAGAGTCCGGGCGAACTGCGCCCACGCCGGTCCGCGGAGTCCGTAGGTGCTCTGGAGATTCTCCCAGCTGCCGTTCGGACTGGTCAAAAATCCCACTTGTCGCCCCAGCCGATCATTGCGGCTGCCGGTGATATCGCCCCAGCCGGCTGCAAGTCCGGCGAAGAGGAGCCAGATGGCCGGGAGCTTCCAATTGGGATTCTCCTTGGTGAGAAGTGCGATGATGCTCGTCGCAACAAAACTCGCTGCGGCGAGGACGAAGACACCTACTCGTACCAGATGTCCGCTGCGCTCCGCGATGTCGGGATTGTGCGCCCATGCGAACGGATCGCTGACGATCGCTTCTGACGGCAGCGTGCCGATCGCGTTCTGGAATGCAGTGAACACGTCCTTGATCTTCTGCGCGGCTTCCAGCGCAGGAGGCAATCCGATGTTTGCGGCTTCGCGCTCGACCTGCGGCTGCGCATCGTAGATGTAGCGGAGAATGGCGATGGGACTCGGACGCGTGGGCAGACGCTCGGGAGTGGTGGAATCGCCCGATGGTGTCGCAAGCGACTCCAGGCGAGTGAGCCATCTCTTCCACGGGTCGGGAAGCCCGTCGCGCGTCTTCTGCAGCTGCTCCAGGCACCCGCGGTCGACGATGCGCTTGCGCGCGGCAGAGATGGAGTCCAGGAACGCTTTGTGTGCGTTCTCGCGGGATTCCTGCTGGGTGCGGGTTCTTTCGGTTTGTATCTTGAGTCCCTCCAGTTGTGCACGTTCCTTCTCCAGAAAGTCGCGTCGAATGGATTCTCGAGAGGGGCGAGCCGGTACTCCTGATTCGAATGTGGGCATGGATGTGGGTGTTCACCGATCACGGAGGGGCCGGCGGCCTGCTGCGTATATCTCGAAGGAGATCTTCGAGTTGTTTGTGCCGGGCAGCATCGATTGCTCCTGCCTGTTGGAGATTGATCAGCACTTGTTCATTGGAAAGCGGGCCGAGACTGTAGTGCGTTCGTAATTCTTCAAATCCTGCAGTGAGCTGTTGGAGTGCAGCGGGATTATTCGGAGTCCGCAGTGCATTTTCAAAGTGTACAGTATTGATGTTCGTGGCGACGTTCATGTTTGCCCGGATGCGATTCACAGCCTGCGGATTGGCGACCTGCGAACCTTGCAAGCCCAGGACTCTGCCAGCGGAGCCTGCGTCGAACCGGCCCAGGCGAAGCTCGTCGCGCCAGCGACGCGGGTCGGCTCCGCGGAGCAGTTGCCCGATCGACGCGCGTTCCTGGACTTGCCCTCCCCTCCCGTCTGGCACCATCCTGCCCGGCATCGGGATGAACGGGATGCTCGTCGGGATTTGCATGGCGACGGAGCCGAGGCTGGAACCGATCGATTGGATCCTCTCGGTGAACATGCCCATGAAGCCGGCCTTGTCGCCTTTGAGCGCGTCGAAGCTGTACTTCCAGATGATCGTGATGGCGACGCCCATCCAGAGGATCTGCCACAGGTTATTCACGCCGACGATGATGGGGACGATGTTGACGTTGAGGCCGTCGAAGTTCATGGGCATGTCGATTCCCGAACCCGCGTTGAGCATGATGAAGCCGATGACGAAGGGAATGGCGACGCGGACGGGGAGGAACACCGCCTGGAGGAAGTGTTCCTGCCATTTCCAGAAGAGGTCGGCGTATTCGCCTTCACGGAGTTTGGGGAACGCGAAACCCAGAGCGATCAGCGGCATGAACGCCATCGAGACCCACAGAATGGGGATCCGGATGAAGAACGCTGCCGTCATCGCGATGATCGGGAAGAGGAGGGCGACGTGGATGAGCAGAACGACGATGAGCTTGATGATGATGCTGGCGAATCGAATGAAGGCCTGTGCGTTGTTGATGCCGTTCGGCAGGCGGACTTCCGCCTCGGTCGGGCGGATCTGCACGAGCCACTGGAGCTTCGCGTGGTTCACGATCAGGCCATCGAGCACCTTGGTTGATGTCCGGAGGTTCTCTGCGCGCGCGTCGTTGATCGGAACGCTCTGGTAGCAGACGATCGAGGGAAGAGGGCACCGCCAACCTTCGACACCGTTGATGATTCCGTTGGCCTGATTGAAGAACTTGAACTGCAGAATCACTTCGCAGGGACGTCGTGGAAGCGTATCCGTCGGCGGGAGAGTGCATTGATTGTCGCCGAGGAGAGAGGGGAGCTGGTAGACCGTATACGTGAGGACTTGGGAGACATCGAAGATCACGCGGGGAATGAACCAGGAGAAGTTCACGAGGACCACTGCGAGCACGAATTTCGGCAGATGTTCTTTGATCTTCGTACCGTCTGCTGTGACGATCATCAGCACGGCGCCGATGATGAGCCCGAGAGCGAAGCCGAGGTTGACGAGATCGCGCGAGAATTGCCAGATTTCCCGCAGCATCAGGAGGAGCGGCCCGTCGCCCCCGTTGGGATCGGTTCCGAAAATGAACTGCGGGTCCATGATGAAATCCAGAATCATCAAAAAGAACCACGTGAGGAAATTGAAGATGCTGATGAGGAGTGACACGAGACTCGTCGCGCCCGAAACGAGCTGCTGACTTGGCTGCAGTAATTGCGCAGAGGTCACCTGCGGAACCAGGAGAAGAACCGTGGCGATGCAGAGGAACAGCACGCTTCTCTGGAGTGTGTGTCTGTGCATAAATCCGATAATTATACAGTATTTTGGCTTTCTCTTCAATAATCACTCCATGTTGACTGCTACGCATTGCTGAAGACAATGGAGTCCTACCACGACATAATTTGAGTGAAAATGCGAGTATAAATTGTATTCAACAAAGATTAATTAAACAAGTAAAATACTAAATAATTGGCTTTAATTAAACTAAATATATGAATATTTATATTGTTCACAAACTTGATCACTTTTCTTGCGCTACCTCTGTACTCCTGAGTACTGTTTGTGATCAGCATGTCATCCGTCACGCTCAAAGCACTGTTCTCGTCGCAGACGAGAGTGAAGCTGCTCTCGACGTTCCTGCTCCATCCCGAGAGTGAGTACTTCATCCGAGAACTCACGCGGTTGCTCGGCGAACAGATCAACAGCATCCGCCGTGAACTCGAAAACCTCCGGCGCATCGGGCTCGTCCGCGCACGGCACCGCAATCGCAAGAAGTACTACCGTGTCGATAGCGAATTTCCGCTCTACGCGGATTTGCGCAGTCTCTTCAGCAAGGAAGTGCAGGCCGAGAGCCCCATCGTCGCGAGCCTCAAGAACCTGCCGAACATCCAGCTCATTGTCCTCGCGGGGTCGTTCGCGGGGACCGAGAGCAAAGTGGATTTGCTCATCGTCGGGACCGTGAAGAAGGAACTCATCGAAGCGCTCCTCCTCCAGGATCCGGAGCTCAAGCACGTGAAGTACTCGATCTTCTCCGAGGCAGATTTCCTCTACCGGCTCAGTCTCAAGGATCGCTTCATCCGGGAGATTCTGAACGATCCACGGCACATCACTGTTCTCAATGCGATTGCGGAAAAAGTGGCGGAAGCCCAGGGAAAGTAATTTCGGGTTTCGAGAATCTCGTAACTCGCAACTCGAAACCCGTAACTCTCCCTTGCGGCTAGGATAAACTCCTCTACCATAACCGGGCTATGACCTCCCACATCATCCGCCAGCACGTTGGGAAGTACGCGCGCAAGCGTCCGGACCTGTCGCCGGGGAACACCGTCCGCGTGCATGAGCGGGTGCAGGAAGGCGACAAGGAGCGGACGCAGATCTTCGAGGGGCTCATCATCGGCATGCACAAGGGGCATGTACCGACGGATCGATCGTTCACTGTTCGCAAGGTGGTCTCCGGCGTTGGCGTCGAGAAAGTCTTCCCCCTCCACTCACCGATGCTGCAGAACGTGCAGGTGACCAAGGAAGCGAACGTCCGTCGCGCGAAGCTGAACTTCCTGCGCGGCCGCAGCGGCCGGTCGGCGAACCTGACCGAGCGATTTACGAAGAACGAGGATTTCGCGCAGGCGGTGGCGGTGCCGGTACAAGAATTAACAACGGGATCGGATGCCGCGGAATCCGAATGAGTCGCGTATACTTTCCCCATGAACTGTGTCCTCATCGGGAACTACGGTGCCGGTAATCTGGGAGATGAAGCCTTGAAGGAATACTTTCTGACGCGGTTTCCCGAGATCCGCTGGACCGTCCTCTCCGCGGCTCCCTCGGGTCCCCAGGAAGTTCCCCGACTTCCCTTCGGCCTGCGGTCGATGCTCCTAATGCCCTGGTGGAGGACCATCCGCGCGCTGCGCCGCGCCGATGCCGTCGTCTTCGGCGGCGGGTCACTCTTCACGGACAGCGAATCCGCGGCGGCGTGTCTCCTCTGGTGGTGGCACGGGTGTGTCGTGCGATTGTTCCGCAGGCCGCTGATTCTGGCATTTCAGGGGGTCGGGCCGTTTGACAATACGGTAGCCGGCGGCTTCAGCCGTCGGTGTGCGCACAGCACGGTCGCACATGCGGCGTTTGTGTCGGTGCGCGACGACGAGAGCGAACGGAGGGTGAACGGTTGGAATGCACATGCTGTTCTCTCGTTCGATCCGATCCTGGGAATGATCAGCCCGTCCGGGAACATTCCTAGAGAGAGCATCCTTGCCGTGATCCCGCGCATGAATTCCGGGTCAGCCTTCCGGAGTGCGGTCGTTGCTACTGTCGCGCGCGATACACCAGAGACTGTTCTCATTCTCTCGATGCAGCCGGATTCCGTGGAAGAACAACGGATCTGCGATGAACTGTGCAGAATGATCGGTCCTTCCGCGTCCCTCCATCACGTGCGGACTCTCTCAAGACTCACCGAACTGCTCGGGGGATGCGGGAACATCATCACCGAGCGCTACCACGGGGCGCTCGCGGCGATCGCACTGGGGCTCTCCGTCGAGATCATTCCGCAGGCCGAGGGAGACAAGCTTGCGGGGCTGCGCGTCCTGCAGGGGAATCCTGCCATGCTCGCAGCGATGCGCGAGCGTGTACGGACGGGGGAGGAGGAATTGCGAAAATTCCTCGGTGTGTTACAATAGAGTGAATACCCATTCCATGCGCAGATGCACGCACCACGTCCGGGCATTCGCGATTGCCCACGATGGCATCCCCGCCTTCCACGCGGCGGCGATCCTCCTGACGGTGATCGCTGCCGCCCTGCTGAACACCGGCGCATTCGCACTGCTCATCGCCGCCCACGCCTCGCTCGATATCGTGAAGTACCGCGAAGTGCATGGGATGCGCTGGGGCACGACGATCGTCGCGACCATACGAGAGAGTCTCCTGGATCTCCTCTTCCTCTCCCTGGCACTCTGCTTCGCGCTCTACCTCCACCATGGGCAGAGCATATTCGTCCTGAGCGGCATGGTGCGGCTGGAGAGAATCCTCATCCGGATCCTCGGCATCGGATTGGCGCGGCTCGAAGTACTCTTGCACGGACTCTGGGTGTTCTCGAATATCCGCCAGCACCTCACGGACGTCCGCGACGCGACGGGGCCATGGAGGTCGTCGGAATTGCTGTGGCTCTGTGGCTTCATAAGCACGCTGCTCTTCATCGTCGCGTCGCCGCTCGTGCTGGAATCAGGCGCCCTCTCCACAGTGTTGTATGAGCAGTTGGTGCCGTGGAGAATCTAGGTTGCGGGTTTCGGGCACTCGCAATGCAAAACCCGTAACTCGTAACCGATGATCAACGTCACACTGGAGGTCCCCCGGGAAAAAGTTCTTCTTCTACCCGCTTGGTCATCTCGTACCACCGCTTCGCTTCGTCGCTGACGGACCCCTTCCCATACCTCTTGGCAAAATCTGCGAAGCGTTCATCCAGCGTCACGACGCGGTCGAGCAGCACGCGCTTGTCCGCGTAGAAGAGCAGTTTCTGCTCCACTGCCGCATCTGCCGCTGGAGGATGGGCGAGACCGTGGACGGCGACGATATCGGCGAGCACCGTGAAGCCGCGTTCGCGCAGGTACTCTGCACATGCCACCTCGTGGTGCAGGCCGGGGTACCGAGAACGGATGGATGTCCAGTGCGCAATTGTTCCGGGGGAATGCGTGGTGTCCGGATGCCCGCCCGGTCGGAAGTCGAGGAACCGGAAGAGATCGTGGACCTGCGCGGCACGGTGGAGCGCTCCCGTTCGGACGATCTGTCCGCGTTCGAGGAGTGCGTGAGCGAACCCGTCACAGACATGCGCAACGACGTCGCAGTGGGCGCAGATGTGCGCAGGGAGCTGTACGTCCCGCCGCCACTGCGCGATCTCTCGATCGGAGGGGAGCACCGCATCATGGAAGCGGCACTGGAGAGAACGCTCTGACGCGGATGTCTCGTGCATCGCGATGTGAATCAGCGGAACGTGTTTGCGTTCGGACCAGTCTCTGAGCTTGTCGAACCATTCGATGCAGCGGATGCCGGAATAGTCTGCCGTATGCAGGAGCAGACCGTTGGCCTGCGGCTGCGTCAGCCGATAGAGATCGAGGTGCACCAGGGGACCCCGTGGGGTCTCGTACCGCTGCTCCAGTGCGTACGTCGGACTGGTCAGCGGTTCACGGATCCCGAGGGCTCGAGCGAACCCCTGGAGGAACGTGGTTTTCCCGCTTCCCAGTTCTCCCGTGAGTGCAATCGTCAGCGGACTCCTGTAGAGCGACGCCGCCAGAGACGCTCCTGTTTTTTGCGTCTCCAGAGCGCTTTTTGTCACAACGAAGCATGTGTCAGCCGGTGGTGAGCTTGTTGAACCACTCATTGATAAAAATGTCAAAACATAGTATAATAACTATACGAGAACTCATACCACCATGACGAGTGTATCGAAGCGGACCGTCGGCTTCACCTTGAGTGCCGTCTACCGTCACCGGGAACCCCATGCCTTCACGTACCTGTCGGAGCGAGCGACCTTTTGGATCGCGGTGCTCTCGGTCTTCGCCTTCGTCACGGGCAACATGATCGGCCAGCACGGCTGGGCGGTGTTCTGGAAGTCGGTGATGGGTGAGGGGAGCGAGTCGATG
>Ga0114945_10002441_pt1 | contig 10947 bp, 3 predicted proteins | sample OV2TP3_FD_87194 | JGI IMG/M metagenome (GOLD analysis project Ga0114945, IMG submission 87194) | Hot spring microbial communities from Beatty, Nevada to study Microbial Dark Matter (Phase II) - OV2 TP3 | ecosystem: Environmental > Aquatic > Thermal springs > Hot (42-90C) | place: USA: Beatty... | reverse complement strand
GCGGGTCCTGGCCCACCAGGAGTATGGACTGCCCGGCCTGTTTGATTGGGAGCTGCACAAGGCTATCGAGGAGATCATCAACGAACGGGGTTTCCCGGTGCGCAACCCCATCCCCTTTAGCCTACGGGAATTGTGCCGGCGGATGAGGATTTCCTACGCAGGCAGCAAGACCATTGCGGAGATCAAGGCGGCGTTTCTGCGCATCACCTCCACCATGGTCGAATCCAAGCGCACCTTTTACAGCAAGCCCAAGAAGCGCTGGCTGGAGGACAACTTTCACCTCTACGACCGCGTCGTCTACCGAGGGGACGAGCTCCCAGACAGCACGGTGCCGGCCGACACCAACTATCTTTTTCTTGGGAGCTGGTACCTGGAGAACCTCAACGCCCTCTACGTGAGCTTGCTGGACCCCCACTACCGCCGCTCCCTGTCCGTCGCCCTCGCCCGCCGGCTCTATGAAATCCTCGGCGTGAAGTTTTACGGCCTGCGGGCTCCCAGGGCCCCCGGCCTGCGGTATGCCTACAGCACCGTCTGTGAGCTGCTGCCTGTGAAGCGCTACCGCTACCTCTCCGACGCCCACCGGCAGCTCGACCCGGCGCACCAGGAACTCATCGCCACCGGCTTCCTCGAGCGGGTGGAGTGGCAGCCGGTGGCTGGCGCGCCCCCAGAGTGGTATCTCCTCTACGTGCCGGGCCGGCAGGCCCTGCAGCCCGCCAGCGCACTACCACCCGGCGTGGGGGATGACGCGCCCCTCGACCCGCAGGAGGCCGGGGGCGCCGCCATCTCGGCGCTCGCCAGTCGCGCCCGGGACCTCGTCAGCCACTTCCGGCAGGGGCTCGCGGAACGGCCCACGCGGCGCCCCAGCGCCAAGGATCTCCAGCAGGCCGAGGGGCTGCTCCGCGCGCAGGGGGAAGAGCGCGCACGCGCCATCGTCACCTATGCCCTGCAGCAGGCCCCGCAGACCGGCTTCCAGATGCAGCACTTCGGGGCCGTGCTCGGCTATCAGGATGCCGCGCTTGCGGAGCTGGCGCGCCAGGCGCAGCAGGTACAGCACCAGCAGGAAGAGCTGCAGCAGCAGGCCGCCGAGCGGCAACGGCTGCAGCAGGAACAGGAGCAGGAGGATCGAGCCGCGGCCGTGCTGGAGCGGCTGCCCGACGCCCAGCGCGAGGCCTATCGCCACCGCGCCCGCACGTGCCTCCCGGCCCTCATGCGCGACATGGATGGGTTTGTCGCGCGGCAGATGCGCTACCTCGTCGTGGAGGATGGGCTCATAGGCTAAGCCGGGGCGCCGCGATCGCCGGCGGGGGCGATGCCGAGGGCGCCGCGTACGGCGATGCCGTATGATCGTAGTCCAAATCCGGCTCCCACTGGGGGCAACCCAGCTGCAGGACGCTGCAGACAGAAGGAACACGAGGAGGCCGCTTAGTGGGCGAGATGCCCCTCTTTCATCGGGTGCAGCAAGGTGGACGTCTTTACGAAAGAACGGCGTTCAGAGATCATGCGGCGGATCACAGGCAAGGACACGCAGCCCGAGAGAGTTGTACGCCGCGTGCTTCACAGAATGGGCTATCGATTCCGGTTGCATAGGAAAGACTTGCCAGGCAATCCAGACATTGTTCTGCCACGCTGGCAGACGGCCGTATTCGTTCACGGGTGCTTTTGGCACGGACATGATTGTAAGAAAGGCAGCGGCACGCGTCGTCCCAAAAGCAACACGGCCTATTGGAACGCCAAAATAGACCGGAATGTGCAACGGGATAAAAGGCGTGGGCAAGAATTGCGGCGTCTAGGCTGGAAACGGATTGTCATATGGGCGTGCGAAACCAAAGACGAGCAGGCTCTCGAGAGGAAACTGCGGAAAGTCCTGCCGTCGCGCTCCGAAACGGCCAGAGCAAGCCAGGTTTGAAGCTCACTTTCGCGTCGGTATTCTCAGGGATTGGAGGGTTCGACCTTGGGTTCGAAAGAGCAGGTTTCGAGATTACGTACCAGTGCGAAAGCAATCCGTTCTGCAGGTCGATCCTCACAAAGCACTGGCCGCACGTTCAGAAGGACGAGGACATTAAAAAAGTCCCTAGCGGAGCAGCCGTCGCCGTTGCCGATGTCTGGGCCGGAGGATTCCCATGCCAAGATGTCTCTCTGGCACGCATGGGGCCTCGGCCTGGGCTTAGAGGGCAGCAGTCTGGACTGTTTCGTGAGTTTTGTCGGCTTCTTGAGCAAAGCCGCCCCGCAGTTTGTGTTATCGAAAACGTTCCAGGCCTCCTCTCTTCCCACCGAGGGCGAGACTTCGCAATCGTTATTCGAACGCTGGCCCAGCTCGGGTATGGTGTGGGATGGCGTGTGCTTAACAGCAAAAACTTCGGAGTCCCCCAGTCGCGCCAAAGAGTCTTCATTGTGGGATGTTATCGAGAAAGGCGGGGTCCCGCAGAAATACTTTTTGAGCCCGAATGCGGCGCGGGGGATGCTCAGACGGGCCGACCGCATGGGAAGAAACCTGTTTCCCCCTTTAAGGAAAGCGTTGGAGATTTTAGCAAAGGGCCAATAGTCAAGGCGCTCGCCCACTGTCTTTACGCATGCTCCGCACGGCACACCGGCACGGACTGGAGCCGCAACTATGCATGTTACCCAGATGGGCGGGTGCGCCGCCTGATCCCTGTCGAATGCGAACGCATCCAAGGATTCCCAGACGGGTGGTCGGTCCTGGACAACAACCATCGCGATCCGGACGAACTTGACTCCTTGAGATACCATGCCCTTGGCAACGCGGTCACCGTGCCGGTTGCTGAATGGCTGGCCCGCCGCATTCGTGGGAGGATCGAAGCGAGAAGGCGGGGCTGAAGAGAGGCATGCGACAGAACGCAAGAGCGCTGCTCGCCTGGCCTGCCGCTCCTGACAGCGACCAGGCGGCAGTCCTCCCCGAACGAAAGGCGGGCGCTACTCCCGCGCCATCGGCTTTGACAAACGCAACAGGCCCAGAAGATGGCGAAGCACAAAGGCCGGCCAATATGCGCATCACAAAACGCTCCAGCGGCGGTCGAGGCGAGTACGAGATCAGTCAGGATGCCTGGGGAATCACTCCCCGCGATCTACTCAACCACACTATCGTTCTCGATTTGGGTGCAGGGATTGAGATCGCAACAGGGGTCTTGCTACTGCTGAGGCACGGAAAGCGACGGCTGCGCATTGACGAGCTGGCTGGCGGCGAGATGCAACTGCATCGGCAGCTCGCTGCTGCCTTGATGCTTCCCTACCCCGCGCGGGATGAAAGGACGTGGGCAGCAGGGGCTCCCGTCATGCAGTCCGGCCTGTATGGTATCGGGAGCATCGAGTTTTCGTCCGTTACGCTCCTCGACACTGGCATTGCTTGTGCGGCGGTCGCCTCGATCGCGGCGGTGAATCGAGGCAGAGAGGACTACGTGCAGGGGCCAGAGCGGATGGCTGAGATCCAGCGAGTCTGGAAAAGGCAGTCGGATTTCCCTCCCCATTTGGCCGGATTAATCGGAGAGCATGAGCGGTTAGTGCTGGCAGACGATCCCCTGGGGCCGCACGCGGAAAATGTCGTCTCAAGCCTCCAGGAGGCTGCGGTTGCATATTGTCAAGTACAGGGGTTGGGTCATTGCTCGCGCAGCCATGACGTTCTCCCCGTTCTGCTTTGCCTTCTGCAAGCCGGCGCGCTGGGAGAGCCACCTGGCACGCTGGCAGTGGCGATGCCGCCTCCGCTACCCGCTGGCATGGGCGATACGCTTGGAGCAGCCGATGAGGGAACGGCTGTCGCAGGACAGGCAGATACGCCCAGGCTGGTCGAGGCCGACATCTCTTCCGGCGAACTCCCTGGTTTGGAAGATGCCGAATCGATACCAGACAGCCACACTGCGGGACCAGCAGAGGCAGCTAGCGCCCCAGACCTTGATGTGGCACCCGGTGTGATGCCAGAGCAGGACGAGACGGTCGTCGAGAATGAAGCCTCCGCATCTGTTGAGCAAGCCGTTCTGCCGGCCCGTACGCCGCCTCTGCCGCGTCAGTACCGGCCCCAGCCGCGGAGTCCTGTCGTCACGGCATCGGGCCGGTCTCGCAGCCTGCCATCCATGGAGCAACGGGATATTAGCGTACCGATTGATATACGCCTTCGCAGCCGGACTGGCGGCTCTTATGGCCTGTCCTTCCTCCCGCGGCGCCGAGCGGGCATGCCCGCTGAACTGGGGGCAATCCACGCTGGTAAGCCGATCCAACTCTTAGCGTTGCACGACGACTGGTATCATGACGTCGTTCTCCCCGAAGCAGGAAGACATCTGCGCGAGGGTATGGCATGGCACGGTGACGGGCAGGATCGCCGCTTCCGGTGGGCGCTCGCTGGGAGAGAGATCTACGTCCTCGGTGCTCGGGACGGCCTAAGCGGGTTCGTTTCTGTTCCCCGGCTTGTCCTCGGGGCGCAGCATGTCGTCCTGTGTACCCGGCAAATACTCCAACGGGTGGTAGAAGTCCTGCAAGGATGCTGTGCAACCATGCCAGCGGCTTTCGATGAGCATGACGGTTTGCCTACAGGCTGGGTTGGGCTCCGGCCGGTCGTGCCGACCCTGCCGCTCCCTCCAAGTGAAGCAGGAGACATTCTCGACGCCCTGCGCCCGGACCCAGATATCAGCATCGCACTCGAAGGCGGCATTCGTCTCCAGTACAGCCAATTCCTCGCCGGCTACCCGCCAAAGGTCCGCGTGTACGGCAGCGCTCCGGCTTATGCCCAGGTCCTCATCGATGGACAGCCCGCGGAAAAGTCCGACGAGGCCTTTACGGCGGCAGGCTGGGCGGCGCCTGGCGAACATGTGGTCGCCTGCGGAGCAGTTTCGCGTACTTACATGGTCGTGACGCCCGAGGACGGCTGGGAATCTTGGCCGGCCTACTCTTTCTCCTTACAGACGGTGCGCCGCTTTGCAGCGGCGCCGTCAATCTGTGGAGCCCTTGTGGGAGAAGGAGAATGTCCGCAAACGCCTGTTTTGCTCGTTCCCGCCTCGACGCCGGTGCTGCTTGGTGCTCAACCGGGACAGATCTATGCGGCACCGGTCCGACATGATGTACGCATGTCTGTGTGTCCAGCATTTCCTGGCTTCTCCCCGGTCTGGGCGGTTCCACAGGAGCCCCTCCTGGCGGACAAAGGCATTGGGCGAATCTTACTCCTGGACCACAGCGTGCCGGCAGTGCCAGACCGGCAAGCCAGACCCTGGCGGCCAAGCAGCTTAGCTCTGCAATGGTGCAAAGTCATCCTCGATTGCTGCCGTAAGGGCCTTATCGTTGAGCCCCAAGACGAGGCGGCGAGGCAGTTGTGGCGCTCGTACCGTGCGCTCGCCCGGAGCCTGTGGAAGGCGTCCCAATGAGTGCGCACGCACTGCTGCTCTGGATGTCTGCCCGCCGTGCCGGTTCTTGGCAGCAGTTCCGCAGTGCAGTTGAAGCTCTGGACCTGTCAGCAGACGCAGAGGAAGCCGGCGCCGGAGAGGAGGCGGACGGCGACAGCGGCCGGCTGCCCGTCTACCAGCAACTCCGTTTCGCATTCGAGCGGCTCGGCCACGCCGAATTCTTTGCGCATGGCTGTGAGGATGGTTGGCGGGTGGCGCCGCCAGTGCTGGCTATACATAAGGCGAGCCAGGGGTGGAGCGGTATTCTCTGCGGCGCCCGATCTCCACGGTTGCTTGCAGCGCTGTCAAACGCCGCAGCCGCCAGCGAGGTTGTGCTGCAGACAGAGGCTGCTGCCGGCATGCCGCCAATCCTACGCGCAGCCGGAACGCAGGATGCTCTGGCGCGGTTCGCCGCCGCGATAGGAGCGGCCGTCCAGCCCGACGCCCCCTTGGCGATCCTCAGCTGCCTTCCTGCTATTGATGACGTCCGGCACCGCCATCCGGCGGTCCTGCCCATGGGTAGAGACTGGCGGATAGATCGGTTTAATCCTGCGACGCTCGGGTGGACGGCCTCCAGCCGCGACGAAGCCGCTGCGAGCCGCGACGGTCTCTTTCGCTTTCTCTTAGCTTATGAACGAGGCTATTTTCTCGCGGGGCGCGGGAAGCTCTGGAAACTGCCCGGGCAGATCGGGAAGTATCTTGTTCTCCGTCGCTGTCGACAAAATATCCTCCGCTATGTCCCAGAAGCCGGCGAACTGACTGTGCCCGCCGGCTGCCGTCCGCCGCTCCTGGTGGAGCGTGCTCTGACGCTCTGTACCGGATCGCTGGCAGCCTTTGAGCCTGGAGGAGTACTGCTCCGCTACCGAGACATCCCAGCAGGCGTCGCCCGCCTTGCGGCGAGGCTGCTATGCCAGGAGGCGCTGATCCATGACTAATCCATTCGTGCTTTCTGAGACACTGCACGATGTCTATCTTCGCTACCTTGACAGCCCTTTCGCACTACGGCATCCCGATCTGACGCAGGAACGGCGGCAGCTCCTCTCCGTGGATAGACGCATTTCCAGATATCCGCTCGTCGAACCGGTGCCCGCTTATGAGCGCACGGCAATGAATATCCATACGGCTTGTCAGATGCTGCTAGCGGGGTCGCACTCCTCGCCGGAAATTCAGGACATAGCCGACTTCATTAGTCAGGGCCTCTTCCCGCCAGCCTGGGCCCTCTATAGACATCAGCGAGAGGCCTTCGAGCAGTCGTATGTCCACAGCCGGGATGTTGTCATAACGACCGGCACAGGCTCGGGTAAAACGGAGTGCTTCCTCTTGCCCATCGTGGCGTCGCTCGTACACGAGTCTGGCGATCCGTCAGTGTGGACTGCACCGAACCCCCGCCATCCACGGTGGAACTGGTGGCAACATTACACAATGGGAGCGCGAAACCGGCAATGGGAGCCCCGGCATCCCCAGCGCGAGCATGAAACCCGTCCTGCTGCCGTCCGTGCTCTTATCCTTTACCCCCTCAACGCGCTTGTTGAAGACCAGCTCGTCCGTCTTCGTAACGCGTTGGATAGCGGCCCTGTAAGGGCGTGGCTGCAAAATCGACGAGGCGGCAATCGTTTCTACTTCGGCCGGTACACGGGGAAGACAGATGTCCCGGGCGGCCGCACGGCGGCAAAGACGGCAGAACTGCGGCAAGCGCTGGCTGATGCCGAAGCCGCTGCAGCCTTGGTCGCCGGCACGCCGGCGCAGGATTTCTACCCGAAGATGGACGGCGGCGAGATGTGGTCGCGGTGGGATATGCAGGATGACCCGCCAGACATCCTTATCACGAACTACGTGATGCTGAATATCATGCTCATGCGCGCGTTTGAGGAGCCTATCTTCCAGCAGACGCGCGCCTGGCTCGCGGGGGACGAGCGCCGTGTCTTTCACCTCGTCGTCGACGAACTGCACTCCTATCGTGGCACTGCGGGGACAGAAGTCGGCTATCTCCTCCGGGTACTCCTCGATCGGCTGGGACTCCTTGACAGGCCGGACCAGCTGCGGATCCTCGCATCAAGTGCCTCGCTTTCCAGCGGCGCAGAGGGGCTCGCGTACCTGGAAAATTTTTTCGGCCGCGACCGGCATCGCTTCGATGTGCTCTCTGGCAGCATTGTGTCGCCCAACCCGGCCTCGCTTGCTGCCGTTCGGGCCGCTGCGCCGGCCTTCGCCAGCCTGGCCGCCGGCCTGCGATCCGCTGACGCGCATGTTCGGGTTGCTGCGGCCACGACATTTCATACGGCGGTCGGCGCTCTGCCGGTGCCAGCGGGGAGTCCGGCGGAAGCCGTACTCTACAGCGCACTAGCATACCTCCATGCTGAAGACGGCTTGCGGCTGGGCTGCATCGTGCCTCCGCCCGAGGCGCCTGGCACAGTTAACGGGATCGCGACTGGGGGAACGAGCAACACGCTAACGGACGCAGCGGCGTCTTTCTTCACGAGCGGGACTGGATTGAGCGGGCTCCCGGTAGTTATCGAGGCCGGTACTGGCGCCGGGCAGTCGAACATTACTCTCTTCAATACCGCCCAGGACCTTATTTTCAAATACGCATGGGACGTGGCGCCCAATCACACAAGCCAATACCGGATACAGCCGCAGCTTCTGCCGCGTTTCCCTGAAGATATCGCCGTACAACTGTTCCCAACCCTCCCGCAGTCAGATGCCCGTACCGCGGCAGAGGGGCTCATCGCCGGTTTGTCGTTAGCCCAGGATACTGCGGGCAATGCGCTTCTTTCTCTGCGCATCCATTTGTTCTTCCGCAATCTCCTCGGCCTGTGGGCGTGTACTAATCCCGCATGTGTGCCGGGGCGTTCTATGCCTTGTCCCTTCGGAAGGCTCCACTACACGCCAACTCCGGTTTGCCAATGCGGGTCCCGCGTACTCGAACTGCTTTATTGCGAGCCCTGCGGAGAGGCCTTCCTTGGCGGCTATCGACGCGAGACAGGCAACCCGAACGAGTGGTTCCTCAGTCCCGACCACCCCAATTTGGAGGCAGCGCCGGAACTCACAGGATTGGACCGTGAATACTGCTCCTACGCTGTCTATTGGCCCGCCGGCCCTGGACTTACTCCCCAGTCGGCAACGTGGCAACAGGATGGCGTGCAGCGGCGATGGGTGCTAGCAGAATTGTTCCACCAGGAGGGACGAGTGGAACTCGGCCAGGGAACGGGATATCTCTACCACGTTCCGGCTATGCACGCTGCCACCCCTCCTGGCGTCGAGAGTGCAAACTATGCCTTTCCCGCCAGGTGTCCCCGCTGTGATACAGACTGGTCGCACTCCCCGCTGCATTCTCCCATTCGTACACAGCGGACGGGCTTTCAGAAGATCGCCCAAGTGTTATCTGACACGTTGCTGCGACACATTAGTTCGGGGCAAGCAGGTTCAGGAAATAGCCGAAAACTTGTCATGTTCTCTGACAGCCGGCAGGACGCCGCAAAACTGGCAGCCGGTATGAATATGGCGCACTACCTCGACGCGCTGCGCCAGGCTGAATGCGATGCCTTAGCCCATCAGGGCGCAGGGGTGATTGCTTTCAATCGGCAGCTTGCAGGACAGCAGCTTACGCAAGAAGAGCAAGCGGCAGTTGTCCAGTTCACGGCGGACCATCCTCAAGAAGCCGCAACCCTTTCGATGGCTGCGAATGCGGTGACTGCCACATTGCCTGCTCCATCGCATCCTGGCCTTAACTGCCAGCAGGCTGCGGCGCAGATTGCCTTGCGCGCGGCCCATGGACCATTCCGCATTCCTCAAGTCGCTACGGAGAGCTCCTCGCGGCTGATTTCTCACGGAATCAATCCTGGCGGCTACTCGCAAGAAGTTCTTTGGACGGACCCGGACCGCCAGCGCGGCGCATGGAAGGAGCTATACAATTGGCCTGGAAACGGCCTGCCAACGACCAAGGCGTCGGCGCAGCTCACGCAGCAGCAGCGCGATCACTTACAACGCATCATCCAGGGTTCAGAACGGGAGGTGCTCAACATTGTTTTTGCCTCCAGGCGGCGCAGTCTTGAAGCGCTTCTCCTTACATTTGCGACTACGGATCGCATTACGTACCCAGCTCCTCGTCCTCTTGTCCAAGAAGCAGCCGACGGTGTTCTCCGTATATTGGGAGAACGCCGTCGGCTCGATACGCACAACCCGCTGTCTCTTGCAGCGCTTCCAGCCTATGTCGAGCGCTACCTCCAGGCTGTGGCCGTAAGCCACAGCGAGCCGAACCCGAATGCCTTTGTCCAGGAAGTGCGCGACTATCTAATCACCTCCGGGTGTTTGGATCCAAACCACTACTGCCTGCGGGCAGCGGTGTTGTGCCTTATGCGGCCATCCGCCGTCTTCTACGAATGCCTTTTTTGTCGCCGCCGATACTTACAGCCCGCGGGCGGCATTTGCATCGATCGGGATTGCCTGCAACCGCTTGGGGCCGCACAGCCGCTTGGAGCACATATTGAGCCTGATTATTACAGCTATCTGGCGACGCAGGCCGGCCCGCTCTTCCGGCTCCGATGCGAGGAGCTCACGGGTCAGACAAATGCTTCTGTGGCGAGGAAGCGTCAGATGGCGTTTCAAGATATCTGCCTTCCTCCGCCGCAGGAAGTCCTCCTGGTGGACGCAGTTGATCTCTTGAGCGTTACGACGACCATGGAGGCCGGCGTCGATATCGGCACTCTGCGTTCCGTGATGATGGCGAATATGCCGCCCGAACGGTTCAACTACCAGCAGCGCGTCGGCCGTGCCGGCCGACGCGGCGGGGTGTCTTACTGCCTGACGCTCTGCCGCGGGCGAAGCCACGATGACTACTATTTCTTGCGGCCGTCAAGGATGACGGCTGATCCTCCGCCGCAGCCATACGTCGATATGCGCCGGCCGGAAATCGTGCAGCGGGTATTGGCTAAAGAAGCGCTCCGGACGGCATTCGCCGACTTAGGACTGTTTGTCGGGCAGGGCGGTGATAATGTCCACGGCGAGTTCGGCGATGTGACGGACTGGAGCCAGGCAGCAGCCCCGGCGGTACCAGGCGGCCCGCCTGGCCCACTCGTGCGCGACCTCGTAGTAGCATGGATCCAGCAGCATTCCGCGGAGATCGAGCGTATCTGCGACACGCTTCTTACATTCACCACACCCGCTCTTCACGTGCAGCGCCCGGCTCTCATCAACTTCATTCAGCACTCACTCATCGGGGCAATCAACAGCGCTGTGGTTGATCCAAACTTCACGGAAACCTCTTTGAGCAAGCTCCTTGCAAACGCCGGCATCCTGCCGATGTTCGGCTTCCCTTCGCGGGTGCGTTTCCTCTACCATGCTCCGCCGAACAGCCAAGAGTGGCCCCCAGAAAACGTTGTTGACCGCGAGTTGGACATTGCGATTAGCCAGTTCGCGCCTGGCTCCGAGACAGTGAAAGAAGGGGTCGTCTACACGGCAGTCGGCGTCGTGGATTATCAGCGGCAAGGCTACCGCGTCGTCCAAGCGCCCGACCCCCTCGGCCCCCCGATTGCCGTCGGCCTGTGCCGGAACTGCCAGGCGGTCAACGTCG
>Ga0114945_10002440_pt1 | contig 10947 bp, 9 predicted proteins | sample OV2TP3_FD_87194 | JGI IMG/M metagenome (GOLD analysis project Ga0114945, IMG submission 87194) | Hot spring microbial communities from Beatty, Nevada to study Microbial Dark Matter (Phase II) - OV2 TP3 | ecosystem: Environmental > Aquatic > Thermal springs > Hot (42-90C) | place: USA: Beatty... | reverse complement strand
TCGCCCCGTCGTGGATCGCAGCCGGCAGCCGCTCGGTGCGTCCTTCGCGAATCAGCTCACGGACGGTCGGCGTCGCCACGAGCCCCTCGCAGACCGGCACGTGCCCGGCGCCATCGAGCCGCGGCAGCAGCCGCAACGACAGGATGCCTCGCAGGATGAGCGACAGCCGCAAGCGAATGAGCTGATGCTGATGCAGCGGGGCGTAGGCCACCACTCGCTCCACCGTCGTGACCGCATTGGTCGTATGGATGCAGCTCAGCACGAGCTGCCCGGACTCCGCCGCCACGAGGCAGGATTCCATCGTCTGCGCATCGCGGATGTCGCTGACGAACAGCAGATCCGGGCTCTGCTGCAGGACGTTGCGCAGCCCCTCGCTGAACGACAGCGTATCCGCGCCGATCTCCCGCTGGTTGATGATCGCCTGCTCTTCTTCGAACTGAAATTCAATGGGATCTTCAAGGGTCACGATGTGCTTCGCCGCCGTATGGTTCACGTGATCCAGCAGGGAGGCGGCCGTCGTGGACTTGCCTGACCCGCTCGGCCCGGTCACCAGCACCAAGCCGTACGCTTCCGTCAACAACCGCGTCAGCACCTCGCCCGGCAATCCCAGCTCGCTCAGCGTGGGAATGAGGCGCTGGATGCGGCGAATCACGAGCGCCATCGTCCCGCGTTGCCACAGCACATTGGCCCGAAACCGGCCGACCCCTTCGCGCTCAAAGGCGATGGTGAGTTCCCGCTGGGCATGGAAGCGCTGCCGCTGCTGCGGCCCCAAGAGACTCGACACCACGTTGGCAAGGTACTCGCGGGTCAACCGCTCTGCTCCGACGGGAATGAGCCGGCCCTGAATGCGCAGGAAGGGATGAGTCCCCGCTTTGAGGAAGAGGTCGGAGGCATCCTGCTCCACCATGGCACGGAGCAGCCGTTCACTGTCCATGCCGATTCCCGTCCGCCATGCCTTCCCGACGTCTCATGCGTCAAGTATAGCTGAGCGAAGCGTGAAAACTCAAGACAGGCCTCCGTCGATGGGAAGGGGGGCTCACGGCCCTTGGGCTGGGGGCGGCTCGCTTAGGAGCGATGCGCTTGAGGCCGGCGCGGCTGCGGCAGGGGCATTCTGCTCGATGAGGACCCGCCGGCGCGTATCCAGCATGTAACTCTTCGTGACATCCAATCCGTAGTCCGCGGCGAAGCGCTTGTCCATTTCCATGAGCTTGGCTTGCTCTTCCGTCCAGTAGGCGCGCAGCACGCTCATGCGCACGAGAACGGCTTGACGCTGTTGCGACTGCTCGGCGAATTTACGCATTGCGGCGTCATCGGAGAATGTATACGCGACCTTGCCTTCTTGACTCTCCTTGCCTTCTTCCGTGCCTGCCTTGCCTTCTTGCTGTCCCTCGGCCGGTTTTTCCGCAGCGCTCGACGGGGCCGCTGGTTTTGCCGCTGGAGCGGCGTGCGGCGCTTTCGTTGCGAACAACCCGATCGCGACGGCCACGCTCCCGACAGCCACGCTCCACACCACCATCCGTTTCATGCACCCTCCCCTGTCATCGCTCGCCCCCTGCGCAATCGACGTACCGGTGTCCGCCGCTTGTGGTTCATTATACGCTTCGCGCTTGCTTCTGCACGTTCACTTCGAACTTTTTTGCTGCGCCTGCGGCAGCCACCGACGGATATCCGCGGGAGCATCGATCGTCAACGCCATCGGCGCGCGCGTGACGGGGTGCGTCAATCGGATGGCGTACGCGTGCAGCAATTGACGGGCGATGCCTTGCTCCACCCAATAGCCCGCTGAGCGGCGCCCATACGTCGCATCCCCCAAGACCGGATAGCCCAGATGCGCCATGTGCACGCGGATCTGATGCGTCCGCCCGGTTTCCAGCGTGATCTCCAGAACCGTATAGCGCAGCCCCGGAGGCTGGGAGCTGCGCAGTCGATGCAAGACGCGATAATGCGTCACCGCATGGCGGCCGCCCAAGTGTCGAACGGTCATCTGCTTTCGATGCGCCAGATGCCGACCAAGCGGAACCGCCACCGTGCCCGCATCCAACGGCACATGCCCTTCGACCAGGGCGAGGTAGCGCCGCTGAATGGTCCGCGCCTTGAGCTGCCGCGAGAGCGCGGTGTGCGCCGGCGCGGTTTTCGCGACGAGCAAGAGGCCCGACGTGTCCTTGTCCAATCGATGGACGATGCCCGCTCTTGGCACTGCATGTTCACGGCTCACGGTTCGAGGTTCAAGGTGGAGATGCCACAAGATCGCGTTGACGAGCGTGCCGTCCCAGTGACCGGGGGCCGGATGCGTGACGAGCCCAGCCGGTTTATTCACGACCAGCAATGCTTCGTCTTCGTAGATGACCTCCAGCGGGATCGCTTGCGGCGTGAGCGTCGCGTCGCTGGAGCGAGCGGGCACATCGCAGCGGGCCTGCACGACCTCGCCCCGGCGAAGGCGATGATGGGGTTTCACCGCGCGCGCGTTCACCGTCACGGCGCCCGCGCGGATGCCGTGCTGAATGATCGCCCGGGACATCGAGCTTGGCAGATGTCGAGCGAGGTAGCGATCGACGCGCCATCCGGCCTCGGCGCGTCCGACGGTGAAGTGGTAGTCTCGCACGGAGCACCTACCCCTCGAGGCGCGGCGTCCGCAGGGCGCGGCCCAGCAGCGTCGTCGCGATCACCAAGACCCCGATGCTGACGAGTTGCTGCAAGGTCAAACCGGCCCACGAGACCGCCTGATCGCCCCGAAACCATTCCAGGACAAACCGCAACAGCGCATACGCCGCTAAGTAGGCGCCAAACACCATGCCGGGCCGGCGCAACACACCCGGCCGCTGGAGGGCGCGCAAGCATGCGTACACGCCCAACAACCCCGCCGCCTCGAACAGTTGCGTGGGCAGCACCGGCGTCGCGTGGCCCGGAAACAAGACCCCGCACCACGCCCTCGTCGGCCGCCCATAACAGCAGCCGTTGAAGAAACATCCGACGCGCCCGATCGCGTGCCCCAGCGCCAGGAAGGGAATAAATTGATCCATCGCCCGCAAGAAAGGAATTCGCTTCGCGCGCAGGTAGCCCCATCCCGCCAAGACCCCGCCCAGAAATCCCCCATACCACACCAGCCCTCCATGCCAAATGGCGAAGATCTCTTGCGGCGACACCACGAATGACTCCCAATGCAGCGCGACATAGAAGAGGCGGGCCCCGAGGATGCCGCCCAAGAGCGATGCGCAGGTGAAATCGACGAGCTGCTCGGGGTGAATGGCCACCAACGCGGGAGGCAGCCGATGAGCCGCTCGAACGGACAACCCCGTCGCCGCGAGGAACGCGACGACCATGAGCGCCCCATACGAATAGACGGTGAATGGGCCGAGGGTGAACAACACGGGATGCATCAGCGCTGAGGCGTTCGCGTTCCTTTGATGCTGTGGAACAACAGCAGCCCCACCCCAATGGTGATGGCGGAATCGCCGATGTTAAAGACGGGCCACACGTGGAAATCAAGGAAATCGGTCACGTACCCGAGCCGCAGGCGGTCGATCACATTCCCCGCGGCACCGCCGAGCATCAGGGCCGAGCCCCAGCGCACCATCGGGGCGAGGGGGTGCTGCGCTCGCAACTCCCAGAGCAGCCACCCAATGACGATGAGCGAAAGGACAATGAACACGATCTGCTGGCCCTTGAAGAGTCCGAATGCGGCTCCGGTATTCTGCACATGGGTCAAGGAGACGATCGAAGGGAGGAGGGGGTGGCTCTCACCGGGGGCGAGGGTTCTGACGACGAGCGCCTTGGTAATCTGATCCGCCATCAGCGTCGCGACGCTGATGAGCCACGGAGCGCGTAAGCGGATCGGCGGCCTTACCGTTTGTTCTTTTGCTCTTTGGCCCGCTGACACTGAATGCACATGGACGCGTACGGGACCGCTTTCAGCCGGCTCATGGCGATCGGCTGATTGCATTGCTGGCAGACGCCGTACGATCCATCGTCGAGACGCTTGAGGGCATCGTCGATTTGATAGAGCAATTCCTGCTCGCTGGAGACGATGTTCATGGAGAGCTCCCGCTCGTACGTGTCGGCCGCCATATCCGCCATATGCACCGTGTAGGCGGACAAATCCCCGGAGGCTTCGCGGGGACTTTTCGACGTCTCCTGGGCGATGGCTTTAATTTCGCTGGCGAGCTTGGCCCGTTCCGTAATCAAGAGTTGTCGAAGCTGCTTGGCTTGCTCTTTGCTGAGTGGCATGGGTTCACCTGTGCGTCTGTCCTGTTGCGGTCATCATCGTCACCACGCGCGCGCACCGCTCACACAACTCCGGATGCGCTGGATCCTGCCCGACCGTGGTGAGATGCTTCCAACAGCGCTGGCATTTTGTCCCGCGGGCGCGCTGCACGATCACTGACGCTAATCCGGCCACCGCGCCGTGTCCGGGAGCCGAGGCCTCGGCCGGTTGCACGACCACCTCGGACACCACATACGCTTCCGCGAGAGCCTCGCGATGCGCATCGCAGTCCCGCCGCAGCGCCTCGTCACCGATGACCAACGTCACCTGGGCTTCCAACGGCGAGCCGATGACGCCTTGGCTGCGTTGCGTCTCCAGCGCCTTCATCACCTCATCGCGAATCGCCAGAAATACGGCCCACCGCCGCTTCCCGGACTCATCGAGCCCGCCCTGTAGCACTTGAGGCCATTCGACCAGGTGCACGGAAGCTTCGTGGACCCACTCGGCGCCGCGCATGAGCTGCCAGACTTCCTCCGTCGTGACGACGAGGATGGGCGCGAGGGCCTGCACGAGAGCACGCAGTATATCATACAGGACGGTTTGTGCACAGCGGCGTCTCGGGCCTGCGGGTGGCTCGGTGTAGAGCCGATCTTTGAGCGCATCGAGATAATACGCCGAGAGATCCAGCACGCAGTGCTGATAGATGACCCGGACCACCTCGTGGAACTGGGAGGTCTCGTAGGCCTGCTGCACCGATGCGAGCATGTCCTGGGTGCGCGCCAGCGCCCATTGATCCAGCTCCGGGCATTCCGCGATCGGCCGACGATCCCGGTGGGGATCAAAGTCAAACAGGTTCGAGAGCAGATACCGAAACGTATTGCGCATCTTCCGATAGGACTCCGCGACCTGGGCCAAAATTTCCTCGGAGATGCGCACATCCTCGCGGTAATCGCACGAGGCGACCCACAAGCGCAGGATATCGGCCCCGTAGCGCTGCATGACGTCTTGCGGGGCGATCACGTTCCCCAAGCTCTTCGACATCTTGCGCCCCTGCCCGTCGACGACAAACCCGTGCGTCAGGACGCCCCGGTAGGGCGGGCGCCCCTGCAGCGCGACGGAAGGAATGAGCGAGACTTGGAACCACCCGCGATGCTGATCGGATCCTTCGAGGTAGAGATCCGCCGGCTGGCGCAATTCCTGGCGCGCGCTGAGCACCGCCTCGTAGCTGACCCCGGAATCGAACCACACATCCAGGATATCCGTGTCCTTGCGGATTTCGCTGCCGTGACACGTGGGGCACCTCACCCCCGACGCCAGCTCCGAGGGAGACGACGTAAACCACGCTTCGATCCCCCGGGCTTGCAATACCTCTTCCACCTGGCGGACCACCCGCGCATCCAAGATCGGCTCCTGGCAACGCGCGCAATGGAGCATGGGAATCGGCGTGCCCCAATAGCGCTGCCGCGACAGACACCAGTCGGGCCGGCTCTCCAGCATGCCGACCATGCGGCTGGCCCCGGCGGGAGGAATCCAGGTCACTGCGCGCGCCGCCTCCAACAACCGCGCGCGCAACCCCTGATGCTCGACGCTGAGAAACCACTGCGGGGTCGCCCGGAAGATCACCGGCTGCTTGCACCGCCAGCAGTGCGGATACGAGTGCGTGATCGGCTCTTCTTTCAGCAGCAGCCCCCGCTTCTTCAAGTCCTGGATCATGAGCGCGTTCGCGTCAAAGACAGACCGACCTTGAATGAACTCGGGAACGTCTCGCGTGAATTTCCCCTGATCATCGACGGGCGAGAGCACCGGCAACTTCTCCCGCTGCCCGATGAGATAATCCTCGTGCCCGTGCCCCGGCGCGATGTGGACGATGCCGGTCCCTTCCTCCATCGAGACGCCCTCATCGGTGACCACAACGGAAGGTCGCTCGCTATACGGCGCTCGACACTGCAGGCCGCGCAGCTCATTCCCGCTCCCATGACCGACCGTCACGAGCGCATCCGCCGCGAGCGTCGCTGCCAGTTTCGACATCAGCGCTTCCGCAATGATCACGTCATGGCGCCACCCCTTCTGATGGACCACGACGTACCGCGCCTGCGGATGAACGGCCACGGCTACATTGGCCGGCAAGGTCCATGGCGTCGTCGTCCAGACCGCGACCGCGAGAGGCGTTGGTCCCTTGAAGGCTTGACGCAGCGTCTCCGGAAGCGGCTTCGGCGGCTCCATCACCGGAAATGTGACGTAGATGGACGTGTCCTGGCGGTCTTCGTACTCGACTTCGGCTTCGGCGAGCGCGGTTTCGCACGTCGCGCACCAATAGACCGGCTTCTTCCCTCGATAGATGTAGCCGGCCTCGAGCAGCTCGCGGAACACCCGCAGGATGGCGAACTCGTAGTCCGGCGCCATCGTCAGATACGGGTGCTCCCAATCCCCCAGGACGCCCAGCCGCTTGAACTGCTCCCGCTGGATCTCCACATACCGCTGCGCGTAGGCGCGGGCCTTTTGGCGGAACTCGGTCTGCGCAATCTCATGTTTCTTCTTCCCGAGTTCCTTGAACAGTTGATGTTCGATGGGCATCCCGTGACAATCCCAGCCCGGGACATACGGCGCATCGAAGCCGCGCATCGTCTTGTAGCGGGCGATGAGATCTTTGAGAATCTTGTTGAGCGCATGACCGATGTGGATATCCCCGTTCGCGTAGGGCGGCCCGTCGTGCAGGATGAACCGCTGGGCGGCCCCGGCGCGCGCGCGGCGGATTTGGCCATAGAGATCGTCCGCGTGCCATCGCGCGATGACCTCAGGCTCCCGCTTGGGCAGCTCGGCCTTCATCGGAAAACTTGTCTTGGGTAAATTCAACGTGGCTTTGTAGTCCATGCGCGCGAGGTCACGTCGGCCAAGGGTTAACGGAGCGCACCGACGAGGCTATAGAGGAACGTGGCGACTACTTGCGGGAGAAAATGCAGTACGAGGATCGCCACCATGGGCGAGAAATCGATCATCCCCATCTGCAGCGGCAAGCGCCGGAACGGCCGCAGGATGAAATCGGTCGCCTGGTAGATGGCGCCCAGCAGTTCATTGGAATGCAGATAGGGGTTGACCCCGACCCATGAGAGGATCACGCGGACAATGAGCATCCAGTAGAACACCTTGCACACGGCCCCGATGAAAAAGATGATCGCGTCGACCATGCCTATGAGCACTGACATGTGAGCTCCTGTGATCGTCGGGCGGCGGCGCGCAGCGCCTCCGCGACGTGTTGCGCGACGCGCCGCTGAGCCAGGACATGCAACGCGGCTTCAGTCGTTCCCTTCTTCGAGGCCACGCGCCGGATGAGGATTGCAGGCGGGGCTTCGGACATCTGCAACAGTCGAAGGCTCCCCGCCAAGGTCGCGCGAACCGCCGCGGCGGCGACGGACGGCGGCAACCCCAAGGTGCGCGCCGCGCGCTCCCATGCCTCGACGAAGAAGAACAGATACGCCGGACCCGACCCGCTGACGGCGGTGATCGCATCGAAGAGTCGCTCGGGGAGCTCCACCACCTCGCCCACGGCTTCAAAGATCGCGCACGCGAGGGCCCGATGACGCGCGGCGGCGGCGCGTCCAAGCGCCACCGCGGAAAATCCGCATCCGACCGTCGCGGGCAAATTGGGCATGACGCGCGCGATGGGTACGCGGCCTAGCCGCTGCCGCAGCCACGCGAGCGGAATTCCCGCGGCAATGGAGATGACCACCTGGCGCGGCGTGATGACGGGACGGATGTCTTCCAGGACCTCGGCGAGCTGTTGCGGTTTGACCGCGAGGATGAGGATATCCGCTGCGCGAGCGATGTCGGCGTTCCCTGCCGCGGTCCGCACGTTGAGCGACGCCTCGACGCGCCGGCGCGTCCGAGAATCCGCATCCGCAGCGAGCAGCCGGTTCGGTTTGACTCCCTGGGCGAGGAGGCCGCGCATCAGCGCCTGCCCCATGGTCCCTGCGCCAATGAACCCAATCGTGTGACGATGCAACACGCTCATGCCGATTCGTCAGGTGCCGCGAGCGCCGAACAGCGCGGTCCCGACGCGGACGAGGTCCGCGCCTTCCTCAATCGCCACCTCAAAATCTTGCGACATCCCCATCGATAATCGCAACAGCACCGGCAGCCCCAGGCCGTCTCTGAGCTGCCGCAGACGTCGGAAGACAGGGCGGGCGGATTCCGGGTCGTCGGACAATGGCGCGATCGTCATCAACCCCGCCAAACGAAGATGCGCTGTGCGCAGGATCTGCTGCGCCACGGCACCGGCCTCCTCGGGATGGCAGCCGAACTTGGTCGTCTCGCCGGAGACGTTGACTTGCACCAACACATCAAGCGGCCGGGCGGCATGGCGGTCCAGCACCTGCACCAGCTCGACCGAATCCACCGAATGGACGACATCGAAGAGTTTGGCAGCCATCCTCGTCTTGTTGCGTTGCAGATGCCCGATGAGATGCCACCTCACCGATGACCGATGGCCGATGAGTACCTCCCGCTTTTGCTTGGCTTCCTGCACGCGATTCTCTCCAAGGTCCGTCACGCCCAACGCGACGATCTGGTCCACCACATCCGCGGGGACCGCCTTGGTCACGCACACAAGCGTCACGGAGGAAGGATCGCGGCGGCTGCGCTCACAGGCGCGCTGGATGCGCTGCCGCACCAGTGTTAGGCGATGGCGCATCTCATCAGCAGAGAACACGGCGGGTACTCTAGCACAGCGAGGAAGGACCCGTCAACGAACCGAGTTCAGTCTCTCGTCTCCGTTTCGACCTCATGGAATCCCCACGAGGATCCGCACGAGCGTCTGCAGATCCACGAGCAACAACTGCCCATCCCCATCGAGATCGGCGGTCGTGAGATCCTTCGGCACCGTGCCCACGAGCATGTAGATCATCCGGCGCAGATCATCGAGGTCCACCTTGCCGTTGCCATCGAGGTCCCCGCGCAACCCCTGTGCCCCAGGCGCCGCGATCGGTTGCGTGGAGACGATCAGCTCATCGTGCCAGGTGTAGGCGGTAGGATGGTTGACAGTCGGGTCTTTGCCGGTGTCGTACGGCAGCAAGGTAACATAGTTATACACATCCGAGGGACTTGAATTGTAGTCAAGGGAATAATTGGGCATGTCAATGAACTTCTTGAATGGTTGCCCCTCAAAGGCGACCCATGCCTCAATATGGCTCGTGGGCTGGCCCCAGTTTCCAAGCTGGACTTTGTAATAAAAGGTCATCCATTGATTGGACTGGTAGGAGGCGCAGGTTGAGGGAGTTGGGTTCTGGTAGTGGCATTGGTAATCGCCTTGTTGCAATAAGTAGTCCCCATTGCCGAGATCAACGTTAAAAGCTCGTCCCCCACAGTCGGTATACATTTGCGGAAAGCCCTTATAGTAGCCGTTCACAGTGGTCAACTCGATAGCCGCACAGGTCTTGCTCTTCATATGGAAAATCACCTGCTTCCATCCTCCGCCTCTAAAATTGGTCGTGAGCATCTCCGGCGAGAAGCGTTGCCGGAATTGGACATAGAACGTCGTGCCCGGTCCGAAATTAGCTCCTAATGAACTCTCCCACGACCCTGCGGTGTTTGCCGGGGAAAAGGGCGGAATTTCAAACCGCAGAGAGCCGGCACCCGAGGCTTTGACGCTCGTGTCCAGGGTGCCCCGCAGCACGCCATCCCACGCGGCGCCAAGTCCCGGAATTATTTCGCTGTCGGAATTGAATCCTACGCATTTGAGCACCCCGGGCGCGCTGCACCTGGCCTGGAAATCCGCGTCGGCGTCTCCTGTGATGAGGCTGGAATTGCTGACCGAGACGCTGACGGAAGCCGAGGTAGCGGTGTTCCCCGCCGCATCACGCGCGGTGGCTGTGATGGTGTGGGAGCCGTTAGAGAGCGTCAGCGTGTTGAGAGCAGACGTGTAGGGAGCCGATAGGTCCTCCGCGCCGGTATTCGCTCTATCCACCTTGAACTGCACGCCGGCTACGCCCACGTTATCCGAGGCGGTGGCGGAGACGGTGATGGTGCCTGAAACCGTCGCTCCGCTGGCGGGAGCCGTGAGAGAGATGGTGGGAGGGGCGATGTCCGAGGAGGATGGCGAGCCGCCGGCATACCGATAGGCCCACATGTGGGAGCCGGAATTGTAACCGGTCAAGAAGAAGAAAACGTTGTTGACAGGATCGTAGTCGAGAGCGTGGAATGCTTGGGACCCGATACTCATGCCGGCGGGTTGCGTTTGCATGATCGCGCTATTCCATTGCTTGGTAAGCGGATTGTAGGCAAAGAATTTGCCGTTTACGACTTGTCCACCGATGATCTGGTTTGCAGAATCATACGCATAACCGGTGTTGGGATCGCCGCCGCCTCGGGGGATGTCGCCCGTCATACCGGTGATCTCCGCGAAGGTCGAGGCGCTCCAGTTGGAGCGATTCAATGTCAGCTCCCACACGCGCACGGGAACGTCTCTGCTAAACAGGTACATTTTTTGATTCGGCGGGAAGTAAACTAGGTTCGTGTTGTATCCGAGGGCCTGCGCCGTGGCGTAGGGCAAATCCAATATCTTGGTTTTGACTTCCAAGACCGGGTCATAGATCCAAAGGCCGCCGTTGCCGGGGATGGTCACAATCATCCCGGAGGGCGGATCGTATTCCGACCCCACGGGCGCGTATTGAAAGCCGCTGATGTCCGCTTGGCTGGCGCGCCAGAGCTTGGACACCGGATTGTAATGGAGGATCTTCATGGGCTGGTTCAAG
>Ga0114945_10002438_pt1 | contig 10950 bp, 7 predicted proteins | sample OV2TP3_FD_87194 | JGI IMG/M metagenome (GOLD analysis project Ga0114945, IMG submission 87194) | Hot spring microbial communities from Beatty, Nevada to study Microbial Dark Matter (Phase II) - OV2 TP3 | ecosystem: Environmental > Aquatic > Thermal springs > Hot (42-90C) | place: USA: Beatty... | reverse complement strand
CGAGACCGTCCCGCCGAAGATGCTCCGGACCTGCGCCAGCAGGTCCCCCACCGTGTCCGTCGAGGCGTCCGAGATCGTGAAGGTCCCCGACACGCGGTTGCCGTTGTGGTCCGTGCCGTTGATGTTGATCGTGTCCCCGTCCGCCACGTTCGCCCCGGCGATGTCGTCGAACGTCGTGTCCACCGTGATGGCGGCCCCGTCCGACACCTGCGTGTTGGCGGCGCTCCCCGTGCGCACCTCGGCCACGGTGCTGGCCAGGGCGGTGTTGATCTGCGTCACGATGTCGTCGATCTGCGTGCCCGCCGCGATCGTGATCGCCTCGGATCGTTCGGTGAACACGTCCGTGATCGTGATCGTCTCCTCCGCCCCGATGCCCCCCGTCAGGTCCGTCGTCCCGGTCGTCTCCCCCTTCTGCGCCGCCGTCGTGATGTCCAGCGTGTAGGTCCCGGCCTCCGTGTCGTCCGACTGGAACACGAACGCCGCCTCCGAATCCGACGTGCTCCCGGCCCCGATGAAGGCCTTCTTCAGCGCCTCGATGTTGTTCGACAGATTCTTGTCCAGCGTCGCCGAGTCGATCGTCAGCGCCCCGGTCCGGTCGAAAGCCACCCCGAACAGCGCCAGGCTGTTCTCGTCCTCCGCCAGGCCCGTGATGGTGGACGTCACGATGTCCCGCAGCCGGGACTGCAACGCCAGCGTCGTGGCGTCCCCCGACAGAGGCCCGCCCGCCCTGTTCGTCTCCGTGTCGAACGTGAACTGCTGGTTGATGAACGACATGGCCGCGTTGAAGCTCGACACGAAGCCCTGGATCGAGCTCTTGATACTGGCCGTGTCCCGCTTCACCGAGACCGTCACGGGCGACCCTTCGTTGGTGGCCCTGAGGTCCAGCGTCAGCCCCGTCACCGCGTCCCCGACGGAGTTCGAGCTGCGGGTCAGCGCGATCCCGTTCACCTCGAAGACCGCGTCCTGCCCGGCCTGCGCCTCCGCCGTGTCCGTCGCCCCCGTCGTGGTGACCGAGAAGGTCCCAAAGTTCAGCGACCCGCCCCCCTGGTTGTTCGCCGTCAGAGTCAGGGACAGCGAACTCCCCCCGCCCGTGTCGTCCGTCAGCACGACCTTGCCCCCGCTCACCGACGCCGTGGCGCCGCCCCCGAACGCCGTCTCGACGGCGCTGAGCAGGTCGCCGACCGTGGCCGTGTTCCTGTTCGAGATCGTGAACGTGGAGGAGACCGCGTTCCCGTCGTGGTCCGTGCCGCTGATGCTGATCGTGTCCCCGTTGACCACGCTCGCGCCGAAGACATTGGCGAACGTCGTGCCCGCCGTGACCGCCGTCGAGCCGTCCGTGGTGTTCGTCGCCGACCCGGTCACCACCTGCGCCGTCTCGCCCCGGACGCTGGACCCCACCAGGATACCCAGCGTCTGCAGCACGTTGTTGTCGTCCGAAAAGGTCGTGGTCCCGGCGACTTTCAGGGTGAACAGCGAGTTCCCGTCCTCGTCCGTCGTCGTCTCCACGCTCGCCGTCACGCCCGTGGGCGCGGCCGCCTCGATGGCGTTCTTGATGTCCGTCAGCGACTGCGTCGAGAGGTCTATGGAGACCGTCTGGTCCCCGATCGTCACCGTCCCCGACGGCGGCGAGTTCAGGCTCAAAAGGCTGGCCACCGCCGTGGTGGCGCTCGTGAACTCGTCCGACTCCGCCCCGCCCCCCGTCACGGCGTTCTTGATAGAGTTTGTGCTGGACTGGAGGCCCAGGCTCTGAAGAATGTTCGTGGAGCTGGCGTCCGCTAAGGACAGGCTGTCCTCCCCCGTCTCCGACGCCGTGATCATCAGCCGGTGGTCCGTGTCGCTCACCTTCAGGATCTGCGCCGAGGCCCCCACGTCCGCGGCGTTGATGGCGTCCCGGATGCCCTCCAGGCTCATCGTGGAGGAGATCGTAATCCCCTTCCCGTTGATGACGATGTCCCCGGACAGGTTGAGCACGGAGTCCGATTTTGAAAAGGAGGACGAGACTAAGCTGCGCGCCTGCGCGATCTGCGTCACCTCCAGCGAGAAGCTCCCCGGCGAGGCGCTCGTGCTGGCCGCGACCGTGGCCACGTCCTCGTCCGTGGAGGACGCCTTGAAGACGTTGAAGGCATCCGATTTGGACAGCTTCTCCGCGCTGGACAGGACGGACAGCAGGTTCGTGTTGACCGTCTGGAGGGCGGTGATCTGCGTCTGGAGGGTCGACTGCTTGTTCTGGAGCAGGACAACGGGCCGGCGCTGGATCTGGATGAGCTGGTCGATGATCTGGTTGGTGTCGATCCCGGAGGCCAGGCCCGCAAAGGAGATGCCGCTGAGGGGGCCGGTTGCCGATGTGATGCCGCTGGACATGTCGCACTCGCCGCCTGAAGGTCAAAAATTCCCTGCGCAGGGCATAATTTCCCCCACGCCCCCACCTATAATAACGGCACAAAAGGCCATGTTCTTTAGGCTTTTTTGTGAATCTAACCCCCCCTCCGCCCAGAATCAAGCAATTTTCGGGCCGAAAAAAAGCGGGGGTCGTCTGAAACGACCCCCGCCTCGCGACAGGTCTGTCTGAGTGGATCTGCCCTCCGGTCGGAGACGGAAGGGATCCGTCTCAGCCCGGTCATGCCTTGTCGTTTACGAACAGGCCGATGACCTTTCGGATGTTGACCTCGGCTTCCAGCAACTGTTCTGGGGGGAGCTGTCGGATCAGCTTTCCCGACTCCGGGTCCGTGACCCGGACGATGAGCTGACCCGTATCCTTGTGAACTGAAACCTTCAGGTTCCGGTTCAGGGCGTCCAGAGCCGCGTTCACCCGCTCTGCCGCCCGCCCGACCTCCTCCTGATCGACCTCTCGCCCGGTCACGGGCGCGGCCGCCGACCCCGATCTTTCATCGCGTCTGACCGGCACAGGGCTGGACCCATTCAGGCGCTGAGGCTTCACATCACTTGTCACGATCGCGCCGATTGCATCCATGTCCCATCACCTCTCCGGGCGCCCTCTCGCCCTGTTAAGCTGCCTTTGAGGGGGGTGCGGGCATCCTCCCCGCCCGCACGCTATCTGACGTGAACTGCCTTATTCGCCGGTCTCTGCGTTTACCCGAGCAGCGACAGGGCGCTCTGCGGCAACACGTTCGCCTGAGCCAAAAGCGCCGTGCCCGCCTGGACCAGGATCTGGTTCCGCGTGAACGCGGAGACTTCCGTCGCCACGTCCGCGTCCCGGATCGCCGACTCCGAGGCCTGGAGGTTCTCGATGGTGCTCTCGTTGGACCGCATGTTGAACGACAGCCGGTTCTGGAACGCGCCGAGCGACCCCCGCTGGTTGGACACGTTGGTGATCGCCAGGTCGATGGTCGCGATGGCCGCCTGCGCCCCGGACTGCGTGGCCGTGGACAGGGACCCCATGTTCAGGACTGCCCCCGACGCGGTCATGTCGCTGATGTTGATGTCGATCCGGTGGACCGCCCCGTCCCTCGGCCCGATCTGGAACGACCCCCCGGTCCCGGTGTTCTCGACGATCAGTTCCAGGCCGTCCAGGTCCCCGTCCGTGTAGCCGTCGCTGGCCGGGACCGTGGCCGTGGCATCCCGGACGCCCGTCAGCGTGAGCTGGATGCCCAGGCGGTCGAAGTTGGCCACCACCGTCGTGCCCGTGGCCACCGTGTCGACGTCCAGCAACGTGCCCAGGCTGATCGTCTGCGACACCGTCCCGTTGCCCAGCGTCACCAGCCCGTCCGTGGCCATCGTGTCCTCGAACGTGTAGGTCCCCGTCGCCGCCCCGGAGAGCTGCACCTGGGTCACGCCCGTGGTGTCGGAGGCCAGGGCCGTGGAGACGGTGTCGTCCGTCTCCACCACGTTCCCGAACCCCTTCAGGAGGGTCGTGCTGTTGTAGGACGTGACCTCGGCGATCCGGTCGATTTCGTTCGAGAGCTGCGTGAACTCCGCGTTGATCGAGACCCGGTTCGTGTCCGTCACCGTGGAGGAGGCCGACTGCACGGACAGCTCCCGCATCCGGATCAGGATGCCGTTGATCTCGTTGAGAGACCCTTCCGCTGTCTGGATCAGGTTGGTGGCCTGCTCGGCGTTCCGGACCGCCTGCCGGAGGCCGGTCAGCTCCCCGCGCATCCCCTCGGAGATGCTCAGGCCCGCAGCGTCGTCCGCCGCCCGGTTGATCCGCAGGCCGGACGACAGCCGCTCAATGCGAGTCGCCAGGTCCCGGTTGTTGATCCCGAGCTGCCGACGTACGTTGAGGGATGGAATGTTATTGTTAACCCGGAGTGGCATCTGATAACCTCCTTGTTTGTCTCACCTCAAGAGACATGACTGCGGCATCCTTGCCGAACATCGGACGTTGGCGGCGTCCGACGCTTTCTCGATCGGTCTTTACAGCAGAACAACAAAGGCCGTCTGACCGGCCCGGATCAGAATGACAATACGGTCTTCACCTCCTTGCAGTCGCTTCTATCCCATAAGTATGGATATGCCTTTGTCCTTACATATCGGCAGAATCCATACCGATCTTTAATGCGATCTGCATCGATAAGGAGGCAAAAACCGTCGATCCGGGCCGGAAAGACGGCCTGAATGAACGGGATTGCCGTTTTTCAAGAGAGGGGCTGCGCGAGGCCGCCCCTGCGATGTCTCGTCGTCTATGTCCTCCTGTGATCTGCGATCTACCTGCGCGTCGTCTCTGCCGTCATCGCGGTTCGGCGCCCGGCCGCCACCGGGTCTGGGAGGTTATCAGATGCCACTCTGATATGAGGTTTCCAGGCTTTAAAGCCCGCCGTCCGCTCAGATAACAAATTTAGACTTTTTGATTCAACTTTGTATTGCTTTATATAAATTATATCGGCCCTGTTCCAATTTCCTTAAACTTTTTTTGAAATTTTTTATCCCCTCACCGGTCGCCAAATCACCGGTCGCTAACGCTCCCGGCTCGGATGTTGCCCTCCCCATACTCCGGTCGCTCGGATGTTGCCCTCCCCATACTCCGGTCTAACGCTCCCGGCTCGGATGTTTTTCCGTCTGCCGTCTGCCGTCTGCCTCTTGTTTTTACTGCAACAGCGACAGCGCCGTCTGCGGAATGGCGTTCGCCTGCACCAGCACCGCCGTGGCCGCCTGCGTCAGGATCTGCGCCCGCGTGAACTCCGACACCTCCTCCGCCACGTCCGCGTCCCGGATCGACGACTCCGACGCCTGGATGTTCTGGATGGCGTTCTGCGTCGAGGCGATGGTGAAGGCCATTCGGTTCTGGATCGCGCCGATGTTCCCCCGCTCCCGTGCGATTCGGTCGATGGCCAGGTCCAGCACCGGCAGCGCGTCCCGCGCGTTCAGGAGCGTCCCGATGGACGTGGACGTCAGGTTCAGGGCCGGGCCGCTGGCCCGCATGTCCGCGATGCTGAACTCGATCTGGTTGAACGCCCCGTTGTCCGGCCCCACCTGGAACGACCCCCCGGTGCCCGACAGGATGACCAGCGACTTGCCGTCCAGGTCCCCGTCCGTGAACGTGTCATTCAGGTTCAGGGTGATGCCCAGGCGGTCGAAGTTGGCGATGGCCGTCGTGCCCGTGGCCACCCGGTTGCCGTCCAGCGCCGTGGCAATGTTAATGGTCTGGGTGACGATGCCGTTGCCCAGGGTGATCTGGCTGTCCGTGCTGCCCGTGTCTATAAAGGTATAGGTCCCTGCCTGCGCCCCGGTGATGCTCGCGCTGTCCACGCCCACCGAGGTGTCCGACAGCGCCGTGGACAGGGTGGCCGTGACGACGTTCCCGAACCCGATCAGGAGGACCGTGTTGTTGTAGGAGGTGACGTTGGCGATGCGGTCGATCTCGGAGATGAGCTGGTTGTACTCCGCCGTCAGGCTCACCCGGTTGCCGTCGTTGATCGTGGAGGAGGCCGCCTGCGCGGCCAGCTCCCGCATGCGGATGAGCATGGCGCTCACCTCGTTCAGCGCCCCCTCGGCCACCTGCGTCAGGTTGGTGGCGTGCTCCGCGTTCCGCACGGCCTGCGTGAGGCCGCCGATCTCCGCCCGCAGCCCCTCGCTGACCGCCAGCCCCGCGGCGTCGTCCGCCGCCCGGTTAATCCGCAGACCGGTGGCCAGGCGTTCGATCCGGGTCGAGAGCGTCCGGCTGTTGGCCGCCAGCGCCCGCCGGGCGTTGATGGCCGTGATGTTGTTGTTGACGCGCAGCGGCATCCTTCAACCTCCTTGTGTCCCCGACCTTCGCCTGCGGCGTGTCACGTCAAGGGACACGCCTCCCTGGCAGTTTGCCATGAGGGGTAAGCAAGGGGTATGCCACATCGGCCTATAATTACTGTAACATTCAGTATTTATTCAAAAATATGTTCGCGCGGGGAAGGGAGGACGTGAGGAAAAGAAGGAATAAAAGACGGCGTGGGAGGAAAGAACTGCCGGGCGCGTCAGCCCCTCGGAGAGGCCGGTGGGAGGGCAAAACAGGGCTTGCTTCTTCCGCGAAAACTGCGTAAAATGCCCTGTTAGGAGCCTGATTCAAAAAATCGCTGTGGCTCCGGCCCTCACCCCGCCTCGCTGACGCTCGGCTTCCCCTCTCCCACATGTGGGAGAGGGGTGGCAGGCGCAGCCTGACGGGGTGAGGGCCTGTGCGCCAAGCGACATCGTTCCACGCACAAGATTTATGCTACTGCGCGAGCGCCCGTGAAAGGCGAACTCTCACAGCGCATCTTCGGGGCAGCGCTTTCACTCCTGCTTCTGGAGATCGTCCTGTCCCTCCTGATCGCGGCCACCGGCGTTGCCGTGGCCGCGCTGCTCTTCCCGGACGTGGTCTCCCGGCACGCGGACCTGGCGGTCCTGGCGGGCGCGGTCTGGGGCAGCGCAGCAGGCGTCGGCCTCTGCGTCCTCCTCCCCTCCATTCATCGCCCCCGAAAGCCGCCGTTGTCCGCCACCCTCACCTATGTGAGGGACCTGGAGGAGTTCACGCGCGCCCTCTCCCTGATCGTGGACCCGGACGACCTCCTCGGCAACCAGACCGGCAAGCTCCGGACCCTGACGGGGGCCGACCGGATCGCGGTCCTGATGTCAGGCGCACAGGGGGAGCCCTACACGGCCAGGGCCAGCCGAGGGTATGAGGAGGCCGCCCTTTCCGGGGTCGCGTTCCGGGACGACGCCAGGCTCGTGAAATGGCTCCGCATGAACGAGACCCACCTCATCCCTCCGGAGAGCCCGGGTGTAATGGACCACCTGGGGCCGGAGGAGGAGGATACCCTGAAGCGCCTCCACGTCAACGCCGTGTTCCCCCTCGTGGCCCTGAACCGCCTCGTCGGGATGGTCCTCCTCTCCAGGGATGGGGGCCTGAGCCAGGACCAGGTCGAGGCCGTCTCGTCCTTCGTCCCGCAGATGGCGCTGGCCCTGGAAAATGCCATTCTATATGAGCAACAGCGGCACAGAATGCGCCGGCTCTACCGGGCGGAGCGCCTGGCCACGGCAGGCCAGCTTGCGGCGGACGCCGCGCACGAGATCCGGAACCCCCTCACCTCCATCCGGAGCACGATCCAGTACCTCCAGAAGAGCCTGAAAGAGGACCCTGAGCGATCTGCGATGGTGGGGGACCTGCTGGAAGAGACGGACCGGATCAACGCCATCGTCGAGGGCCTGCTCTCCCTGGCCAGGCCGGCCAGGCTCAGGCTGGAGGCGGTGGACCTCTGCGAGGTGGTCCCCCAGACCGTGCGGCTGGTGGAGCCCACCGCCCGGAAGGGGCGCGTCGACATCGAGACCCGGCTCCCCCCCGACGCCGCCCGGCTGCGGGCGGACCCGGACCAGCTCAAGCAGGTCTTTCTGAATGTCCTGATAAACGCCCTGCAGGCCATGCCGGACGGGGGTAAACTCGGAGTCTGCGTGACCCGCCTGGAGGCGGCCTCGGGGAGATTCCGCTATCGGGTGGAGATCACCGACACGGGGACGGGCATCCCGGAGGAACACCGGGAGAAGGTCTTCGACCCGTTTTTCACGACCAAGCCGGACGGCACCGGCCTGGGCCTCTCCATCTGCCATTCGATCCTCCAGGGCCACGGCGGGGAGATCGACGTGGAGAGTGAGCCGGGGAAGGGGACCAGGGTGGAGATACGGTTGTGAGACCCCTCCCCCGGCCCCAAAGAGACCTCTCCCCCGGCCCCTCTCCTGAAGGAGAGGGGAGGTCCTTTCCCGATGCGCAGAAATAGAAGAGGTCTGCTCCCCCTTTCCTTTAGGAAAGGGGGTCGGGGGGATAGGTGAGGTGTCCCATGCAACGCCCGAATCGCGTCCTGGTGATCGACGACGAGGTCAAGATCCGCCGCGTCCTGGTCCGGCTCCTGTCGGAGGAGGGCTACGAGGCGATGGAGGCCGACACGGGCGAGAAGGGCCTGGCGCTCGCAACGGAGTTCCGGCCCGACGTGGCGCTGATGGACCAGAACCTCCCCGGCATGTCCGGCCAGGAGGCCACGGAGCGGCTCGTGGAGCGCGTGCCGGGGGTCAAGGTCATCGTGATCACGGCCTTCGGCGCGATCAACCTGGCCGTGGACGCCATGCGCCGGGGGGCCTACGACTATCTCACCAAGCCGTTCGACAACGACGAGCTGCTCCTGCGCGTGGGCCGGGCGATGGAGGCGCGGCGGCTCGCTCACGAGGTCGAGACCCTGCGCGAGGCCCTGGGGGAGCGGTATTCCTTCGAGGGCATTCTGGGAGAGAGCGAGGCCCTGCGGACGGTCCTCCACGCGGCCAGGCGGGCGGCGCAGTCGGACGTGCCGGTGCTGGTCGAAGGGGAGAGCGGCACGGGCAAGGAGCTGCTCGTCCGGGCCATCCACCACGCCAGCCGCAGGAGCGCCGGGCCGTTCGTGGCCGTCAACTGCGCGGCCGTGCCGGACCACCTGGTCGAAAGCGAGTTCTTCGGGCACGAGAAGGGGGCCTTCACGGATGCCCGGAATCGGCAGATCGGTCGGTTCGAGCAGGCCAGCGGGGGCACGCTGTTCCTGGACGAGATCAGCGAGATGCCCGTCGGTCTCCAGGCCAAGCTCCTTCGGGCGCTGGAGGAGGGGGAGGTCAGCCGGGTGGGGTCGAGCGCGCCGGTGAGGGTGGACGTGCGGGTCATCGCGGCCACGAACCTCATCGCCGCCGAGGCGGTGAGAAGCGGCGCGCTGAGAGAGGACCTGTATCACCGGCTGGCCGTGGTCTCCCTTCGCATCCCTCCCCTGCGGGAGCGCCGGGAGGACATCCCTCTGCTGGCGCGGCACTTTCTGGCCGCCTTTGATCGGGAGGCCGGGAACCCTCCCCGCGACTTCTCTGAGGACGCCCTGGCGTGTCTGTCTGCCTATGACTGGCCGGGGAACGTCCGGGAGCTTCGCAACGCGGCGCAGAGCGCGGCGATCATGGCTGAAGGGGAGGTCATCCGGGCCTGCGACCTGCCGCCGCACATCGGGAGGGTCACTCAGACGACTCCCCCTCGCGCCGGCACGCTCGCCGGAGCCGTGGAGGCCGTGGAGCGAAAGCTCATCGCCGAGGCCCTGGCCCAGGAGGGGGGCAACCGCACCCGCGCGGCCGAGCGCCTCGCCATCACCCGCAAGACCCTCCTGGCCAAGATCGCGCAGTACGGTCTGTGATTTTGTCGCCGGACATTTTTCTTGACTTCGCCCCTCTTTGCGCGTATCCTATCTGCCAGGGATCGCATCCATGTCAAACCTTGCACGACGTACAGTGACGAAGGGTTCTGTTATGGCAAGAACACGCGCAGAAATGCCAGACGAAATCGCAGAGGCGCAGAAGGATTTCGATAAGGCTATGAAGCGGCTCGACAGCCGCATCAAGAGCACGGATCGCAAGCTGCGAACCTTCAAGAAGCTCGGCCAGGAGCTGGAACAGGTCGTGGGCCAAATCGAGAGGCTTGCCAACTGACTTGCGCTGTGTCATCCCTACACAGCGCTGTATACGCATGACTCGTTTTTCGGGACGGTTTCCCATCCGTCCCGATTTTCTTTTTCGTCGTAATTCGTTGCCATCTCAAGACATCTGCCCGATAGCAGGCCGGTGGGGTCCCCTGGCACGCGGGTTGCAAGCCGGATCACGAAAGGACACGCGGGAACGCGAAAGGCGCGAAAAGGACGAAAAACGCGAAACCCCACCTCTCCCAAAGGAGGCCCCATGCTCGGCCATCTCATCCGCAAGGAGATCCTGGACCACCTCTCCAGCCTCCGGTTCCTCATTCTCGCAGCACTGGGCTCGTTGGTGATCTGGTTCAGCCTCTACGACGGATACGCCTATTACCGGGATAGCCTGACGGACTATCGGCTGGCGCAGACGACCACAGAGGACCGCATACGGCAGATCACCGTCGCGGACAACTGGTCGGAGGTGACGGCCAAAGGCTACCAGGTCCATAAACCGCCTGTTCCGATGAGCATCTTCATCCGGGGTTTGGAACCGTTTCTTGGGCGGTCGATCCGTGTTACAGCGGTCAACCGAATAGAGGAGAGCCCGGCAGCTATGACGCCGATCCTGGGGTTTTTCCTGCCTCTGGACCTGGGGCAAGTGGTCCAGGTGATCTTAAGCCTGTTCATCTTGTTATTGACCTATGACGCTATGTCGGGGGAAAAAGAGGGGGGCACACTGCGCCTGATGAGCTCGTTTCCACTGTCTCGATGGCACCTTTTGTTGGGGAAGTTTCTGGGCGCTCTAATCCCAACGCTCGTCGCTTTCGGCGCGCCTCTCCTGCTGGGCATCGGGGTCGTGTTTCTGGCTCCAGAGGTTCACCTGAGCGGTGCGGAAATTGCCCGGCTGGGGCTTATTCTGGTAACATTCAGCGTCTACCTGGCTACTTTCACGTGCGTCGGACTGCTATATAGCTTTTCACTATTCCTGTGCAGGGAGCCATATCGAGAGCCTGATTAAAAAATCGCTGCGGCTCCGGCCCTCACCCCGGCCCGCTGCGCGGTCCACCCCTCTCCCGTGTACGGGAGAGGG
>Ga0114945_10002437_pt1 | contig 10954 bp, 9 predicted proteins | sample OV2TP3_FD_87194 | JGI IMG/M metagenome (GOLD analysis project Ga0114945, IMG submission 87194) | Hot spring microbial communities from Beatty, Nevada to study Microbial Dark Matter (Phase II) - OV2 TP3 | ecosystem: Environmental > Aquatic > Thermal springs > Hot (42-90C) | place: USA: Beatty... | reverse complement strand
TGTGAGGATGCTGCAGATGCGCGCGTGGGCGTACTGCACGTAGTAGACCGGGTTGTCCTGGGAGTGGGCTTTCGCGAGCTCCAGGTCAAAGTCGAGGTGGCTCTCCGCGGTCCGCATCAGGAAGAAGAAACGCGTGGCATCCACGCCGACCTCGTCCAGGATCTCGCGGAGCGTCACGAATTCGCCCTGCCGCTTCGACATCGGCACCGGCTGGCCCTTGCGGGAGAGCGTGACGAGCTGGACGATGCGGACGATGAGCCGGTCCGTCGGCAGCCCCAGCGCGCTCATGGCCGCCTTGACGCGCGCGATGTAGCCGTGGTGATCCGGCCCCCAGAGGTTGACGAGCCGATCGTACCCGCGTCGGGCCTTCCATTGGTGGTACGCGATGTCCGGGGCGAGGTAGGTCAGTTCCCCGTCGCGCTTGCGCACCACCCGGTCCTTGTCGTCCCCGAACTTCGTGGAGGCGAGCCACGTCGCCTCCTCGGACTCATAGAGCGCGCCCCTGGCGCGCAGCGCCTCGAGGGTGCGGTCGATCCGGCCGGACGTGCGCAGCCACCGCTGGCTGGTCCAGCGGTCGAACACGAGCCCGAAGCGCGCCAGATCCGCCTTGATCCCGGCGAGCTGCTGCGCCATCGCCAGGTCGGCAAACGCCGACGCGGGAGCATCCGCCAGGCTGTCCTGGCGCTTGGCGATCAACCGGACGGCGGCGTCGGCGAGGTACGTCCCGTGATAGCCGTCGTCAGGAAACGGCTCCGGGCAGCCCAGCTGCTGCAGGTAGCGGGCCCGCAGCGACTTCCCCAGGAGGTCGATCTGGCGCCCTTCATCGTTGAGGTAGTACTCGGTCGTGACGCGCTCACCCTGGGAGCGCAGCAGCCGCGCCAACACATCGCCGACAGCCGCTTGCCGGCCATGCGCCACGCTGAGGGGCCCGGTGGGGTTGGCGCTGACGAACTCGATGCTCACGTGGGCAGCCGGGCGCCGCGTCCGGGTGCCAAAGCGGCCTCTCTCCCGCAGGACCTTGGACAGCACCTGGGTCAGCGCGTCCTGGGAGAGAAAGACATTCAGGAACCCGGCCTTCGCCTCGACCCGCTCGATCCAGGACCCCAGGCTGTGTTGCCGGCAGGCGGCCAGAAACGTCTGGGACAGGGCTTCAGCGATGTGTTGGGGCGGCTTGCGCTGCGCCGCCGCCAGCTTGAACGCGAGGGAGCTGGAGAGATCCCCGAACGAGGGGTCCTTGGGGATTTCCCAGCGGAACGCCGCCTCAGACGCGAGCGCCTCCGGCCCTGCCGCTGGGACGTCGGTCCCGGCGAGGAGTCCTTTCAAGAGACGGCTCAGGCGGTCTTCAATGGCGATCATCCGCTCATGGGATTGCGGGAGGGGATCCCGCTAGGACACTGGAACGCGGGGAGCGTCCGCCCACAGGTCTTCAAGCCGGTAAAACGACCGCGCGTGCTGGTTGAACAGGTGGACGACGATCTCGCCGCAGTCCATCAGGACCCATTGGGGCTCGGCCGCGGGCTGGGTCGGTCCGCGGGCGGCAGGGGCGCCTTCCACGTGGCCGACCGCGCAGCCGTGTTGCTCCAAGACCGCGTCGAGATGCTCCTGGAGCGCCTTGAAGTGGGGGGGGCTGCCGGCGGTTGCGACCACGAAGAAGTCCGTGACACTGGAGAGCGCACGCAGATCCAACACCACCACGCCCTCGGCCTGCTTCTCGAGAGCCGCTCGTGCAGCGAGCAATGCGTTCGCCTGGCTGTTGAGCTCCCGCTCGTGGAGGGCGGTCACTGGCCCAGGCATGCGTCCCGGACGAGGGGACGGCGGGAGGTCACGAGCTCATGATGCGGTACAAGCCGGTGCCGCACGTGGGACACCGCCCTTTCATCGCGGAGCGGCCGTTCTTCATCTTGACCTGCTTGGCGTCCTTCATCTCTTTCTTCGCCTTGCACTTGACACAATACGCCTCCATCGCCCCTCCTTGTTGGGTTCAACGGGTTCACAGACCGCCCTGCCTGCGGCAGGCAGGGACAAGCCTAACACGCGGCCCCGCCGACTGTCAAGCGCACTTCAAAAGGTGTCAGACACTTTTCCCGCTTTGAAAGGTGTCTGACACCTCCTAGCGGTGGGAGACGTCCTCGTGGATCTCGCCCACGATCTCCTCCAGCAGATCCTCGATCGTCACGAGGCCGACCGTGCGGCCTTGGGGGCTGCGCACGATGGCGATCTGCCGCTTGTCCCGCTGGAACTCGCTGAGCAGCTCCGCCACCCGCTTGCGCTCCTCCACCACCGCGATCGGCCGGATGAGATCCGCCAGGACGAACAGCCCCCCGTGGCGGACCACGGCCAACAGGTCCCGCGCGTAGATCACGCCGACCACATGGTCCAGCGAGCCCTCGTAGATCGGGATCCGGGAATGCCCCTGCTCCACCAGGACATCCAGCGCCGCCATCGGGTCGCCCTTCAGGTCGACGCCGGCGATCCGCTCCCGCGGCACCATCACCTCACGGACCACCGAATCGCTGAACTCGAAGATCCGGTGCAGCATCCGCAGCTCGTCCTCCGCCAGGACGCCCGCCTCGCGGCCCATCTGGATCATCACCTTGATCTCCTCTTCGGTGACGAGCGGCGAGCGGCGCCTGGTGGGGATGCGCGCCACGCGCAGCAGCCCGCGGCCAGCCCAGGTGAAAAAGCCGGCGACCGGGGCCAAGACGGCCATCAGGATCCGCAACGGGCGCACCATCGCAAACGCCACCAGCTCGGCATGCGTGACCGCAAAGAGCTTCGGCGTCACTTCCCCCACCAGGAGCAGCGTGCCGGTGATCACGGCCGTGGCGATCGCCAAGCCCTGCTGCGACCCGAAGAGCGTGATGAAAATCCAGGAGCCGATGGCCGAGATCGCCACGTTGACGAGATTGTTCGCCACCAGCAGCGTGCCGATCAGCTGGTCAAGATGCGTCAGCAGGTCGAAGGTGAGCTTGGCGCTGCGGTGGCCCTGCTCCATCAGATGCCGCAGCCGCACCTTGTTGATCGACAGCACTGCCGCCTCGGACGCCGAGAATGAAGCGGACAGCGCTAGGAGGATGCCCAGCAACACGAACACGGGAAGGGTTAAAGCCATCGATTCCTGCGGAACAGCAGGAGCATCACCGGCAGCGACCCGATGAGCGCAAGGCTGATGGCATGGTAGATCCATTTCGGGCCCAGCGCGGGGTGCTCGGTGAAGTTCATCCCGTAGATGCCGGTCACGATGACGAGCGGCAGCGCCAGCGTCGCGAAGGCCGTCAAGGTCTTCATGATCTCGTTCAGGCGGTTGGAGACGATCGTCGCGTAGGCCTCGAGCGACATCGTGGTGACCTCGCGGCAGGAGTCGACCAGGTCGCTCATCCGCAGCAGGTGGTCGTAGATGTCCCGGAAGTAGATCGCGTTGGCCGGCGTGATGAAGGGCAGATCGCCCCGGTTCAGGCGCGCGAGGACTTCCCGGTGCGGGGCGAGGGTCCGCCGCAGCACCATGAGCTCGTGGTAGACGCCCAGCAGCTCCCGCAGCGTCTGGTCGGTCTTGTCGCTCAACAGCTTCGTCTCGAGCTCGTCCACGCGGGCCTCCACCTCATCGAGGATCGGGAAATAGCTGTTGATCAGCGAGTCCGCCACCGCGTAGAAGAGGAAATCCGCGCCGCGCTTGAAGATGGGCGACTTCTTCTCAACCCGGGCGCAGTCGTCATCGATGCTCTTGATCGGCTCGGTCCGGACGGTGATGAGGAAGTTGTTCCCGACGCAGACGTCCAGCTCCACCGGCCTGAACCGGCCGTCCACGCGCTTCAGCCCCTGGAGGACGACGAACAGGTACCGCTCGAAGTCTTCCACCTTCGGGCGGACATTGGGCATGATGAAGTCCTCAACGGTGAGCGGGTGCAGCTCGAACACCTCAAGCAGCAGCTCGATCTCCTGGTCCTCCGGCCCTTCGATGTCCACCCACAGCAGGCCCTGCTCGTCCGCCAGCGCCTGACGGATGCGAGCGACCGACAGGCCGCACTCGATCGTGCCGTCCGCATGGCACGCGTAGGAACGGATCATCCTGCGCCCTCCCGATAGAGACGATGGTTCCGGATGTAACGCTCCACGGCCGCCGGGACCAGGTACCGGATCGACCGGCCCTCGCGCACGCGCCGGCGGATGTCGGATGACGCGATGTCCACCTGCGGCATCTGAAGCCATGCCAGCCCGGTTTCCCCGGCCCGCTCCGGCGTGCCGGGGCGGGCCGCCCGGGCGCGCCGCGCCCCGGGACGGCGGGCCACCACGATGGTGCAGAGCCGCTTGAGCTCCTTCCACGCCACCCAGGGCACCGCCAACATGTCCTGCCCGATGATCAGCACCAGCGTCGCCTGCGGCAGCCGGGCATGCAGCAGGCGCACGGTCTCAATGGTGTAGGAGGGCCCGTCCCGCTTCAATTCGACGTCCGAGGACGCGAAGGCGGCATGGTCGCGGATGGCCAACTGGATCAGCTTCAGCCGCACCGATCCCGGCAGGAGGCTCCGGGCGGCCTTATGCGGCGGCTGGCCGGCGGGGATGAACACGACGCGGGTCAGCGCCAGGGCCTCGCGGGCGGTCTCCGCCAGCAGTAGATGGCCGGTGTGGATCGGATTGAACGTGCCCCCGAGTATGCCGACCTTCATGGTCACTCAAAAGGTGTCAGACTGCTCTGTCGAAAAGCTGCCGGGACGACCGCAACAGGTGTCAGACACCGTTCGACCGGTCGTCTCGCAGCGGGAAACGTGTCTGACACGTTTTGCTCTGGAACCGCGGCTGTTCGACAGAGCAGTCTGACACCATTATTGGCGAAGTTGGCCGGAGCCGCGGACCACGTACTTGTACGTGGTGAGCTCCTCCAGCCCCATCGGCCCGCGCGCGTGCAGCCGGTCGGTGCTGATGCCGATCTCCGCCCCCAGGCCGAACTGGAACCCGTCGGTGAACCGCGTGGAGGCGTTCACGTACACGGCGGCGGAATCCACCTCGGCCACGAATTGCTCCGCGTGGGCGGCGTCGTTCGTCACGATCGCATCCGAGTGGGCGGAGCCGTACCGGCTGATGTGCTCGATCGCGTCCGACACCGAGCCCACCACCCGGATCGACAAGATGAGGTCCAGGTACTCCGTGACCCAGTCCTCCTCGGTGGCCGCCGGAATCCCCGGCACAAGGGCGCGCGTCCGCTCGCAGCCCCGCACCTCCACCTTGGCCTCCTGGAGCCTCCGGATGATCTCCGGCACGAACGCGGGCGCGATCCGCTCGTGCACCAGCAGCGTCTCCATCGCGTTGCAGGTCGCCGGCCGCTGGCACTTGGCGTTGAGGACAATCGCCTGCGCCATGGCTGGATCCGCCGCCTCATCCACAAACACGTGGCAGACCCCCTTCGCGTGCTTGATCACCGGGATCGTTGAGGTCTCCACGATCTTCCGGATGAGGCCCTCCCCGCCCCGCGGAATGATCACGTCGATGTCCTGGTCCATCTGGAGCATCGCGTCGACGGCGGCGCGGTCGGGCGTCGGAATGAGGCTGACCGCGGCCTCGGGCAGGCCGGCGGCGCGCAGCGCCTCGAGGAGGGCGGTGGTGATCGCCTGGATGGAGCGGAACGCCTCTGCCCCGCCTCGCAGCACCACGGCGTTGCCGCTCTTGACGCAGAGCGACGCGCACTCGCTCGTCACGTTGGGGCGGGACTCGTAGATGATGCCGATGACCCCGAGCGGCACGCGGACCTTGGCGATCGCAAGCCCGTTCGGCCGGCGCCAGGAGCGGATCACCCCCCCGACCGGATCCGGCAGCTCGACGACGGCCTCGATCGACCGCACCATGTCGTCTACCCGCTGCGCATTCAGCGCCAACCGGTCGATCAAGGCCGGAGACAGCCGCGCCGCCTTCGCGGCCTCCACATCGCTCGTGTTGGCGGCCAGGATCGCGCCGGCGGACGCGCGCACCTGCCCGGCCATCGCCCGCAACGCCCGGTTCTTTTCGTCAGTCGAGGCGCGAGCCAGCGCGCGCGCCGCCGCGCGGGCGGCGCGGACCACTCGGGCGACCTCCTCGTGCAACGGCGCCGCAAGAGGGGACGTTTCTATTTTTCCCCTGACCGGCTGCGAAGGAAAACTGGACATGTCCCCCCCGTTAGTCATGTGACACCTCGCGCGCCAGCACCAGGTGATCGCGGTGGATCACTTCAGGCATGCGGCTGCGCCCGAGGGCGCTCGCCGCCTCGGCGCTTCGCATCCCGCAGACGCGAGCCAGCTCGGCGGACGAGAGGGCGCAGCGGCCGCGCGCCACCTCATGGCCGGCTTCGTCCAGCACGGCGATGCAGGCGCCGGCGGCGAATCGGCCCTGCACCCCGCGCACGCCGGAGGCCAGCAAGCTCCTGCCCTGCTCCGCCAGCGCCTTCACGGCGCCCGCATCGATGCGCACCGACCCGCGGGGCGTGCGCAGCGCGAAGGCGAGCCACCACCGCTGCTTCGACAGCCGGCTCGGCGGCGGCACGAACAGCGTCCCGAGGGGCCGGCCGGCTAAGAGGTCGGTGAGGACGCCGGGACGGGTGCCGTTGGCCAACACCATGGGGATGCCGCTGTGGCCGACGATGCGCGCCGCTTCCAGCTTTGAGGTCATCCCCCCTCTCGTGACCGCCCGTTTGACCTCGCGCACCGCCGCGTGATGCGCATGGTTGATCCCCCCGATCCGCTCCACCACGGCCCCATGGCGCAAGAACCCGTCCACATCGGAGAGCACCACGAGCAGGTGCGCCTCCACCGCGGCGGCGACCAGCGCCGCCAGGCGGTCGTTATCGCCGAAGGTGATTTCCTCCACCGCCACCGTGTCGTTCTCGTTCACGATGGGAACCACCCGGCGATGGAGCAGGGTGAGCAGCGTCTGCTTGGCGTTCCGGAACCGCCGCCGGTCGGCGAGATCATCTTGCGTGAGGAGCACCTGCGCGGTGAGCAGGCCGTGGTGGCTGAAGAGCGTCGTGTAGCGGTGCAGCAGCTCCCCCTGGCCGATCGCCGCGCACGCCTGCAGCTGCGCCAGCGCCGCCGGCCGATGGGACAGCCCCAGCGACGCCATCCCGCAGGCAATGGCGCCGGAAGTGACCAGGATCGGCTGCCGATGCTCGCGCACGCAGGCGGCGAGCTGATCCACGAGCTGCGTGAGCCGCTCCGGCAACAGCCGCCCCCTGGCATCCGTCAGGACGCTGGTGCCCACCTTGACCACCAGTCGGGAATCGGCCTGGCTTCGTCCGCTCATCACACTCCGTCCCGCAGCGCTTCCCAGATCGCCCGGACCAGCTCTGGGATGCCGCGCCCGGTCGCGCAGGAAATCGGCCACACGGACCGGCCCATCGCCTGCTGAAACGCTAGGAGGTGTTCCTCGGCGGCGGGCAGGTCCATTTTGTTCGCCACGATCAGCTGCGGCCGGCGCGCCAGCGCATGGCTGTACGCAGCCAGCTCCTCATTGAGCTGGCGAAACGCCTCCACCGGCCGGCGGCCGTCCACCGCCGCCATATCCACGAGATGCACCAACAGCCGTGTGCGCTCGATGTGCCGCAGAAACTGGGTTCCCAGTCCGCGTCCCCGATGGGCGCCTTCGATGAGCCCGGGGATATCGCAGGCCACGAAGGAGCCCTGGGCGTCCGCCCGCACGACTCCCAGCACCGGGTAGCGGGTCGTGAAGGGATACGGCGCCACCTTCGGCCGGGCGGTCGAGATCCTCGACAACAGCGATGACTTGCCCGCGTTCGGCAAGCCCACCAGTCCGACGTCGGCGATGAGCTTCAGCTCGAGCGCCAGCCGCCGCTGCTCGCCCGGACTGCCGGGGCTGGCCTGCGGCTTGCCCGCCTCCCGCTCGCGCCGCCGCGTCGACGGGGACTTCCGCTTGCTCGCGTTGCCGAAGCCGCCCTGCCCGCCGCGAGCCGCCACCACGTGGTCGTGCGCCTGGACGAAATCCTTCAGGAGCTCGCTGGTGTCGGCGTCGCGGACCACCGTCCCCACGGGCACGCGGATCACGACATCCGCGCCGCGCTTGCCGCTCTTGCGGTTGCCGCCCCCGTGGCCGCCGCGGCCGGCCGCGAAGGTGTGACGGAACTGGAAGTCGAGCAGGGTCGAGACGTTGAGATCGGCGCGAAGGACGACGTCGCCGCCATCGCCGCCATCGCCGCCATCAGGAACAGGGCGGCGCGTATACGGCGGCTGCGCGAACGCGAGGCAGCCGCAGCCGCCGTCCCCGGCCTTGACCGTAATCTGAGCGTGGTCGACAAACCGCATGGGCTTCAGAGAAGGTGTCAGACACCTTTCCCGCTTTGAAAGGTGTCTGACACCTGGAGGGAGGCACGGGCGCTCCCCGGGCGTGGTTACCCGCGCGGCTGGCCTGCCGGGGCGGGCCGGGGGGGAGGCTCGATGCTGACGACGCGCGGCTTGGGGAATCGCACGACGCCGTCTCGACGGGCGTACAGGGTCCAATCGCTGCCGGTCCCCACGTACCACCCCGCCTTGAACACCGTCCCGCGCTGGCGCACGAGGATGGTGCCGGCCTTCACCTGCTCGCCTTCGAATCGCTTGAGGCCGAGCCGCTTGCCAACGCTGTCCCGGCCGTTCTTGGTGGATCCGGCACCGGCTTTATGCGCCATGGCTGGACTCCTTGGCTGGAGGTGTTGGGGTACCTGGCAGGCGAAGCTCTTTGACCACCACGCGGGTCAGCGGCTGGCGATGCCCGACGGTCTTGCGCCAGTTCTCCCGCCGCCGGTAGTGGTACGAGATGCGCTTGGGCCCGAGCCGATGCTCGAGCACCTCACAGATGACGGCGGCGCCTTCGAGGTACGGCCGGCCCACCTGCACCCGCGCGCCGTCGTGCGCCAGCAGCACCCGGTCCACGGCGTGCGTCGCGCCGATGTCCAGCGGCAGGTGGTTGAGCTCGAGCCGGCTGCCGGCCTCCACCCTCCACTGCCGGCCCCCCAGCTCAATGATGGCGTACATCGTCCTCATAGAATAGCTGAGATTCATGCTGAGGTCAACCCCCCCCCGACGGGCGCTGGCCATCGCCGCCACGCAGAACAAGAGGGCGCAGACGACCAGGGCGCGGATCCCCAGCAGGAACGATGCCTGCTCGCACAACCCGCCGACTACGGCTCCCAGCAGATTGGATCCTAAGGCCGTGCTTTTGTCCGTCGCCCGCTGGAACAATCTGGCAAAGATCACGCCTGAGAACAGCACGGGGGCCGAGAGAAACGTGCCGGCCGCGAGGACCTTGGCCAGCGTCCCGAGCGACGCGAACACGCTCAAGGGCAGGAGCGCCAGAACCGTGCCGGAAACCAGCAGGCCAATGAATGGGGCGGTCAGCGACCGGCTGGCATGCCAGGCCACCCACGCGGTCGCCAGGAGGGCCATCGACAGCACCGCCGAGACCACAATCGCGGTCACGACCCACGTGGCCCCGAACAGCATGGCCGCGCGGCTGACCCCGAGCACCTCAATCAAGAGAAACGCCGCGCCGAGGAAACAGAACGGCCACGCAATGGGCCGCCCTCCCATGAGCCAGGGCCGGATGCCGACAAACGCGGTGAGCAGCAGGACCGAGACCACCAGATGGGCGACCGGGAGACGCGGCTGCTGGAGATACAGGTACGGCCAATCATCGGTGGTCACGCCTGTCCGGCCCTCGTAGGCGGTCTGGTGCGTTGCCAAGAACCGGGCAAGCGGGGGATCCGCGTCGAAGGCGGCCTGGATCCTCCGGAGCGTCGGCGCGGCGCCGGCAAAAAAGATTTCCCCGCCCCACCCTGAATACTCGTCGCTCGGAACACGCAAGGAGAGCGGGGGGACGCCATCGAACGCGTCCCGCAACACGCGAAAGATGCGATCGCCGATCCACCGACGTTGCGTGTCAAAAATGCAGATGATCGCCCCGTCAGGACGCAGGAGCCGTGCGGCCTCGGCGAGGCTCTCCCGCGTGTAGACGTAGTGATCAAGCCGCAACGTCGTGTAGCCCGAGCTGGTCGTATGGGAATCCAGCAGCCCAAACCAGATCAGATCGTACGTCCCTTGCGGAGCCCGCTTGAACACAGACCTGGCATCTCCCACGATGGCGTGCACGCGCGGGTCGCGGTACGGCCGCTCCGGGTGCAGCGCCCTGCCGAGCGCGAGAATCACCGGATCGATCTCAACGGCATCGACCTGCTCCGCCTGATGGCGAAGCGCTGCGGCAACATCGTTGCCGGTCCCGGCTCCCACGACGAGCACGCGGCGCACGCGCGGCAGCACCTGGTAGGGCAGGTCGTAATGACTGATCTGCCGGCCATAGACATCAGGACGGGTCGCCCGGAAAGCCGGCGAGAGATTCAAGGTCGCTTGATACCCCGCGGTGTTGACCCGCACGAGGTACCCCGCCCTGGCGCCCGCCTGGTGCGGGGGCTCCGGCAAGGGGGACAGATCAAGCGGCCGCACGTCCAGCTTTTGGTACGGAGACCAGAAGGTGGCCATCCCGAGGCCGGCGCTCCGGATCAGCGATGCCGCCACCAGCATGGCGGGAGCCAGTAAGAACAGGGTACGACGGATCAGGCTCCCGATGCGCCCGTGCGAGGTCAGCACGATCACCGGATACGCAAGCAGGGCCACCACGCCCAACCAGAGGAACGGCCCGGTGCCGGCCGCGGAGAGCAGGAAGAACCCCCACGTGCCCAGCAGGCTGCCGACGAGGTTCGCCGAATAAGCCGCCAGCGGCTTCGGATGCTGGCTCATCAGCCGCCCGAGGACCTGCCCAAACGGCTCCAGGGACAAGACGGTCAAGAGGATGCACAACAGGGTCACGGCTGCCGCGACAGCCAGCGCCCGCCACTCGGGGCCGGTCAGGCGGTTCCAGGGCTGCACGTGCCAGACCACCGTATCCGGGATCGCGGCAAGGCCGTGGGTCACGCGCTCGCCGAGCCGCAGCCCCAGCGGATCCGTGA
>Ga0114945_10002436_pt1 | contig 10954 bp, 4 predicted proteins | sample OV2TP3_FD_87194 | JGI IMG/M metagenome (GOLD analysis project Ga0114945, IMG submission 87194) | Hot spring microbial communities from Beatty, Nevada to study Microbial Dark Matter (Phase II) - OV2 TP3 | ecosystem: Environmental > Aquatic > Thermal springs > Hot (42-90C) | place: USA: Beatty... | reverse complement strand
TCAATGAGTCTCAAGCGACTCCTCAGCTTCCCGGGGCTCACTCCCCCGTGTTAAGGATAGCATACATCATGCTTCCTATCAAGGCAGTGCTCCCACGGAGCTAATGTATTAGTATAGACCCAACTCCAAGCTTGTCAAGTGGTTTTATGGCGCTGGAATCAGGGTTTCACTCACCGTCCCTCGCTCAGCGCTCGAGGAAGTGATGGCGGTACCCTCTTTCATTCCACCATCTACTTCGCGCAAGATACGCTGCTACAAAACCACCTCCCACGAGACCAGTCAGGTCAAACATCGTAAACTGCGCAGCACGGCTTAGCCCGTGGGTCAGGAGACTGAGGCTCTCTCTGCCAGAGGGTTGCCCTTCTGCTGCTACCGGGATATTTCCACCAACCGCCATCGCGCTGGTGTTGGTACCGCCTCTTCCCGATCTTCCTCCCAGACCACCCCCGCCACCTGAAAAGAGATAGCCAATTCCTGGGAGGGGAAGCAGGCCTATGGGGTGGATGCCGGGGATGACGGTATTCAACGTCCCAGCGAATGCAGCTTGCTGGCTCCAAAGCGCGTCCCAGCTGTTCGACGCGCGCCAAGGCTCGGTGATGCTGAATGGCCGGACTTCATCCAACAGAACGGTCGCCAAACTGCCGATACCTGCGGTAGCTATAGTCAGAACGCCGCTGAGCTCCAACTTCTTCCAAAATGTTTGATCCAACCCCCAGGAGATCTTGTCAGCGCCCAGAGGAGTCGAGAGATACGCCGAGGCGGCGGTGATCCCGATCGTACCAAGCGCTGTCACTGGATCAAAATTACTGGCATCAAAATGGCCTAACGCAGCCTGAGTAGTCGCGCTACTCATGGTGGAAATCAGTTGAAAGGTCCAAGACACAGTGAAGGGTTGCGCCGCGGTAATGGCAAACCCTGTCGCGCCCATCGCAAAACCCATGCCAAACCCAATGCCAAAATTCTTCCAGTTCCATGAGCCTCCAGAGACGACAGCAGCTGTCCCTGACACGAGCCCTATGGCGGCCGCTGTGAGGAGGACTGCCAACCAGGGGAAATTCCCCGAGGGATCCACGTAGCGCATGGGGTTGTTCCGGGCGTAGGCATAGCGGTCTAGGGATTGCGAATCATAGAGCTCTGGTACCGCGCTATCCGCCTGCAGGAACCGGCCCAGTGTGGGGTCATAGAGCCGCGCGCCGTAGTTGTAGAAGGCGGTCGAGGCGTCCCACTCCTGACCGGTGTAGCGGTAGGTCGGGTCAAAGGCGGTCAACGTGGGGTCCGGCGTGGTCTCGCCCCAGGCGGAGTAGGCGAGGGCACTGGCAATGCTCTGGTCGTCTTTCGTGACCAGGTCCAAGCTCCCCAGATGGTTGGTGTGGAGGAAGAACTTTGTGCCGGTGCCACCCAGGGGAGCCTCCCAGACGCCGATCCGCTCACCGCCGAGCCAGACCGAGGCCTGTTCCGTCGTCCCACTGGGCGTGGTGAGGCGCTCACCGTGGGGATTGAGGTACAGGTGGTCCTCAAGCACGCTCCCCCCAACACTTACGCCGCAACCGACCAGCAACACAGGACCTGAAGCAAGTTTACGTACCCGCTGGCCCAGCCCGTCATACGCAAAGGTCGTATCGCTGAGTGTCCCGCCGCCAACGCCAGAGCGTTCGATGCAAAGACGCTCTACCTGGCGCTCCGGCGTGTACCAGAAATTCGTGACCTTCGGGAACCCCAGCGGTGAGAGGGATGCTTCCTCAACTGCTGTGAGATCGCCGTTGGCATCGTAGCCATAGCTCCGCAGCCCATAGGAGGAGACAGCATGTGGCCGAGTAGGAGTAGGCCAGAGCCAGAGGTAGTTCAACGGCGCCCCATCCCGCACAGTCAACCGGCCAATCGCGTCGTAGAAGTAAGTGTGGCTCCCGCCAGCGCTGGAGGAGTCGCCAGTCAACCGATGCATCGCCTCATAGGTGAAGGTCTGCGTCCGCGCTGCATCTATCGCGTCTGTAATCGTCTCTATTTCTCCATCTGCACACGTACTCGATGGTGCGTCATCACAGTAGGAGTAGCTCCGATCGCGGAGTGGCAGGGTGGTGGGATCGTTGTCATCGAGCCACAGCCGGGTCAGCCGGCCGGTGGCCTCGTCATACGTGGCCTGCCGGGTCAACCCATTGGCAAAATCCATCCGGGTGATTTGGTTGCGCGCGTTGTAGGCCACGTCCTCCACCCAGCCAGGGATGGAGTCCACCTGATCTTGGGCATTGTAGGTGTAGTCCACCTCAAAACCGCCGGCAATGGGATACTCAACCTTCGTCGTGCGACCGAGTAGATCAAAGCTAAAGCGCGTCGTGAAACTTTCCAGCGACGGTGGCAGTAGGGCGCGCACCTGGCGCTTGATCCGTCCGGCAGCGTCGTAGTACCAACTTGTGACGAACTGGGAGTCGAGCATCTGAGTGAGATGACCGATGGGGTTTCGGAGTTCCCCCTCGTTCTGGTTGGGATAATAGCTGTACCCCCCTGGCAAGCCGAGAACAGCCACTGGCGGCCCGCCATCATAGTCAAACACCACATCAGGGATGTCATCCTCATTGATGTCCCGCGAGGTCACACGTCCCAGGGTATCGTAGGTGTAGGCAATCGTCTGCCCCTTGGCATCGGTCTGAGTCTCAACCTGCCCCAGCGGTGTGTAGGTCCAAAGGGTAGTGCCGCTGTCGGGGTCACTTAAGCTGCGCTTGCGGCCAAAGCCATCGTAGGTGATGAGCGTTTCGTTGCCAGCATTGTCGGTAACCGCCCCCAACAACCCCAGGCCATCATAGTTGTAAGAGGTGGTTCCCACAGGGGTTGTGATCTTAAGTGGTTGGTCACGACTGTTGAGGACAGTGCGCGTCATATGACCACCAGGGTCTACAACGTCCTTGAAATTGGCGGTGTAGCTGATCATCGTCGTGCCAGTGGGGGCTTGGATTTCGATGGGTCGGCCTAAGGTGTCGTACAACGTCTCCGTCCACACAGCACTCAGGACATCAATGACAGGAGCACTCACGCGTCGGGCTGGACCTCGACGCCAGTACTCGGTGAGCGCCTCAATCCAGACGCCCGTTGTTTCACTGAAACGCACTGTTCTAATCGGCCGACCGGCGCGATCCAGGAGAGTCATGTATTCTTTCCACGTTTCAGCAGGAGAATCGGTTTCGAGTTGACGCGTCAGGGCCCCGCCGCCAGCGAACCGATCCACCGTGAGCTGGAACTGGGTGCGGCCCCCCCAAGATTCCTCGACTTCTGCGAGCCGTCGAAATCCGTCATAGAAGTATCGCGTCCACGTGCCGTCTGGACGTTCGATCCGAGCGAGTGTTCCATAGTTGCCTTCCGCCTCTTCGCGGAGACCGGGTGATGCATTGATCCCGTAGTACTGGAACTCGGTCGTGCCCAGGGAATTGGTGCTCTCTATAGGGAAGTGTCCAGAATAGGTGATGGTGGTAATCTCCCCTGAAGGCGACATCCACTCTCTCATGTTGCCCAAGGAGTCATACTGATAGGAATAGATGGTACTGAAGGGTGGAACATCAGTGCCAAGCTGCCAGCGCAGCGTCAGCAACCCGGCCCCTACCTCGCCCCACGGCAAGTCATCATAGAAGTGGAACGTCGCGCTGCGGATCGTGGCGGGACTGAGATCGTCTACCCCTCTTGTCCATACGCTTTCAGCGCTCATGCGATCCACCATCCAAGGATTTTCCCTGATGATAAAGCTCCGCACCACAAGGGATTCATCGCCGACGGTGCCTAAGCTCTCCCCGAACGTGCCGATGTAGCGACCAGAGCCGGAAGGATTGTCATCTGGGTCACCAGTGGGAAAAAACGTTACTCGCCCGTTATCCAGGCGGCTAGTCATGTTGCCGTAGTCATCGTAGGTGTAATCCACCCGCGTGATGACCGATTGCCCGTAGGAGGGAAGTGAAGGCTGTAAGTAAACACAGGGGTTAAAGACGATCCGCACCTCCTCTGTCAGCGGACGGAAAAAGGGTGGCGTTGGTAGGTGTTGCTGCGGCGTTCCATCCCCCCGGTAGGTCAACTGCACCTGCTCACAGAGAAACCACTTCCCACTGTCGGATGGATTCTCCTGCCACAGTTGGGTGAAGTCCACTTTGCCAACGAGGTCTTCTCCACCTGAGTTATCTATTTCATCATCCGCGCGGGGACGATAGACGGTTACCGCCTTGGTCTGCCTGATCGCTTCATCATCAGGCCCGGCATCCATGATGATTTCCACCCGACGAAAGCCCAAGAACTGCAATCCCCGCGGCCAGAGAGGACCGAGGAGGTTCACGGGAGTAACCATCGGACCGGAAAACTGGTACTGACGGGTGAGCCCCACGTCATCCAACATCCCATATGAGTCAACGATGGTTTTCTCAACGATGGTGTCAGGGACTTGGATGACCCCTGGATGGGCCCGGTGCGGACACGGTTGGGCTTTGTAGGTGATGTCCGTGACGGCCCCGAGAGGCTGGATGATGGAGCTCAGTAAATCCGGGACCTTGAACTGGTTGTACCAGACGCGATCCGTATCCCCACCACCGGATTGCACCAAATCCACTAGTCCATCGCCGTTGATGTCGGCAAATTGGAACCCCTGGTTCCGGAAGGACCCGTCAGGCGAGCTCCTGTAGTGGGTGGGGAGGTTGTACGGGGCGGCGTAGTCATCTTTTTTCTCCCACCGCAGCCCCCCACGGTTGAGGTAGCATTGAAATTTCTTTTCAGTCACTGTGTACGCAAGGGGTAAAAATTCCACCGCGCGCACCAGATCAGGGAGGCGATCCCCATTGACATCCACCAACTGCCAGCCCACGTCGTTTACCTTCGCCACCCCCCCTAGACTACTAGCATCCCTAGCCCTCCAGATGAAGGCCGGGGTCAAATTGTCCTCAACGCTACCCGTCCACGGTTCATCGTCATCGCTTCCGGGCGCAGTCCTCCAACGGCTGTCCCTGACGAGGTTGCCGCTCCACCCTTGACCGGTGTTGAACCAGATCCCTTTGGTGTCATCCCCACTGCACTTTCCTACCCTCGTGCACTTGTTGTTGCCTCCTCCGAACCCATTCTGACAGGACCACTGAAGGTCAAATGGGCCGCAGTCTGAGATATTCCACAAGGTCGTCCGTCCGCCGATGAGGTCAGGGAGCCCATCCGCGTTGAGATCAGCCATCCGGATGCCCCGCTCAATGTTATTGAATGCCACTGATGTCGTCGAACGATCTTCTTCAACCAAGGCAGTTGGTAGCAGATAGCTCAGCGGTCCCGACGTCCACAGGGGACCCTCAAAGGGATTAGTCCCCAAGCGACGTAGATATACAGCCCCTGTCTCCAACCGTTTTCTCCGGAGGATATCAGCCAACCCATCGCCGTTCAGATCCGTAATCATCACACCTTGCGGCTTCAGGTATAAATCATAGTTCTCAGAGATGGGCGTGCCCGGTAGCTCCTCATCTCCACCGCCCCACAATGAGCCATTCAGGCGACTAATGCTGTTGACAGTCCACGGTGGGGGGCTCAAGAACGGTTCTTCCCGAGGACCACCAAAGGCCCCTTGGTATAGGTATCGGTAAGAGCGGGATGATGGGGGGCTGGAGTAGGAACTCTGATGATGCCGCAATGCTTCTGGAACCGCGTCGCCATCTATGTCGCCTAGCTGCACAAACGCCGATGCCACCCACCCCCTGCCGCTGGGGACATCGGTGGTCACACGCATAAACCAGCCGTCGTTCGGTCTGGAACTGGAAGGAGGGGAGCCACCGATGATCAGGGGCTCCTGGCTCCAACACACAGGAGGCGCCTCGCCACCGCCTGGACCAGGACCGCTCGGTGGTGCTCCCGAGAAGCACCAGTCATCAGCCAAGGCTCGTGGGAAGTACCCATCCAGTTCAGCGATTTGAAGCCCCCTCGATTTGGAGGTTTCATACCATCCCGGCGTGATGGTTCCATCGTCCCCGTACAAGTCGCTGCAGCTATCATTAATACATACACCGACTACGTAGTGCCAACGCCGATCAGGCAAGTTATCCCGATCCAGATCGAGGAAGAAAATGTTGTTATCAAGCGGACCACCAAACCCCGATGTCACGAACTCCACAAAGGCAGAGTCGTCGTATTCGACCCAAGAAGCAGACCACGGAGACGCCAGGCCATCATTGGTAGTGTAGTCCATGGCGATCCTGAGGGGTAATTCCCCTGTGTCATTCTCGTCATTGCTGTGGAGCTGGACTTCTGTTAGGAGCGAGCGGCCCGAGTCTGAACTCTGTTTGTAGTGGAAGGTGTAGCTCCGAATCATGGAGCCAGCCAGCACCATGGAGCCAGCCAGCACATTGAGCTTCTGTAAGCGCTGGGTCAAATAGTAGAGACGGCCGGCCGAGGCCGTCAACACCGGGTCGTTGCGATCTTCCCACACAAACTCCACACGGTAGGTGCCACCGCCTATCGGAGTCTTCGGGTAGGTGATCGTGTCCGGAAGAACCGCTCGCAGGAAGTCAGAGTTTGGTAGCGGGCCTGGATTGTGTTGGTAGCTAATCGTAACAGTACTGCCGGTTGGCGTTTCTATCTTCGTCAGGTAGTACGTCACATGTTGCATGCGCAGGTCCAGGTTTCTCGTGTAGCGCTCAAACGTGTACTGAACCCCCGCACGATCCCACGCCAGCCAGTAACCGCCGGTGTGCTGCGAAGAGAAGAACTGAACTTTCAGGAACGACTCCTGGCGGGTGCGGAAAATCCCATTCGCGGAATCAATCAGCGTTAGCTCGCCCCCCTGCCCAAAGAGCGTTAAGGTAAACTGCTCGCTGGCAAGATCGCTAGCATCAGGAGGAGTGTCCACATCATCAATAGCCTCGCCGCGCCGCCCGCGCCGCTCAATTGTCCCCAAGGGGAGTGACCAGCCAAGCCCGTACGGCCCGTTGACTTGGCTCTGGCTACTGTACGAGAAGGCCAGTTGGGGGGTGAGGCCATTGCGACCGGCGGGGAGATCAATGGGAATGGAGGTGGAGACTGCGCCGGTGTTGCCCGCGACCCGGATGCCGCCCGCGCCAGCAAAACTCCCGAAGCCATCTATGCCCGATTGCGTCTCAGCGAAGACGGGTAAGGGAGAGACGTGCAGCAGGAGGAGTGCGAGGACGAGCGGGGTAACGACCGAGGGCTGGCTGATGAGGCGGCGGAAGCCTCTCATGGCAGGCTCCCTCGTCTCAGCTCCTCAGGCAGGCCCACGCCGACTTCTTGGGCGAGGGCTTCGAGCTCCTCCCGCGTCAGGGAGCGGCCCGGGGGTGGGGTGCGTCCTGCCCGCAACGCTTGCAGGTGCACCTCGAGCTCCTGCAGCAGCCGCGTCAACGTCGGACGGCTCGGCGGCGGTGGCTGGGGTGGCGGCGGAGCTTCGTGCCGAGGGGGAGGCGTCAGTTGCGTCGTGGACTTCTTCTGCGCGGAGGAGGATTTCTCAGCGCTCCAGCTGACGGTGGGCCAGGTGAAGACGCACACCAGGAGGACGACGGGAAAGACGACGCGAGTCCAACGAGGTACCAGACAGCTCGGTTGGTGCATGGGAGGTGGTCCTGATGCCCAACTTGAAGGTTCTCTGACGGCCCTCATAGTAGACCAGACGGGGCGCGCGTGTCAAGCGCAAAATGATGTGGCTGGCTCGCACAGGACGCGCAGGAACCTCCTGGGGCCGGCTTGGAGGGTGGAGGTGGCACCGGGGCGGAGTTGGCATGCTTCCACGCTGGCAACCACCTCCCCGTTGATCCTCAGGCCACGCTGAGCAACGAGACGACGTAACTCACTGCGGGATTTAATGTTGAGATGATTGGCGAAAACCTCTCTCGCCTCGTCAAAGAGGTGGTTGAGGCTGACGGGGGTGGCTCCCCCTCGAATCTGCACGGTGGGGATGTCCGTGGGGAGCTGCCCCTTGCGAAACACCCGGTCGAACTCCGCAGTCTGTCGCGCGGCTTCCACCGCGCCGTGGTACTGGCCCACAATCGCCTGGGCGATCGCGACCTTGGCCGCTTTCGGATGGAGCGACTTGAGCGCTTCCCACGAGACATCCGTCAGCAGCGTCGCGTAACGCTCCATCACCGCATCCGGAATGGACATGAGCTTGCCGAACATCTCTGTGGCCGAGTCGGTCAACGCGATGTGGTTGCCGAGCGACTTCGACATTTTCTTGACCCCATCGGTGCCGATGAGGAGCGGCAACGTCATCACCACCTGCGGCTCCTGGCCGTAAGCGCGCTGCAGATCCCGCCCGACGAGCAGGTTGAATTTCTGGTCGGTCCCGCCGAGCTCGATGTCGGCCTTGAGCTGGACCGAATCGTAGCCCTGCATGAGGGGGTAGAATAACTCCACCATGCGAATGCCCTTGCCGGCTTTTCTACGCTGGGTAAACTCATCCCGCTCGAGCAGGCGCTCGACGCTTCCCCGCGCCAGCAGGTCGGCGATCCGGGCAAAATCAAAGGGCCTGCCACGACCGGTGGCGGCTGGTAAGAACCACTCGCTGTTGTAGCGGAGGCGAAAATGGCGGTGCGTGTCGAGGACGCGCGCGACTTGCGCGACGTAGGTCTTGGCGTTCGCCGCCACCTGCGCGCGCGTGAGGAGGGGCCGCGTTTGCGTTTGGCCACTGGGGTCGCCCACGAGGGCGGTGGCGTCGCCAATGAGGAAGACGACTTTGTGGCCGAGGTCTTGGAATTGGCGGAGCTTTCTGAGGAGGACGGTGTGTCCGAGGTGGAGATCAGGAGCCGTCGGATCAAACCCGGCCTTGACGAGCAGGGGCTTCTGACGGGCGAGTTTTGCGCGGAGTTCTCCATCGGTAATGAGCTCAGCGATGCCTCGTTGCAGGATTTGGAGCTGGGCTTCCGAATCCGTGAAGGTGGCGTGCCTTCGCTGTGTGCGAGGAGTCATGAAGAGAGTTAGACGTTCTTGAGGCTCAAGCCGATGCGGCGCTCGGCGTCTTCGATGCGGATGATGCGGACGGCAACGGCATCACCGGGATGGAAACGATCCTCCACGCGCACCCCCGACGGCAGGCCGGTCTCGGAGATGTGGACCAGCCCCTCGACATCCTGCTCAAGCTCGACAAAGAAACCAAACGTTGCAATCTTCGTGATCGTCCCCTGGACGACGCTGCCGACGGGATACTTCGAGGTAATCGTCGGCCAGGGATCGGCGATGAGCTGCTTGATGCCGACGGCAATGCGGCGCGCCTCGGTGTCGTAGGAGAGCACGACGGCCTCGATGGCCTTGCCTTTTTTCAGGAGCTCGGAGGGATGGTTGACGCGGCGCGTCCAGGAGAGATCCGAGTTGTGGAGCAGCGCATCCATGCCCTCCTCGAGCTCGATGAACGCGCCGAAGTCGGTCAGACTCTTGACCCGGCCACTGACGCGCGTGCCGATGGGATACCGCTCAGCGATCGTGTCCCACGGATTCGGCTGGGCCTGACGCAGACCCAACGAGAGTTTTTGGTTGGCAGCATCCACGCCCAAGACAACCACCGACGCCTCCTGGCCGACCTGCAGGAGTTCCGAGGGATGGGCGATGCGTTTGGTCCACGACAACTCGGAGATATGCACCAGCCCCTCGACCCCTTTTTCCACCTCGACGAAGGCGCCGTAGGGCATGAGGTTGACGACCCGTCCAGTGACGCGCGTGCCGACGGGATACCGCTCGTCCACGCCGGTCCACGGACTCGGCTGGAGCTGCTTGAAGCCGAGGGAGACTTTGCGCGTGTCCTTATCGCATTGCAGCACCACGACTTCGATTTTCTCGCCGATCTTCACGACCTCCGATGGATGGGTGATGCGGCTCCAGGAGATATCCGCGATGTGCAGCAGCCCATCCACACCGCCCAAGTCCACGAACGCGCCGAAGTCGGTGATGTTTTTGATCGTTCCCTGCCGACGCTCACCGACGTGTAGCTCCTCGACGAACTTCGCGCGGGCCTCCTCGCGTTCGCGCAGGAGGTAGTCCTTGCGTGACAAGACGATGTTCTTGCGGGCCTTGCTGACTTTGACGATGACCAGCTTGAGCTTCTGGCCGAGGAGGTAGTTGAGGTTGGTGTAGCCTTTCAGGCCCGCGAGCGAGGCGGGCAGGAAGGCCTCGATGCCGATGTCCACCATCAAGCCGCCTTTGACCTTCCGCGTGACCGCGCCCTCGACGATGCTCCCCTCGCCAGCGTGCTCCATGACGCGCTCCCAGCCTTGCAGACGCTCCGCCTTGCGCTTGGAGAGCACGACCATGCCCTCATCGTCTTCTTTGGTCTCGAGGTAGACCTCGACCTCATCGCCGACCTTCAGGGTGTCGGCCTCGGTAAATTCGTACCGCGAGATACTCCCCTCAGACTTGTAGCCGATGTCCACGATGATTTCCTGGGGGGTGATGCTCACGATGCGGCCTTTGACGATCTGGCCTTCCTCAAACTCCTGCATGCTCTGGGCGTAGAGCTGCGTCAACTCGCTGGAAGGCTCTGACAGTTCAGAGGAGGAATTCACCTGTTCACTCACCACCATACCGACAACACCATCCTTTGCTGCTGATTTCCCCTTAAGGGGATTGGGGTACTGTAACACACCGTTCCTCGCAGGGCAAGCCTGAAAGATCGTGCGGTGTTCAGCGTGCGGCGAGCACAGCACGATGTGAGGAGGGGAGCTACGTGTAACCTATGATTTTTCAGATGCTTACGACATTAGCGCGTGGAACATCGTGGAACACTCAATCCACGAACCTTAAAAGCCTACCCTTAAGGGCAGGGAACGTTCAGCAGGTGCGCCAGCGCCGCGGTGACCTGCTGGGCGATCCGGACGTAGTCCGCTGGCGTGGGGTGCGCCACCGGGGTAACGGCAATCGGCGGCCCAATCCGGACGGTGACCGGCGCACAGCGAATCCACCGCGCCCCTCGCGGCAGGGCCTGATCAGTGCCCACCAGCCCCACCGGCACAATCGGCACCCC
>Ga0114945_10002435_pt1 | contig 10956 bp, 10 predicted proteins | sample OV2TP3_FD_87194 | JGI IMG/M metagenome (GOLD analysis project Ga0114945, IMG submission 87194) | Hot spring microbial communities from Beatty, Nevada to study Microbial Dark Matter (Phase II) - OV2 TP3 | ecosystem: Environmental > Aquatic > Thermal springs > Hot (42-90C) | place: USA: Beatty... | reverse complement strand
GGCCCCGAATCCTGCCGGAGCTGTCCGAGTCGCTGAGCCTCTACGCCCATCGGATTCTCCAGGATCGCGGGAAGGTGGACATCCGTCTGAACACCCGCCTTGCCGCGATCACCGCGGACGAGGCCATCCTCAACAACGGCACAAAAATTCCGACGAAGACCGTCGTGGCCACCATCGGCGCGACGACCAACCCTGTTCTGCTGACCTTGCCTTGCGAGAAGGTGAGGGGGCGCGTCGTCGTCAACGAGTTCCTCGAGGTGCCGGGATACCCGGGCCTGTGGGCCGCGGGGGACTGCGCCTGGGTCATCGATCACCGGACCGGCCAGCCTTGTCCCCCCACGGCGCAACACGCCGTGCGCGAGGGGAAGCGCCTGGCCGAGAACATCCTTGCCGGGATCGAGGGCAAAAAAAAGAGGCCGTTCTCCTATCGAAGCCTGGGGATGCTGGGGTCGCTCGGGCACCAGACCGCGGTCGGGTCCATCCTGGGGATGAAATTCTCTGGGCTGCTGGCCTGGTTCATATGGCGCACCATTTATTTTTTCAAGCTGCCGGGCGTCAACCGCAAGATCAAGGTGGCGATCAGCTGGGCCCTCAACTTCTTCCTGCGGCATGACATCGCGCACCTGAACGTGGCCCCCTCCCGGGACATCTCCCGGGAGCACTTCGAGGGGGGCGAGGTGGTGTTCCGCCAGGGGGACCTGGGGGACAAGCTCTACATCATCGTCGAGGGGGAGGCGGAGGTGGTGGAGCGGGGCGCCGATGGCGAGGAGAGGGTTCTGGCGAGATTGAAAAAGGGCGATTGTTTCGGCGAGATCGCTCTTATCACCGACGCCCCCCGGAACGCGACCGTTCGCACCATCACGCACTTGGATGTCCTCACGCTGCACCGCTCCTCTTTTACCGCTCTCTTCAACTATCTGCCCGCCTTGCGCGACAGCTTTGAGCGCATGGTCGAGGAGCGGAGCCCCAAGGGGGCTGGGAGGGCAGGGATCTCGTGAACGGCCTCGGGGATAAAATCCCGCCGGCCTGCGCCTGAAATAGCCGGGGGCGGCGCCCATGAGGGCGCCGCCCCCGGCCGTTCTATGGGGGGCGTCATCCCCCCCCTCATCCCCGCCCCGGCGTGAGGCTTATTCTTTCCGCTCCGCCCGGTAGTCCTTGTGGCAGGCGTCGCAGGTCGCGCCGAGCGCCTTGAACGCCGCCGTCACTTTCTCCTTGTCCTTGTTCTGGGCGGCTTCCTCCAAGGCGCGCGCGTCGGCCATCAGCTTCGATGCGATCTGCTTGAACTTGTCCTTCTCCTCCCAGATCTTGGGGAGGGCGCGGGTCTTGCCGGAGAGATCCTTCTTTTCGAAGGCGTCGGGGATCTCCATGGCGTTTTCGGCGATCTCGCTGCCCTGGACCAGGATTATCCCGTACTTGTCCGCCTTGGCCGCCTCCTGGATCGCTTTAAAGGCTTTGTTGTTTCCCTGCATGACCTTCTTCCGCGCGGCCACCACCTTGCTCTCGCCCTCGGCCGCCTCGAGGAGCCCCTGGGCGCCCCACACGGCCAAGCCCGCCGCTAGGATCCAGACCGCGTAGCCCATCCCCGCAAGACGTTTCCCTGCCATCTGCTGGCTCCTCCCAGGTGATCGATGAAACCCCGGAACGTTCAAAAAAGACCCCTCTCAAGCGGCACTTCCGCCCGGGAGGGTTCGGAGGGACGCCGGTTTCCCAGCCCTGACATATACAGGATCAATTTCCGGTCCTCTTTGGTTCCCGGCCAAAATGTCCCAGGGCCCAAATCCCCGCCCCTGGCCCTCCCTCCGGGGCGCCCCCGGCTGTATGCTGGTGGCCGCCCGGGGCTTCGGGCCGCGCGTCCCTCTAGCCGGGAAGGCGAGAACGTGAGCGAACACCCCTCTCCCGAGGCGGGGGGCCACCCCTTGCGCCGGGGGGCGAACCTGACCCTCTTGGTTGCGGGCCTGCTCCTTTTCTTTACGGTTGCGGCCTTCTACACCGGAAAGAGCGGCCGGGTGGGCTACGGGTGGGCCACCCTGGGGGCGTTGGCCGCCCTCGCCGCCTCGGGGTGGGGGATGCGGCAGGGGGCGGCCTGGGGCCCCTACGCCGCCTTGGGGCTCCTGGCCCTCCTCCTCGGGGTGTGGGGCTTCCGGTTCCTCCAGGGGATGGACCTGGGGCTGGGCATCTGGGCCGCCATCTGCCTGATCGCGCTGCGCGAGGTGTGGTCGGCGCTGCCGGGGAGGAGCTAGCCCCCCAGCCCCTCCATCACGGCGCGCACGGCGTCAAAGTGGTGGGTCGCGCCCTCCGGCCGGAAGAAGGGCGCCCGCCAGGCCCAGAGCGGAACCTCCTCCTCGTGCAGGGAGCCGTGGCTGCGCAGCGCGACCTCCCGCTCGGCCTCCTCCAGGGCGCCGAAGACGGTCTCCGCGTCCGCCAGGGCCATGATGTCCCCGATCCGCCCGGGCAGGAGGCGGAAGCGGCGGGCGGCCTCCTCCCGCGGCAGAGCCTCCTCGACGCCGGGCGTCTCCTTGAGGAGGGCGAGGGCCTCCGTCAAGGTGTCGGGGAATTTGAGGTGAACGTAGGCCGAGCCCCCCTGGTTCCCGTGGTGGAGGACGTAGCGGTCCTTGATGATGGGGACCGCCTCGGCGGGGACGCCGCGCCCCCACAGGATGCGGCCAAGATCCAGCGCCCGCCGCTTCTCGCGCATGCCGTGGTCGGCGGTGACGAAGAGGGCGCCCTCCGCGTGGAGGTCCGCCCAGGCGTCGGCCAGGCGGCCGATCTCCCGGTCCAGCGCCGCGTGGTGGGCCTGGGCCTCGGGGGACCCGGGGCCGTGCATGTGCTGGATGTAGTCGGTCGTGGCGACGTAGAGGAGGTCGGGCCTGCGCTCGGCGATCACGGCGAGGGCGGCGCGCAGGAGCCAGAGGTTGACCTCCCCGGAGTAGATCGCCTCCTTCTTCCCGGCCCGCTCGAGGAGCCAGGCGGGAGGATCCTCGGCCGTCGCGACGAGGCCGGCCCCCTTGCCGATCATGTCGCAGAGCTTCTGCTTGGAGGCGAGGACGGCCGTCCCCCGCCCCGCGGCCGCGCCCCGCTCCATGAGGGTGGGCGAGAGGAGGTACGCGGCCGACTCCATGTAGACCTCCCGTTTCGTGTCCGCGTCGAGGAAATAGTTGGCCGTGATGCCGTGGCGCGCCGGGGGCGCGCCGCAGATGAGGGAGACGTTGTTCACGTTGGTGACGGTGGGCATCTGGGCCTTGACGAGGAGGCGCCTCCCCTCCCGGGCGAGCTGGTCCAGGTTGGGGGTGGGCGCCGCCTCGAAGTAGGCGGGGTCCCCCCCGTCGATGAGGATGATGAGGGCCTTCACGGGCGCGGTTCGGCAGGCTCACCGCGGCGAGCCTCGTCGAGCCGCCCGAGGGCCTTGGCCCCGATGTCCCTGCGGTAGAAGGCCCCGGGCCAGGCGATCCGGCCCGCGGCGGCGTAGGCGCGCTCGATCGCCTGGCGGATGTCCCGCCCGCGGGCCGTGACGCCCAAGACGCGCCCTCCCGAGGTGACCACCCGGCCGTCCCCCTCCCGCTTCGTCCCCGCATGGAAGATCTCAACGCCCGGCGCCGCGGCCGCCGCCTCGAGGCCTTCGATCGGGTCCCCCTTGCGGTAGCCCCCGGGGTAGCCCTGGGCGGCCATGACGACGCACAGGGCCGCCTCCTCCGAGAAGGCGAGCTCGCCCCCTCGAGGCTCCCCTTGGCGCAGGCCAGGAGGACGGGGAGGAGATCCCCCTCCATGCGCATCAGGAGAGGCTGGCACTCGGGATCCCCGAAGCGGCAGTTGAACTCGAGCACCCGGAGGTCGCCCCCCTTGACCATGAGACCGGCGTAGAGCACCCCGCGGTAGGGCGTGCCCCGCGCCGCCAGCGTCCGGACGGCGGGGAGGATCACCTCCGCGAGGGCCCTGCGCTCGAGCGCCCCGGTCATGACCGGGGCGGGGGAGTAGGCCCCCATCCCCCCCGTGTTGGGGCCCGTGTCTCCCTCCCCCACGGCCTTGTGGTCCTGGGCGGCGGGCAGGGGGAGCGCCCGCTCCCCGTCCACGAAGGCCAGGAAGCTCGCCTCCTCGCCCTCCAGGAGCTCCTCCACCACGCAGCGCGCGCCCGCCTCGCCGAAGGCGCGCCTCTCCATGATCTCGCCGATGGCGGCCTCGGCGGAGGAGGGATCCGGGCAGAGGAGGACCCCCTTGCCCGCGGCCAGGCCGTCCGCCTTGACCGCAAAGGCGCCCCCCCGCGCGCGCACGAATCCCTTGGCCTCCTCCGGGTCGCCGAAGACCCCGAAGGCCGCCGTGGGGATGCCCGCCTCCCGCATGAGCTCCTTGGCGAAGGCCTTGCTCGACTCGATCCGGGCGGCGGCTTTCTTCGGGCCGAAGACGCAGAATCCCTCCGCCTCCAGCCCGTCGGCCAGGCCGAGCGCCAAGGGGGCCTCGGGGCCCACCACCACGAGGCCGGGCCGCTCGCGCCGGGCGAGGGCGAGGAGACCCCCGACGTCCTCGGCCGCGACGGCTTCGTTTCTGCCCACCTGGGCCGTGCCCGCGTTGCCGGGGGCGCAGAGGATCTCGGAGACCTCCGTGCTTTGCTTGAGCTTCCAGGCCAGGGCGTGCTCCCGCCCGCCCGAGCCCACGATGAGGAGTTTCATGGCGGAGGATCCCCCGGAGGCCGAACGAGAAAGACGGGCGAAAGCTAGCCGCGCGGGGGGAGGGTGTCAAACCCAAGGGTTCTCTCGGCAATTCCCCGGGGGTGCTGTACAATTGCGCTCAAACCCGGGCCGCGCCGCCTGCGCCCGATGGCGTCCACGTCGTTCCGTGAAGGGAGGGCGTTTTTCGTGCGCACTTGGCCGGCGCTCCGCGCGCTCTTTCTGGGCTCCTTGCTCCTCCTGGCCGGGCCGCATCCTCCGGCCCTGGCCTCCCAGGTGGCGGTGGACCTCGAACTCGTCCTCGCCGTGGACGTCTCGGGGAGCATCGACGAGGTGGAGGCGCACCTCCAGCGCGAGGGCTACCTCAGGGCCCTGGTCGACCCGGCGATCCTCTCCGCCATCCGCGCCGGCCGCCACAAGAAGATCGCCATCACCTACATCGAGTGGGCCGGCCAGAACTGGCAGAGGACCGTCGTGGACTGGACCTTGGTCCACGACGAGGCGAGCGCCCGCGCCCTCGCCGCCGAGATCGCCAAGGCCCCGCCCGTCTCGGGGCCCTTCACCTCGATCAGCGGGGCGATCGACTACGCCGTCCCCCTGTTCGGCGCGAAGGGGTTCAAAGGCGCCCGGCGCGTGATCGACATCTCGGGGGACGGGCCCAACAACAGCGGCCGGCGCGTCACCCTGGCGCGCGACGCGGCGGTGGCCCACGGCATCACCATCAACGGCCTCCCCATCATCAACGAGCGCCCGAGCCCCTTCGGGCGGATGCCCATGCCCCACCTCGACCTCTACTACCGCAACTGCGTCATCGGGGGCCCCGGGGCCTTCATCGTGGTGGCGAACGATTTTCCCTCCTTCGCCCGGGCCATCCGGCGCAAGCTCATCCTCGAGATCGTGGGGATCCCGCCCGCCGAGCGGGCCCACCCGGCGGCGGCTCCTCTTCCGGGCTTCCCCCGCTGCAACGAGGGCGAGCGCATGCGCGGGTCGTTCTTCGAGGAGTCGTACTGAGCCCCCCCGGCGAGGGCGCCTCTAGGCCATCTCCCCCAGCGCGTGCTGAAGGATCGCCACGAGGGCCAGGGGCGCCGTGTCGGCGCGCAGGACGCGGGGCCCCAGGCCCACCGGAAGAAACCCCGCCGCGCGGGCGGCCTGCCCCTCCTCGGGGGTCAAGTCCCCCTCGGGGCCGGTGAGGAGGGCGACGCGGAGGGTTTGGCCCTCCGGGCGGGGAGGGGCCTGGGCCAGCGCCCCGGCGAGGGGCAGGCTCCCCTCCCCGAGCCAGCCGAGGAGCTTGAGGGGGCAGTCCTCCGTCTCCCGCAAGAAGGAATCCAGGCCCGCCGCCCCGCAAACCCGGGGCGGGGGGACGCGGCCCGACTGCTTGGCGGCCTCCCGGAGGATGCGGCTCCACCTCCGGGCGCGCGCCTCGGCCCGCCCGGGCGGGATGCGCGCCTCGCAGCGCGCGAGGGCGAGGGGGTGGAAGGCGTCCACCCCCAGCTCCGCCCCCTTCTCCAAGACGCCCTCGAAGCGCTCCCCCCTGAGGAGAGGGAGGCCCAGGCGGATGGAGAGCGGCGCAGGGGGCCCGGCGGGCAGGCGTTCGATCACCCGGGCCTCGGCCCGCCGGGCCGAGACCGCCGTGAGCTCGACCAGGTACTCCTCCCCCCCCTCGGTGGCGAAGCGGCACCTCTCGCCCGGCTTCATGCGCAGGACGCGCGAGAGATGCGCCGCCTCCTCCCCCTCCAGGCGGGCGGCCTCCCCCGCGATCCAGGAGGCGTCGGCGTAGAAGAGCCGGAGGCGCCCCTCGCTCATCGCCGCTCGACCTCAAGCGCAACCCACTCCTCGAGGCGCTCCCGCGCCAGGACGGCGAGGCCCGCCCCCTCGGCCGCCTCGGCCAGGGCGTCCGCTTGCTCGTAGCCGATCCCGCTCAGCACGCCTCGCCCGCCGGGCGCCATGGCCTCGGCCATCCGGGAGGCCAGCTCGCGCAGGGGGCCGAGGAAGATGTTCGCCGCCAAGAAGTCCACCCGCCCCCACCAGTCCCCGAGGAGGGCGGGCTCGAGGCTCCCCGCCTCGGCGCGCAGGCGCCCCGCCAGGCCGTTCTCGGCGGCGAGCCTGCGGGCGCTCTCAACGGCCAGGGGGTCGAGGTCCAGGGCGAGCGCCCGCTCGGCCCCCAGCCGCAGGGCCGCCAGGGAGAGGATCCCCGAGCCGCACCCCAGGTCCACGAAGCGCCGCGGGGGGCGCTCCGCGCAGATGCGCTCGATGGCGAGGAGGCAGAGGTGGGTCGAGGGATGGCGGCCCGTTCCGAAGGCCAGGGCGGGCTCCAGCAGGATCTCCAACCGCCCCGGGGGGCAGGGGGCGTCGTCCCAGGGGGGGCGCACCCAGAGCCGCTCGCCGTAGGGCTGCGCCGTGAAGAGCTCGCGTGAGTGGGCAGCCCAGTCCTCGTCCTCGAGGTTCCGCAGGGTCAAGGCGCCCCCGCCCACCCCGAGGGCGGCGAGCGCCCTCTCGGCCGAGCGGAGCTTCTCGGCTGCGCCCGGCGCGAGGAGGAAGTGGGTGACGAGGAGGGCGGCGCCGGGGGGGCCCTCGCGCTCCTCGACCGCCTGGGCCCCCGCCTCGATGAGCTGGCTCGCGGCCTCCTCGGCGGCCTCCCGCGGCACCCGGGCGATGAGCTCCAGCCACTCGCGCGCCACGGCGTCCCTCTCCGCCCCTTGGGCCGCCGCCTGCCGCCTAGCCCCGGCGGGGGAGCTCGACCACGGCCTGGCCCGAGGTGGCCAGCTCGCCCTCCTGGTTGGCGCCGGCGATCTCGACCGCGACGGTCCCGGCCGCCCCGTCCTTGGCCGTCACCCGCCCCGCGTACCAGATGGCGTCGCCGTAGATCATGGGCCGGCGCACCTGGACGTAGAGCCTCTTCAGGAAGCCCTCGTCCCCCATCCAGTTCGTCACGAGGGGGCTCGCCCAGGCGAAGCGCATGACGCCGTTGTCGAAGGGCCCCGGCATCCCGCGGCCGGCGGCCAGGTGGAAGTCCTCGTGCTGCTGGGAGTTCTTGACCTTGAGGCCGATCGCGGTGTTCAGGACGGCGTTGTGGGGCGCCTTCTCCAGGTCCAGGTAGCCGCGCCGCCCCGCCTTGTAGGAGGGCCCCAGGGCCGCGTTCCAGCACACCATGTCCCCGATGGTCAAGGGCCCGCGCACGATGGGGGGGAGCGCCTGGCCCGCCTGGACGTCCTCGAAGTGGAGGGTCTTCGCGCCCGTCCTTTGCTCGGCCCGCCAGGCGGCCTCGATCTTCTTCATCTCCTCCCCGCTGTAGCGCTTGATGGGCCGGTCGTAGAGGAGCTCGCCGCCCTCCAGGGGGGTGCGGATCATGGTCCCGGTGGCGGTGGCCACGACCTCGTCGTCCTGGTCCCAGTAGGTGCACCCGGAGATGATGAAGATGAGCCGGCGGCCCGCCTTGTTCGTCTTCTCGTAGGAGTCCTTCTGGACCGAGGCGGCCCGGAGCCTCTCCCCCGCCCGGATGGGTCTTCGCCACTCGAACTCCACCCCGCCGATCAGGGAGGAGAGCGGCGCCGCCATCGGGGCCCCGTGGAGGATGGGGTAGAGCACCGAGACCAGGAAGGCGGGCGGGGCCAGGAGCCCGCCGTGGCGGGTCTTCGCCGCGTAGGCGGGGTCGAGCCAGAGGGGGTTGTCGTCGTCGATCCCGTGGGCGAAGTGGCGGATGGCGTCGGGCGACGCCTCTGTGTTCCAGGGCTCGCGCTCGCGCACCTCGCGCCCGTTCATCGCCCGGGTCTTGGCGATGAACTCCTCGATCTGGGCGTCAACGTCGGTGGCCAATGGAGGGATTCCTCACGATGGGTGGATGGGGACGCCTGTTAGGTAGCAGGAAACGGGGGGTCCGGCAAGGATGCCGCCGTGGGGATGCCCCTCCTACCCCAGGAACGACTTCACCTTCTCCAAAAACTTCCGCCGCCTGGGGTTGGTGGAGGGGGTGGAGATGCGCTGGAACTCTTCGAGGAGCCGCCGCTGGCGCTCGTTGAGCCGGGTGGGGGTCTCGATGAGGACGCGCACCCGCTGATCCCCCGTCCGCAGGCCCCCCGCCGGGGAGAGGCCCTTGCCCCTCAGGCGGAAGACGCGCCCCGACTGGGTCCCCGCCGGGATGCGCATCCTCACCTCTCCGTTCAGGGTGGGGACCACGACCTCATCCCCGAGGGCGGCCTGGGGGAAGCTGACGGGGAGGTCGAAGAGGATGTCCAGGCCCTCGCGGCGGAAGAGGGGGTGGGGGCGGATGTGGACGCCGACGTAGAGGTCGCCCGCCTCTCCGCGCTGGGCGCTCTCGTCCCCCTTGCCCTTGAGCTTGAGCTGGGCGCCGTCCTCGACCGCGGCGGGCACCTTGACGCGGAGGCGGCTCTCCCGGCGGCTCCTTCCCTCCCCGCCGCACGCGCCGCAGCGTTCGCGGACGTAGCGGCCTTTGCCCTCGCAGGTCGAGCAGGGGATGGCGAGGTCGGCCAGGCCCCGCTTGAAGCGCAGCTCCCCGCTCCCCCCGCACAGGGGGCAGGCGGCGGGCGGGGCCTCGGGGTCCGCCCCCCTCCCGCGGCAGGCGTCGCACCAGACCCAGCGCCGGAGGTGGATCTCGCGCTCGGCGCCCTGGGCCGCATCCTCGAGGGTGATGTCGAGCCTCGCCCGGAGGTCGCGCGCCTGGGCGGGGGCGCCCTCCCCGGCCTCCTTGCGGCGGGCGCCGCGGAAGATCTGGGCGAAGATCTCCTCCCATTCCTCGTCGAAATCCCCCCGCCTCCCCCGCGGCCTCTGGCCCGCGTCGTAGGCGGCGCGCTGGCGCGGGTCGCGCAGGCGCTCGTAGGCGAGGACGATCTCCTTGAAGCGCCGCTCCGCGTCGGGGTCGCCGGGGTTGCGGTCGGGGTGGTGCTCGAGGGCGAGCCGGCGGTAGGCCGAGCGCAGCTCGACCGCGGTGGCGTCCCGGGGGACGCCCAGGACCTCGTAGGCGTCGGGGGGGCCCACCCCCGCCTCAGGCGCGGGCCGGCCGGCGGGGGCGGCCTTCTCGCGGGAGGGCTCTGGCGCGGTCCCGGGCCGCCCCGCTCACGGGGGGGGGCCTTCGGAGAGGTAGCGGGTGACGGAGCTGGCCGTCCACTCCACCAGGGAGACCATCCGCTCGTAGCGCATCCGCTTGGGGCCGATGATCCCGATGGTGCCGAGGGGCCGGTCGTCCATGTAGTAGCGCTGGGCCACCAGGCTGCAGTCGGCCATGCCCTCGAGCGCGTTCTCGGAGCCGATGAGGATGGTGACCATGGGGGAGTCCAAGCACCGGTCGAGGATGCGCACGAGCTTGCCCTTATCCTCGAAGGCACGGTAGAGGCTTTGCAGTTTCTCCAGATCGTCGGCGAAGTCCGGCTGGGAGAAGACGCGGGAGGCGCCCTCGACGAAGAGCGTCTCCTCCGGCTCCTCCAAGAAGGCCAGCCGGCTCAGCTCGAGCGCGCGGCGGTAGAGCATGTCGAAGTTGTCCCGGTCCTGCTCCATCCGGCGGATGACCCGCTGGCGGAGCTCCCGCAGCGTGAGGTCCTTGAACTCCTCGTTCAGGTATCGCGATATGCGGTCGAGCTCCTCCTGGGAGAGGTCCTCGTCGGTGGGGACGATTCGGTTCTGCACCATCCCGCTCTTCGAGACGATGACGGCGAGCACCTTGCGCTCGGCCATGCGGATGAACTCGATGTGCTTGAAGTGAAGCTGCTCCTCCCCGGGGAGGATCACCAGGCCGGCGTTGTTCGTGAGTTCCGAGAGGATGCGGGAGGCTTGGGTCAGCACCTGCTCGAGCTGGGCCGCCTGATTCGAGTAGCTCCTGCCCATGCTCAAGCGCTCCTCGAGGGTCACCTCGTGGTAGCCCATGAGGCCGTCGACGTAGATGCGGTAGCCCAGGTCGGTGGGCATCCGCCCGGCCGAGACGTGGGGCTTGGTGAGGAGCCCCGCCTCGGCGAGATCGCTCATGATGTTGCGGATGGTGGCCGGGCTGAACGAGATGGCCGAGCGCTTGGCCACGGTACGGCTTCCGACCGGCTCGCCCTTCTCCACATAGATGTTCACCACGGCGCGGAGGATCTCTTGGCTCCGGGCGGTGAGGTCGCTGCTCTTCATGGGAAGCCCTTTGAAATGAGGCGGTTTCGGCTGGCACTCTCAACGGCGGAGTGCTAACTTAAGATAGGAGGGGGTATGGGCCCTGTCAAGGTTCTCGTGAAGGGCGGGCCCCGCCCCGGGCTCGCCCCCCCGGGGGGAGAGTCGTATACTTTTGCATTTGGCTGTAGAAGCGCCGCTT
>Ga0114945_10002433_pt1 | contig 10957 bp, 10 predicted proteins | sample OV2TP3_FD_87194 | JGI IMG/M metagenome (GOLD analysis project Ga0114945, IMG submission 87194) | Hot spring microbial communities from Beatty, Nevada to study Microbial Dark Matter (Phase II) - OV2 TP3 | ecosystem: Environmental > Aquatic > Thermal springs > Hot (42-90C) | place: USA: Beatty... | reverse complement strand
TGGTCCGGGCCAGAATCCAGGCGATGAAGACCCCGACCGGGAAGACCAATACATTGCGCCAAAAGGCGATCTTGATGGTATTCCAAAGCGAGACCCATATGGCTCGGTCGCTGAAAGCATCCCCCCAGGCCTGGAGGCCGTAGACGGGCGGGTCAGCGATCGTGGCGATGTTAAAGCTGTTGATGAGAATGAGGACCAGGGGATAAAGGATATAAAAGCCCATCGATCCGATGAGCAGGATCATCAAGAACAGTCCCCAGTTTAGCCTGGGTATCCATCCCCGCACCGTGCGGACCGCAGCGATCTCCGCCTCAGCCATAAAAGCCTTTTAGACGTAGTTAGTGAAAGATGGCTCCCGCTACGCCGACCCATTGGAAACACATGAGCACGTCGGCGGAGCAACTCCCGTTTATCACTTACGGTGGGTTTTTGCTAGGTCCCAAAAGCAAACGCATTTTTGCGTTTGCTTTACATCCAGCACGCAAAGGCCATACCGCAGCCGGTCCCGGCCGGCGAGCGGTAGGTGGTGACGTAATCGAGCAGTCTCATCTCCAGCGGCTCCATCGCCCCGGCAAGCGCCACCCAGTTGAGAATCTCGGATGTGCCTCCGCTGAGCTTCTCTCGCGGCAGCGACCAGAGCCGCTCCCTGTCTTTGTGGCGCAATGCCTCGATCGTCACTCGGTCCAGCTCCTCATCGATCACCACATGGCTGAGCCCGCCCGAGGCCATCAGGGCAACCCGCTTGTTGCCATCCCAGGATTCCACCGCTCGGCGCAAGGCCTGCCCCATGGCATAACACCGCTTGGGGGTGGGCTGGTTGGGCGGATAGTACGTATTGACCATCACCGGCACCATGGGCAGCCGGCTGCCCGGTAAGATCCGGCGATAGAGAAAGCTGAAGGCGTGGCCTACGCCCACCTCCTCGCGCAGACGATTGGAGCGGGCCACGTCAAACTCGTCGGAAGTCAGAGATCTGACGAGATGCTCGGCCAACTCCCACGCGGCCCGGTACTCATTGGCCGTCTCGGCCCATCCGTTCTCTTCGGCCAGCTTCCAGGCCGCCTGGTTGCGGCCCGAATGCTTGACCACGGGCAGGGAGTTGCCATGAAAGATTGCGAATGCGGGCATGTTGTCGTCATGGAACTGCTCGTGCTGATCGTCACCCAAAACCACGATCGCATCCGGGTTGGCCTTCTGGAGGATCTCGCCGAGGGAGCCGATCGCCGCCTGGCAGGCCTTATCGCGCTGCTCCCACTTCTCTCGCGTGAGCTCATCCTTGATGTTGGTTTTGGCGTGGCGGAGCAAGGCCGGGTAGTCTAGCCTCTTGTCCGTTTCGTCCTTTTCTCGAAGCAGCTCCCACTGAGTCCATGGGACGCTCAGTTGCGGGCTGTGCGATGTCCCTATACCCAAGACAATTTCGGCCACCGACTTCCTCCCGCCTCTCGTGTTGGCGATGGGTTTATGGCTCGGTCAGATCTGCCTTGAATCGGCTTGAAAAGCAGGTCTCAACTCCCGGACAAACTCCGGGCCGTGCAGCGATTCGGTCAGGCCCGTGTCGATCATCTTATACTCGCTAGCATCCCTGATCACGCCCTTCGGGTCAAGACCTTTCTGCACCCGCTCGATCTCCCTCTTCATGATCTCTCTTAGCATGACAATGCCGCGATCTGAAGTGGCCAACCGCTCCTTGGTACGATCCGCTATCGGACCCTGCGTCTCCCAGGCCATGTGGTCCTGGGCCTGCACATCAACGGTCATATTGAACCTTGTAAAAGGATGCAACGCCTCGGGAGGATTCTTGAATGGCTTCTTATATTCCACCGGAGGATCCGCTTCTTCCTCAACTAGGCCTCCATCTTCGGTGGGATCGAACCGGACGAAGAAGATCCTCGTATGGGTGTCATCGATGGGAACCCGAATCTGGGTCGCATTGGCCTGCCTGAGAATGTTGGGAAAGATCACCGGGTGTTCGTCGCGGTTGCCGTTGACGTAGGTCCGCCTCTTCATGATGCCGTAGGGAACCTCGTAGAACTCAAACTTTTCCACATCGTCGCTAAATCCTCTGGTTGTGCTGGGCGCTTTCCTTCCTCGATAAGCCGTCTCTTGATGCAGAATCTGCAGGTGGGCGGGGTCGACGGAGTTCTCCATCGCCTGAAACCAGTTGCAGTCGAGCTGGGGATAGACGACGACTCTTCGCCTCCCATCCTTGCGCACCCACAGGTCGTATCTCGGAATCAACGGAGCCGGCTGAGGCCCCATGTAGGTCCAGTAAAGGCCGATGAATTTTTGCACCGGATAGGCCTTCTGCTTGACCGTAAATCTGAATTTGCTCTCCGGAGGCTCCGCGGGAGTCTCCAAACAATTCCCGTTTATGTCGTAGAGCCAGCCGTGATAGGGGCATGCTATACCCCTCTCTTCAACCCTGCCGTAGCAGAGTGAGGCCCCGCGGTGCGAGCAGCGGTCCGCGAGCAGACCCACCCTCCCGCTCTTGTCCCGAAACAGCACCAGGTCTTCGCCGAGAATCCTGACCAACTTGGCTGGCTCTTCTTCGGTGAGCTCCTGCGCTACTGAGACAGGAAACCAGTAGCGGCGGAGCAGCTCCCCGGCCGGTGTTCCCGGACCGACTCGAGTAAGCATCTCGTTCTCTTCCTTGCTCAGCATGAGATTTTCCTCCTGTTACTCGAAGAAAAAATTTTGCTGCCTCTATCATCATAGGAGACGCGCGCCGATCTTGCAAGAATTTTTTTAAAAATCCTTCGTAAAATCAATAAGTTAGTTCATATATGAAATATTTGAGTATTGAATGTTAGGGAAAAAAATATGGCCGCGGCCTGCCTAAAGCCACCTCAAGGGGAGGCGACGGGGTCAAAAGAGAATATTTATCAACTAAGCGAGATCGGCTAGGAGAGGGACCGAGCCTTGTAGGGTAGGCAGATCCGGGCCAATGATCCGTGCTATACCTGGCGAGAACATAGCAATCTGGACTGTCTGCGGCTGGTCGATCCTCCGGCCTTCACTCCCTCACGAGCACTCACCATGGAGGGGCTATATTAACAATAGCCGCAATGTTTGCCCAACCCTGGGTTTGAAAATCTTCTGGCTAACCAGTAAGAATCGCAATAGAAGTTGTTTTCATGGGAATTATTGAGCGGGGCCTCTATACGGCCGCTATCAGCTCACCTCGCGCTCCGCTTTTTACGTTAGACTAGACTGGCGCGAAAAGACTTATCCGTGTGCCTTGAAAGGCAACAGGCTGTCATGATATCCGAACGCTGCACCTCATGTACGAACGCATTCTTCAGCGGTTTCGTGAGAGGATCCGGAGCCTGGACTACGTAGTCACGCTTCATGCCGAAGAGGAGATGGATGAAGACGGTCTATCGGTTTTTGACTTGGAGAGCGCTGTGCTGAGTGGTGAGATTGTTGAGCGTCAACGGGATCACCTGACGCGGGAATGGAAGTATGTCGTGAACGGCACTGGTCCCGATGGCGGCACCGTCGGGGTAGTTGGAAAGTTGAGCATTACGGGTCGTCTGGTTATAATCACCGTCTATAGAGTCCAGCCATGACAGTTCGGAAGTCTATGATCTGCGAGATTTGCGGCAAAGAGGGAGCCCGGGAGCGCCGCGTGACGCGGAGTTATGGCCGTGGCGGCAACCTACTCGTGGTTGAGAGGGTACCTGTGATCGCCTGTCCCCATTGTGGAGAAAGCTACCTGACAGCTGCCACTCTCCACGAGTTGGAGCGGATCAAGCGCGATCGCAAGGAACGCGCCGCTAGGCGCTCCGTTGCCGTTGCCAACTTCGGCTAAATTGCCCGCTGGCAGTCTAAACCCCGGCTTGAGCGGCCCGCTTGAGAACGGGGCTGCTTACCCGGAACGTTGAGGCTGTAGGAAAAGGTAGATCGGAAAATTTGCAAGAAAAAGGACCTCCATATTTGGCTTTTAGGCGACGACCTCGGGTCGAGACACCATTTGGGTACCCCCAATTTGGTCACTTTTTTTGTGGTTAGGACTTTTTCTACAGCCTCGTTAGGCAGCCGCATTTCCAATGAGCCACCATCCACTCTCTAGATCAAGGTGCCGTGCAAAGCCAGGGATGACGTTTCAGGCTGGGGGCAAGCATTACACACTCCGCGGCCGGATAGGCGATGGAGCAGTGGGGATCGTAAGGAAGGCCGAGGAGCATACGCGCGGTCGAATCGTTGCGGTCAAATTTCTCGCGCCTGATCCAAAGTACATTGACGTCGCCGCCTTTGACGATGTAGCGGATCGCTTTCGTCGAGAGGGGAGTAGAGGGGTTGGCCTCCGCCACGACCACCTGGTCGAGATTCTCGCGTACGAGGAGAACGACAGAGGGCAGTGTTTCCAGAGTCGTGCTCTTGGCAACCCGTTTATCGTCATGGAGTACATTAGAGGCCGGACCCTGGAAGCGACCATCCGCAACTTGGGCGAACGCGAGGATGGCCGTGTTTACATTAATCGCCAGACCCTTTCGATTGCCCGCGCCATCGCAGATGCTCTTCTTCATCTTCACGAGAGGAAGCTTGTACATCGCGACGTAAAACCGGCTAATATCTTCGTGTCCACCGCGCGCACGGGCGTCATCCCCTCTGAGATAAAGCTAGGGGACTTCGGCGTAACAAAGTGGGGAGACTTTCTGGCTGCCGCATCTACTGGCACGCTGACGCTGTCGACTCAGCGCGGTCTCGGCACCTTGAAGTACATGTCGCCCGAGCAAGCGCTGAAGCCGAAGGATGTGACCGTCAGGTCCGACATCTTCTCTCTTGGCATAACGCTCTTTGAGCTGTTAACGGGGCGTATACTGCCCAGCCCCCATCACGTCTTTGAACTCATGACCGCACGGAACATGCGCTCAAGCATCAGCGGGAAACTGTATGCTCTCGGCTTGCGAGGGCTCACAGCCTCAGAGGAGTCTGTCTTTGAAAAGGTCCTGGAGATGTTCTCAGCGGCCGGATCGCGACCCAGCTCGAGGGAGTTGTTGGGGCGGTTCAGCTTTTGGATTGAGCGGCTAGAGGCCTCAGATGATGCTGGCTGACAGAGGCTTGCAGCTTTGCTTAAAAGTGTCTATGAAAAGTACCCTGCGTACGCCAAAAAGAGCAAGTTTAAGAGGCTACGCGGCCGCTAAACAGAAACGTCTGCGTTAGCAGTCTGTGCGCGATGAAGACGTACGCACGAAGCATTATCCATCTGTTTGACGGCAAGAGACGGTACATTGTTCCGCTTTTCCAGAGGCAATACGTATGGACACGTGGTCCACAATGGGAACCTCTCTGGGAAGATATTTCTCGCATGGCGGAACGCCGAAAGAACAAGGACAGCGGGCCGAAGCATTTTTTAGGTGCAGTTGTCCTCGAACAAGTAGCTACCTTTGGCAATCAGGTACCAGGCCATATCATCATTGATGGGCAGCAGAGGCTGACCACATTTCAGATCCTGCTGGCCGCCCTTCGAGATGTGGCATCGACACTGGGAGTCACAAGGTACGCCGACGAGGTTGAGCGCTATATCTTAAACACTGGAATAATGGAAAACGAGGATGAGGAGCGCTTTAAAGTATGGCCGTCCCGTCCGGATCAACCTGCGTTCTCAAAAGTCACCACCGCTCGTTCCTTAAAAGATGTGGAATCAGATCCCTCGCATGGTCCGTCCTTACTCACCCAAGCCTACAGGTTCTTTCATAAGCTGATTCATTCCTGGGTAGTTACGGATGGCGGGCAGGGTGAGACGGAGCACGTCGAAATCTTATACCAAGTGTTGCGCGATGACTTAGAGGTCGTTTCTATCGAGCTTGAGGGAGACGATGATCCTCAGGTTATTTTTGAAACACTCAATGCCCGCGGACAACCGTTATTGCCATCGGATCTTTTGCGCAACTTTATTTTTTGGCGGGCCACAAGGAAAGGGGAGAACAAAGATAAACTCTATGATCAGTACTGGCTGCCGTTTGACCAGAAGTTTTGGAAGATCGAGGAGCGACTGGGACGGCTGAAGCGTCCAAGGATCGATATTTTTCTTCAGCATTTTTTGGAAAGCCAGAAAGGCGAGGAAATCAACGTTGTACGCTTGTTTTACGAATATAAAACATGGATTGCAGGGACAAATCCCTTTGAGTCGGTCGAGTCCGAGCTAAAAGCACTTCAGCGATACTCCGAGATTTTCCGTCAGTTGATAGAGGCAGACTCAGAAACCAAACCTTATGGACTTTTTTTCTGGCGCATAAAAGAGATCGAAGTTGGCACTATCTTTCCGTTGCTCCTTTTTCTGTTGACCCATCCCGAAGGAAAATCCGCTGAAATAGGGGGAATGCTCATCGATCTCGAATCCTATCTATTTCGTCGTCTGATCTGTGGATTGACCCCAAAAAACTACAACAGAATTTTCCTACAAGTTATTCGAGAGTTGAGGGACACAGGCCTCTCCCGCGAGAATCTTCAACAAAGCTTGCTGAAGATGAGAGGAGATGCAGGGCTCTGGCCGGATGACCGGCGCTTCAATGAGAGGTGGATGAACCGTCAGGTCTACGCTGAGATAAAACCTCCGAGACGCTTAACTGTCATCCTCAGAGCAATTGAGGATGCACTGCACGCAGAGAAAAACGAAGACATTTCTATTAAGTCTCCACTTACCGTGGAGCACATAATGCCGCAGGACTGGGTAAAAAGCTGGCCATTATCGGATGGGGCCTTCGCTAAAGACTGGCTCGCCAGAATGCTGGGGCACGAGAATAATCCGGAGGCTGATGAACGTGATGCGTTGAAGCATACATTTGGCAACCTGACACTGCTTACTCAACCTTTAAATTCGGCCGTCAGCAATGCTAGCTACGATGTGAAGCGTCCGGAAATCTGCAAGCAATCGGCTCTAGCACTGAACCGGTATTTTCAGAATGTGGAGGTATGGAATGCCGAGCAGATCCGCTTCAGAGCGCAGAAGCTACTAGAGGTGGCTAAAAGAATATGGCCCTACCCAGGTGATGTTTAAAATATCCGTGGGTAAGTAACGAAAAAGGCGGCCGGTCTTGAAAGTTGGATTGCGTACATTAACTCTGGGGTGAGCGAGGTTAGACCCCGCAAACTTGCTAGCCACTACCAGGGCTCACCTCGGAAAAAGCTTCAGTTGCCCGCTCTCGTCATAGCGAGCTAGTTGATTCAAGATTTCGTCAGCTAGCGCGTAGCGCCCGTCGGCTCGCTTGTTTACAATCTTGCGCCTCTCAAGATCCGTGAGGACATCTCGCATGTAAGCTTCAGACCGCTGCGCCAACTTCGCTAGTTCGGCAAGGCCTACGGTTGTACGGCTACGTAGAGCCCTTATTGTCATGAGATCAGTGAGATGCAGGTTTAATCCCCCAGCAAAATCTTTCATGAACTTAGCGAAAGCCGCATCTCGTCTGGTCTTGATTATGACTTTGAAGGAGTTACTGCCGGACTCAAATATGGGGAAGTCCAGGCCGTCGACTATCAATTGATAATAAACTTTGTCAATTCCTGAACCGGCCTTTTCGCAATATCCGAATTGTCTGGCTGCGTCGACCAGCAAAAAATTCCTGTATTGAGGCGGTTCGTAGAGAAGCGTTTCTGGAGTAAGAGTGCCCAATAAACCACCGGGATTGCGGATTTCCAGCTCGTGGGCTCCGAGCAAAATTTGCACCGGGCCCGGCGTGCGATAACAGCGGTGAAGATATGCGTTTAACAGCAACTCCCGGATCACATTTTCTGAAATTTCGCCTCTCCTCTCTGCTAGTTCTTGGTTTATGAGCGGGAGATATCTGCGAATAGCTTCCTCGAGGTTGTACCAATTCGAACTTGTTAGGGGAGAAACCGGAGAGTCTTGGATAACAAATACAGTTTCGGCAGACGGTAGGTTTGCCTTTATTCGCTCTTCTCTGCCGAGAAAAAGCAAAGCTGCAATGGATAAAATGGTCGCCTCTCTCGCCGTGCTTTGTCCTTCATCGACAAAACGCACAAGCTCGGACCCTCTTAAGTGATCGAGGCCAGTGTAACCAAGCCGCTTTACGTCAGGGTACCGATTCTCTCTATGGCTGATCGCTGCTCGGAGGGACACCTCGGATAAATCGCCAAGGGTTGAGCGCTCTAGGCACAGCGCGGAGTAATCGTCTTTTTCCGTGAAATACTCTGGCCGACACTCCTTGTCTATTCTAATTAAACTTACCCCTCGAGTCGTTCGGTGCCCACTAGCGTGACTCGTCTTCTGGACCTCAACAATAAAAAGATCACCCATAGGCAGGCCCTGTGTAGTCGGCAAGAGATCGCTTAACCTGACTACATTGCATTCAACTGGAGGCTTGGTTAAGTCCCATATCCACTTCTTTACCAAATCGACTGTGAGAGAAGGATGAGGGCATGGGCTGATGGCTGCTGCCCCGGTGTTCTTATCGTCAACCCCGACGATAATAAGCCCGCCCACCGTGTTCGCCAAACATACTGCAGCCTCACCTATTTCGTGCGACAGATCCTTCTCACTCTTGCACCACCCCTTAAATTCAAGCGATTGGGACTCTAGATCTCTGGCGGGGCAGTCGTTCAACCGTTCCAAGATTTTAGAGAGGCTAGCCAATTCCATTTGGGTTCCCTAGTATCACTCCTAACGTGAAATTGCTGGACTACACATTAAAAAGAAAATACTACATGGAAAATGACAATTAAAGCGGGCTCTTCGAGGAAGATACGTAGGATTAACTTATGTGATCACTATGGCTTCTGAAGCAGCCGCTTGTGAGCGCGCCAGGCTGAAGGCTCCTCTTCTTCAAGCCTTCTTCGAAACCCCCGCTCCCACCTTCGCTTGTATTCCAGAAGGTCTTCTTCCGGGACCGGCTTCGGCTCTCCGATCGCGTAAGCGAGGTAGTTCATTCGCGCCAGCTCATAAACATTCAAGCTTATCGCTGTAGCTTCCTCGATGCTCTTTCCCGCAGTCGTCATCCCGTGGCCGAGGAGGAGACAGGCCTTTTTGTCACCCATCACCTTGATGAAATCCTCGGCCAACTCCTCATTGACGATAGTGACGCTGCGAGGATAGAGCGGAATCCCCTCAAGGAGCAGCCTCATGCTTGGCGGGTTGTAGGCCCCGTAGATGGGCACTAACGGCTTTTCGCAAGCCGTCAAAACGACCACCCAGTCCGGATGGGTATGGATGACGCTCATCACTTCCGGCCTCGCCTTATAAACGGCAAGATGCATCTCCGTTTCCTGGGGCGCCTCCAGACCTTTGGACGCCTCCAGGACTTTTCCTTTTAGATCGATGGTGATGATGTCTTTCTCCGTAGCGAATTCCAGGGGCGCCTCGCTCGGGCCTTTGGATTTTATGAGGATTCTATCGGTTCCCGGAATTCTCGCGCTCACATGACCGAAAGCCCCTTGGGTCACCCCGCCGCTCCCCATCATCCTGCACGACAGAGCGACCTTCTTCCTGAGCTCTTTAACCTTCACCGTTTTGGTCACCTCGATTCCCTCCTCAAGCTAGTAGTGAGATTGGATTTTTTAAGGCAGCGGGGTACGCCGCCCCGGCAGTAATCTGTATCTCGTCGAATAGCGCGACCTCGCCCCGAGACGGCCCGTCAGGAAATGTTCCCTGCTCTCCGTCGGAAGCTTCAGGCACTGGTTTTTAGCCGGGTCACGGAAGACGTTCAGGGGATCTTTTCCAGCCTCCATAATCTCAATCTGCCTATCGAGCAGATGACGGTACATGATGACCCCTCTGTCCGAATCCCCCGTGGTCTCCTGGGTGCGATCATAAAGCACCCCCTGAGAGGCGAAGATCGCGTTATCCTGAATGTCGACATCCCCGTCCAGGAGATGCCACTCAGGTTGTCCACGGTCATTCAAAAGCGGCGAGGGCATCTCGTAAAGCGGAATCTCTTCCAGCCGCTGTGTCTCACCATCCGTTAAGGGATGAATCGAGAAGTACCACTGAGCGGTTTGGGCATCGTCCACCGGCACGCGGAACCGCAGCATATCCGGCCCTTTTTGGATATTCGGAAAAACCAGCCAGTGACCTATCTTCCAGTCGTCGGCCTCCTCAGTCTCACCCTCCAGCAGGCGCCGTTTGATGATGCCGTATTCGGCCAGATCGAAGGCGATTTTAAGGTGACGGATGCGCTTTCTTCGACGCTCCATCCTCCCTGAGTGCTCCGCCGCATAGTTGCGAAACACCCCATGCAGCCACTCCACGTGGACCGGGTCCAGGATGTTTTCGACCGTCTGGAGCCAGTTGCATGGTGTCACCGTATAGCCGATTTCACGCCAGACATTTTTCTCAACGAGGAGGTCCCAACGGGGAACGAGGGGTTCGGGCTTAGGACCCAAATACGCAAATATGAGACCCCCTAGCTCCTGAACCGAATACGCAGGAAGCTGAATTTTATCTTTAAGCGTGCCCTCGGGCCGCACCGTCTCTTCAAACGGCTGCTCCAGGCATCTCCCGCTTCTGTCATACTTCCAACCGTGGTACGGACACCTCAGTCCATCGTCTTCTGCTATCCCATAAGCCAGGTTTGCCCTCCGATGCGCGCAGTAGGCCCCGATCAGACCTGGCCTTCCCTGCCTGTCCTTGAAAAGCACCAGCTCTTCTCCAAGGATCTTGACGAACTTAGTCTCGTTGTGAGCGAGCTCCGAAGCGCTAGCGACGGGGTGCCAGTAACGGCGCAGGATTTGTCCAACAGGCGTGCCTGCACTCACGCTGCTGAGCCGCTCGTTTTCTTCCCTCGTTAACATGGCCGCCTCCTCTCTGCTTTCAAGGCGATTGATTGTCTCCCGCGTTATTTCTTTTTCGCTTCTCCGAGGACTTGGTTCACCAGTTTCTGAATCTGCTCCATATCCATCCACTGCGGAGTCCAGGTTATCACATACCGCGCTCCCTCTCGCCGGCGCACGGTTGGGGCGACATCGCCCTTCGGTATATCGATCCTAAGAGAGTCATTGG
>Ga0114945_10002432_pt1 | contig 10962 bp, 8 predicted proteins | sample OV2TP3_FD_87194 | JGI IMG/M metagenome (GOLD analysis project Ga0114945, IMG submission 87194) | Hot spring microbial communities from Beatty, Nevada to study Microbial Dark Matter (Phase II) - OV2 TP3 | ecosystem: Environmental > Aquatic > Thermal springs > Hot (42-90C) | place: USA: Beatty... | reverse complement strand
CGATCTCGGACGGTGCCGATCGCGTATTTGTTGTCATAGCCCTCGAAGTTTGTTGCGTCGACGAAAACCTTCGTGTCCCTCGGAATCTGCAGCGCGAGGCGGTCTGCGGCCCGGTCGGCGGCGGCGGAAATCAGCAGTTGCTCGGTTGCCGCGCGCGGCGGCGTGGTGTCGCGTGAAATCGTGCAGGCGCCGAGCACAACAGCAAGGATGAAAAGCGCGAATGCATGCATCGAGTCCAAATCCCGTATTCGGCAATTGCTGACGCGAGTCTGGGGACGAGAGACCGTTCAAGCCGGTGAGTCCCACAGACCGATATCAATGCCATCGCCGCCCACAGCGAACATTGTCGGATATCGTGCGTGGGGCGATAAAGCGCTCTCTCTTTCTTTGCAATGGTGGCTTGGCTCGGCAAGGAGAGTCTTGTCGGGTCACAGAGTGTTCACTGGCGGGCCACGTGCTGCGCGTGTTCGATCATGTCGTGAGCGACGGTTCTTGACACGGGGCCCGGCAGCGTTGGCGCGCCCTGTTAAAAAGAGGTTTGCGGTCCAACGAAAGACGAGGCGGAGCGATGCGCCAGAAAGTCGCCTTAATTACGGGTATTACCGGCCAAGACGGCGCCTATCTCGCCGAATTTCTGCTCGGCAAGGGCTACGTTGTCCATGGCGTGAAGCGCCGTTCGTCCTCGTTCAACACGGGACGAGTCGACCATCTCTACCAGGATCCACACCAGGACGGCGTGCGCTTCTCCATGCATTACGGCGACATGACGGACGCCACCAATCTCATTCGCCTGGTCCAAGAGGTTCAACCGGACGAAATCTACAATCTTGCCGCCCAAAGCCATGTGCAGGTGAGCTTCGAGACTCCCGAATACACGGCAAACGCCGATGCCCTCGGCACGCTCCGCCTGCTCGAAGCCATCCGAATCCTGGGCATGGGGGAACGGGCCCGCTTTTATCAGGCTTCCACCTCCGAACTGTTCGGCAACGCGCGCGAATACCCGCAGAACGAACGCACGCCTTTCCAGCCCCGCAGCCCTTACGCCGTGGCCAAACTCTACGCTTATTGGACCATCGTCAACTACCGGGAGGCCTACGGATTGCACGCCTCCAACGGCATCCTCTTCAACCACGAGAGCCCGATTCGCGGCGAGACGTTCGTTACCCGCAAGATCACGCGCGCGGTCGCCGCCATCGAACTGGGGTTCCAGAAGAGGCTCTACCTCGGCAATCTGGACGCCGAACGGGACTGGGGCCACGCGCGCGATTACGTCGAGGGCATGTGGCTCATCCTGCAGCAGAACGCGCCCGACGACTACGTGCTTGCCACCGGCGAGAGCCATACCGTGCGCAAGTTCGTGGAGGTGGCCTTTGGCTGCATCGATCGGCCCATTGAATGGCAGGGCAAGGGTCTGAGCGAGAAAGGCCGCTGCGCGAAGACAGGCGACATCCTTGTCGCCGTCGAGCCGCGATACTTTCGCCCCACCGAGGTCGATCGGTTGCTCGGCGATCCGAGCAAGGCGCGGGCTCGCCTCGGCTGGCGACACAAGACCGATTTTTCCGTGTTGATCGCCGAGATGGTCGAGGCCGATCGGTTGGGACTCCAGCATCAGAAATTCGCCAATGTCTGACCGAGCCTTCGAATTGCGCGGCAAGCGCGTGTGGGTGGCGGGACATCGCGGCATGGTGGGCTCGGCCCTGGTACGGCGGCTCAAGACCGAGGGATGTGAAATCGTGACGATCGCGCGTGGGCGAGTCGACCTGCGTCGACAGGCGGAAACGGAGGATTGGATCGCCTCGACGCGGCCCGATGCCGTGTTCATCGCGGCGGCGAAAGTGGGCGGCATTCTGGCCAATGACACCCGCCCGGCCGAATTCATCCATGATAACTTGGCGATCGAGCTGAACGTCATCCACGGCGCCTACCGCGTCGGCGTGAAAAAGTTGATGTTTCTGGGTTCGTCGTGCATTTACCCGCGTCTTGCTCCGCAGCCGATCGTCGAAAACGCGTTGCTCACGGGGCCGCTCGAACCGACCAATCAGTGGTACGCCATCGCCAAGATCGCTGGCGTCGAGCTGTGCCAAGCCTACCGGCGGCAGTACGGTTGCGATTTCATCGCCGCCATGCCGACCAACCTCTACGGTCCGGGCGACAACTTCGATCTAGCCTCGAGCCACGCCGTCGCGGCGCTCATTCGCAAGGCCCACGAGGCTAAGGTGGCCGGCCGTCAAATGTTCGAAGTATGGGGCACGGGCCGGCCGCTTCGCGAGTTTCTTTACGTCGACGACTGCGCGGATGCGCTTGTCCATCTCATGAAGCACTACTCGGACGACTCCCATGTGAACATCGGCACCGGCGAGGACATCACCATCCGTGATATGGCCGCGGCGGTTGCCCGCGTTGTCGGGTACACCGGCCGTTTCGCTTTCGACCTCTCCAAGCCCGATGGCACACCGCGGAAGCTGCTCGACGTCTCCTATCTCCGCGCCCTGGGTTGGCGACACAAGACGTCCCTTGAGGAGGGGTTGCGGCGTACGTACGCGTGGTTCCTCGACCATGTGTCCGGCGAAACGTTCGTAGCGCACGCCTGATCTCCAATGGTAGCTGTGACCGGGCCATCGCGAGCGCATACCGGCGCCGAGACCGACCGGCCGCCGAGCGCATCGGCGGATGACCGCCACTTGCGTACGGAGCATCTGCATCGCGACTTTGCCGCGCGCGCGATCCGCGGCGGGGTCGTCACACTGTCGGCCCAGGGAGTGAAGATCGTCGTACAGTTCCTCGCCGTCATTATCTTGGCGCGTCTCCTGGCACCCGAGGACTTCGGCCGGTTCGCTATGGTGGCGGCATTCCTCGCCGTCCTCGAATTGTTCAAAGACCTAGGACTTTCCACGGCGACGGTCCAGCGGCCTGACATCACGAACCGCGAGGTCAGCACGCTGTTCTGGCTCAACCTCGGTCTCGGTCTGGCGGCGAGCGGTATCCTGGCGGCACTTGCGCCGATTCTGGTTTGGCTCTATGGCGAACCGGCGTTGTTTCAGATTACGCCGGTGGTCGCGCTGGCTTTCGTGTTTACCGGACTCGCTGCCCAGCATCTGGCGCTGCTTCGCCGTCAGATGTGCTTCACGGCGGTGGCCACCGTTCAAGTAGGCGCGGAAGTCATGGCGCTGGCGGCCGCTGTCGTGGCCGCTTTGGGTGGTCTTGGACTCTGGGCGCTTGTGATTCAACGCCTCACCTGGGCCGTCGCCATCGCCGTCGGCGCGTGGTCTGCCTGCGACTGGCGCCCAACTCGCCCTGGTCGCCTCGCCGACGTGCGCGAGCTCATCGCTTTCGGCGGCAACGCCACCGGCGCCATGACCGTCAGCCATCTCGCCAGCAATCTCGACAAGGTGCTCATCGGTTGGTATTGGGGGGCCGCCCCCCTGGGTTTTTTTGAGCGCGCACAGAAACTGCTGCAGCTTCCCATTCAAAACCTCAATACGCCGCTTGCGACGGTCGCGTTGCCGATGCTGAGCCGACTGACCGACCAGCCGGCCCGCTACCGGGAAGCCTACCTCGCGACGGTCGAGCGGCTGACCATGATGATCGCTCCCGTCGGCGGGTTGCTCATCCCGGCCGCTGATCTCGTTGTCGCTCTGGTGTTCGGGCCACAATGGACCGACGCGGCGCCGATCTTGAGCTGGATGGGAGCGTCGGCGGTATACATGCCCGTCACCTACACGCTGAGTTGGCTCTATATGAGTCAGGATCGCACGCCGGAAATGCTGCGCGCCGGTTTTGCTAACGGCGCGCTCACCCTAACGGCCATCGCAATCGGGTTGCCGTTCGGCGCGGTCGGTGTCGCCGCGGCCCTCGTCGTAAGCGGGGCGTTGGTTCGGGCGCCCGTGCTGTTTTGGCTGGTCGGGCGCTCCGGGCCGGTGCGGGCACGGGACTTGGGTCGCGTCCTGATGCTTCCGGCCGGCGCCGCCGCGGCGGTGGCAGGCGCCGTCGTCGCCCTTCGCGCGTGGCCGCCCATGGCGGCATTGTCCGCGCCAACGGCGGTCGCGGTGCTCGCGACCCTCGCGGTCGGTGTCGCGCTTGCGGTCTACGCCGCGTTTCCGCACGGGCGGCGGGTGCTCTACGACGCTACACGGCTGCCACAGGTCCTGTTCGGATGGAAGGCGCGCGCGTGAGGGTACTTATCACCAACACCGCAGCGCTCAACACCGGGGATGCCGCGATCCTCTTCGCCACGCTCGACATCCTGCGCGAAGCGTTCGGCGCGCGTCTCGATGTGATTGTTTACGACCAACAGGCCGCCGCCGCTGCCCGCTATTATCCGGAGCTCACGTTCCGCCCTGTCCTGTTCGACCAGCTCGCCAAGTGGACCGGAAACCGCCGGCTCAAGGGCGGCGCGTTTCTTCTCCTGGCGGCGGCGATTCTGTGGCGGTTGTCGTTGCGGTCCGTGGGCGCGCGATTTCTGTCGCCCTCGTTGCAGGCGAGCCTTGCCGAATTCGCGGCCGCCGACCTCATCGTGTCGGCGGGCGGGACATACCTGGTGCCCTATTATCGTATATTCCCGAAGGTGCTGGATCTTCTGGTCGCAGTCGTCCTCGGCCGTCCGTTCGTGCTTTTCACCCAGAGTCTCGGTCCTTTTCCGCAACGCCGTCAACGGCTTCTGCGCTTCGTTCTGCGCCGGGCACGGATCATCCTGACGCGCGACGCGCGCTCGCGCCGTCACCTGCTGGACGCCGGGGTCTCTCCAGGCCGCATCGCCGAATGCGCCGACGCCGCTTTCGCCCTTGCGACGCCGCCCGCAATCCAAGAGACCACGCCGGCGCCCAGTCACCGACCGCTGCGAGTCGCGGTCTCGGTTCGCAACTGGCCCCACCTTCGCAATCGCGCGGCCGCCGGCATGGGGCGCTATCTCAGCGCCGTTGCCATCATGATCCGTTGGCTGGTCGAACAACATGGCGCGCAAGTGACCTTCCTGTCCACCTGCCAAGGCGTGTCCGAATACTGGACCGACGATTCGCGCACCGCCGACGCCGTGGTCGCGCGCCTTCCGGTCACTCTGCGCCAGCACGTGCGCGTGGATCGGGGCTTCCACGCGCCGCGCGAGCTTATGGTCTTGCTCGGGCGCTTCGACCTCGTGGTGGCAACCCGTCTGCATGTGGCGATCCTGGCCCTGTGCGCGGGCGTGCCGGTATTGCCGATCGCCTACGAGTTCAAAACAAACGAATTGTTCACCCGGCTCGGTCTCGGTGAACTCGTGCAGGACATGGAGTCAGTTACAGGCGAGGATCTCTGCAGGGCTGTCGATTGGCTGCTCGCGGCGCGCGCGGACATCCGCGCGGCGCTGCCTCACTGGGTGGCGCGAGAGCGGCGCTCGGCCCTTGCTGCCGGCAGCCACGTCCGAAGCGCTTTGGAGACCGCGTCGTGAACGCGCGGCTGCGTATCGCGTTTTTCGTGCACGAGTTCCCGGCCTTAAGCGAGACCTTCGTCCTCAATCAGATCACCGGGCTGATGGACCTCGGACACGAGATCACGATCTTCGCCGTCCGGGGTCGGCAGGATCCTTTCGTTCAGCCCGATGTTGTGCACTACGGTCTTAAGGAACGTACCCGGTATCTGCGGATGCCGCACCATTGGGGCGCCCGGATATCGGCTGCGGCCGTGCTGTTCCTACGCCACGCGCGACGGCGCTTCGGCACGATGCTGTGCTGCCTTGACGTACGGCGCTACGGCCGCGATGCGGCCTCGCTGCGTTTGTTCTATTGGGCAACGCAATTGTTTGACGAGGAACCGTTTGACGTCATCCACTGCCACTTCGGCCCGATCGGAAAATTTGTCGCGAAGCTGCGGGATGCTGACGCGCTTGCGGGCCGTCTGGTGACGGTTTTCCACGGCATCGATGTCAGCGCCTATGTGCGCGATCGCCCCGACTACTACCGGTCCCTTTTCGCTGTCGGCGATCTGTTTCTTCCGATCTCCCGCACGTGGCAGAGTAAACTGATCGAACTCGGCTGCGATCCCTGTCGCACCGCCGTTCATCGCATGGGCGTGAACGTGCATCGCTATCCTTTCCAGTTTCGGCGATACGAGCCTAACCGTCCTTTCCGCATATTGACCGTCGGCCGTATGGTCGAGAAAAAGGGCATCGAATATGGCTTGCGGGCGATCGCCGAATTGATACGCCAGGGCGTATCCGTCCATTATGCCCTTGTCGGCGATGGCCCCCTGCGCGCCGGTCTCGAGAATCTCGTCAGGGCGCTTGGCATCACTACTTGCGTCCGATTTCTCGGCTGGCAGGACCAGGTGGCCGTTTCCGCGCTTATGGAAGCCAGCGATGTTCTCCTCGCGCCGAGCGTCACCACGGCTGAGGGTGACCAGGAAGGCATCCCGGTCACGCTTATGGAAGCGATGGCGTCCGGCCTTCTGGTCGTCGCTACCGCTCACAGTGGCATCCCGGAGCTTGTCAAGCACGACCACTCGGGTCTGCTCGTCCCCGAACGCGACGTGCCGGCGCTGGTGGGGACGCTGATCCACCTGATTCACACCCCCGACTCTTGGCCGCGCATGAGCCTCGCCGCGCGCGAGCGCGTTCTGGACGAATTCGAGGTGACAAAACTGAACGAGGCGCTGGTGCGGCGCTACCAGACACTACTCGCGTTACCCGGCCTGCATCGCCCGACCGAGGACAAGTCGCCCGACGAAGCGGCGCCACCACGGGCTCTCGTCGAATCGCAGGCTCCGCACTGACCAGCGGCGGGCCGAGTAACTCGTTGATCACGAATTGGTCACCAGAAATGCCGCGGGATTCGCGATTATTAAGTGCGGCACAAAAGAGAGCAGGTGGCTGACTGTGCTTCGGTCTCCCCTTGCTATCACCAGCGCGTTCGGTTCGCCGGACGATCGACGCACATGGTCAAGCGCGCCCGCGAGCGTCGCCGATGGGCTTGAGCGGAGAGGCATTCGCGTTACGGGCATCGATACCTCGCTAAGCCGTCTGCACTACGCCGTGTTCGCGGGCGTTCATCTCCTTTCGCGGTATGGGCAATTTAGAACCAGCGAGGCGATCGCCCGCGGCCTGGCCATGCGGCGGTTTCGGGCACGTGGCTTGGCGCGGCAATTGAAACGTCTGAAGATTATGCGCGTGCTGCATACCGGGACATTGGATATGCCACCCACCGCAAACGAGCCCGACATCGCGCACTATCTGTTGTGCGATCAAACATGGCACCTGTCTCTTCGTTATCGCCCCGATGTCGACAGTTACACGGATCAGGCGATACGAGAATTTGAGGAACTGGAACACGAAGCCTATGCGAAGAGCCGCCACATTTTCACGTTTGGCGAGTACGTGCGCGCCGATCTTATTTCTCATTACGGCGTGCCCGAGCACCAGGTGACGACCGTCGGCTCCGGCATGGGCAGCGTACAGCCCTATACGGGGCCGAAGGATTACACGCGTGGTCGTCTCCTGTTCATCGCCAAGCACCTTTTCGTTGAAAAAGGCGGGCCTCTGTTGCTGGACGCCTTTCGATTGGCCGTCCGGGAGCGTCCCCACCTGACCCTCACGATCGTCGGCAGCGGGCGAAGCCAGGGACTGGCTGTTGATTGTCCGAACGTGACGTTTCGGCCGTTCGTTCCATGGTCCGAGCTTGAAACGCTGTTGCGGCAGGCGACCCTTCTGGTTCAGCCGATGCTGAACGATCCTTGGGGGCAGGTTTATCTCGAAGCGTTGATATCGCGAACCCCGGTGATCGGCCTCAATCGAAACGGCCTGCCCGAAATAACCCACAACGGACGGTTTGGCTTTCTCGTCGACTCGGCGACGCCGGCGGCGTTGGCTCAGGCGATCCTCGATGCGACGTCAAATCCCGATCGACTGACCGACATGGGGCATCGCGGACAACGCTATGTTATGGAGCATTATTCTTGGGATCGCGTGGCTCAACGGATTTTCGATGTCATCGAGCGTCACGATCCGTCGCCTCGATCCGCCCATTGAGCCACCAACCCGCCGCTTCCGCGTCCTGAACTTGAGCCGCCGCGCGGGATTCGAAGCTCAATGTCACCTGGTGTCCGGCCTGCCCGAGATAACCCAGCAATCCCCATAGGAAGAGCAGGACGCCCGACATCTCGCAGAACTCCTCGGCCACGCCGCGAAGAACGTAGGCGAGGCTTTCCCGGCTCACGCCGTGGAAATCGATCTGGTAGGCGCCGAACGTCTCGAGGCCAAGGGCGCCCCCTAGATAGATGCAACCGGCGATTGTGAAAATCAATGCCGTTCTGAGCGGTAGCCGCCGCAAGAACGGGAGGTAAAAGAGGCCGATCGCCGCCGCCGCGAGCCCATAGAACCACACCCAGGGGAAACGGTCGAGGAAGGGGAGGGCGAGGGAGCTACCAAACCTCAACGGCACGTGGTTCAGAGCCTCGTGCACCATCGCGGCTTCATCGACGCTCAGATAGACGAAGATCAGCGTCAGCCCGTACCACCGCACGGCCAGCCCCCGGTCTTGGGACCACGCGCCGCGCCCGACGAGAAACAGCAGCCCGGCGGCGAGGGCGAGCAGGGCGGTCGAGAACAGTGTCGGGATGTTGGCTTCTTGCCGAAAATCCAGGATTCGAAACGTGGCCGAGCCGACGTCGCGTCCGGCCAAATGCGCGGCCACTGGGAGGGCAATCACAAGCGCCGTGAGGACTAGCGTGATCGCGGCCAGGGGCAGGACGATAGTGGCCGGACGGACCCGGAACGACAGCGTGCGTGACGTGTCGTCAACGCCCGCGGCGGGATGCATGGCATGGTTGCATTCATCCTCGCCCTGAAGCGCGGCGAGCTGGGCCCTATCGGCTCGGCGCGTCGCGCGTTGCACGGGAGTCTCCGCCGGCTTGGGCGAGGGCCCGGACCTTGCCGCACACCCGAGCGAGCACGTCGCGGGCGCGCCAGCTCAGTCGGTCGCGCAACAAGGGCGCATACCCCCCCTCGCCACCACGGCCCGGAAAAAGCATTCGTCGAGCGCCGGCGCAATAGACCGGCCGGCGCGCCATTTGTGCCAGCGCCGCCGCGCGATCGATCGTGCCCTCGACGAAGATCCAAGCGTTGCTGCGCCGATACAAACAGGCTTTGTCCTGGACGACGCATCGCTCATCGCGACCGTTCGATGGGTCCGCCGGGTCAAGCAGGACGAGTTCGCCATAGGAGATCTGATGGTGGGCGAGCCAGTCCTGGATCGGCGTCCGCAGCCGCTCGGACTGTGCGGCGATCAGCGAGCCGATCCGTTGTGTCGGCGAAAAGATCGGTCGAATGTCGCGCAGCGCCTCCGACGCGGCAAGACGCCCGATCTTGGCCGGCCACAGAACCCCTTCCACCGCCATACAGCTCGCCGCAAGCGAAGGATGGTGCAGGACATTCCACTCGAAGGCGCGCGGCAGCGCCACCTTCTGGTGGTAGAAGTCGACAAGGTCGGTCGCGTTTGGCGTTACGTAGACGGCGCCGTAGAAGATCACGTGACGCAGACAAGCGGCGGTAATGCGCTCGCGTATTTTGCGCATCTGGTTGCCGGACCAGACCGAGTCGTCGACAACGAGAATTCGCAAGGGGTCTACGCCAAGTAGCACCGACGGCGAAGCGTTGAGGCGCGGCCCGGCGGCGATGAGGCGGCCTTCGAGCAGCCCGTCGACGTCAGTCATTGGCAGATTCATATGCAGGGATAGCAAGTTGGCCACCAACAACCCACTGCGGGGAACGCCGACAATGACGTTGATATTCTCGGGTAGGTCACGACTCCACGCCACGACGTCGTCGTTGAGATCGGCCACGCTGCGGTAGTTCATGTCTGCCCCTCGTTCGCCGGCTTCGGGCCCGGCGGCGCTATCGGCCCACGACCCTTCCGTCGTCATCAGCCTTGGGCTGACCGCGCTTGGTGCGGAGTCGGCCCTCGCCGTCGATCCACAAACTGTATTCGCCGAGCCAGGCAAGGTTGGCGCTGTCCCAACGTCCGCCGAAGCGAAGGCCGCCGTCCTTGCCGCCAAGATCAAGCACATCCACGGCACCCTCCTGGTCGACGCCGCCCTGGCAGCCGATCAGGGTGACATTGGCTCCCGGTTTGCCCTTCACGCTGGCGAGACGCGCCCGTCTGGCGCGGCCGCCCCCGGCGGCAGTACAGCCGATCATGGTCAAACGGTTGGTCACGAAGGCCTTCACCAGATGGGTCTGGTTGTAGATGGAATAAGCGGTGCAGCCGACCAGGGTCCCGAAGACCATGAGGCGCAGTCCGGCGCCACCCTGCTCGAAGTCGGACGCGCGCATGTGGTTGTTTTCGAAGCCGCAGTGGGAAAGGAGCGTGCATCCGGTCCCCGCTGACAGGCCGTAGTGTTGGTTCAGGAGGAAGTAACAACCCTGAAAACCAACGTCCGCGGCACCTTTGATCAACTCGGCTCCGTGACGACCGTTGGCGCCGAAGACGCAACCGAAGACGTGCACCGCCGACAGAACCGTGTCGTCCTCGCCATGGCCGAAGGTGGCGCCGTTTCCTCTGTTCTCGCGGAAATAGCTGTTGAAGATTTGCCCCTCAAAAACGTTGCCAATGAGACGGCAGCCATCGCCGCCGCACCCTTCCACGACCAGGTCGCGCAGGCAAAAGTTGTAGAAGTACGTCCCGCGCGTTTGACAGGTTATGGAAAGGCCGTGCCCGTCTCGGCCCGAGCCGTGGATCTGCAGGCCCTCGATAAGGAAAAAGCGCAACGTCGCCCGGCTTTCGATCTCGATCACCGGGCTGCCGTCGTTGATCGCGGAGATGAGCCTGGCGCCCTGGGCCAGCACGCCACAGCGATGGGTCAGATTGCCCTCCGAACGCAGCGCCGTGCGCACGCGGATCGGGCGGGTCACGCGATAGCGTCCGGGCGGGATCATAACGATCCTGGCGTCTTTGCCGACGAGCGCGGCCTCGAAGGTCCGTTGCAGCGCGGCGCTGTCGT
>Ga0114945_10002430_pt1 | contig 10967 bp, 8 predicted proteins | sample OV2TP3_FD_87194 | JGI IMG/M metagenome (GOLD analysis project Ga0114945, IMG submission 87194) | Hot spring microbial communities from Beatty, Nevada to study Microbial Dark Matter (Phase II) - OV2 TP3 | ecosystem: Environmental > Aquatic > Thermal springs > Hot (42-90C) | place: USA: Beatty... | reverse complement strand
AGCATGTAGCGATCGATGGCGTCCATCTCGCCGAACGGAACCGCGTCGCGCGCGGGATCAAACCCGCTCAGATTGCCGAGGATCCAGCGGAAGGTGTTGCGAATCTTCCTGTAACTCTCCGCCACGCGCTGCATGAGCCGTTCCGAGCCCACTACATCCACGCGGAAGTCGACGGAGGCCACCCAGAGACGCACAATCTCGCCGCCCAGCCGGTTGGCGATGTCCACGGGATCCACGTCGTTGCCGCGGGACTTGGACATGGCGCGACCCTCCTCATCCAGGGTCCAACCGGGAGTAACCACGATGCGGAATGGGGCCTGATCCCTGGTGCCCACGGCGCACAGCAGCGAGGATTGAAACCAGCCGCGATGCTGGTCTCCTCCTTCGAGGTAGACGTCGGCGGGCCAGGGCAGGCCGGGCTCAAGGCCGAGGACGGCAAGGTGACTGCATCCGGACTCAAACCAGACGTCGATGATGTCCATTTCCTGGCGGAATGACCGGCCGCCGCAGGAGGCGCATTGCGTGCCGTCAGGCAGAATCTCGGTGGATGCCAGCTGGTACCAGGAATCCGCGCCGAGACGCGCGAAATGGTCCACGACTGCACGGTTGGCCTCCGCGGAGCGCAGCAGCTGGCCGCAACCTTCGCAGAAAAACACGGCGATAGGAACTCCCCACACACGCTGCCGCGAGATGCACCAATCGGGCCGCGTGGCGACCATGTTGGCAATACGCTCTTCGCCCCAGGCGGGGTCCCACTCTACCTTGCGGATTTCGTCGAGCGCCCGCTGGCGCAGGGGAGTGCCGTTCAGCGCTTTCTCCATGGAGATGAACCACTGCTCGGTGGCGCGGAAAATCACCGGGTTGTGACAACGCCAGCAGTGCGGATACGAGTGTTCGAGAGTTTCCGAGGCCAGCAAAGCGCCGCGTGCTTGCAACAGTTTCACGATGTGCGGATTGGCGTCAAAGACGGTGCGGCCGTCGTATTCAGGAAGGCCGTGCCGCATCCGTCCGGATTCATCCACGTTGCAGGTCTGGTCCAGGTGGTAGCGGGCACCGGTGTAGAAATCGTCCGCGCCGTGCGAAGGAGCGGTATGCACGGCGCCCGTGCCCTGATCCATGGTCACGTAGTCCGCGAGCACTCCCACGATCGAGCGTTCGAGAAAAGGGTGCGCGAAGGTGGTGTGTTCCAGCTTGCGCCCGGGGAACCGAGCGATGGTTTCTGCTCCCGCCAGTCCGCATTTTTGCGCCGTGGCGTCGGAGAGCACCTCCGCAACAATGAAAACCTCTTCGCCGGACTGCAGCGCAACGTATTCCTTCACGGGGTGAAACGCCACCGCCATCGAAGCGGGCAGCGTCCACGGCGTCGTGGTCCAGATAATGGTCGAAACCTTCTTGCCGGCCAGCGCCGGATCGAGGCTCGCGGGATCGCTGGTCAGCGCGTACTTTACCCACACGCTGGGGCTGGTGTGGTTCTCGTACTCCACCTCAGCCTCGGCCAGGGCAGTCTTGTCAAAGAGGCACCAGAGGACCGGCCTCAATCCCTTGTAAACGGCGTCGTGCTCAAGGAAATGAAAAAATGTGGCCACTACCACGGATTCGTACTCGGGTGACATGGTGGAGTAAGGACGGTCGAAGCGGCCGAAGACGCCGATGCGCTTGAATTGTTCACGTTGCAGATCGAGGTATTTTTCCGCGTACTGGCGGCAGGCGCGCCGGACCTCAAGAGGAGCCATCTCCAGTTTCTTGCGGCCCAGCATTTCGTCCACCTTGATCTCGATGGGCAGGCCGTGGCAGTCCCAGCCGGGAACGTAGGGTGAGTCGAAGCCCGCCATGGTGCGAGTCTTGACCACAAAATCCTTCAGGCACTTATTCAGGGCGTGACCCAGGTGGATGGGGCCGTTGGCGTACGGCGGGCCGTCGTGGAGCAGGAAGACGGGCGCCCCCTTGCGGGCCTCGCGGATGCGCTCGTAGAGGCGCATCTTGTCCCACCGCTCGAGCATTTGGGGCTCGGTCTGCGGCAGGTTGGCCTTCATGGAGAAGCTCGTCTTGGGCAGGCTCAGGGTCGACTTAAGGTCCAAGGGTGCTTCCATTCAGGCTCCGCGATGCGCGACTCGATTTTCATTATAGGGAGCGAGCCATTCCCCGTCCATCGTGGGAGGTGGAAGTTCTTTTCTTTCTTACGCATCCGGAAACCAGGTCCAGTCCGTACTGTTTCTGGAACCGGCGGGACATGAAACCGGGATTCCGGACCAGAAAAGCAACTTTTGAGCCTTCCTGGTCATCTTGTATGGAGAAGCCGGTCATGAACCGGGCGGAGATCAAACCGAATCTATGCCGCAAGAGGGACACGGTATTCGCTCCAGCGACGAAACGAATCTCCCCCTGGCTCGGCTTCTTCTCGAAGTTGACCAGCCCTGGTGGCGCACGTTCCCATCCAACGTTCGTGACGCCCTGTTTTCGCGGGAACCCGAGCCGCTGCAACTTACCGCCAAGCCGGCTGCCGACGTCGTTCCGCTGAATCTGGATCTGCCCTGGTGGCGTTCGCTGATGGCAGGCCTGAGGGACGAACTGTTTCCGGAAAAACTCCCGCCCCTCAACCTCACTTCGCGGCCCGTCGCTGTTCGAAACGTGCATGTCGCCAAGCCGTGGTGGCAATCGCTGGCGGAAAACCTTCGCGACACGCTGTTCCCGGAAAAGCTTCCTCCCCTGGTCCTGACTTCGCGTCCAGTCCCGGTGCGGGATTTGTGGGGAACCTATGACTATCGTCGCAAGGGCATGATCGGCACGCTGGTCATTCACGGAGCTTTTGCGGGCATGCTGATTGGCGTTTCCATCGCCGGCGCCAGGGTGGCCCGGCAGGTTCAAGGCCAGCAGGTGGTCAGCCTGGCAGCGCCTGATGTGTCGGTTTACATGCCGCTTTCCAACAAAGTCGACGACCGCACGGGCGGTGGCGGCGGCGGAGGCGATCGGGACAAGCTGCAGGCACCGAAGGGCAAGCTGCCCAAAGCGGCCATGCACCAGTTCACCCCACCGGCAGTGATCTTGCGCAATGAGAATCCCAAGCTGGCCATGGAGCCGACCGTGGTCATCCCGCCCGAAGTAAGGCTGCCGGAAGTGAATCTGCCCAACATGGGAGATCCACTGGCCGCAGTGGCCGCAGTTCTTTCCAACGGCACGGGATCGGGCGGCGGCATTGGCACGGGATCCGGCGGCGGCGTGGGTTCCGGCGACGGACCTGGCTTCGGACAGGGTCGAGGCGGCGGAACGGGTGGCGGCGTGTTCCAGGTCGGTGGAGGCATATCCGCTCCGCGGCCTGTATTCACTCCTGACCCGGAGTATTCCGAGCCGGCACGGCGCGCGAAACACCAGGGAATAGTGGTTCTATGGATGGTCGTAGGAGCGGATGGCCGGCCCAGAGAGGTGCGCGTCTCGCGCAGCCTGGGGATGGGCCTGGACGAAAAGGCAATCGAAGCTGTGCGCCAGTGGAAGTTTGAACCGGCCCGCAGGAACGGAGTCGCGGTGGCCGTGCGCATCAACGTCGAAGTGGACTTCAAGTTGTACTAGCAGAAAGGGCCTAGCCCACCTGACTCTTCAGTGACAAGGCAGGGACCACGATCTCCTGACGTCGCCTAGCCGACCTTGGAGTTGCAAGCGCCGACCGCCACATAGACGGTCTCCGCCGCGATGTGCCCGTGGCTCAGATCCACTCGGCGGTCAGCTTGTTGTGCCACCGTTGGATCGTGGGTCACCATGACCAGAGTGCGCCCCTGCCGGTGCAACTCATGCAACAGGCGCAGGACAATCTCTTCGTTTTGGGCGTCGAGGTTGCCGGTGGGCTCATCGGCCAGGATGACTTTGGGATCATTGATCAGCGCGCGAGCAATGCACACGCGCTGCTGCTCGCCGCCGGATAGCCGCGCCGGCAGATGACCGGCCCGGTCCGCCAGCCCAACCCGTTGCAGAGCCTCCAGCGCCTGCCCTTCGTTTGTCATGCTATGGAAGTACTGTGCCAGCATTACGTTTTCCAGAGCCGTCAGGTACGGGATGAGATGAAACTGCTGAAAGATGAAACCAATGGTCTCCGCTCGAAACCTGTTCAAAGCCTGCGGCACGAGTTTCCCGACATCGGTGCCCTCGACCACGATGCCTCCCGAAGTGGGGGAATCGAGGCAGCCAATCAAATTTACGAGCGTGGACTTACCGGAACCGGAGGGGCCCATCACGGCAAGCCATTCACCGGAATTGACGGACAGCGTAACGTTATCCAGGGCGCGAACCGGCGGCACGCCCGCCTGCGAAGTGTAGGTCTTGCCAACTCCGAGGAGCTCGATCCCCATTATTCTCCCTTCAGCAAAGCCGCCGGCTGAATTCTTCTCAAGCTGAGGATGGGCGCCACCGCAGAGAGTACCGCCAGCAAAACCGAGCCCGCCAATACCGGAGGGAGCACGATCAAGCGGGGCTGCATGCCGGCATGAAAGCTGGCCTGGCTGATCCACGCGGCGATGCCCGCGCCCAGCAGATATCCCGGCAGGGCAGCGACGGCGCCGAGCAAGGCCGCTTCCGCCGCGACCACAGCATGGACCGCGCCCTCCGATGCGCCCAGTGCTTTCATCAGGGCAAAGTCCTTACGGCGGTCGAAGACTGCCGCCATCAGCGTGGAGAGGACGCAGAGAGCGGCCGTGAGAATGATTACGCCTGTTACCGCCAGAAAGGTCATGCGCGTTCGCCCAAGTACGCGCGTCTCTGCCTCCACCAACTGACGAACGGGCCGGATTTCGGCTTCCGGAAGTTTGGCCGCCAAACTTTCCGCGAGGCTGGCGATCTCCTCCGGCGTTCCGGAAGCGGAGATTTCAATGGCTGACAAACCAACACTGGTCCATGCAACAAAATCATGCATCGACAGATAGATCCGGCTGTCCTCTGCGGCGCCCGTCTGCAGCGTGCCCGCCGGAGAAAGCCGCAGGGTGCGCCCACGAAATGAGAGGTCGAAGGGCCGGTCGGCTCCCAGGACGATGGCGGCACGCGTCCCAAGCAGGGCCTGAAGCGAGCCATGGGGCCACCGCGTGACCCACCACCAGGAATTCAATTTGCGGGCGCGCTCCATGTCTGTGCCCGCAACAACCACCGGAGAACCGTCAGAGGTTCTGGCAACCACGTAGGCGAAGGGCGCGGCCACGCCACGGCCGCCAATCGTCGCGTCCACTCGCTCCAGGGCATCCTCCGGCAAGGTTTGCCCGTTGCTTCCCAGAACTACAAGGTTGGCGCCGTACCCGCGAAACTCGCGGCGCAGCTTGGCCTGCACGTCCACATAGAGATTGAGCAGGGCAGAGACCGTAGCCGCCACGACGGTCAGCGCCAGCACCGCGGTCAGAGTGCGGGCGCGTTCCACCGCCGCCGCACTGATCAGCAAGCGCAGGAACATGGGGAGGGACCTGGCCTGTATTGGCCTTGCGGATTGGGAATTCGCAACGCTCACGCTGTTCCTCGCAGTACGTCGGCGGGTTCATAGCGCGTGGCGTTCCATACGCTGGACGCGCTGGAAGCCAGGGTCACCGTGACGGAGAGGCCCAGAACCAGTGGCAAAAGCACGGGCGCAACTTCAATGCTGGACCCAAAGATGCGGGCACCGATCTGTTGTCCCAGGAGGGAACCCAGTCCGAAGCCGACGGTTCCACCCAGAATCGCGATCAGCACCGCTTCGACATAGAAAATCGAAGCCACGGCCGCGTTGCTGGCGCCGAGGGCCTTCATGATTCCCACTTCGTGCCGCCGCTGCAGCACCGCAGACGACATCGCTGCCGACACCGCCAGTCCCGCCGCCAGGAGCGCAGCCACCGCCACCAGAAGCATGAGCCCTTCGATGCGCGAGAGCACGGTGCCCTCATTCTGGGCAACCTGGCGAATCTGCTCCGCCTCGGCATGGGGAATGGTCTCGCGCAGCTGATAGGCGATGGACAGCGCGTAGGGAGAGCAGTACCAGCGATCCCGGTCGGCGGGAGTCATGGAAGCCGGATCGCGCCGCGCAAAGGCATCCTCGGGCTTGGTGAGGGCACTCACGTAGATGCGCCGCACGGCACCCGGCCGTTGCGCGATCTCCTGCGCCAGAAACAAAGGCGCAACGACGGCGGAGTCTTCCGGCCCTCCCGTGGAGAGAACACCGGTCACCCTGGCCGCTCGTCCGGAGACTGTTACCGTTGTGCCTTCTGTCAGGCCGAGCTGGCCCGCCAGCGTTTTGCCGAGCAGCACTTCCCGTGCGTTGTCCGCAGGCCAGGAGCCGGACACCTTCCACCAGGGATGGGTCGAGCGAACACCGGCCACAAAGCTTTCCCCACCAAGCTCGAGCGACTTGGCAAAATACGTTCCCAGCACCTGGACCGGAACCGCATCGGAGTGTTCGTCCGCGAGCAGGGAAGCGGACAACGGCAGAAAAGGCGCGAAGCCCACGATGTTGTGGCGCCAGAAAATCCCCTTGATCTTGGGCAAGTCCGCTTCGTTCAGGAACCCACCTTCGCTTACGGGTTTCAGGCTTACGCCGCCGATCTCCACATCGAGCGTGTCTTCTTGCGGATAGACCACAAGGTTGGCGCCGTAGGTGCGCAATTCGCGCGCCATCTTGTCGCCGATGTCCGTGGCAACGGCGAGCATGGCGGTGGTAACAGCCATACCCATGGCAACGGCAGCGCCGGCCAGAAACTTGCGTCGGCGCTGTCTGCGAAAAGATTCGTAAACCAGACGGATAAACATGCCGCTACCGAAAGTGGGCCACGCCAGCCGCCAGCGCGGATTCCTGGATCAACACCGCATCTTCGGTGATCTGGGAGGGGAAGGGAATGGGGTTGCATCCTCCGGCCTGGCCCATCGACTGCGGTGCAATGGGAGCGGCGCAGTTCTTGCACTCGATGCCAGCCGGGGTGTGGTAAAAGCCGACGGCGCCACAAATCTCACAAGCATCGAAGACAGTGGCAATGGTGCCGTCCGGCTTCTGGTAGAGCAGAAAGCGCACCCTGGTGCTCTCGATCTCGACCACGTAGCGATGCAGTGTCCCGTCAAACACCTCCGCCAGGGGAACCCGAACCTGGCCTTGCAAAATGGGGACCGAGGCGGCCGGGGAAAGGGAAGTTGTGCTTCTTGCGTAGATGAATTGCGCCGTGATGAGCACAATGAAAACGAAGGAGCTTAGATAGACGGCGGCCATCCAGCGGCGCTCGCGCCGCGCGCTCCATTCCGCTTTGCGATCGGCGGCGCCCGAGGCGGCCACGGCCGGAGCCGGGGCCCGGCGCCGGTACTCAAACAAAACCATCAGGGCCGCCAAAGCCAGAATCGTGACAACAAAAAAAAGATCGTTCCTCACGATCGGGCCCACCAGGGCCATGGACTCTCGCGAGGCCGGCAAAGCTCCGGCCTCGGAAAGCTCGTGCACTCCGGAAACCACCAGTTGGGCCGCCACGAAGGTGAGAATCACCGAAGTGACCCGGAAAAACTTCTGCAGGTTGATGCGCACACTCCCCCGGACAAACATCACTCCAAAGGCCACCGCCAGGGCCAGGCCGAGCAGAGTGCCGAACAGGCTCATCAACTCGCTGCTGTTGATGGAAACCGCGGAGAGAATCAAAACGGTTTCCGCGCCTTCGCGGAGGACCATGAGGAAAACAAACAGAAACAGACCAATGCGCGAACTTGTCCCGGTAAAACTGTCGACTCTGGTCTCAATCTGCTGGCGCAGGCCACGCGCGGACCGCGCCATAAACACAATCACGGTGACCACAAAGAAAGCGGCCACCAGCATCACCCAGCCCTCGAACAACTCCGGCGAAATGCCGGTGTGGGTCAGGACAAGGGCAATCGCAACGCTGCCCGCCAGGGCCGCGGCCAACCCGGCATAGACGGTCCGGTGCAGGTTCGCCCGGCCGATCTTAGACAAATAGGCAAGAGTGATGCCAACGATGAGGGCGGCCTCGACGCCCTCGCGCAGAGTCACGATCAAAGACTGCAACATCGAGGAAAAGTCCAATATTGAAAATGAATTTCAATTTCAATTACATAATACGCGCCCCGGAGACCGGCGTCAATCAGGCTCTGCAACCGCGGGGTTCCCGGAAAGCTGCTTGAGCCAGGCCTTGGCTTGCTGCAACTGGGAAAATCGTTTTTCCTCGGCGCGAAAGGAAGCGGGATGCACCATGCGGCGCCCCCGGCGAACGCGGACGGGATATTTCAGGTGCAACATCTCATGGAACACAATGTAGTTCACAGCGTAGCGCGGCACCCGGGCGGAGTCGAAAATGCGGCTGATCACGATGACGTTGTGCGCGGGATCGTAATGCCCCAAACTGTTGCGCGACGCGTTGCGGCTCCAGGTAATCCGCGGCGCCGCCAGCAGCCCGTGAAAGAAGCGGGAGTTCAGCTCCTCAAAGATCTGCAGCAGGTCATAGATGTGCCCTTTTACGCCGAGGATGCGCTTGCGCCCCCGCGTACGTCGGATCCGATGCATGCCCGCCGTGATCTCCCGCCGGGAAACGTACGTGCGGTATGTCCGGACATGGTGCGGGTGAATGCGCCTGCGGCAAAGCTTCGCCAGAAGGATGTGCGCAATTGCCTCCAGCACCGGTTGCGGTGCTCCCTCCAGCAGGTCTGACAAACGCACCAGCGCCCGTCCGTCGCGCAGGCGAATGGTGTTGTTGAGTCCCGCGAAGGGATAAAACTCGACGGAGAAACCGGGCATGGCTGCGCGCGGCCGCAACTCACGATAAGCGTGCTGGAAGATGGAACGGAGTTGGCCGGTCACTTTGGGGTCATGCCCGCCCGATCGGGAATATCCGGGGCAGGGAACAGGGAGAGGTTGGACAGTGCGGGTGCATCATCTCTTCTTTTTCGGATCGCGCGCCGCCAAATCCTGGGCCTGCAGGGTTTCCAAGGCGGTCTCCAGGCTTGCCTGGACGGAATCCGTAACATCTTCGAGGATGAATTCGTATTCCTTGGCCTCTTCGGCCAGGGCCGGGTCGGCCGCCGCAATCGCTTTGAGCGAGCGCAGCTTTTCCAGGAATTCGTTGTCCGCCTGGACAATCGCGCGCAGCGGCTTTCGTAGATCCGACTTGCGCGCGGCATAAGTTTCCACATTATTGTCCAGTTCATCGACCAGGATGCCGAAGTCCTCCAGAAGATCATGCATGCGGCGGCTCCGGTCCTTCGATCCGCCTGGTTCGGCACGCAGAGCGTCAATCAGCGCCATGCGGTCGCGCGTGAACTTCAGCAAGAGTTTGAGGCGTTTGGGCGGGTCCTGCGCCGCCTCGCGCAATTCCTCGATCTCCAGATCGTTCAAGGGATCGCGGCGCGCCCCGGCGGGCACGACAAAGCCAAGCGCCACAACCGCTATCAACAACGACATCCAGGCTCTCTTCATGAACGGTCCTAGTCCTTCTTTTTCTTCTTGGCGAACATCTCATTCAAGATCTTGCGTCGCATTTCTTCCAGGCGTTCCACGGCGGATTCCACCTGTGGACGGTCATCCAAAGCAAGCGTACGCGCAATGGCGGAAAGTCGCCGGGCCAGCAGCCGCGCTGCGATCTCGGTTTTCTTCATCCGTTTGCGTGACTCGATCGACGCCGTACAAGCCTCTTGCGCAGATTCTACTGCCTCAGCGACCGTTTTCTGCGCCAGCTCGACCTGGCCTAGTTCGAAGCGCTGGTTGGCCACTTCCACTTCGCGTTGCGCCACTTCCATGAAAAGTTTGGCGCGCTCGGAGCCGGCGGACGCTGCGGCGCGCGCCTTGAGGCCTTGCAGGGTGTCGTCGGCTGCCCACATGCTCACCACTCCGCTGGCGATGGCCAGGATCATCCAGGAACGGATCCGCTTCCGCATGATTCCTATTTCTTCCCTCCTTCCAGCGCGATCAGCCGATGCCGGGCCTTCCATTCCAGGTCAGGGAACTTGCCTTCGGCCACAGAGAGAAACCGCCGGTACTGTTCGGCGGCTTCTTTCGGGGCCCGCAAATGGTCGTAAGATGTGGCGCGCAAGTAATAGGTTGCGGGACTCTCCGGCAGGTAGCGTGCGCGCGCTTCCAGCGCCCGAAGGGTCAAGGTATAGTCTTTGTTCTCCGAGGCTGTTACCGCCAGGTCGCCGTAGGCCTCGGCCAAATCCGGTTTCAGTTCGAGGGCAGCCAGCAGTTCCCGCTGCGCTTCCGGATACTTGCGCAGGCGCATCCAGGCAACTCCCAGCGCATGGTGCAATTCCGCGTCGCGAGGAAACTTGGCCACCAGCGCGCTGTAGTAGCGTGCCGCTTCCTGGTATTGGTCCGCGGCCAGGTGCAGCGCAGCCAGCTCGCGCAGCGCATCGGGGTCTTCGCGAGAAGCTTCCAGCCCGGCCTTCAGTTCAGCCAGCGCTTCTTCCTTGCGTCCCTGGGCAAGGAGCACACGGCCCAGTTGCACGCGGACCGTCGCATTGTCCGGCTCGATTTCCAGGTATCGGCGCAAACTTGCTTCCGCTTCCGCCAGCCGCTTGGTGCGCGTGTACAGATTGATGAGAGCCGCGAGCGCTTCGACCGGCTTTGCATCCAGATCAGCCGCCTTGCGGAACTCGACTTCGGCCGGCACTACCTGCCCTTGTTTGTCCAAAAGGGCACCAGCGGAGAGGTGCGGCTCAGGATCCTGGGGCCGGAGCGTGGAAGCCTCGCGATATGCCACCAAAGCCTGTTCCGGCTGGGAGTCTTCCATCGTGCGTCCGAGCGAGATCCAGGCGCGCGCTAAGCCCTCCTCCGCCTTGGCGGAAGGCTTCAAGCGGGTGGCCGCGCGAAGAAAGGATTCCGCTTCCGGATGGCCCGCCTCCGCCAGTAGGATTCCCAGGTTCAGGTTGGATTCGAAAATGTCGGGCCGCGCCGCCACCGAGCGGCGGTAGGCTGCTACGGCCTCCTCGCGCCGCCCGGTGTTGTTCAGGACAAATCCCAGGTCGAACCATGCCCGGTAGTCATTCGCGTT
>Ga0114945_10002427_pt1 | contig 10972 bp, 11 predicted proteins | sample OV2TP3_FD_87194 | JGI IMG/M metagenome (GOLD analysis project Ga0114945, IMG submission 87194) | Hot spring microbial communities from Beatty, Nevada to study Microbial Dark Matter (Phase II) - OV2 TP3 | ecosystem: Environmental > Aquatic > Thermal springs > Hot (42-90C) | place: USA: Beatty... | reverse complement strand
GTCGTTGACGGCGACGAACTCGAGGTCTTGATCGCCCAGCGCCGTGCGCAGGATGTTGCGGCCAATGCGTCCAAACCCGTTGATGCCTATCTTGATTGCCATCTTGCCTCCGGAAGACTGGGCCGGCCGGAGACACAGCGGCCGGCGGAAAAGAAAGGAGCAAAAAAATGCTAACACCTGCGCTGGGACGGCGCAAATCACGCGCGCATCCCGCAAGAGCATGGTGTCGTCACAGGTGCGCGCTCCGTGCGCCCGATTGCTCCCCACGCCCCGCATGTGTTACAAGCCAGCATGCCCCAATGGAAACGCGGCCGCGGAAGGCGCGGCAAGAAGAAAGACGTGAGCAGCGTCGAGGCGACCGGCCGCATTGGCCAACCCAAGTCCACCGATCCATCGAAGCTCCAGCCGCTGCAACCCATGTATTACGACGCGCACCAGCCGCCCGCCAAGCCGGAGGCCGCGCCCCAGCCGCCGGTCAGGGAGCAAGCGCCGCCGCCACCCGCCTTGAGAGCCAGAACACCTCCGCCGCGGAAGGTGGAAGTGGAGACGCAGCCGGAGTCGCCCGCCATGCCGCCCGCCCGCCCCGCCGAGGCCATGGGTCAGAAGCCCGCCGAGGGCAAGGACGCGAAGAAGGCGCCCCGGGGTGTTGTGGTATTGGCCATCGGTCTCCCCGGCTCAGGCAAGACCACATGGTTCAAGCGCCGCGGCGTCACTCCGCTTTCCACTGACATGCTGCGCACCCTGCTCTTTGACGACAGCAGCGAGCAGCGCTACCAGAACCTGGTCTTCGCCACGCTGCGCTCGCTGCTGCGCGCGCGCCTGATCGCGCGCATGCCCTGGAACTATGTGGACGCCACCAATCTCTCCGCGCGCGAGCGCCGCCAGTGGATCAAGATGGCCAAGGCTTTGGGCTACGAAGTGCAGGCGGTGTTCTTCGATGTGCCGCTCGAGGTTTGCCTGGAGCGCAATAAAAAGCGTGAGCGCATGGTGCCCGAAGACGTCATGCAGCGCATGGCCGCCAAGCTCAAAACGCCGACGTTTGAGGAGGGTTTTTCCAAGGTGGTGGTGGTGCGGGTAAAAAAGAAAGCAGGGGAGGACCAGGCTGAGGAAGGGAGCGATTGAATCACTCTTCCCAATCGGGTCATCGTTTCATCACTTCAGGTGCCCCAGCATCTCTTTGAACTCGCGCGTGCCCGAGCCGCCCAGCAGCTCGTAAATCATCATCTCGGTCGAAGAAATGAGCGCGCCCGCCTCGCGCATGCGCTCCAGGCCCACCTTCCAGTTCCATGCGGAGCGCGAACCCACGGCGTCCGAGGCCACGTGCACCAGATAGCCCTGCTGGAGCGCGCCCAGCGCGGTCTGCATCACGCAGATGTGCGTTTCCATGCCGCAAAGCAGCACCGTGTTGCGCCGCCCGGGCAGAGACTTCAGCGCCTGCGCGAAGCGCTCCTCGCCGAAACAGCCGAACTTCAGCTTGTCGATGGGCTCCACGTCCGGCGCCAGTTCGGCAATTTCCTTCACCGTCGGGCCCAGGCCCGGGGCGTACTGCGTGGTCATCAGCACCGGCAGGCCGAGGATTTTCGCCAGGTGCAACAGCAGCCGCGCGTTGCGCACCAGGCGCTGGCCTTCGTGGATGGGTGGCAGGAGTTTCTGCTGGATGTCCACCACCACCAGCGCCGCGCGCTCGCGCTCTAGCGGCTGCCGCGCAATTTCTGCCCTCGATGTTCCGGGAACGCCCGCCGTCGCCATGCCTTCGCCTCTCTGATTGCGCTCGTCTTCCGCGTCGCATCACTGGCATTCTACGGGCGGGGAAGGACCCGCGCCAGAGCACTTTGCGTTGACCCGAAAGTGCCAAGTTCGTACAATCAAAAACAGGTCGCTGGTTTGCGCGCTCCGCGCCGCCCGCGGCCTGGTTCACGCCAACCCGCGCGCTGCCCCCTCGTTCAATGGTAGGACAGCTGACTCTGGATCAGCATATCGGGGTTCGAATCCCTGGGGGGCACCCTAGTAAAAAGCAGCACAGCGAAAAATTCTCGCTCAGATCCGCAAGGTCAAAACTAGAGTTCGCACCAAAAGGCGCCCGCCTAAGTAAAATAGCGTCCATGAAGCCGCTGGTGTTCGTGATGGAGGACGACGCCGACATCGCGCGCCTGGTGCGCCATCATCTGGAGGGCGCGGGATTCGCGGTGCGCGCCTTTGCCGCCATGCCCCCGGTGCTGGCGGCGGCAGAAAAGTCTCCGCCCACGCTCTTCCTGCTGGACATCATGGTGCCGGGCGGCGACGGGCTGGAGCTGTGCCGCCGCATCCGCGAGCACGCCTCGCTGGCCATGACGCCGGTGATCTTCCTCACCGCCAAGAGCGCCGAAGCGGAACGCATCGTGGGGCTCGATCTGGGCGCCGACGATTACATTGTCAAGCCGTTCAGCCCGCGGGAGATGGTGGCGCGCGTCAAGGCCGTGCTGCGGCGCTTCGAGCGTCCGCCTGCGCCCGCGGTGCTGCACGCCAACGACATCGAGCTCGATACCGGCGCCATGATCCTGAAGGTGCGCGGCAAGCCGGTGGCCACCACCGCCACCGAGTTCCGCCTGCTCGACTACCTGATGCGTCATCCCGGGCGCGTGTTCTCGCGCGACCAGTTGCTCGACGCCGTCTGGCGCGATACCGCTTTCGTCACGCCGCGCTCGGTGGATGTGTACGTGCGCCGCCTGCGCGAGAAGATCGAGCGCGACCCGGAAGACCCGCGCCACCTGCGCACCGTGCGCGGCGCTGGATACCGCTTTGAGGCCGCCAAGTGAGAAGCCGCATCTTCATCAAGCTGCTGCTGGCATTCCTGCTGGTGATCGCCGTGGCCACGGCCACGCTCGATTTTGTGGTGCGCCGCGCCTGGGAAAGGTCCCTGCGCGCCGAGATCGAGCGCTCGCTCACCCAGAAGACGCGCCTGCTGGCGGCGCGCGTGGCCCTCGCGCCCCGGGAGTCGCTGGCCGCCGTGGCCGCCGACGAAGCGCGCGCCGCCGAGGCCCGCGCCACCGTCATCGACGCCTCCGGCAACGTGCTGGCGGATTCCGAAGCCGATCCCCGCACCATGGAGAACCACGCCGCGCGGCCGGAATTTCGCCGGGCGATCAGCGGCGGCATCGGCGTGGATGTGCGCCGTAGCCGCACCGTCGGCGTCCAGTTCCTTTACATTGCGGCGCCCGTGCCCGGAGGTGCCGTGCGCCTGGCCTATCCTCTGACGCAGATCGAAGAAAGCACGGCGGCCATCCGCAGCGGCCTGCTGCAAGGCTCGGCGCTGGCCGTGCTCATCGCCACCCTGCTGGCCGCGCTGCTGGCGCAGTCCATTGCCGGGCGGCTGCGACGCATCGTCCAATTTGCGCAGCGCATCGCCGGCGGCGATCTGAGCGCGCGCGTCGCCGAGCGCTCCACGGACGAAATCGCGCAAGTCGCCGCCGCGCTCGACTCCACCGCCCGCCAGCTGGAGCAGAGCTTCCGCGCCCTCGACGACAGCCGCCAGCAGCTCGAAGCCGTGCTCGACGGCATGCAGGAGGCGGTGATCGCCGTCGATCCCGACGGGCGTGTGCAGTGGGCCAATGGGCGCATGCGACGGCTGGTCGCGGACATCCGCCTGGGCGGGCCGCTGGTGGAGACCGTGCGTCACCCCGAATTGCTGCGCGCCGTCGAGGAGGCCTCCACCCAGCGCGCCGTGCGCCGCGCGCGCGTTGCCGGCATCGTGCCCGGCCGCACCTTCGAGGTCACGGCCGCGCCCTTGGCCGCAGGCGGCGCCGTGGCCGTGCTCCACGACCTCACCGAAATCGAGCGCGTCGAGCAGACCCGCCGCGACTTCATCGCCAACGTCTCCCACGAATTGCGCACCCCGCTCACCTCCATCCAGGGCTACGCGGAGACGCTGCTCGAATCCGGCGCCGGCGGCGAGCCCGGCCGCGAGTTCCTCGAGATTATCCGCAAAAACGCCTCGCGCATGGCCCGCCTCACCGAAGACCTTTTGGCGCTGGCGCGCGTGGAATCCGGCGAGCGCGCCTTCGATCTGCGCCCCGCAGAGCCCGCGGAATTGCTGCAAGACGCCGTCGAGAGTTTTCGCGAAACCGCGCGCGCGCGCGGCGTCGAGCTGGTGGTTGAAAATCACGCCGCGCGCCCCGTGCTCGCCGACCGCGACGCCATCCATCAGGTGCTCTCCAACCTCATTGATAACGCGCTCAAGTATTCGCCCGAAGGTCGCAGAGTGGTGGTCGGCGCGCGCCCGCACGACGCCGAAGCCCACGGCCGCGTGGAATTTTTTGTGCGCGACCAGGGCCCGGGCATCGCCTCGGACCACCTGCCACGCCTCTTCGAGCGCTTCTACCGCGTGGATAAGGCGCGCTCGCGCGACTCCGGCGGCACTGGCCTCGGCCTCGCCATCGCCAAGCACATCGTCCTCGCCCACGGCGGCGCCATCCGCGCCGAGAGCGAGCTGGGTCACGGGTCAACGTTTGTGTTCACCCTGCCGGGTGCGGAAAAGCCCCTGGCGTCGTAAATCAACTTTCACCCATGCATCGAAAAGCCGCCACAGAGACACTGGTCCCGGAGGGACGGCTGAACAATCCCTTTTCCTCGCACTCGCCACTCGGTACTCGCCACTCGGTACTCGATACTCATCTAACCTACTGAGAACACTAATCTTACCCTTGTCAATAGCCACAATTTGTCATTTTCCGTCTAACCTCCTGAGAACAAACCAAATATAATTATGTGCAAACTGTAACTTTTACCCCATGCAATATGCTATTCTATACTTATAGAGTGGGGAAAAGGCGCGAGAGCCCTCCGCGCCTTTTTTATTCCCCGGCTGATTTGTCATTCCGAGCGGGCTTCAGCCCGCGAGGAATCTGCTTCTTGGATATCGACTTTCTCATTCCCCGGGACCTGCACGTCCTTCTCTGGCCACTCACCACCAGCCATTGGGTACCGCCTTCTCATGTCTCGTCGCTCACGCCCGCCCCGCCAAAGGGCGCGCCCCAAGTCCGCCCCGCGGCCCCGCCCGGACTACAAGGCTCGGGGCGAGGCGGTCGAACTCTGTTTCGCGCACCGCTCGGCCCGGCTTGGCTTGATCGTCTCCAAGCCCCACGGTGACTCCGCCCCCTACGACTTCATCGTCGAGGGTTCGGATATCCTCCGCCGCGTCCAGGTTCGGTCCATCGGCTCCCGAAGTTTCTACGGTAGCTATCAGGTAAGCGTTGCCTACGGCGGCCGGGATCGTTCCGCTTTCATGCCCGGCCAGGTCGAGGTTGTCGCCGTGTACATCATCCCCGAGGACACTTGGTACCTCATTCCCGTCGATGCGCTGCAGGGCCGAAGGAGCGTCCATCTCGGCGGAGGCCGCCGCCTCCTCGAATGCTTTCGCGAGCGCTGGACCATCCTCGGCGCGCCCCAGCGCAACCTGTGACCGCTGGCGCGCTTTTGGAGTATGTTAGGCAGTCCGCCATGCCACGAACCCTCATCGCTTTCTTGCTCTTGGCGCTTCTCTCGCCCATCGCCGCCCAGGAGCAGGCCAAGCACGAAGCAACCTCACTCCTGGGCCAGCCGCTCGACCCGCCGCAGCTTTCCGCCGAGCAGCGGGCGCGCCTCGAGGGCGACCTGGCGCAGGCGCGCGCCGACTACGAAAAAAATCCCGGCGCAGCCGACGCCATCATCTGGCTGGGGCGGCGCACCGCTTACCTGGGACACTTCCGCGAGGCCATCGCCATCTTCAGCGACGGCATCCGCCGGCATCCCGGGGACGCGCGCCTCTACCGCCATCGCGGCCATCGCTACCTGACGGTGCGCCAGCTCGACCGCGCCATCGCCGATTTCGAAAAGGCCGCCGCGCTCATCGCCGGCCAGCCCGACCAGGTCGAGCCCGACGGCCAGCCCAATGCGCAGAACATTCCCACCAGTACGCTGCAGTCGAACATCTGGTATCACCTCGGCCTGGCGCATTACCTCCAGGGCGAGTTCGCCAAATCCGCCGAAGCTTTTTCCAAGTGTCTGCAGGTCGCCCGCAACGACGACAACCTGGTGGCCGCCAGCAACTGGCTCTATCTGGCGCTGGCGCGGCAGGGCCGCTCCGCCGAGGCGCAAGAGGTCCTGGCGCCCATCCACAAAGACCTGAAGGTGATCGAGAACCACGCCTACCACACGCTGCTGCGGATGCACCAGGGCGAGATCGCCCCGCAGGCGGTATTGGCCTCTGCCCAGGACGACCTCGACCGCGCCACGCTGGGATATGGCGTGGGCGCGTGGCACCTGCTGCGCGGCGACCGCGCCCAGGCCGAAAAAATCTTCCGCAACATCGTCAACGGGCCGCTCTGGCCCGCCTTTGGACACCTCGCGGCAGAAGCGGATCTGGCCTCCTCGCGCTAGCCATTTCAACGGAAATTCAAGCGGCTGTAACACGCCTGTAACACAACTGCGCCAAAGTGCAAGTGAGCAAGGAGGACCTCATGATACGTCTCATTGCACACCTATTCGTCCTGGGCCTGCCTCTCCATGACGGCCGTGGCGCAAACCCGGCTCAACGGCGCGGGCTCCACCTTCTCCTTCATCCTCCCAGCTGCCTCGGTTTCCGCGAAGCGGCCCTGAGCCTTCTTAACAATCCTTTAACAATCGTTTGCTAGGGTTCCACCAACCCCAATGAGCCCACCACTGGCTGTCCCTGGAAACCCGGCCCGCCCCGGGCCCCGGCGGGAGCAGACCGCCGCCGGTTCCCGGCCGAAGAGCGGTGCGCCCGCGAGCCGCGGGCTGCGCGCCGGCCGGCTTGCCGACCGCCTTTTCCGCTACGCCATGCTGGCCTGCGGGTTGAGCGTCATCGCCATCGTGGTGCTGATCGTCTTCGAACTCTTCCAGGGCTCGCGCCTGGCCATCAACGAGTTCGGCTTCAAGTTTTTTATCGGGAGCGATTGGGACCCGGTCTCCGGCGAGTTTGGCGCCCTCCCCTTCGTCTACGGCACCGTGGTCTCCTCGCTGCTGGCTCTGGTGCTGGCGGCCCCGCTGGCGCTGGGCGTGGCGGTGTTCGTCACGGAGATCTGCCCGCGGCCGCTGCGCGCCGCCGTCTCCTTTGCCAGCGAGCTGCTGGCGGCCATTCCCAGTGTCATCTACGGGCTCTGGGCCATCTTCGTCCTGGTGCCGCTGCTGCGGCAGGACGTGGAGCCCTGGCTGATATCCCACTTCGGCTGGAGCGGATTGTTCGAGGGGCCTCCCTACGGCATCGGCATGCTGGCGGCGGGCGTGATCCTGGCCATCATGGTGGTTCCCATCATCTCCTCCATCGCCCGCGAGGTGATGGTGGCGGTGCCGCGCCATCAGCGGGAGGCGGCTCTTGCCTTGGGCGCCACCCGCTGGGAGATGATCCGCGTGGGCGTGCTGCGCAACGCGCGTGCCGGCATTGTCGGCGCCATCATCCTGGGGCTGGGCCGCGCGCTGGGCGAAACCATGGCGGTCACCATGGTCATCGGCAACCGTCCCGAGATCACCAAATCCCTGCTCGCTCCCGGCTACACCCTGGCCAGCGTGATTGCTAACGAATTCAGCGAGGCTACCGAGGACCTCTACCTCAGCGCGCTCTTCGAGATCGGCCTGGCGCTCTTCCTGCTCACCATCATCGTGAACGCGCTGGCACGCCTCTTGGTGTGGTCGGTCACGCGCGGCACGCCTGCGAGGGCCCATGCCCAGTAGCCCATCGGCCTACGGCAGCAGATCGGTGCGCTGGCGCCGCCGCCTCACCGACCACGCAGCCACCGCCGCCGCAGCCCTCACCACCCTGCTGGTCCTGGCGCCGCTCTTGGCCATTCTTGTCTACCTGATCTATCGCGGCGCCGGCACCCTGAGCTGGGCCTTTCTCACCGAGACTCCCAAGCCGGTGGGCGAGCCGGGCGGTGGCATGGCCAATGCCATCATCGGCTCCGGCATCATCCTGGCCATCGCCTGCGCCCTGGGAGTGCCGCTGGGAGTGGGCGCGGGCATCTACCTGGCGGAATACGGACGCAACCGCTTCGGCAACCTCATCCGTTTCACCGCCGACGTTCTGAACGGGGTCCCTTCTATCGTCGTCGGGATCGTCGTGTACGCGCTCATCGTCCTGCAGCAAAAGCACTTCTCCGCCTTCTCCGGCGGCGTGGCTCTGGGGATCATGCTGGTACCTACCGTCACCCGCGCCACGGAGGAGATGCTGCTCATGGTGCCCCACTCCATCCGCGAAGCGGCGCTGGGCCTGGGCGTCCCTGAGTGGCGCACCACGGTTTCCATCACCCTGCGGACGGCGCTGCCCGGGGTGATCACCGCGGTCATGCTGGGCTTCGGCCGCATCGCGGGCGAAACCGCGCCGCTGCTGTTCACCGCCTTCGGCAACCAGTTCTGGAACCTGCGCCCCGACCAGCCCACCGCCGCCCTGCCGCTGCAGATCTTCGCCTACGCCATCTCTCCCTACGACGAATGGCACCGCCAGGCCTGGGCGGGAGCGCTGGTGCTGATCCTGCTGATCGTGGCGACGGTCGCCGCCGTGCGCCTCGTCGCCGGCCGCGGCGTGGTGAAGGGAGCCGCCTGATGGGAGTTGCCATCGAAGTCGGCCAGCTCTCCGCCTGGTTCGGCCGCACCCAGGCGCTGTTCAGCATCTCGCTCAACGCCCCAGCCAATCACGCCACCGCCATCATCGGTCCTTCGGGTTGCGGGAAATCCACTTTCATCCGCTGCCTCAATCGCATGCACGAGACCAACCCCGAAGCCCGTGTCGACGGCCACGTGCTCATCGGCGGCCAGGAGATCTACGGCAACGGCACCAACCCGGTCGAGTTGCGCCGCCGCGTGGGTATGGTGTTCCAGAAGGCCAACCCCTTCCCTACCATGTCCATCTATGACAACGTGGCCGCGGGATTGAAGCTCAACGGAGTGCGCAACCGCCGCCGGCTCGACGAAGTGGTGGAGCACTCCTTGCGCAGCGCCGCGCTCTGGGACGAGGTGAAGGATTTTCTCAAGAAGAAGTCGGGCGCCAGCCTCTCCGGCGGCCAGCAGCAGCGGCTCTGCATCGCGCGGGCGCTGGCGGTGGAGCCCGAGGTCCTGCTCATGGACGAGCCCGCCTCCGCGCTCGATCCCATCGCCACCGCCAAGATCGAGGACCTGATCTTCGAGCTCAAGCAGCTCTACACCGTGGTCATCGTCACCCACAACATGCAGCAGGCAGCCCGGGTTGCGGAATTCACGGCCTTTTTCCTCATGGGCCGGCTCATCGAGTTCGGTCCCACCCAAAAGATTTTCACCAACCCCACCGATAAACAGACGGAGGACTACATCACAGGCAGGTTCGGATGACGCGCACCCGGTTCCACGAAGGACTCGAAGAACTAAAGCGGAAGCTGCTGGAGATGGCGGGCATGGCCGAGCAGGCGGTGGACCGCGCCGTCGAAGCCTGCCGCCGGCGCGATGCCGCCCTCTGTCAGCGTGTGCTGGAGGATGAGGAAGCCATCAACCGCGCCGAGCGCGAGATTGACGAGCTGGCTCTCGACCTGCTCGCCATGCAGCAGCCCATGGCCGTGGACCTGCGTTTCATCCTGGCGGTCATCAAGATCAACGCCGACCTGGAACGCGTGGGCGACCAGGCGGTGAACATCGCTGAGCGCGTGATGGATATGAGCAGCTACCCCGCCGCCGAGTTGCCGGTGGACATCCCGCGCATGGCCTCCACCGCCGCCAGCATGGTCAAGCGCGCGCTCGAAGCCTTTATCCACGGCGACGCCGACCTGGCCCAGGCCGTCTTGGAAATGGATGACATCGTGGACCGCATGAACCGCGACGCCTTCATCTCGCTCTCCCGGCTCATGCGCAGTTCTCCGGAGCAGAGCGGCCCCGCCCTGGATGCGCTGCTCATTGCACGCAACCTGGAGCGCGTGGCCGACCACGCCACCAACATCGCCGAGGACGTCATCTTCTGGGTCCGCGGCGCCGATGTGGGCCACGGCGCGGGTTCGGAGGAGCCGCCAAAGCAAAGCTGATCCCCCGCGTGAAACGGGGATCAGGAGCCCGGGCTCTTGCCGCCCAGCCCTTCCCGCGCGATGAGCTCCTGCACCCGCGAGCGGATCTGGTCGCAGATGCGGCGCACCTCCTCCGCGGGCTTTCCCTTGGGGTCGTCCAGCGCCCAGTCTTCCACCCGCAGTCCCGGCACGTAGGGACAGTCCTCGCCGCATCCCATGGTGACCATCAGGCTGGCGTCCGCCGCCAGTTCCGCGGTCAGCTTCTGCGGTCGCGCCCCGGAAAGGTCGAAGCCCACGTCGCCCATCGCCGCCGCCACCTCGGGATGCACGCGCTGGGCGGGCTCGGTCCCGGCCGCCACCGCGCGCGCCTTCGCCGGATCGGCCCCGGCGTTGAAGAACGCCGCCGCCATCTGCGACCGCCCGGCGCTATGCCGGCACGCGAAGATCACTTTTTTCATCTGCCTCTCCAGCTTCAGTCTCCGGCCGCCTCCTGCTCCGGCGCTGGAAACCAGTGCCGCGTGCGATTGCACACTTTGCAGACGGAGAGCATGACGGGCACCTCGACCAGCACGCCGACCACGGTGGCCAGCGCCGCACCCGAACCCGGACCGAACAGCGCGATGGCCGTGGCTACCGCCAGCTCGAAGAAGTTGCTGGCGCCGATGAGCGCGCCGGGCGCTGCCACCGAGTGCTCCACCTTCAGCAGCCGCATCAGCCCGTAGGCCAGGCTGGAGTTGAAATACACCTGAATGAGGATGGGGATGGCGATCAGCAGCACGTGCCAATAGCGCCCGGTTATGTTCTCCGACTGGAAGGCGAAGATGAAAACCAGCGTCGCCAGCAAGGCCAGGATGGTGACCGGGCTGAACCGGGGAAGGAACTGCCGGTCGAACCACTCCTTGCCGCGGGCGCGACTGAGCCAGGCGCGTAGAGCCATGCCCACGGCCAGCGGGATAACAATGAACGTCACCACGGAATAG
>Ga0114945_10002426_pt1 | contig 10972 bp, 11 predicted proteins | sample OV2TP3_FD_87194 | JGI IMG/M metagenome (GOLD analysis project Ga0114945, IMG submission 87194) | Hot spring microbial communities from Beatty, Nevada to study Microbial Dark Matter (Phase II) - OV2 TP3 | ecosystem: Environmental > Aquatic > Thermal springs > Hot (42-90C) | place: USA: Beatty... | reverse complement strand
ATCGAGCGCCGCCTGGAGAACTCCGTGAGCCTGGCCATGAAGCTGGCGGACGGCATGGTGGGCGTGGCGGTGGTGGACGGCGAAGAGCGCATGTACTCCTCGCGCATGGCCTGCACCCAGTGCGGCATTGACGTGCCGGCGCTGGAGCCGCGCTCCTTCTCCTTCAACAGCCGCTACGGCGCTTGCCCAGAGTGCAGCGGTTTGGGCAGCCGTTTTGACTTCGATCCGGCGCGCGTGATTGTGGACTGGGCGAAGCCGCTACTGGAGGGCGGGCTGGGGCCCGGGTCCGGCTCCGCCAACCTGCAGCGTATGCTGCACCTGGCCGCGGCGGCCTACGATTTCGATCTCAAGACGCCTTTTGAAAAACTGCCGCGCAAGACGCAGAACCTGATCCTGAACGGCCCGGGCGAGCGCGAACCCCGGCGCGCCGGCTTCCGCGGCGTGCTGGCTTTCCTGCGCCGCAACCTGGAAGAAGCCTCTTCGGAAAGTTATCGCGAGTGGCTGCTGAACTACATGTCGGCCTCCGAGTGTGCGGCCTGCCGCGGGCGGCGCCTGCGCCCGGAGAGCCTGGCGGTGCGGGTGTACGGCCAATCCATCGCCGACCTCACGGCGCTTCCCCTGGCGCGCGCCATTGGGGCGGTGCGCGGCATCCGGTTGGGTGCCCGCGAAGAAGTTGTCGCCGGGCGGGTCTTGCGCGAAATCCTCGAGCGCCTGGAATTTCTGCACGCCGTCGGGCTGGGCTATATCTCGCTGGACCGCTCCGCGGCCACGCTCTCGGGAGGCGAAGGGCAGCGCGTGCGGCTGGCCACGCAAATCGGCTCGCGGCTGCGCGGAGTTCTCTATGTGCTGGACGAGCCCTCCATCGGCCTGCATCACCGGGACAACGGGCGCCTGCTTGAGACCCTCGAGTCCCTGCGCGACCTGGGCAACACCGTGCTGGTGGTGGAGCACGACGAAGACACCATCCGCCGCGCCGACTACGTGATTGACCTGGGGCCCGGAGCCGGCCGCCACGGCGGCGAACTGGTGGCCGCGGGCACTCCCCGGGAGATTCTGCGCGTCGCGGCCTCGCTCACCGGCCAGTACATTGCCGGCAAGGCGCGCATCGAACCTCGCGCCCAGCGGCGGACTCCCAACGGCCGGGCGTTGACCGTGATGGGCGCGCGCGAAAACAACCTGAAGAATCTGGACGTCGCGTTCCCGCTGAACGTCATGACGGTGGTCACCGGAGTATCCGGCTCGGGGAAATCCACTTTGGTGAATGACATCCTGTACCGCGCGCTGGCGCGCCAACTCTACGGCTCTCGCGAGGAGCCGGGCGCGCACAGGGAAGTGGTGGGAGCGGAGCTGATCGACAAGGTGATCCAGATTGACCAGTCGCCCATCGGACGCACGCCACGCTCCAACCCGGCCACCTACACCGGCGTCTTCACGCACATTCGCGACCTGTTCGCGCTGCTGCCGGAATCGCGCGAGCGCGGCTATCGTGCCGGGCGATTTTCCTTCAACGTTTCCGGTGGGCGTTGTGAGGCCTGCCAGGGTGAGGGCCAGCGCCGTATTGAGATGAACTTTTTGCCCGACGTGTACGTGCAGTGCGAAATCTGCGGCGGCAAGCGCTACAACCACGAGACCCTGGCGGTGAAATACAGGGGCTACTCCATCGCTGACTTGCTGGATCTGCCCGTCTCCGAAGCCCTGCCCGTGCTGGAAAACATTCCCCAGGCGCGGCAGCGGCTGCAGACGCTTTTGGACGTGGGCCTGGGCTACATCCATCTGGGGCAGTCAGCTGTGACGCTCTCCGGCGGCGAGGCGCAGCGCATCAAGCTGGCGCGCGAACTCAGCAAGCGGCAGACGGGGAAAACTCTCTACCTGCTGGATGAACCCACCACCGGCCTGCACTTTGATGACGTCAACAAGCTGCTCAACGTGCTCCATCGGCTCACGGATCTGGGCAATACAGTGATCATCATCGAGCACCATCTGGACGTCATCCGCGCCGCCGACTGGATCATCGACCTGGGCCCGGAGGGCGGCGACGAAGGCGGCCGCGTGGTGGCGCACGGTACCCCCGAGCAGGTGACGCGCTCCCGCAAGTCGCATACTGGGCAAGCGCTGGCCGCCGCCTCCGCGGCCGCCAGGCCCGGAACCAACAAACGACGAAAGGGTCCGGCGAAGGCCTGAGACCAAAGCCCTCGCCTCGTGTACATTCCTAGAGCCTTTGGCGCGAACATGTCCGAGCCATTTCAATTCGAATTGCAAAAACAGCCTCCGCCGGAAGGCTCTGAATCCTCTGTGCCTGTTGCGGTAGAGGTTCGTTTTCCGGTCTGGAGCGCTTGGGACGTCATCTGGATGGCCGCACAGACCCTGCTCTACATCGTGGCGTTCAGCGCGGTGGGAGTGTTGCTGGCCACGCTCGGCTCGCCCGGCAAGGAGTTGGCGCCGGTGGAGGTGACGCGCATCGCCCTGGCGGCACAGTTCCTGGCGTATGTCGCGGTGCTCTTCTTCATGTATCGCCTGGTGGCAAAACGGTATCGCAGCAATTTCTGGGAGGCGCTGCGCTGGAACTGGCCGGAGCGGCACCGCCTTATGGCGTACCTGGCCGGTGGCACGATGCTGGCGCTGGCCGTGCAGATTTCCTCGGCCCTGCTCCCCATCCCGCGCTCGCTGCCCATCTACAAGTTCTTCCAGGACACCAACGCCGCCTACCTGATGGCGGTGTTCGGAATCGCGGTGGCGCCTTTCGTGGAAGAGCTGTTCTTCCGCGGGTTCCTGTACCCGGTGCTGGCACGGCGCGCCGGCGTCACCCTGGGCGTGCTGCTGACTTCGGCGGCGTTTGCCGTGGTGCACGGCGCGCAACTGGCCCACCATTGGGCCCCGCTGCTGATGCTGTTTCTGGTAGGGCTGCTGTTCACCGTGGTGCGCGCCCGCACCGGGTCTGTGGCGGCCCCCTATCTGTTGCACGCTGCGTACAACTTCACGCTGTTTTTCACGCTGTATCTGGCCACGGACCGTTTTCGACAAATGGAGCGCATGTTGGAGTAAGTGCCCGCTGCTTTCACTCGTGATATCGTTACTCTTCGCATGAGCACACCGCGTCAGGACCTGTTGGAAATGCTGGCGGAGCAGTCGTTCCAGCTGGGCGAGTTCCGCCTTTCCTCGGGCGCAACCAGCGACTACTACATCGACTGCCGCGCCACCACTTTGAACGCCGAAGGCGCGCGCCTCACGGGTCGCGTAGTGCTGGACGAAATTCGCACCCGCGGCTGGCAGCCGCAGGCCATCGGCGGCATGACCCTGGGGGCTGATCCCATCGTTGTGTCCGTGGCCATTCTCAGCTCGCAGCAGGTGCAGCGGCGCGCCTCCGAACGGCCCAAAACTGTGGACGCTGCGGAATGGCTGATCGACGGCTTCCTGGTGCGCAAAGAAGAAAAGGAACACGGCACGGGCCGCCGCATTGAGGGATTCCAGCAGAAGGGTGCCGACGTGGTCATCGTGGACGACGTTTGCACCACGGGCGCGTCCACCCTGCAGGCCCTGGAGGCCGCCCGCCAGTTTGGATTCAACGTGATCGGCGTGATCTGCCTGGTGGAAAGGGAAGAAGGGAGTGGACGGGCCGCTGTGGAACGAGCCGCGGCGCCGGCGCAATTTGTCTCCGTGTTCAAGGCGGGCGAGATCCGCGAGGAGCACCTGAAGCAGCGCGCCGTGCGCGCCGCGCTCTAGGCCGGAAGCGAGTGCACCGGCAAACGAAAGCTCTAATCTCATGATCAAGACCCTGGAATGGACCGACGAAGGCGTTCGCCTCCTCGATCAAACCAAGCTGCCCACGGAAGAGATTTACTTAACCTGCGAGAGCTACGAAGACGTGGCCGGGGCCATCCGCACCATGGTGGTGCGGGGAGCTCCCGCCATCGGCGTGGCTGCCGCCATGGGCGTGGCCCTGGGCGCGCGCGATGCCGAGGGCGACCATGTGGCTGAGTTTCGCCGCAACTTCGACGTCATCTGCGACACCCTGGCCGAAACGCGGCCTACGGCGGTGAATCTTTTCTGGGCCATCGAGCGCATGCGCCGCCGCTTTGAGGCTTGCTCGGAGATGCCCGTCGCCGAAATCAAGAAAATGCTGATTGCGGAAGCGCAGCGCATGTACGTGGAAGACCTCGCTGCCAACGAGGCCATGGGCAAGCACGGCGCCACGCTCATGCCCGCCGCGGGCGCCGTCCTGACGCACTGCAACGCCGGCGCGCTCGCCACCTGCGGCGGTTACGGCACGGCCCTGGGCGTGATTCGCGCCGCGGTCGAGGCCGGCAAGAAGCTCGAGGTCTACGCCGACGAGACCCGGCCCTTCCTGCAGGGCTCACGACTGACGGCCTGGGAGCTGGCCAAAGACGGCATCCCCACCACGGTCATTGCAGACAGCATGGCCGGAGCCATGATGGCGCAGGGGAAGATCAAAGCGGTGGTGGTGGGCGCCGATCGCATCGCCGCCAACGGCGATGTCGCCAACAAGATCGGGACCTACACCATGGCCGTCTTGGCCAAGGAGCACAACATCCCCTTTTACGTGGCCGCGCCTTTCTCCTCCATCGATTTGGAGACCCCGGACGGCTCCAAAATTCCCATCGAACAGCGCGCCGCGCGCGAGGTCACGCACCTGGCAGGCACGCGCATCGCCCCTGAGGGCATCCGCGTGGAAAATCCCGCCTTCGACGTCACCCCGCACAAGTTCATCGCCGCCATCATCACCGAGCGCGGCGTGGCCCGGCCGCCGTTTGCCGATGCCCTGCGCAAGCTGGCAGAAAACTGACCTGCCTACCATCTCTCTCTTCCGCGGGGTGATGACGGGCCGCAAATGAGGCCCAAACCCGGAACCTTGGACCCGCGGGTTGCGTATATTCACCTGGAGATTGTCGGGAGGGACTGCTATGACGACTTTCCTGCTCTGGTGCCTGCTGCTGATCTTGTACTGGCCGCTGGCGCTGCTGGCGCTGGTTCTCTATCCCATCGTCTGGCTGTTGCTGCTGCCCTTCCGCCTGGTAGGGATTGCCGTGGAAGGTGTCTTCGAGTTGCTGCGCGCCATCATTCTGCTGCCCGCGCGTCTGCTGGGCGGCCGGCCGAGCCGGGCCTAGTTTCGCCGGCTGCGCTCAGTCTTCCATCACCTTCAGCGTAGGACTCAGGATGAGCGTGGGCTCGGTGGCCGCCTGCACATCGTCGGCGGTGAGGCCGGGAGCAACCTCTTCCAGCACCAGCCCGGTGGGCGTCACCCGCATGTAGCCCAGCTCGGTCACGATCGTATCCACCACCTTCACTCCCGTGAGCGGCAGCGAGCACTTCTTCAGAATCTTGGGCTCGCCTTTGCGCGTGGTGTGCTCCATGGCGATGATCACCCGCCGCGCCCCCGCCACCAGGTCCATGGCCCCGCCCATGCCTTTCACCATCTTGCCGGGAATCATCCAGTTGGCCAGGTTGCCCTCTTCGTCCACTTCCATGGCGCCCAGCACGCTCAGGTCGATGTGCGCTCCGCGGATCATGGCGAAGGAGTCGGCGCTGGAAAAGTATGCTGTGCCCGCCATCTCTGTCACCGTCTCCTTGCCCGCGTTGATCAGGTCCGCATCTTCTTCGCCTTCGAAGGGATACGGGCCGATGCCCAGCATGCCGTTCTCGCTCTGCAGGACCACGTCCATACCCTGGGGCACATGATTGGCCACCAGCGTCGGCAATCCGATGCCCAGGTTGACGTAAAAGCCGTCGCGCAATTCCTGCGCCACGCGCCGCACAATACGGTCGCGCTTTTCGATGTCCTTCTGCTTGTCGGGTTGAGCTGCCGTCACCATTGTTCCCCTCATATCCTCTTTACCTGATCCTCACCACGCCGCCTCCGCGCGGCGAAATTCGGTAAGTGCTTGCTCCCACTCGTGCTGGGAAAGGCCGCCATCGGTGCGCGATTCCACCTGATACTTGTAGGCGACCGCCAGCAAGTGCTGGTAGGAGTCGTCCAGTCCGCCCATGGCGTGGTCGTAGGCCGGCGCCAGCACGGCCAAATCGGCGGCCAGATCGCTGAGCGTCATGTGGCCCTCTTCGTAGCGGCGCAGATAGCGCAGCACGCTGCTGCGGATCTCTTCGATGGTGCTGTCGGGAGCAGGCATGTGAACGCGTGATGTGTGAAGTAAGCCAGGGCAAGCTGAAATTACAAATCAAAAATTCCTCTTCCTCGTTGTGCGTTTCTCGATGCGCTTTTCGTAATTGGATCCCTGGAAAATCCGCTTCACGTAGACGCTCGGTGTGTGCACATGGTCGGGCTCGAGCGTACCCAGCTCCACCAGCTCTTCCACCTCGGCAATGGTGACGCGCGCCGCGGTGGCCATCACGGGATTAAAGTTGCGCGCCGTCTTGCGATACACCAGATTGCCCCAGCGGTCACCCTTCCACGCCTTCACGAAGGCAAAGTCGGCGCGCAGCGCCCGTTCCCGGATGCAAGGCCGCCCGTCGAACTCTTCCACCGGCTTGCCCTCGCCCACCATGGTGCCGTATCCGGTGGGCGTGTAAAACGCCGCAATGCCGGCGCCGCCCGCGCGCATGCGCTCGGAAAACGTTCCCTGCGGCACCAGTTCCAGCTCCACTTCGCCCTTGAGCACCATTTCCTCGAGCATCTTGTTCTCGCCCACGTAGGTGCCGATGTGCTTGCGGATCTGGTGGTTGGCCAGCAGGAAGCCCAGTCCGAAGCCATCCACTCCGGCGTTGTTGCTGATGGTGGTGAGGTTCTTCACGTTCTTGCGCAAGAGCGCCTGGATGAGGTTTTCCGGGATGCCGCACAACCCGAACCCTCCAATCATGATGCTGGCGCCGTCTGTGACGTCGCGAATGGCTTCTTCGGCGTTGGCTACCACTTTGTTCATAGAGTAGTGATTCTACGGTTCACTGCGCGGGCGGCGCAAACGCAGACCACAGGAAGATCAGCGGGACCGCGCGGCCAGCGCGGCCACCAGTTTGGCCACGGCGGCTGGGGCGCGACGCGGCCTCGCGCAGCGCTCCACCGCCTGCACGATGGCGCTGCCCACCACGGCGGCATCGGCAAATCGGCCCACGGCGCGCACCTGCTGCGGCGTGGAGATGCCAAAGCCCACGGCTATCGGCAAATCCGTGTGCCGGCGCAGGCGCTGCACCAGCAACCTCGCGTCCACGCCCACGCGGTCGTGGGCGCCGGTTACCCCCGTGCGCGCCACGGCATAAATGAACCCGCGCGAGGCCTCGGCAATGCGCCGCAGCCGCTCCTCGGTGCTGGTGGGCGCGGCCAGGAAAACGGTGTTCAGATCGTGCTTGCGCATGTGGCGCAAATAGTCGCCCGCCTCTTCCACCGGCAAGTCGGTAATCAGCGTGCCGTCCACGCCCGCATCCGCGGCCGCCTCGCAGAAGCGCTGCAAGCCGAACTGCAATACCGGGTTCAAATAGGAAAAAACAATCAGCCCCTTGTCGGACTCTTTGCGCACCTGCTGCGCAACCTGGAGAACATCCTGCAGCGTGGTGCCGTTCTTGAGCGCGCGTTCGCTGGCGCGCTGGATCACGGTTCCATCCGCCAGCGGGTCGCTGAAGGGAACGCCCAGCTCCACCGCGTCGGCGCCGGAAGCAAGGGCCGCCAGCACGATGTCGCGCGTGGTTCGAATGTTCGGATCGCCGCAGGTTACGTAGGCGATGAGCGACGGGCGAGTCTGGAAGTCCAGTGCCATGCGGGTTCAGGAGTTCTCCATCAGAATGCCCATGTCTTTGTCGCCGCGCCCCGAAAGGTTGACCAGAATCACGTCCGACTTTTTCATCCTGGGTGCGCGCTTCACGCACTCGGCCACGGCGTGCGCCGATTCCAGCGCCGGAATAATGCCTTCAGTCCTGGCCAGCAGGCGGCAGGCGGAGAGGGCTTCCTTGTCCGACGCCGCCACGAACTCGGCGCGGCCCGATTCCTTCATCGCCGCCAGCTCCGGACCCACCGCGGCGTAATCCAGCCCCGCCGAAACGGAATGAGTCGGCGCAATTTGCCCAGCTTTGTCCTGCAGAACGTAGGTGTAGGCTCCTTGCAGCACTCCGGGGCTTCCGCCGCGAAAGCGCACGGAATGTTCGCCCAGCTTGCTGCCGCAGCCACCGGCTTCCACGCCGATGAACCGGACCTTCTGGTCGTTGCGAAAGCGATAGAAGATGCCCATGGCGTTCGAGCCGCCGCCCACGCAGGCCACCACCGCCGTGGGCAGCCGGCCTTCGGCCTCCTGTACTTGCTGGCGTGCCTCGCGCCCGATCACCGACTGGAAGTCGCGCACCATGGTGGGGTAGGGATGCGCACCCAGCACGCTGCCCAGCAGGTAGTGCGTGGTGCGCACGTTGGTCACCCAGTCGCGCATGGCCTCGTTGATGGCGTCCTTGAGCGTGCGCGAGCCGGCCTCCACGCCCACAACCTCCGCTCCCAGCAGCTTCATGCGGAAGACGTTCAGCTCCTGGCGGCGCATGTCCTCGGTACCCATGTAGACCACGCACTGGTACCCGAAGAGGGCGCAAACCGTGGCTGCGGCCACGCCGTGCTGCCCGGCGCCGGTTTCGGCAATGATGCGCTGCTTGCGCATGCGTTGCGCCAAAAGCGCCTGCCCCAAACAGTTGTTGATCTTGTGCGCGCCCGTGTGCAGCAGGTCTTCGCGCTTCAGGTAGACCTTTGCCCCGCCTAGGTGATGCGTGAGCCGGCGGGCGAAAAACAGCGGCGTCGGCCGCCCCGCATAGGTCTTCAGCAGCGTGCCCAGGCGGCGCTGAAACTCGCGGTCGCGCTGCGCCTTCCGATACTCGCGCTCCAGCTCCTCGAGCGCCGCCATCAGCGTTTCGGGCACGTAGCGCCCGCCGTAGGCGCCAAAGCGCCCCGCCTGCGTCCTTGCCGGCTTGGCGGTCATGGTCGCCTCAACTCCTTGTCGGCCTGGCGGACGGCCTGCACGAAGGCCCGCACTTTGTCCGAATCTTTCTTGCCGGGTTCCTTCTCCACTCCGGTCACCACATCCACGCCCCAGGGTTGCAGAAACCGCATGGCTTGGCCGACGTTGTCGGGCTTCAAGCCGCCCCCCACCACCAGCGGCGGCAGGCTCTTCCGTAAGCGAAACATCTCCAGAAAAGTGCCCCAGGACTTCCAGTCAAAGCTGGTTCCCGTTCCGCCGCGGGCTGCCGGCGACCGCGAATCCAGCAGGAGTGCATCGGGCTGGTCAGCGCCAGTTGGAAAGTCGAGCGCGAAGGCTCCCGTCGGCGGGAACTCCTCGAGCCGCCACACCGCCAGCAGCTTCACCTTTCTGCCGCCGGCGGCCAACTGGCCGCGAAATTCGCGGATAGACTCGACGCTCTCCTGGTCATGCAACTGCACGCCCGTGAGCCCGGCCGTTTCCACGGTGTCCAGAATCTGCTTGGGGGAAGCGTTCACAAACACGCCAACGATTTCCACACTCGCCGGCAACTCGACCGCAATATCGCGCACGGCCTCCGGCGTCACCCGCCGCGGGCTCTTCGCGAACACGAACCCCAGGGCATCGGCGCCTACTTCCGCCGCAAGGCGTGCGTCCTCGAGATTCGTCGTGCCGCAGATCTTGATCCAGGTCATGGGTGCTCGTGCGGGGCGCCGGTTCTTGTTCGGAAACTCAACCCTTTGGCGGCGCGTCGCCCGTGTAGTCTGCCAGCAGGCGCGCCAGCGCCTCTCCCGGCATCTCCGACTGCATCAACGACTCCCCGATGAGAAAAGCATGAAACCCCGCTGCGCTCAGGCGGCGCAGATCGTCCGCCGTGCGGATGCCGCTTTCCGCCACGCGCAGCACGCCGTCGGGAATCTTGGGGCCAAGCCGCAGCGCAGTTCCCAGGTCCACCTCCAACGTACGCAGGTCGCGGCTGTTGACGCCGATCAAATCACACCCGGCATCCAAAGCGCGCCCCAGTTCGCCTTCGTCGTGGATTTCGCACAGCACGCCCAGACCCAGTTGGCGGCTTTTCTGCGCCAGGTCTTTCAACTCTGTTTCCGAGAGCGCGGCGGCGATCAGCAGCACCGCATCGGCGCGGTTGGCGCGCGCCTCCACCAGCTGCAACTCGTCCACCAGGAAGTCCTTGCGCAAGCAGGGAAGGGCGCAGGCGGCGGAGGCCTCCACCAGGTTGGCCAGCGACCCGGAGAAAAGCTCCTCCTCGGTCAGCACGGAGAGCGCGGCGGCTCCGGCCCCTTCGAATTGCAAGGCCAGGCTGGCTACATGAAAGCTGCCGCGCAGCGTGCCGCGCGAGGGAGAGGCCTGCTTCAGCTCCGCGATGATGGCCGGTCCGCTGCTCTGGCGGCGCTCCAGCGCGCGCCGGAAGCCGCGAACTCCGTGCCGCTGCGCCTGGGCCGCCAGCGCCTCCCGGTCCGCAGACTGGCGCGCCTGCGCCACCCGCTCCCGCGTCCGGGCAACGATTTGTTCCAGCGTAATCGCCATGGCAAATGAACGCTCCAGTATAGCGGTGGGCAAGCCGCGCCCGGTAACGGCAAGCGGCTCACCCTCTGCGCGCCGGATTCCCGCGCCCGCCGCAGGTCGAGAAACTGGATTTCGGCATCTTCAATTCCTGACTTGCGACCGCTTTCAAACTTGACACTGCGCAGGCAGAAGGTTAGTGTTCGTGCTGCCTGAGGATGCCACCGGCATTGCGACAACTCTTCTGTTCTCACCTGCCGCTCGCTTTTTCCGCGGGGGGATTCAAGGTAACGTGAGGTAACGCCACCAGAGTGCTACCTCCGTGTCACCAAGCAGCCATAGGAAGGAAGCCGGGAAAGGCCGATCCTTGTGCAGGATGAATCCGTACGTTGGAGACAGGAACTGACGCCACCATGATTGGCGAATCCCTCGGCAACTACCGCATCGACGGCCAGATAGGTTCCGGCGGCATGGGCGTGGTCTACAAGGCCAACGACAAGGACTTGGGCCGCACCGTCGCCATCAAGATGCTCACCTCGGTT
>Ga0114945_10002425_pt1 | contig 10976 bp, 14 predicted proteins | sample OV2TP3_FD_87194 | JGI IMG/M metagenome (GOLD analysis project Ga0114945, IMG submission 87194) | Hot spring microbial communities from Beatty, Nevada to study Microbial Dark Matter (Phase II) - OV2 TP3 | ecosystem: Environmental > Aquatic > Thermal springs > Hot (42-90C) | place: USA: Beatty... | reverse complement strand
TAAGAAGGGTAGCGGACATGGCTTCGTCTCCTGAAAGAAGGTTTGGGATAAAATACACCCTTCTCATCGGCAGGAAAAGGCCAATGTCTTTTTGCTTTTGTTACCCTCTATTGAACCATGCCCCCTTTTTTCTGGCCTCGAGTCTCAGCGCCTTTTTTGCCCGCCGTATGGTGGCCTTCGAGATGCCAGCCGCCTTAAGCTCTCCCTCGACCTCTTTCGCGTCCCGTGGCCCGTCAGCCAGGATGTCCCGCAGCAACGTCTTCGCCTCAACCAGGGACGAGATCTCCCCCTCTGGAGCCAGAATCTGAGCGGCCGTCAGAGTCGTTGCGCCGTTCCACCTAAATTGACCCTCCTCGATGGAGTATCCGAGTGGATCGGCGATTGGTCCCAGGTTGGTTTTGATCTGCACCAACGCCCGCGATGTTGGGTCGTCCGGGGCGTGCCCGGCCAGAAGGACAGAGCGACAGGCCGCTGTAAAGTCGATACTACCCAGGCCACGATAGATCGCCTTGCTGGTGCTCCCCTTCGCCAGATGCCGGATGATCATGATGGCGCACTTGTGGGCCTCTGCGACGTGGGCCAATCGAGACAGGACAGCCCGGACCTCGTTAGACCGGTAGATGTCAAGACCAGGGGGGAGAAAGGCCGTGATGGGATCGAACACAACGAGACGGGCAGAGGTCGAGCGGATAAGCGTTTCCAAGTAGGATAGGCCGGTTGCATCGAGGGGGAAGGGTTCATCAATCGCAAAGACCCGGATCACGTCCGCGCCCATCTCATCGAGACGGGGGCGGATCGTGTCAGACAGGTTGTCCTCGGCGGTGAGAAAAACCGTGTTGCCCGGCTCCATCGCCTCCACGTCCGGGAGGCCCTGCCCCCGGCTCAGGGCCGTAGCAACGGCGAGCGCCAAAAAGGTCTTGCCTTCGCCGGGATCGGATTCGAGTGACGTAAGGCGTCTGAGCGGAATTCTCGGATGCCAGAGCCATTCAACGTCTTCAGGCTGAACGTCCGCCAAACAGCGCAATGCCGGTAGCTCAACCATCACCTCCTGCTTCTCAGGCTTCCCGTTCACCGGCGCTGTCGGCTCGTAGCGGCCTACGCTGCGGGCGATCTCCCGGACCTCCTTCTCTGGCAGGGGTGGATCACATCGACGCTCGTTCTCCTCGATCAGTGCGGCCTCTATCGCCTCCGGCGTGAACCCCCGCCGGCGCATGCTGCCTGCCAGCCGGGTCAAGGCGTCGTTACGTCCCCCCTCCCGGATGCGCTTGGCCTCAGCCAGGGGCGCTGTCGCTGTCGGGACGTAGCCGTTGGCGCTCACCAGATCGCGCAACCAGCCGGGGAGATCCGCCGAGGGCTGCTGGTGAGGCCAAAGGGACCACGAGTAGACATGGTCGCTCGAATGGATAGACGGCGGCGCAACGATATAACCGCCGTCCCCTCGAAAGTCCAAGCCAGGGAGCTTACGGGCGAAGTTCCGTAGCTCCACGTCGCCGGGGTGCTTGAAAAAAAGGTGCGTCCCCCTGCTGGTCGCTGACATCGCTGTCGGCTCGATCTCCGGTTGCTGCTCAAGGCTCTGCGCTCCCTCCGGTCCGTCCACGTCCAGGACCACGATGCCGCTGACCTGGCCGGTCACGATGCCGATGTTGGCGGTGGGGTGCTCGGTCCACCAGGCGCGTATCTGGTCCTCGCTGGCTGGTTCATGCTGGTACTGCTCCCACCGCACGAGGGGGCGTTTGCCCTTCGGCTCGACGGGGATCACGGACCAGCCAAGCTCGCGCCGATATAACAGGGCCGCCTCAAGCAGGCGGTTGCCGTTATCTCCGCAGCACCGCTTGTACTTCTTCCCGCTCCCGCAAGAGCAGGGGTCATTCCGGCCCACCGGTTCAGCTCGAAGTTGTTGCGTTGGAGCATCCATTTCCGTATATTTCCTTTGTGAACAATTCTTTCAACTGCCCCCGCGCCAGCCCCGGCGCGGTGACGCTGTGGGAGCCCCTGGACCTGAATAGGTCCAGGGGCTTTCGCTTTCAGGCAGCTGTCTCCTCCTGCGCAAGCCACCGTTCGAGCCCGCGCATCGAATACAAAACTTTTCTCCCAACACGAACTATGGCTGAACGCGGAATGCGGCCCCGCGAGGTAAGAACGCGAACCGAAGCAGTAGAGGAGTGGATTATGTCCGCGACTTGGCCGGCGGTCAAGAGTCTGTCACTCTCCAAATTGATCCTTACGGGATGTTTCATGCTGCTTCACCTCCTTCCTAAAAAAAGTAGGCCCCGCTGCGACCGATATAAATATCGCACAATGGGGCCAAATGGTCAATTAAATTGTTGTTAACAACGATCTTGATTGAATATTAATTTATCCATGTTAACATGGGCAAAAAAATTACCGGACATATTTGGCGTCAAACTTAGGTGAATCAGGGTCTCTACGCTCCCTCATCCACTTTGCGTGGTACCCTTCCTTCTTTCTCTTAAATTCCCAATCTTCCTGTTGGCATTTCATTGTACAGTACACTTTGTTATATTTCTTGCTCAGAAAGATCAAGTGACATCCGCGACACTCACGAAGGCAGGCGGCATAATGAGTCAAGAATTGAGCCAGTGTAGGGGCCGTCTGAATGGTCAAATCAAAGCATTGCGTGACCCAAATGTTTTGAGGAGGAAAAGGAATCTTATCTATGAAATATGGAAGTAGACCAGGTAGGCCAGTTCGGTCCATCCTGGCCAGGTAATCACGAACCATCATCTCTCCCGCACGCTCCACCAAATCTTCGGAGCGAATTCTATCCATTTCTTCCTGTGACAGAATAGCAGGACTCCATCTCCCTGTCTCAAAATTATACCTTAACCGGCATCGAGAGAGTTTTTCAAAGACGGGATGCTGAACCGTGTCGGGGACAGATGCTTTGGACTTACCACTGCCTTTGGTCGCTATGCATGCCCTAAAATATTTTTTTATAGTCTCCTGATAGCCCTTCAGAGTAGCTGCGGAGATCTCTTGACCCTCCAAGTTTAACCCTGCCCAGAAAGGCGGAGACGTTTCTTCTCTCCTCCCTAATGATTGCCAATCTCCCCCGGCAACATCAAGTAAGCAATTCACTGCATCAGACACATTCTCAGAGTCGATCTTTAAATTCACGAACCTGACCAGCGCTTCTTCTTCCTGGGCGAGCTCAACCTTGGGGCTTTTACTTCCTATTTTGCGTCCCCTGCTTTTGCGTCCTCTGCGTGCCATAGCGATGCCCCTTTTGGATGGAGACTTTATGGAGACTCGGCCATTTGCACGAAAAGGCTCCTTGACAGGAGCCTTCGCATTTTCTTATCTTGCAACATGTTGTCTGGTGGCCCTGGCGCGACTCGAACACGCGACCAACGGTTTAGGAAACCGCTGCTCTATCCACCTGAGCTACAGGGCCCCCAATCAGCGCCAGATAATGTAACGATCTGAGCGGCCTGACGCAAGCGGAATTCCATCAGGGGATTCAGAACCATCGAATAAAAAAAGGGCATATCCGCTCCGGGATATGCCCTGAAGAGTCCGGCGACCTGAGAGTTTAGAACCCGGCGCCCATGGCGTTTTTTCGTCCGGGCCGCCTGAAGGGGCTGAGGTGAGGGAGCGGCCTTTGCCCTGTCCCCTTCACCTCTGTTTTTTCCGCGCGCATGCGCGGCCTGAAACGGATTGCCAGCGCCAGCAGCACCGCGAACAGAAGCCCTCCGATCCACGCCAGGTCGCCAGCGGAGGCCTGCGGCGCGGGTTCTGACCCTGCAAAGTCTTCCCAGTCCTGGACGATCCCCATACCGGCCTGATAGCCCAGGAACAGCATCGCCCCCAGGCCGACGATGAGGAACGTCCAGAGACACAGCTTCATCAGGGGTGCCATCGGATACCTCAGAGGTTTGGGTATCCCTCCCGTTTGTGAGATCCTTTCCCTCCCGCTGAAGTTTGAAGATCGTGCAGGCCTCCGATCCCATCGACCGGGGCCTGCTGTTCGTCCTTGATTAGACTTCTTTCGCAGGGTAAAGTTCCCGGACAGTGGGCATCCCGGCGGAATTCCACCTAACCAGAGGAAACTATGACGGATACACCCCCAACAAGCGCCATGAACTGGGACCTGACCAGCTACTTCCCGGCGTTCAACGGGCCGGAGATGCAGCAGTTCAAGGAGACACTGGAGAAGGACATCGCCTCCCTGCAGGAGCGGGCCTCTCCCCTGCCCCCGCTGAGCCTCGACAACCAGGCCGCCTGGGAGGAGGTCCTCCTCCGGTATGAGGACCTCCTGACCCGCTACGGGCACCTAAGTTCCTACGTCGGCTGCCTCTCCGCCGTGGACGCGCGGAACGAGGCCTACCTCCGGGAGAAGGCGCAAATGGTCCGGATGGAGGCCGAGGTCGTCAAGCTGGAGGTCGAGTTGCTCCGGGCGATCAAGGAGACCCCGGAGGACCTCTTCTCCGCGTTCATCGGCCGGCCCGCGTTCGACGGCGCGCAGCACCTCCTCCGCCGCCTGCGGGAGGAGGCGCGCCGGACCATGACGCCCGAAAAGGAGGCCCTGGCCGCGGACCTCGGCGTGGACGGCCTCAACGCCTGGGGCCGGCTCTACAACACCGTCTCCGGCAAGCTGGAGTTCGACATGGCCTACCCCGACGGCCGCCGCGAGCGCCTCCCCATGTCCCAGCGCCGCTCCCTGATGGAGGACCCGGACCGCCGCGTGCGACGCACGGCCTTCGACGGCGGCAACGCGGCCTGGGGGACCGTGGAGGACGTGGCCGCCGCCGCCCTCAACGCCATTTCGGGGACCCGCCTGACCCTCAACCGGCACCGGGCCGTCGATCACTTCCTGGACATCGCCCTCTTCCAGGCGGGCATCACAAAGAAGACCCTCGACGCCATGCTCGAGGCCATCTTCGCCGAACTCGACCTCCCCCGCCGCATCCTCCGCCTCAAGGCCAGGGTGATGGGGACCCAGGGCGTGGCCTGGTACGACCTGGGCGCGCCGCTCCCGTTCCCGGACCAGGAGCGCCTCCCGTGGGAGAAGGGCAGGGACCTCGTCCTGACCTCCTTCGCCCGGGCCTACCCTGCGCTGGCCGACTTCCTCAGTGTGATGTACGAAAAGAGCTGGATCGAGTGGGAGCCCCGCGCCGGAAAGCGGCCGGGGGGGTTCTGCACCGGGTCCAGACTGATCGGGGAGTCGCGCATCTTCATGACCTACAATCGGACGATGGGGGACGTGCGCACCCTCGCCCACGAGGCCGGCCACGCCTTCCACAACCACGTCAGCCGGGACCTGCGCTACTACGCCCAGTATCGCCCCATGACCCTGGCGGAGTCCGCCTCCACCTTCGGGGAGATGATCCTGACCGAGGGCATCCTGAACGACCCCTCCTTCGGCGACGCGCAGAAGGCCCTGATCCTGGACTCGGAGACCGGGCACGGGGTCATCTACCTCATGGACATCCCCGTGCGCTACGAGTTCGAGAAGGCCCTCTACGAGGAGCGCGCCAGGGGCGAGGTGGCCGTCAGCCGCCTCAAGGAGCTGATGGTCGAGGCGCAGCGCCGCGTCTTCGGAGACGCCCTGGAGCAGGGCGGCGAGGACCCCTATTTCTGGGCCTCCAAGCTCCACTTCTACATCACCGGCGTCACCTTCTACAACTTCCCCTACACCTTCGGGTTTCTCCTGAGCCGGGGGCTCTTCGCCGCGTTCCAGAAGGAGGGGCCGGACTTCCTGCCCAGGTACGAGGAGTTCCTGCGCCTCTCTGGCAGCGATACCCCCGAGAATATCGCCCGCCGCACCCTCGGCCAGGACCTCGAAGCCCCCACCTTCTGGGTCGGGGCCATCCGGAGCCTCGAAGACCCCCTGAGCCGCCTCGAAGCCCTTCTGCCCAAAGTGATGCCTCAAAGGCAGTCCTGAGTAACGAGTGCTGAGTCCTGAGTAAAGGCAAAACCCTATTCTCTGCTTTACTCAGCACTCAGCACTCAGCACTCAGCACTTTCTTTACTGTTTTTCATGCCAGATCGAACAGCAACACCTCCGCCCCCTCGTCCGCCTGCGCCTCCACCGCCTCCTCCTCGCTGATCGCAGCCCCATCCCCCGCCTCCAACGATTGCCCGTTCAGCGTGATTGCCCCGCGCGCCACCTGGGCCCAGGCGTGCCGGCCCGGCCTCAGGCGGTGCGCCACCCTCTCACCCGCCGACAGCAGCGTCACGTACAGGTCCGCGTCCTGGTTCCACAGGGCAGACTCCTCCCGCCCGTCCCGCGAGGCGATCAGCCGCCATTGGCCCCGCCTCTCCTCTGCCGGGAACTCCCGCTCCTCGTAGCTGGGCTGGAGCCCCTTCCGCTCCGGCAGGACCCAGATCTGCAACAGGTGAACAGGCTCGGTCTTCGAGGGATTGTACTCGCTGTGCGTGACCCCCGTGCCCGCGCTCATGCGCTGGACCTGGCCCGGCCGGATGACCGATCCGTTGCCCATGCTATCTTTGTGCTCCAGCGCCCCCTCCAGCACGTAGGTGAGGATCTCCATGTCCCGGTGAGGGTGCATCCCGAACCCCGCGCCGGGCGCCACCCGGTCCTCGTTGATCACGCGCAGGCTGCGAAAGCCCATGTGCTCCGGATCGTAATAGTCCGCGAAAGAGAAGGTGTGATAGGTGTCCAGCCAGCCGTGGTTAAAGTGCCCCCGCTCGTGAGACGGTCGCAGTTTGATCATGTCGCTCCTCTCTATGAACCGCCTTCACTCCCTATGCCCTGTCCTCCGCCAGCAGCGCCCCCAGGTCAAGCGGCCTGGTGTACATCGCCAGCTCCCCGGTCGCCGTCCGCGGCCACGCCTCCTCCGGCCGGTCCCAGCACAACTCCACCCCGTTCCCGTCCGGGTCCCGCAGGTACACCGCCTCGCTCACCCCGTGGTCGCTGGCCCCCTCGATGGGGACCCCCGCCGCCGTCACGCGGCGGAGCGCATCCGCCAGCGCGCCCCGGTCCGGGTATCGAATCGCCAGATGGTACAGCCCCGTGGTCCGCGGGGGCGGCGGGAGACCCCCCTGACTCTCCCACGTGTTCAGTCCGATATGGTGGTGATACCCCCCGGCGCTCACGAACGCGGCCGACGGGCCGTACCGCTGCGTCAGCTCGAACCCGAGCACGCCGCAGTAAAACCCCAGCGCCCGGTCCAGATCGGCGACCTTCAAATGCACGTGGCCGATCGTCGCGCGCGGATCAATGGGCGTGGTCATGTCAACCTCCCTTTTACTTTACAAAGCGCGTGTAGGCCGCCCGCTTGCCCCACTCGCTCTCCGGAAAACGGCCCACCACCTCATCCCACGTCTGGAGCAACTGGTCTACATCGTCGCTGGCCCGATACGCGGCCACCGCCGACCAGTAGATCGCCTCCGGCTCGCGGGCAGGGTCCCCCTGGGTCTGCGCCCGCGCCTCCTCCGCCAGCGTCGGCGCCCGGCCATAGTCGAACCGGTTGAGGGCGGCCTTCAGCCGGGCCAGGACCATCTCCCCCAGAAAGCGGGGCGGGTCGAGATAGCCCTCGCTGCGCCGGTGCTCCCGCCCTTCCGCGTCCTCCACGATCAGCGTGGGCGTCCAGGGGGCGTGAAACCGTTCCTTGACCTCCGGCTGATCCACCACGTTGAATTGTACGGGAATGAAGTGCGTCTCGATGTAACTTCCGACGCTCGGCTCAGGGTACGTCACGGCACCCATGGTCCTGCACCCCCCTCAGTGGGGGTTGAACAGGTCCACCAGCACCAGCTTCCCCTGCCCGCGCGCCTCCTCGCGCGCCGCCTTCAGGTCCTGACGCCACTTGACTTCTGCCATGACCTTATCCTCCTTCCAGGATATAGAACGGATTTCCCCCCTTAAACCAGCCGGGCGCGGATGTCGATCTCCGACGTGAGCGTCCGATGCACGGGACACCTCTGCGCGATCTCCAGAACCCTGGCGCGCTGCTCCTCTGTCAGAGGCCCGGCGAGTTCGATCTCCAGGTCGATCCGGTCGAGCATCCCCTCCCGGGTCTCGCACTCGGCGCAGTCGGCGGCGTGGATCCTGGAGTGCCGGAGATGCACGGTGACCTCCTGAAGCGGCCACTGCTTTCGCCGCGCGTACAGCGCGGCCGTCATGGACGTTCAGGACCCGAGCGCGGCCAGCAGGAGGTCGTAGGGGGACGGCCCTTTATTCGTACCGCCCACATCTGCAGGTTCGTCCGCGGTCAGGCGGTGCGGGCCGACAAATATCTCCTGCGCAAAGCCGGAAGCCCCGCCCTGCACGATGACGCTGCCCGTGTTGCCCTTGCCTTCCACCGGTCTCATGGCGTTCCTCATCCTTCGAGTTTGGCATTCATCGTGATCTGCGTGTTCAGCAGACGCGAGATGGGGCACCCCGCCTTGGCGGCGTTCGCGGCGGCCTCGAAACCGGGCTGCGCCGCGCCGGGGACCTTCGCCGTCACGTCGAGGTGGACCTGGGTCACGGTCCACCCGGCCTCCAGCCGCTCCATCGTCAGGGTCGCCGCGGTCCGAATGCTTTCGGGCGTCACCCCGGCCTTGCCCAGCTCCGCGGAGAGCGCCATCGAAAAACACCCCGCGTGGGCCGCGGCGATCAATTCCTCCGGGTTCGTCCCCACCCCGCTCTCAAACCGCGTGCTAAAGGAATACTGTGTCTCAGCAAGCGCGCCGCTCTCTGTGGAGACCACGCCCCTGCCGTCTTTCAGACCGCCCCGCCAGATGGCCGATGCCTTTCGTTTCACGGTGATTTCCTCCTTGTGAACCCATACGGGTCAATGTTTACGCTTGAGCCCCCTCCCGAACCATCGCCTCCAGGGTGATGCGCGGACAGACGGCCCCTTTGATGTACTCGATGAGGTTCGTCGCCGCGCTGCGGATCAACTTCTCCACGCCGGGGTCCAGACAATTGCCCTGGTCGTCAAACACCTGCTGCACCCGCGCCACCGAGACGGCCATGGGCAGGACAATGGCTCCGATGTGCGAGCAGATGCCCCTCAGTTGCTCCAGGGACTTGATCGCGCCGATCCCCCCGGCGGCCACGCCGAGCAGCGAGATGGGCTTTCCCGAGAGCGCGCTGGGAAAACCGAGGTTGTCTACGGCAAGCTTCATCGGGCTGCTGATGCCGCCGTGATACTCCGGCGAAGCCAGGAGCACGCCGGTGGCCTCCTTAACCGTCTCCTGGAATCGCCGGAGGGCATCCGGATCTCTGGCCGGCTGTCCCGGCAGCGAAAGGCCCAACCGGTCGAGGTCGATCGGCGAGACCTCCACCTCCGGGTGCTTCGTGAACTCGTCGAGCGCCAGCGCCAGTGCCCTGGAGGTGTAGTTGCCAGGTCGCACGCTGCCACAAATCGTCACGATCTGAATGGGCATGACCGCTCCTTTTCAAGGTACATTATCCGCGCGCCCGAGACTCCTCCGGCGCGACGCTCAGGACCCGCTTCTCCGTCCGCCGGAGGATCGTCATCAACGACACCGTCCCGATCCGCTCCCCGGTCAGCAGCCGGTGCAGGTCGTCGATGCCCGCCACCGCCCGGCCGTCGAACGCCACGATCACGTCCCCTTCGAGCAGCCCGGCCCGCTCCGCCGGGCCCCTCGGCTCCACGGAGGCCACCAGGATGCCGCTCTCGACCGGCAGGTGATGGTGGCGCACGAGGCGGCGATGAATCGGGACGTTCTGCCCCGCCACCCCGATGAAGCTGCGCCGGATCTTCCCGTCCCGGATCAGCCGGCTCGCCACGAACTTGGCCGTGTTGATCCCCACCGCAAAGCAGATCCCCTGCGCGGGCAGGATGGCCGCCGTGTTCACGCCGATGACCTCCCCGCGCGACGTGACGAGAGGCCCCCCGGAGTTGCCGGGGTTGAGCGCGGCGTCCGTCTGGATGACGTTGTCGATCAGCCGGCCCGACCTGGACCTGAGCGACCGCCCCAGGGCGCTCACCACCCCGGCGGTCACCGTGCACTGGAACCCGTAGGGGTTGCCCACGGCGATCACGAGCTGCCCGACCCGGATGGCCTCCGAGTCCCCCAGCGGCGCGGGCGCCAGGCCGGAGGCCGTGATCCGGACGACCGCCAGGTCCGTGTCCGGGTCGTCGCCCACCAGGTCCGCCTCAAAGCGGCCCCCGTCCTGGAGCGTCACCTCGACCCGCGACGCCCCGTGCGCCACGTGGCTGTTCGTGAGGATGAACCCGTCCGGCGTGAGGACGAACCCGGAGCCGCCCCCCCGGCCCTCGCGCCGGGGGTCATCCCCCTGGCCCCGGTGATGGACCTCGACATTGACGACCGACGGGCTGATCCGCTCCGACGCCCGGATGACCGCCCGCGAGTAGGCGTCCAGGAGATCGCCGTCGGAGGCGGGAGCGGTCTCCCCGAGCCGGGCGTCCCCGGCCTCAAAATCGTCTCCGGACAGCACTCGTAAGATGGGTCTCATCGCTCTGTTCTCCCGGAGATAATCCCGTCCACCGACCACCTGCCCCCGCCCCTGATCATCAGGGCGACCGCGATGGCGATGGCCAGGAGATGGTACTCAAACCCCTCCTCCGCCTGCTTTCCGGACCAGTTCATAAAGAAACCGTTCTGAAGGTGCATCGTCGTAGCCACGGCCATCACGACCCCGATCCCGAACGCCGCGATGCGAGTCAGCAGCCCGGAGATCAGCCCCAGCGCCCCGAAGAACTCCGCCACGATGGCCAGGAAGGCAAAGACCCAGGGGATGCCGCTCCCGGTGAAGAATCCCATCGTCCCGGAGAACCCGTGCCCCTCGAACCAGCCGAGCATCTTCTGCGCCCCGTGCGGAAAGAAGACGACCCCCAGGAACATCCGCAGGACGAGGCCGGCGAGATCGCCTTCAGTCTGTAGAATCCGTTTCACTCGATCTTCAAGTTTTTTCCAGTAACGAACGGCCCAAGGTTTGCTAACGGCCTCATTGGCAGCAAATCTCACCTGATTCTGCACCAAATTTGGGCCTTAAGGGACAGGATGGAGCCTCG
>Ga0114945_10002423_pt1 | contig 10978 bp, 9 predicted proteins | sample OV2TP3_FD_87194 | JGI IMG/M metagenome (GOLD analysis project Ga0114945, IMG submission 87194) | Hot spring microbial communities from Beatty, Nevada to study Microbial Dark Matter (Phase II) - OV2 TP3 | ecosystem: Environmental > Aquatic > Thermal springs > Hot (42-90C) | place: USA: Beatty... | reverse complement strand
AGCATGACCTTCTGGCCACGCAACAGCAGAATCGCCGCTGAGACACGCGTTGGAGGCACCCGCAACCGCACCGCTAACGTCCGCCTCTTCTCCATCGCCAAGCAACGCAACAATTGCGGTGTTGGATGACGGATCTACTGCTCGGGCCCGAGCGAGCAGCGGAGGCTTCCTCCAGGCGTGCTAGTGCCGCCGATTCGAGCCGGCTCTACTGGACCGAAACACTCTCGCTCGCCTTTGGTGCTACCGTTTTGAGCTGGAGGGCGGAACCCGTCGTACTATTTAGGCCGTCCCGGACGGGCCAGCCCCTGGCCACTTAGCTCGCTCTGTAACCGTTAAGCACAAGCTACCGCAACGCCGCGTTTATCCTCTCCAGCATCCCCGCGCCCGGGCACAGCTCCTTCTCCTCGAGCTTGTTGAACGGCACCTCGGTGGTGTTGAGGTGCGCGTGCAGGTCCTGGGATTCGGGCGCTAGATAGAGCAGCCCGGTGAGGACTTCACCCTTCTCGGCGGCGCGCGCGATGTGGGTCATGGCGTTGACGCGGTCGCCCGGATCGTAGTCGGCGGCGAGCTTGCGGAGCTTCAAAATCGAGCCGTCGTGCTGCGGCACCTCGATCACGCCGCCCTCGCTGTAGTCCACGGTGATCGATTCACGGTTCGGCCAGAAGTCGAGCCGGTTCACCGCCTCGTTGTGCTCGCGCACGTAATCGTAGCTCTTCGTGGAGCCCGGGTGGTTGTTGAACGCGACGCAGGGGCTGATGACGTCGAGGAATGCCGCGCCCTCGTGCGCGAGCGCGGCCTTGATGAGCGGCACGAGCTGCTTCTTGTCGCCGGAGAAGGAGCGCGCGACGAAGGTCGCGCCCATCAGGAGCGCGAGCGACACCGTGTCCACCGCCGCTTCGGTGTTGGCGACGCCGCGCTTGGATTTGGAGCCTGCGTCGGCGGTGGCCGAGAACTGGCCCTTGGTGAGGCCGTAGACGCCGTTGTTCTCCAGGACGTAGGTCATGTTCACGCCGCGCCGCATGACGTGCGCGAACTGCCCCAGGCCGATCGAAGCGGAGTCGCCGTCCCCCGAAACGCCCAGGTAGATGAGGTCGCGGTTGGCGAGATTGGCGCCGGTGAGCACCGAGGGCATCCGCCCGTGCACCGTGTTGAATCCGTGCGACTGGCCGAGGAAGTAGTCCGGGGTCTTGGACGAGCAGCCGATTCCGGAGAGCTTCGCCAGCCGGTGCGGTTCAACGTCCAGCTCCCAGCAGGCCTGGATGATCGCCGCCGAGATCGAGTCGTGGCCGCAGCCGGCGCACAGCGTCGAGACCTTGCCTTCGTAGTCGCGCCGCGTGTAGCCGATGCGGTTGGCCGGCAGGGTCGGGTGATGCAGGCGGGGTTTGGTGAGGTAGGTCATGGCTATGCCGCCTTGTCGGCCTTGTCTGCCTTGATCGGACGCACGTTCAGCGCCGCGGCGATGCGGGCGATTTCCTGCGTGATAAAGCGCGCCGTGATCGGCGTGCCGTCGTAGTGCAGCACCGGGATCAGGCTCGCGGGGTTGATGTGCGCGTCGTTCACGAGCAGCGTCTTCAACTGCGCGTCGCGGTTCTGCTCGATCACGAACACCTTGCTGTGCGAGGCGGCGAAGTCGGCGATCTCGTCCTGGAACGGGAAGCCGCGCACCCGCAGCGCATTGACGTAGATGCCCTGCGCGGCGAGCGCATCAAGCGCTTCCAGCATCGCCGGGCTCGTGGACCCGTAGTAGAGGGCGCCGAAGCGCGCCGGGAACTTCGCCGGCGTCAGCACCGGCATCGGCACCAGCGACTTCGCGGTTTCGAACTTCTTCAGCAGCCGCTGCACGTTGTACACGTAGTCCGGGCCGGCTTCCGAATAGCGCGCGTAGGCGTCCTTGGTGGTGCCGCGCGTGAAGTAGGCGCCGCGGCTTGCGTGCGTCCCGGGGTAGGTGCGGTACGCAATCCCGTCGCCGTCCACGTCGAGGTAGCGGCCGAACTCCTTGCCCGCCTCGAGTTCCTCGGCCGACATGACCTTGCCGCGGTCGTAGCGCCGGCCGTCGTCCCATTTGAACGGCGCCGCGAGCCGCTGGTTCATGCCGATGTCGAGGTCGGTCATCACGAACACCGGCGTCTGCAGCCGGTCGGCGAGGTCGAGCGCGAGCGCGGCGTGCTCGAAGCATTCGTTCGGGTCCTCGGGAAAGAGCAGCACGTGCTTGGTGTCGCCGTGCGAGGCGTAGGCGCAGGCGAGCACGTCGGACTGCTGCGTGCGGGTCGGCATGCCGGTCGAGGGGCCGCCGCGCTGCACGTTGATGATGGTCACCGGGATCTCCGCGAAGTACGCCAGGCCGATGAATTCCGCCATGAGCGAGATGCCGGGGCCCGAAGTCGCGGTGAAGGCGCGCGCGCCGTTCCAGCCTGCGCCGACCACGATGCCGATCGAGGCGAGTTCGTCTTCGGCCTGCACGATTGCGAAGCGGTTCTTGCCGCTCGCCTTGTCCACCCGCAGGCGCGCGCAATAGCGCTGGAACGCCTCCGCCAGCGAAGACGAAGGCGTGATCGGGTACCACGCGCACACGGTCGCGCCGCCATAGAGACAGCCGAGCGCGGCGGCCGAGTTGCCATCGATGAAGATCCGGTCGCCCACGTTGTAGGCGCGCTGCACCTTCAGCCCGATCGCGTCCTTCAGGTGTACGCGGGCGTAGTCGAGCCCTATCTGGAAGGCGTTCAGGTTCGGTTTGAGGAGCTTTTCCTTGCCCTTGTACTGCTCGCCGATCAGCTCGGCGATCACCCCAGGCTCGATCCCGAGCATCGCCGCGAGCGCGCCGACGTAGAGGATGTTCTTGAACAGCTGCCGCTCGCGCGCGTCCGTGAACGTCGCGTTGCAGATCTCGGTGAGCGGCATGCCGACGACGTGGATATCGTCGCGGAATTTCGACTTCGGCAGCGGCTTGGTGCTGTCGTAGAAGAGGTAGCCGCCCGGCTCGATCTCCTTCAGGTCCTGGTTCCAGGTCTGCGGGTTCATCGCCACCATCAGGTCGACGCCGCCGCGCCGGCCGAGCCAGCCCTGCTCGCTCACCCGCACTTCGTACCAGGTGGGAAGCCCCTGGATGTTGGAGGGGAAGATGTTGCGCGGCGAGACCGGGATCCCCATGCGCAGGAAGCTCTTCGCGAACAGTTCGTTCGCGCTCGCCGAGCCCGAACCGTTGACGTTCGCGAACTTGACGACGAAATCGTTGAGCGCTTCGATTCTTGGCATCGTTCTAGGCAGCCTTGCGGTGAGGGTCGCGGCAGGCGGGGCCGGCGTGCGTCAGGTCGAGGAGGAACTTCTGCATGTCCCAGGCGCCGGTCGGGCAGCGCTCGGCGCACAGGCTGCAATGCAGGCACACGTCCTCGTCCTTGACCATGACGCGCGTGGTCTTGAGCGGCTCGGATGTGTATAAGTCCTGAGTCAAATTCAGAGCCGGAGCATTCAAGCGGGTGCGAAGCTCCGACTCCTCCCCGTTCGCAGTGAACGTGATGCAGTCCATCGGGCAGATGTCCACGCAGGCGTCGCACTCGATGCACAGTTTCCCGGTGAACACGGTCTGCACGTCGCAGTTGAGGCAGCGCTGCGCTTCCTTCCAGGCGGTCGCCGCGTCGAACCCGAGTTCCACTTCGGCCTTGACGTTCTTCAGCGTGATCTTGATGTCGCGCCAGGGCACCTTGTAGCGCGGATCGGGGGCGATTTCGTTGTCGTAGCTCCACTCGTGGATGCCCATCTTCTGCGAGTGCAGCTCGACTTCCGGCGCCGGGCGGACCCTCACGTCTTCGCCGTGCAGCGTGCGGTCGATCGAGATCGCCGCATCGTGTCCGTGCGCGACCGCCCAGATGATGTTCTTCGGCCCGAACGCCGCGTCGCCGCCGAAGTACACGTTCGGCAGCGTGGACTGCATGGTCGTCTTGTTCACCACCGGCAGCCCCCAGCGGTCGAATTCGATGCCGCACTCGCGCTCGATCCAGGGGAAGGCGTTTTCCTGGCCGACCGCGACGAGCACGTCGTCGCACTCGAAATGCTGGTCCGGCTCGCCGGTGGGAACGAGGCTGCGGCGGCCCTTTTCGTCGTACTCCGCCTTGACCTTCTGGAACACCATTCCCGCGAGCTTCCCGCCCCGGAGCGTGAATTCCTTCGGCACCAGGTAATTGAGGATCGGGATGTTCTCGTGCATCGCGTCCTCTTTTTCCCAGGGGCTCGCCTTCATCTCCTCGAAGCCCGAGCGCACGATCACCTTGACGTCCTCGCCGCCCAGGCGGCGCGACGTGCGGCAGCAGTCCATCGCGGTGTTGCCGCCGCCGAGCACGATCACGCGCCGGCCGATCTTCGAAGTGTGGCCGAACGACACCGAGGAGAGCCAGTCGATGCCGATGTGGATGTTGGCGGCCGCCTCCTGCCTGCCCGGGATTTCGAGATCGCGCCCGCGCGGCGCGCCCGAGCCGACGAATATCGCGTCGTAGCCCTCGCCAAGAAGCCTGCGCATCGAATCGATCTTGACCCCGCCGCGGAATTCGATGCCGAGGTCGAGGATGTAGCCCACCTCCTCGTCGATCACCTCCTCGGGAAGGCGAAAGCGCGGAATCTGCGAGCGGATCATGCCGCCCGCGAGCGCGTCCTGGTCGAACACCGTGACGTGGTAGCCGAGCGGCGCCAGGTCGCGCGCGACCGTGAGCGACGCCGGGCCCGCGCCGACGCAGGCGATGCGCTTGCCGTTTTTTCGCTTCGCCGGCTGCGGGAGCCGCGCGCGGATGTCGTCCTTGAGATCGGCGGCGACGCGCTTCAGGCGGCAGATCGCGACCGGCTCGGGCTTGGCGGCGTTCGCTTCCTCGACGCGGCCGCGCCGGCACGCGGGCTCGCAGGGCCGGTCGCAGGTGCGCCCGAGGATGCCGGGAAAGACGTTCGACTTCCAGTTGACCATGTAGGCGTCCGAATAACGCCCCGCGGCGATCAACCGGATGTATTCGGGAACTGGCGTATGGGCGGGACACGCCCACTGACAATCAACGACCTTGTGAAAGTAGTCGGGATTCCGGATATCGGTCGGCTGCAACTCCTTGCTCCTCGGCGACGCTGTTTCGGGGTGGCGCCTAGCCTTAAACGTCTGATTAACCGAATAGTTTACTCTGGTATTCCAGCGCAGGAAAGCCTTAGTTTTCAAAACACTAGACGCTTACGGCACACCGGGCGAGCCTATAGAATTCCGAAACGATGGCGAGCCAGCTCCAATCCCTGCGCGCGCATTCGGTGGTGGTGGCCGATACCGGCGACATCGATGCGGTGGCGCGCTGGAAGCCGCAGGATGCCACTACGAATCCGTCGCTCCTCCTCGCCGCCGCGCAGGATCCGCGCTACCGGGGCCTGGTCGATGAGGCCGTAGCGCGCGCCGCGGGCGATGCGCAGGCGGCGATGGAGGCGCTTTTCGTCGCCTTCGGGCGCGAAATCCTGAAGCACATCGCCGGGCGCGTTTCGACCGAAGCCGACGCGCGCCTTTCGTTCGACGTCCAGGGCAGCGTCAGCAAGGCGAAACGCCTGATCGAGCGCTACGAGACGGCCGGCGTGCCGCGCGAGCGCATCCTGATCAAGGTGGCGAGCACGTGGGAAGGAATCCGCGCCGCCGAGCGGCTCGAGCGCGAGGGCATCCACTGCAACCTGACGCTGCTTTTCTCCTTCGCGCAGGCCGTGGCGTGCGCCGATGCCGGGGTGACGCTCATCTCGCCCTTCGTCGGACGGATCTACGACTGGCACCGGCAGGCGCGCAAGGTCGAGGACATTCCGGTCGAGGAAGATCCGGGCGTCGCCTCGGTCAGCCGCATCTACGCCTACTACAAGAGGTTCGGCTACGCGACGCAGGTGATGGGCGCGAGCTTCCGCAAGACCGGCCAGATCCTCGCGCTTGCCGGCTGCGACCTGCTGACGATCGCGCCGGACCTCCTCGAGAAACTCTCCGCCGCGCAGGGCGAAGTCCCGAGAAAGCTTTCGCCCGCAGAAGCGGCGGGCGATCGGGTTGAAAAAATCTCGCTCGACGAGAAGTCCTACCGCTGGCTGCACAACGAGGACGCGATGGCGGTGGAAAAGCTCTCCGAAGGCATCCGGCGCTTCGACGCGGATGCGCGCAAGCTCGAGCACTTCGTGGGCTCGCTCCTGAAGGGCGAGCGCGCGGCGGCTTGAGCGTCCGCACCGAATTCGAAGAGCGCGGCGAAGCGCTCGTCGCGCGCGTCACGCTCGACAATCCGCGCAAGCTCAATATCGTCGGCCGCGCCACGCTCGCCCAGCTCGCCGAGTCGATGCGCGGCGTCGAGCGCACCGCGCGCGTGCGCGCCGTGGTGCTCTCCGGCGCAGGGGAAAAGGCGTTCATCGGCGGCGCGAGCATCGACGAGCTGGCGGCGCTCGACCCGGCTTCGGCGCGGGAATTCATCACGCTCGTGCACCAGGCGTGCGCGGCGATGCGCAACTGCCCGTTGCCCGTCATCGCGCGCATCCAGGGGTACTGCCTCGGCGCGGGGCTCGAACTTGCCGCTTCCTGCGACCTGCGGATTGCGGGGGCGGACGCAAAGTTCGGCATGCCGGAAGTGCGTCTCGGCATCCCTTCGGTGGTCGAAGCCGCGCTCCTGCCGCGACTCGTGGGTGCCGGGCGCGCGCGCTGGCTCGTGATGACCGGGGAGACGATCGGCGCCGAAGAGGCATTCACCTGGGGGCTGGTCGAGCGCGTGGCGCCGGCCGGCGAACTCGACCGCGTGCTTGACGCCGCGCTCGATGCGATCCTCGCGGGCGATGCCGAAGCGATCCGCGCCCAGAAGCGGCTCTGCAAGCTCTGGGAAGAAGCGCCGCTCGATGCGAGCGTGCGCACGAGCGTGGACGAATTCGCCCGCGCCTACGAATCGGGCAGGCCGGCAAAGGCGATTGCCGCGTTCCGCGCCGCGCGGCGCAATCGCCGCGGCTGACTAGCGCAGCAGGCGAATCGCCGTCTCGAAGACCAGGAGCGCCGCAGCACCGGTCGCAAAGAGGCGAAAAACCGTCGCCGCGGGGATTCTGCGGCGAAGCATTCCCGCCCTGTCGCGGCTCCAGTCTTCGACGCGGTCCCACAGGGTGAACTGATGCACCATGGCGTCCATTCTGGCCCGGGAGGCAGGGGTTGGGAATCCCACAAAAGGGTGAGGCGGCTCCGCTCAGCGGGGCGCCAGGTCGCCCCAGTAGGCGCAGCCGGTGAGCTTCGTCCCGTCCCGCTCGGCGCGGACGCGCAGCGTGTAGAGGGCGCCCGTCATCGGGTCGTGGCAGCGCCCGGTGCGAACCGTGACGCGCAGGACCGATTTTTCCGCCGCGCCCTCGTACCGGAACTCCTCCCCGACCCGTTCCAGCGGCCTTGCCGGGTAGCGCTGCGCCTCGTACTCGCCGATGCGGCGCAGCAGCACGCCCTCCTCGCGCACGTCGAGATGCCACAGAGGGTCGGTGCCGTTCGCGCGCAGGTAAACGCTTTCCAGTTCCTCACGGCAACCCGGGCCTTCCGCGTAGGCGCGGCGCAGGCTTTCGGCGCGCACGACCCCGCCCTCGCGGCGGCCGATCACTTCGATGAAGATCGCGCGCCCCGGCCGCTGCGCGAGTTCGCGGTAGACCGCCGCCAGGTCGCGGCGCGGCGTCCGATCCTCCACCGTGAGGCGCTCGCCGCTGCGACAGGGGCTCATCTGCAAGCCCCTCGCCCCGGCGATGAAATTTCCCCGCCACACCGTCTGCGGCGATTCGGCGTGTCCTGCGGCGCCAAGCAGCAAAGATGCAAGCCCGGCCATACCCACGCGCATCACCCATTTGCAGGATAGGCAAAGCCGTACGGGCGCTGCACACTGCGATCGCCGGGACAGCACGGCTCTCTCGCTGGCTCCCAAGGATGCGGCGATTCCTCCATCCCGCATCCGGCTTGATCCCCGGCGCGCATCGCGCGGCCGGGGGTTTTTTTGCACCGATTCAGCGCCAATTGCGCTCACGCGCCCAGGCTTGCGCGGAGCAGCGTTTCCACGTGCGCCGCCTTGAGCGGCCTCGAGAACAGGTACCCCTGGTACTCCTCGCAGCGCTGCTCGACCAGGAACGCGAGCTGCTTGCCGGTCTCGACTCCCTCGGCGATGACGTGCAGTCCGAGGTTTTTCGCGAGCGTGATGATCGCCTTGGCGATCGCGACGTCGTCCCGCTCATCCGGTATCCCGCGCATGAACGATTGATCGATTTTCATGTAGTCGAGCGGGAAATGCTTGAGGTAGCCCATCGAGGAATACTCGATGCCGAAATCGTCGAGCGTGATCTGCACGCCCATCTTGCGCAGCTCCTGGAGCAGCAGCACGGCGCGGTCCGGATCTTCCATCAACGTGCTCTCGGTGATTTCAAGTTCCAGGTGGCGCGGCTCCAGGCCGGATTCCTTCAAGATCGCCTCGATCCGCTGCGTGAGGTCGGCGCGCCGCAGTTGCCGCGCCGAGAGGTTGACCGCGAGACGGAACGGCGCCAGGCCCGACCCGAGCCAGGACCGCATCTGGGTGCACGCTTCGCGCAGCACCCAGTCCCCGATCGTGTCGATGATTCCGGCCTGCTCGGCGATCGGGATGAATTTTGCCGGCGGAATGATGCCGACTTCGGGGTGATTCCAGCGCAGCAGGACCTCGACGCCCTTGATCGCGCCGCTGGAAACGTCCACGCGCGGCTGGTAGCCGAGGTGGAACTGGTCGCGCTCGATCGCCTGGCGCAGGCCGTTCCTCAAGTGCAGCGTCTCGACCGCGAGCGCGTAAAGCTCCGGCGAGTAGAACTGGTAGGAATTCCCGCCCGCCGCCTGTGCGCGCCCGGTCGCCGACTCGGCGCTGCGCAGCAGCGTGTCGGGGTCGCCGCCGTCCTGGGGGTAGCAGCTCACGCCGATGCTCACGGTCACGTAGTGCGTGCGCCCGCCCATGACGAACGGGCGCGCGATCGCAGCAAGGATCTGCTCGGCGACCGCGGCAAGCTCGTGCGTGCTTCCCAGCTCTTCGAGCAGCACGCCGAACCCGTCGGCGAGCAGCCGGGCGACGGTGTGCGCGCTGTCCAGCGTCTCGCGCAGGCGCGCCGCGACGGCATTGAGCAGCTCATCGCCCAGCGCGAAGCCGAGCGATTCGTTGATGGTCTGGAAGTGATCGAGATCGACGAACAGCAGGCCGACCGGGGTGCCCTGCCGCTCCGCCCGCGCGAGCGCGGTCCGGCAAAGTTCCTGGAAGCGGAACCGGTTCGGCAGGTCGGTGATCGAATCGTGGTAGGTGAGGATCGTGGTCTTGCGCAGCCGCCGGATCATCACCTTGCAGAATTCGAGCGTCAGGTCGGGCTGCTCGTGGAGCAGCTTCAGCAGCTTGTCCTGATCGATCTCCACGAGCTGGCAGTCGCTCGCCGCGACGACCGTTGCGCTGCGGATGTGCGTTTCGTCGTCGAGCAGCGCCATCTCGCCGACGAAACCGCCCTTCACCACCGTTTCGAACACGAGGTCGCCGACCTGGATGCGCAGTTCGCCGGACTTGACCACGAACATCGTGGATCCGGTATCGCCCATTTCGAACAGCACCTCGCCCGCCGGCAGCAACCTGGGCTCGGCCAAGTCCGCCAACATCGGCAACAACCTTCGCGGCATGCGATCCCCGTCTCCCCAATGCGGCCCCGTCGTTTTGATTTGTGCGGGCCGCGAATCGACAGTTTGAGATCATACTGCGGGAATGAAAAATGCGAACCCCATCGACCTGCGTTCCGACACCGTGACCCGCCCCTGCGCCGAGATGCGCTCGGCGATCGCCGCCGCGCCGGTGGGCGACGACCAGTATGGCGAGGACCCGACCACGAACCTGCTCCAGGAGCGGGTTGCCGGGGTTCTCGGGAAGGAGGCCTCGCTCTGGCTTCCGTCGGGCACGATGGCGAACCAGGTCGCCTTGCGCGTCCTGACCCGGCCGGGGGATGACGTCATCGTGAGCCGCGAGAGCCACGCGGTGTGGCACGAGACCGGAGGATCGGCGGCCAACGCGGGCGTGCAGTTCACCGAGATCGGCGCGCGCGGCGTCTTCACCGCGGACGAATTCCGCGCCTCGCTCAAGCCGCGGGGTCATGTCATCTACCCGCCGACCTCGCTGGTCGAAATCGAGAACACGCACAACCGCGCCGGCGGCGTGATTTTCCCGCGCGATGAAGCCGAGCGGATCTGCGCCGCCGCGCGCGAACATGGCGTCGCCGCCTACCTCGACGGGGCGCGGCTGTGGAACGTCGCGGTGGCAAGCGGCCAGGCGCTCGCGCAGCTCGCTGCGCCATTCGACCTGGTGGGCGTATCGCTTTCCAAGGGACTGGGCGCGCCCGGCGGGTCGCTCCTCGCCGGATCGCGGGAGCTCATCGAGCGCGCGGTGCGTTACCGGCGGATGCTCGGCGGGGCGATGCGCCAGGTCGGGATCTTTGCCGCGGCCGGACTTTATGCGCTCGACCACAATCTGGCGCGGCTCGCGGAGGATCACGCGAACGCGCGGCGCATCGCCGAGCGGCTCGCGAAAAGCTCGAGGATCGCGCTCGACCTCGCCACGGTGCAGACCAACATCATCGTGTTCCGGCTCGATGCCGAAGCGCCGGACGCCGCCACCGTCGTCGCTCGGGCGCGCGAGCGCGGCGTTCTCGTTTTCGCTTTCGGCCCGAGGACCATCCGCGCCGTCACCCACCTCGACGTTTCGCGGGCGCAGTGCGAGGAGGCGGCCGAGGTTCTCGCCGCGATCGCCGAGGACCGAGCCGGGCGACAAGACCGCTGAGCGACCTCGTCGCAATCATCGAAACGACACGCGGAGGACGTGCATGGCCGAGCAGACCCTACCCAAGGCGGTGCTCGACGCCGCCGACGTTTCGGCGGTTACGCAACTCATCCTCACGGAGCGGGAAAGCCGCGATCTCGGCCGCTGGGACCGGATGCGCGAGTGCTTTCACCCCGATT
>Ga0114945_10002422_pt1 | contig 10986 bp, 7 predicted proteins | sample OV2TP3_FD_87194 | JGI IMG/M metagenome (GOLD analysis project Ga0114945, IMG submission 87194) | Hot spring microbial communities from Beatty, Nevada to study Microbial Dark Matter (Phase II) - OV2 TP3 | ecosystem: Environmental > Aquatic > Thermal springs > Hot (42-90C) | place: USA: Beatty... | reverse complement strand
TCCCGCGGCGGCGGTCTCGCCGACCAGGATCCAGATCGTGAATTCGCGATGGACGTTGATCATCGCCGGAGACCACGCGGACCACAAGTCGGGGAGGGTGACGACGGTGGGCCGGTCGCGGTTCTTCCAATACGTCTCGGGATGGAGGATCTGTTCGGTGGAGGCCGGGAGGTCCTCGTAGAGGCGCGAGACGGCCTTCCAATCTCCCCCGGCCGCTTGACGCGCGTCGAGAACGAAGTCGCACCCGTAACTCTCCGGGAAGACCGCGGTACGCCGGAGGAATTCGGGGAGAGAGCCCGCCCGACCCGGGAGGCGGCCCTTCTTGTATCGATCGGCGATGAGACGCACCATGCGGTCAAAGGTGCTCCGGTAGACGAAGTTCCATCCGCAGGCGAAGGCGTCTCCCTCGATGAGAGCGCGCGATGCGGCGGCGAGGTCGTCGTCGGTCTCCTCTTCGATGGGGAGAGTGCGCAAATCGAACTGCTGATCCTGGGCCGCGTGGGTGAGTTCGTGCACCAAGGTGACGTCGTTCATGTCGACCGCGAAATCGGCCCCCTCGGGCAATTCGACGCTCTCCTCAGGGCGGATGAGCCGCACCTCGCGCGTCTGAGGATGATAGAAGCCCGCCACAGACTCCCCGAAGAGCATGAGGAGCGAATCGTAGAGATCCAGGTCGCCGGGGATGAGTCCGAAATGGGCCCAAGCCCTCTGATAGCGCGCGGCCTTGGATCGAGGAAACTGGCGCTCGAACTCGGCGGCGAGAAAGCGGCGCAGTTCCTCCTTTCCATGGACTCCGATGGGTACCTCGCGGCGAAACTCCAAACCTCGGACCCGAGCGATGTGCTCCCGGGCCCGGTCGGGTGCCTCCTGAGCGGCGAGGACTAGGAAGAGGAACATGTGACGGAACTCCCGATCTTGGCGCGGAGGCGGGCCGCGGCGCTTCCACGATGGACGGCGATCTCGAGTGCGCCGCCCGACCCCACGTAGGCGAGCAGCTCGTCCGCCTTCCGTGCGGCGTACGTCGCACTTAGGCCTCGGATTCGGGCCTGACCGACCCGAACCTCGAGAGCGCGGGTCGCGGAAAGGCGGTCCAGCGCGATGTTGGTCACGAGATTCCCGAACCGATCGATCGCGACCACTTCGCCCACGATTCCCCCCGGCGTTTTCCGCACGGTAGGGGTCGGTAGTTGAACCAGGGATCGGATCGTCTCTCCCAATTCGTTCAGGCTTCTTCCCCGGAGGAGGTGGCCTGCCACGGGGGCGAAGACATCGCGTCCGTGGAAAGTCTTGGAGACGGGATGGCGGAAGAACTTCTCGTTCGCGATTCGGACGAGGCGACGCTTCTCGACCAGGAAGGAGAGAATCCCGTTGTCCGGAGCGAGGAAAAGATGGTCCCGAGTTTCCAGCGCGATGGCGGCCCGTTCCGTCCCGACGCCGGGATCAACCACGACGACGAAGAGCGTGCCTTTCGGAAAATAGGGGTACGAATGGCGCAGGAGAAAGGATGCGGCCGCGACGTCCTGCGGCTCGACTTCATGGCTGATGTCCACGATTCGGGTGCGGGGGTACACCGAGAGAAGGGCGCCCTTCATCGCGCCCGCGTAGGGGTCTCGAAGCCCGAAATCGGTGAGGAGGGCGACGATTCCGTTCGGCCGCGCCATCGACCTACCGATAGTCTTTTTTCGGCTTGTCTTCGCCGGAATCCTTTTTCGGCCTCTCCTTCGTAAGGCGCTTTCCGCATTCCGGGCAGTAGGAGTTGGTGTCCTTGTCCACCTTGGGATGTTCCTCGCAGGTCCAGGAACCCGCCTTGAAACGTTCGACGGTCTTCAGTTCCTCTTTCTTCGCTTCCTTCCATAGTCGATCGGCGTGTTCGGTCAACTTCGCGTCGCCGTCGAGGACGAGGACGTCCGAGCCCCGCTGCTCCAACCATGCCACGAGCTTGTCCTCGAGGTGGAGCAGGACCACCCCTTCCTTTTCGGACGTCTTGGATCCCTTGTGTTTGAATCCGAGAGCCTTTTGATACGCCTCGACGAATTCCTTGGCGTCTTTCTCGGAGTCCCAGGTGGAATACCACACGCTGGAAACCTTGCCCTCGCGCTCATAGACGTAGTAGCGGTCGCCGTCCCAGCCCGCCGCGGCCTGTTCCACTTCCTTCTTGGTGCCGGCCTTGAGCTCGCGAAGGACCACGCGGATCGGAAATTCGCCGTGGACATTGTGGCAGAGGAGCTGCCAGTCTTTCGGAAGAAGGGGAAGGGTCACTACCTGCGGATAGTCGCGTTCCTTCCAGTACTTTTCGGGGTGGAGCACCTGCTCGGAGGAGGAAGGCAGGTCTTCGTACATCTTGCTGATTTTGGTCCAGTCGTTCTCATATCCCTTGAGGCAGGCGAGCACGAATTCGCAGCCGTAGCCGTAGGAAAAGGTCAGGGTCAGGCGGAGGTAGGCGGGTAGTTTACCGGCCTCGCCCGGCAGCTCGCCCGTCTTGTAGCTCGAGTTGATCCGGTCGATCATCGTGTCGAACATTCCCTTGAGCCCGTGCTTCCATCCGACGATCGAGGCCTCGCCTTCGACCAGGCACTTGACGGCGGCGACGACGTCGTCGTTGTACTCCTCCTCCAGCGGCACGGTGACGAGATTGAAATTCTGATCCTGTGCGGCGTGGCAAAGTTCGTGGACGAGCGTGATGTCGGCCATCAGCTTCGCCTCCATCCCCTCGGCGCCGTCGTTGACGAGCCGCAGTTCCTTGGTCTTCGGATGGTAGAAACCCGCGATGGAGTCGCGGTAGAGGGTGATGAGCGAATCGTACAGGTCCCAATCGTCGCGGTTCGGGAGGAGGCCCAGGTGCTTGTAGGCCTTTTCGTAGCGCTTCGCCTTGGGTCGGGGGAGCTCCTTCTCGAATTCCTCGACGATGAACTTCAGAAGTTCGTCACGGGAGTAGACGCCGACGGTGACGTCGCTCTTGAAATCGAGTCCGCGGATCTTCTTGACCTCGGCCTTCATTTTCTTGGCCTTCGTCTTGAGATCGTCCTCTTGGCGGGGGGCGGAGGAGGCGAAGACGAAGGAGGAGGCGAAGAGGAGAGCGAGCGCGGATCTCATAGAGGCTCCCAAAAAACGGGCCGGACTTCGGACTCGAGATAATACGACGGTCCGGCCATTTTGTTGATTTTCCCTTCGAAGAGTGGCACATTATCGACCCTCATCCTGGGGAAGTCAAGGAACTCACTTGGAAACCGTGGTGGCCTCCACCCTGAAACGACGCACGAGCCGGACGCTGGCGGAGTCTCTGGTTACCGGCACGTTGCGTTCCGGTCTTCCGGCGGTCCTTCTGCCGAAACCGGGCCTGAGCAAGAAGATCGCCATCATCGCCGTGCGGTACGGCTCCATCGATCTCGAATTTCAGCTCGCCGATCGACCCATCGCGACGCCGCCGGGGATCGCGCATTTCCTCGAGCACCAGCTCTTCAAGAAGGAGGGGGGCAGCGATCTCATCGTCGAATTCGGAAAATTCGGCGCGAGCGCCAACGCCTTTACGGAGTATTGCACGACGGCCTACTACTTCACCTGCAGCGAACGCTTCGAGGAGAATCTGAAGCTGCTCCTCTCGCTCGCCTTCCTTCCCTATTGGCATCCGGACTACGTCGCCAAAGAGAAGCTCATCATCGAGCAGGAACTCCGGATGTACGAGGACTCGCCCGACTACCAGGTGTATCGAAACCTCATGGCCGGCCTGTACCGGATCCACCCGGTCCGCCTGGACGTCGGAGGGACGGTGGCGGACATCCAGAAGATCACGCCGGAGCTCCTCGAAGAGTGCTACCGGGTCTTTTACAATCCCGCCAACATGCTTCTGATTCTGGCGGGGGATCTCGATCCGGAACGGGCGTTCCGGAGCGCGGACGAATCGATCCCGGAGTCGGCCCGACCGGGAGGGGAGATCCGTCGCGTCTGGCCGAAGGAACCGGCCGGAGTTTCCAAGACGATGTCCTGGCGCGAAAGCGTCGTCTCCCGACCGCGGGTTCTCCTGGGATTCAAAGACCTCGACCTCGACGGTCGCGGTCTCCTCGAGCGCGATCTGGAGATGTCGGTGATCCTGGATCTCCTCTTCGGCCGCTCCAGCCGCTTCTACAACAAGCACTACGAGTCGGGACTCGTGGACGACGGCTTCTCGACCTCGTACAACAGCGACCTTCCCTACGGCTTTTCGCTCCTGGGGGGCGAGACCGACGAGCCCGAGCGGCTGGTGGAAGAAGTCCTCAAGGAGCTCGCGCGGTCGCGCCGGGAGCGTCTCAAGAAGCGGGACATCGAGCGCGCCAAGCGCAAGCGGCTCGGCAAGTTCCTTCGGGCCTTCGATACTCCGGACGGGGCGGCGTTTCTTCTCCTCGGCTCGCTCCAGAAGAACGTGGACGTGTTCCGGGTGCCGGAGGCGATCTCGCGCCTGCGCGCCTCGGATCTGGACGAGCGCGTCCGCCGCCACTTCGACGAGCGGAACTACGCCATCTCGGTGGTGGCGCCGAAGGTAAAGAAACCTCCCTCTTCCACGGATTCCTAAGAGAGAAGTGCGGAAAAAGCGTATAGCCCATATGGTTAGATCCGTGTCCGATCGATAGGAGCCTTATGCCCACTCCGAACGATATCGCCTTCGCGAGAGCCGCCGTGCAGTCGGGACTGCTCCCGGTCGAACGGGCGCGGGAGCTCCTGAAAACGCTTCCCGCGGGAAAAAACCTCGCGCAAGCCGCCGTCGAGGCGAAGCTTCTCTCCCGCGAGCAGGCCTTGAAGCTCATCGAGTCGCTCCGCCGGAAGGCGACGCCTCAGAATCCTCCGGCCGTTGCGCCTGCGGCGGCGCAGCGGGAGACCAAGAGTCGGCCCGCCGTCCCCCCCCGACCGTCGCGAACCGCCCCCGCCGTGGCCGTTCGAAAACCGAGCAAGCTCCCGTTCCTCGCCGCTGCGGGAATACTCTTCCTCGCCGCGGGTGGGGTCGCACTCTACTTTGTCTTCCGGACGAAGCCCGTCACGCCGAAACCGAAGGTCGTAGCTTCGGGCCCGATCGAGAAGAAGGAATCCGTCGCCAAGACCCCGGAACCCGAAACCCCGAAGGAGGAGAAGAAGCCCGAGGACCCGGCGAAGGAGGCCTTTCACCGGCGCCTCGCGGAGAAACACAAGGAAGCCGAAGCGAAGCTCGCCGAGAGGAAAGGCGAGCTCAAGGAAGAGCGCGAAGCCGAGGCCAAACGTCTTCAGGAATTCCGCACCCGGATGGAGAAACACCGCTTCGCGATCAAACTCACGTCGGGAACTTCGTACTCGAACGCTCTCCTCACATCCTTCAGCTTCGACGCGGTCGAAGTGAAGACGGATTCGGGCACGGCCGGCGTGCCCTGGCTCCTCGTCACTCCGGAATCGACGCTCGAGATCGCCAAGGCGGTCTTCGCTGAGAAGCCCTATGAGCTCGGGCGATTCCTCACGGCCCGCCGGTTCTGGAAGGAGGCCAAGGCGGCCTTCGAGGAAGCCGCCCAGAAGGACGAGGACCGACGGAGCAAAGTCGAAGAGATCCTCCCGGTGCTCGACAAGGTGGTCAAAGGCGAGGGCTCCTTCCGGGGCAGCGTTCGGCGCATGGGTCGCGACGTCCTCCTCCTCTCGTACGACTTCAAAGAGGCGGTCCAGGCCGAGGATTTTCCGGGAAGGCCGCAGCCGAAGATCGCCGGCGGTTCGATGGAGCTGGCCGAAGGGAGATGGCGACTAAGCGACCTCGACTTCACGCGGGAACTCGATGTGGAAATGACCGTGAAGTCGGCGGGCAAGCTTACCTTCGGCTTCGGAAAGTACCGTCTCGAGCTGGGGACGGAATCCAAGTTGCAGGGGCCGAAGGATCAGGAGATCGCCAAGGGTCCCGGGATCCAGGCGGATGCCGAGGTCCGGATTCGTCTGCAGGTCCGGGCGAGCAAGGTCGAGCTCTACCTCGGGCCGGATCGCGCCCTCGCGGCCGATCTGCCCGCCGAATCGGAGAAGGAATCCCGCATCGGCACTTTTTCGTTCGGCGTCAAGGGGGGAACCGCGCGCGTGGCGGCCCCGTTCACCGTGCGCGGAGTTCTCGATGCCAAAGACCTGGAGAAGCGGTTCGCGGAACTCGAAGTCCTCGTTCACCGAGCCACTTCCGACAAGCTCGACGACATCCGCTCCGAACTCGAAGACCGACGCGCCGAGCGGTTCCTGGGGAAGCGCGCCGGCTATCGGGTGGATGTCTCCGCGAACGATTCGTACTTCGTCTTTCGGATGAAGGATGTCGCCGCCTACGACGCGATCAAAGACAAGATGAAGTCGTTCTTCCAAACGCACCATCCCGGAGACCTCGAGGAGAAGCTCGGAGAGGTCCTCGGGAAGCATCCGGACGTCCCCGGTCTCCACTATTTCAAGGGACTCTACCTCGCGATGCGGACGGAATCCGAGAAGGCGAAGGTTTCCTATCAGGAGGCGTTGAAGCTCTTCCCGGATTTCTTCGAGGCGATGACCGACTTGGCCCAGCTCCACTTCGTGAACCGGGAATACGAAGAAGGGCTCAAACTGGTCGATCAGGCCATTCGCGTTCGTCCCGACTACGCACCGGCCTACGGACTCCGGGCGATGCTCCGATTCGCCCAGAATCCTCGGGGCCTTCCCGATTCCGTTCGCGACGACATCGATCTGGCTCGCGTGCTGGACACGGGCGACGACGAGGTGATCGGCCATCGGAGGGCCATTTTCGCAGTGGCCCGCGGTCCCGTGGATCTCGGATGCGTCCACCGTCACGAATCGGAACATTACGAGGTGTATACGGACATCAGCCTCGAGGCCTCTCGGCTATACGCGGAGCGCCTCGAGACGGCGTTGGCCTACTACCGAGAATACGCGGGCGCTCTCTACCAGGGGCAATGGCGGCGCAAACCGCGGGTCGCGATTTTCAATACCGCCGAGGCGTACTATACGTACAACGAGCTCATCTCCGCGGGCCGGATCGAGAACACCTTGGGGCTCTTCTGGCCCCCGTACGACGAGCTCGTGCTCTTCGAGGAAACCAATCCCGAGGAGTCCCTCCACACGCTCTACCACGAGGCGTTTCACCACTTCATGAGCCAGCTTACGAATCGCAAGATGCCGGATTGGTTCAACGAGGGGATGGCGGAATACGTCGGCGCGATCGAAATCTCCGGCGGAAAGGTCGTCAAGAAGGGGCAGATCCTCAAAGGGAGGCTGCAGAATCTTCAGATGATTCTCGCGGTCGGAAGGTCCTTCGGGTTCGAGAAGATCATGACCGACTCCCGCCGCGAGTTCTACGGAGAGGCGGCGCCTTTCAAGTATGCCCAAGCCTGGTGCATGCTGCATTTCCTCCACCACGTCCAGGACGGGAAATACCGCTCGATGGTGGATCGGTATTTTCAGCTCCTCCTGGAGGGCAAGACGCGCCAAGAGGCCTTCGACGGGGTGTTCAAGGGCCAGGCGTCGGATCTTGAGAAGGAGTGGAAGGAGTATGCGAGGAAGCTGAAGTAGGAGGGCTTGCTTCCGGAGACGCTTTCGCGCCGCACTCCGCGATCCCGCACGATCCGGAGTAGATCCAGCACTTTTCGTGATGTCCCTTGGCGCACTTCGGACACTTCGTGATCGGATCCTGGAGTTCCCCTCCGCAGATCGGGCAGGTCTCCTTGGCTGCGGTCGCCGTCGTGGTGGGGGCCGGAGGCTCGTTCTCCACGTCGAACTCGTCCATCGGAAGCTGGCGCTGGACCTCTTCCTTGATGTCCAGGAGCCACCGGCGCGCCTTGCCGACGTGTCGACCAACTTTGCGGGCGACGCGAGGGAGATCCTTGCCGAAGCACAGGATCGCCGCGATGGCGATGACCAGGAGTTCGCTGAATGCGATGTCGCCCACGATTCGCCGTCTCTATACTAGAGTCTTCGCGAAACGACCGGGGTGCGGTCGCCCCACAAGAGGGATTACACCACAGCCGCGGAACCAGGTTTACCTTTTTCGCCCGGCGTCGTCGAAAGGAATGGACCGGATGACCGAGAGCGAGGCCCGGCTGGACGCCGAACTGGTGCTGAAGTTCCAGGCGGGTCAGGAAGGGGCTTTCGGGGATCTCGTCCGGCGTCACATGAAGGACGCGTACTCCTTCGCGCTTCGGCTATGCGGGGATCCTCAGGAGGCGGAAGAGGTGTCCCAGGAAGGATTCGTCCAGGCGTATCGCGCCCTGGGAAGCTTTCGCGGCGAATCGGCCTTCCGGAGTTGGCTCTTCCGCATCCTCATCAACTTGCATCGCGACCGCCACCGCCGCCGAAGAAGAGAGGAGACTCGGCTGGCCGTGGTGCGAGAGGAGGAGGAACGCAAGCGCGCTCCGGAAGAGGGCCAGGATCTTCGAGCCGCCGAGCTGGCGGAGGCGGTGAAAAACCGACTTCAAGTGCTCCCGGACCGCCAGCGAGAGGTGCTGGTCTTGCACGTCTATCGCGGTATGGACTATCGGGAAATCTCCGCCGTTCTGGGATGCAGCTACGAGGACGTGAAGATGAATCTGTCCTTGGCGCGGAAACGTCTCCGGGCGGAGCTGAAGGAGTACCTGTGAGTTGCCCGAACGATCGTCTGGAGCTGTACCTCGACGGGGAACTTCCGCCTGGGGAACGACCGGCGATCGAGGCGCATCTCGAAGCTTGCCCCGATTGCCGGCGAGAGCTCGAGGAGATCCGAAGACTGGAGACGGTTCTCCGCGGCGCTCCGACGGGCGCCCAGCCTCGGTGGGACGTCTACGTCGAGCGAGTCGCAGCGCGGACGAAGAGCGGAAAGACCCGATGGTTCGTCGCCGCGGCCGCAGCGATTCTGGTCGGATTCACCGTCTGGAATGTATGGGAGGTGACGCGCCCGCGATCGACCCCGCCCGAGGTCCGGCACGATCTGGAAAAGGACATTCGGGCCGCCCTGATCGCCTACGGTCTGGCGACGACCGATGCGGCGCGCCAGGTGCAGCTCGCGCGTATTCGCGCTTTCGGCGACGCGGGGCTCCCCGTGCTCGTTCGTGCGCTCGAGGACGGATCCCCGGCCGTCCAGATCTCGTCGGCGCGAGTGCTGGCGACCTTTAGGGACGAGAAAGTGCGCGAGCTCCTGATCGAGTATGCGAAGCGGCAGAGGCCGGTCGGGGAGGGTGGGGAAGACTGGACGCTCGATTCGACCGACCCGCGCCTGGTCGCGGTGGCGATGCGCGAGGCCGAGCGATCCGGAAGTGCGGAGCGGATCCTGAACGTCCTCGGCCGCGGGCCGCTCGACCCCGAAGTCCGAGAGGCGGTCTCGAAGTGGGCGTTCTCTCTCCTCGCTTCCAAGAGCCCCAAGCTGCGGGAGCTGGGACTGGCGATCGTCCGAGAAGCGGATGTAGAATTCCCCTGGCTCGCGGTGATCGCGCTCCTGGAAGATCCGATCAACGGACGGTCCGCACTCGAGGCGTTGCGCGAGAGGACCTGTCGGGATTTCGGCGCCGATCCCAAGGCCTGGCGCCGCTATGTAGAGGAGATGTGAGATGACGACGCTGGTGTTGGCGATGGCCTTGTCCCAGGACGCCGACCGCGAGGCCGCGGAGAATACGCTCCGCAATCGGAAGGTCACGCTTCAGTTCCAGGACGCAAGCCTGGCGTCGATCGTCGACTACGTGCGCGATTTGACGAACGTCAACTTCGTCCTCGGCGCGAAAGCCCGCGAGAAGGCGGAGACACCGATCACGATCCACGTCAAGGATCTGTCGGTGAAGTCCGCCCTGGCGCTGGTGCTCAAGCCGCTGGGGCTGACGACAGTCTGGCGCGACGGGGTGTTCCTCATCACGGCGCCGGAGGAGGAGCCGCTCCTCCTGCAGATCTACGACGTGCGAGACTTGCTCTATCCGATCGCCGACATGCCCGGAGTCGAGATCGCCCTGGATGCGAGCGGTCTGGGCGCCACGTTTCAACAAGATGCTCCACCCGAGCCGACGATTCTCCCCCTGGAGGAGATCGTGAAGACTCACGTGGGAGGGAAGAGTTGGGAGGAGAATTCGAAGACATCGATCCGCCTTCAAAACGGTCTGCTCGTGATCAAGCAAACGCGGGAGGTCCATGCCGAGATCCGGCGGCTGATCGGAAAGTTGCGGCGGACCAAGTAGCGCTACGCCATGACTCGGATCATCTCGTCGGCCATGTCGGAGGTGCCCGCCGTCCCGCCCAAGTCGTAGGTGACCTTCTTTTTCTCGGCCAGGACCCGCTTGACCGCCCGCGTGATGCGGTCGGCCGCTTCCTTTTCGCCCACGTACTCGAGCATCAACACGGCCGATAGGATGACCGCGGTGGGATTGACCTTGTTCATTCCCTTGTACTTGGGAGCGCTTCCGTGAATCGCCTCGAACATGGCGCAGTCCTTGCCGATGTTGGCGCCCGGCGCCACCCCGAGACCGCCGATCAGGCCGGCACACAGGTCCGAGAGGACGTCCCCGTACAGATTCGGGCACAGGAGCACGTCGTAGTCGAGAGGCTTCTGCACGAGCTGCATCGCCATGTTGTCCACGATGCGGTCCTCCGTCTGGATCTGGGGGTACTCCTTCGCCACTCCCCGGCAGACCTCGAGGAACAGTCCGTCCGTGCACTTCATGATGTTGGCCTTGTGGACGATGGTGACTTTCTTCCGGCCGCGCTTGACGGCGTACTCGAAGCCGGCGCGCGCGATGCGCTCGCTCCCCGCTCGGGTGATGATCTTGATCGACTCCGCCGCGTCCTTTCCGACCATGTGCTCGACGCCCATGTAGACGTCCTCGGTGTTCTCGCGGACGACGACGATGTTGACGTTCGGGATGGGCGCCTTCACCCCCGGCATGTACTCGCACGGGCGGAAATTGGCGTAGAGGTCGAATTCCTTCCGGATCGCGACGTTCACGCTGCGAAATCCGGAGCCGATCGGGGTCGTAATCGGCCCCTTGACCCCCACGCGCGTTTTCTTCACCGAATCCAGGACGTACTGAG
>Ga0114945_10002420_pt1 | contig 10995 bp, 9 predicted proteins | sample OV2TP3_FD_87194 | JGI IMG/M metagenome (GOLD analysis project Ga0114945, IMG submission 87194) | Hot spring microbial communities from Beatty, Nevada to study Microbial Dark Matter (Phase II) - OV2 TP3 | ecosystem: Environmental > Aquatic > Thermal springs > Hot (42-90C) | place: USA: Beatty... | reverse complement strand
TAGCACCCGGAACAGCTCCCGGAGCGCCAGGACATCGTCGCTCACCCCCGCGTGGTAGAGGACTTCAAAGGAGGTGGCGAGATCGAACCGCGTGTCCGCGTAAGGGAGATGGGTCACCGAAGCGCGGACTGTAGTGGAAAGTTTGCGTTTGCGACAGAAGCGGAGGGCATGGGAAGAGAAGTCAACGCCATATACCCGGCCATAGCGGGCGAGGGCGCCCATCATACCGCCCGTACCGCAACCGGCGTCCAGGACCGTTAGCCCTGTTCTTTGGAGCAGATACCGGTCCAGAAGCCCCATGGCCATGTCTCGCATGCCCCGGTACCACCAGTGGGTCTCTTCAAGGCGGTAGATGGACTCGTATTCTTGGGGCTCCACCTAACGCACGTCCCATGGGTTCCTTCGGCTTCGCTCCCACGAAAATGTCATTCTGACGAAGGAAGAATCTGGGGTGGTGGAATGCCCCACCAGATGCTTCGGTCCGCCCACCCCACCGGCGCATCGCCCCTGCTCCCTCCCACGAAAACGAGGGGGGGAGGTCACGCAGCCTCATGACGTGGGGGTTCAGTAACGGTATAGCCCAAGCCTTTGAGGTACTGGACGGCACGCTGCTGACGTCGAGCGGCGTAGCGGGTATCCCAGTAGTCCAGCCCCAAATCCCGGTAGTCGGTGCCTTGGGTGAGCATATGGTAGACGATGATCAGGATCTGGTGGGCCACGGCCACCACCGCCCGCTTCCGTCCCTTGCGGGCGGCCAGGCGCCGGTATTGCTGCCCCAGGTAGCTCTTGGTGCTGCGGCCCGCCGCCCAACCGGCCTCGGTCAGCGCGCGCTTCACCCAGGGATTGCCTTTGCGGGTGCGGGTCGGCCAGCGCTTGCCGCCGCTCTGCCTCTGGCCGGGTGCCAGTCCCGCCCAGGCCGCCAGGTGCCCTGCGCTGGGCCAGCGGGTCAGGTCGGTCCCCAGCTCCGCCAGCAGGGTCTCCGCGGTGCGCTGGCCCACCCCCGGAATCGTGTCCAGGCGTTGGATCGTCTCCGCAACAGGGGCCAGCGCCTGGGCTACCTCCGCATCGCAGCGGGCGATCTGCTCGTCGAGCGTCTGGATCTGCTGCAGTTGCTCCCGCACCACGAAAAGCAACCGCTCGCTCAGCTGCCCTCGCAGCGCCTGTTCCAGGGCCTCCCGCTTGTGCGACAACACCCGCGGGTCCGCCAGTTGCGCCAAGGCCTCCGGGTCGCTCTCTCCCTGCAGCAGGGCGTCCAGGATCCGTTGCCCCGACTTGCCGGTGATGTCCGTCAGCACCGAGGCCAGCTTGATGTTGGCGCCCTCCAGCGTCTTCTGCAGGCGATTGACCTCCCGGGCGCGGTCCTGCAGCTTCGCGGTGCGATAGCGGGTCAGTTCCCGCAGTTCCCGCTGCGCCTTATCTGGAATGAAACTGGCGCGCACCAGGCCATAGCGGAGCAACTGGGCGATCCAGGCGGCGTCCTTGGGATCGGTCTTGCGGCGGGGGATGGCCTTGACGTGCTCCGGGTTCGCCACCAGCACCGTGAAGTACGGCTCCAGCACATTGAGGACCGGCTTCCAGTAGACCCCAGTGGCCTCCATGGCCACGTGGGTGACGCCCTGCTCCCGCAGCCAGTCCCGCAGCCGCTCCAGACCGACCAACATGGTCGAGAAAGTGCGGGTCTGCTGGACGGGAGCGCCGCCCGCGTCCGAGTGAAGCGCGCAGGCGACCGAGGTCTTCTTGTGTACATCCAAGCCGGCACAATGAGGATGCACCACGTCCATTGGTATTCCTCCTATACGAGACTGTGCCGGAGGCGACGGGACACCGAAGGGAAACAGAATCTCCCACACGTGCTCATTCGCAACAGCTTGAGGTGCCTGACGGTGTCCCAGACCATCCTCAGCAACGGGCTCCCAGCACCAAGGGGCGCCGGCCTTCTGCCGCCCCGGCACTTCCGAGGATACCGCGCGGGGTGGGGAGCAAACAGTTTTCATTCGCATGAGCATGGCCGCAGGCCGAGTGGTGCCTCAGCATGACATTACGGTCCGCGGTTTGGCACCCGACTTTCGGCGGCGGCCGTTTGGGCTTTTCACAATGACGGATAGACTTCCATTGAACGGGGTGCGGGTCCTCTCTCTGACCGAGGTGTGGGCCGGGCCCATGGCCACCAGCCTGCTGGGGGACATGGGGGCGGAGGTCCTGCACGTCGAGGCGATCCAGCGGGTGGCCCAGAGCCGGGGCACACTCCACCCGGTGCCAGGCACCGCCGGCTACCCCGGCGGGGAGCCGGGGAACCGGCCGTGGGACCGCATCGCCGGCTTCGCCGCGGTGAACCGTAACAAGAAAGGGATCACCCTGGACCTAGGCCGTCCCGAGGGGATCGCCCTCTTCCTCAGGCTGGTGCGGCTGAGCGACGTAGTTCTGGACAACTATGCAGGCGGCACCCTGGAGCGAATGGGGCTGGGCTACTCGGTGCTAAGGGGAGCGAACCCCTCCATCATTCAGCTCTCCATGTCGGGTTGGGGCAGCAACGGGCCGTACCGGGGCTCCATCAGCTTCGGCAGCCATCCCGACGCGATGATCGGCCACACCTACCTGCGGTCGTACCCCGACGCCGGGCCGGCCCTGACCACCAGCATCGTTCACTCCGACGCCGTTTCTTCGTGCATGGGGGCCTTCGCCGTGGCGGCTGCCCTGAAGTACCGCCTCCGCACGGGGAAGGGACAGTTCATCGACCTGGCCCAGTCCGAGGCCTTCATGCCGCAGCTTGGGGAGTACGTCCTGGAGTACACCATGAACGGCCGGGTGACCCAGCCCATAGGGAACCGGCACCCGAGTATGGCCCCCCACGGAGTCTTCCCCTGCGCGGGGGAGGACCGCTGGATCGCCATTGCGGTGGAGGACGACGCTCAGTTCTCGGGGCTATGCCGCGCGATGGGGAGACCGGAGTTGGTGGAGGACTCGCGTTGGAAAACGCTTCTCGACCGATACCGGCACCAGGACGAACTCGAGGCAGCCGTCCGAGAGTGGACCGCCTCTCGAGACCGCTGCGAGCTGCTAGACCTGTTACAACGAGCCGGGGTGCCCTCGGGGGTTGTCCAGGACGATGCGGACCTCTATGCGGACCGGCACCTTCATGAGCGTGGGCTTTTCCAGGAGGTCAGCCACCGCGAGGCAGGGACGCACCCCTACCCGGGCCCGAACTGGAGGATGGATGGGGAGATGCCGCCGATCCGGCTCCCGCACCCGTGCCTGGGGGAGCACAACGCCGAGGTGTACCAGGAGTTGCTCGGGCTGTCGGACCCTGAGTACCAGGAGCTGGTGGAGAGCGAGCTCATCGGGGATACCTACTTGGAAGGGGCGGAGCTGGACCCGCGGGACCGGCCGAGCACTTCACCAGGCCCTGGCCTTCCGGGTGCTTAAGCGACCTCGCCACGGGCGTACCCCTCTATGTGAGTCACATCTCGGCCGAGGTACTTTCCGGCCAAGTCGCCCAGCTTGAAGCTCAATCAGCGCAGTGCGGACTATAGGAGGTGCCCACCTTCGGGCGCGGGCTTATTCTCCCGCTTGATCTGCTCCTTGGAACGGAGCTGGTGCTTCTGCAGCAGGTAGGGCCAGGTCCGGTAATCGTTCTGGAGCCGCTTGTTCTGGGTGGCCTTGTCCCGTCCGATACCCCCGCTGAAGATGCCCTCGCTCGATATGGGCCTGGGCTCTTGCACGGAGGAGAGCAGGATCGCGTCGTGGCAGGCGTTTTCCAACTGGATGGCCAGCATGACGGTGCCCTCGATGCCGGGGCCGGCGATGTTGACGCCGTGGCCGCGTTGGAAGCAGGCGTAGTGGTCACCCAATTGCTTCGCGATCGCCGCGCCGCCCTCGGGCGTGCGCACCCCCTCCGCGCTGGGGACCACGCCGATGCCGTCGGCGAAGGCGGCAGCCCCGTTATGGAAGGGCACCAGCGGCCTGTCCGTCAGGCTCCAGAGAGTGGCGTAACGGGAGTGGACATGAGTCACGCTCTGCACGTCGGGACGTGCCTTCAAGATCTCGTTGTGAATATGGGTCTCGGAAGGGATCGGTCCTGGGCCCGCTATGCGCCTGCAGGTCTTCATATCGCCGATGCAGAGGTCTTCCAGGTCCGCGATGTTGGCAGGGTAGCGCGGATTGATGATGAAGGTCTCGGTGCCCGGAATGCGAACCGAGAGGTGCCCGGCGCTGTAAAGCACATCCTCCGCAACCAGCAGCCGGAGCCCTTCGATGATGCGTTTCTTGAGGTCATAGATCAGGTCTTCACTGACGTTAACCATGATGCGCTCCTTCGGAGGGAAGTTTCGTAGCGCGGGGGCTTGTCCCCCGCACCCGGCCCCTGCGGGCCACAAGGACCCGCTCTACATTGAACATCGGCACTAGAACACGGTGCCTTCGGGGGCGGGCTTGTTTTCGGCCTTGATCTGCTCTTTGGGTTTGATGCTGTTCTTCATCAAGAGATAGGGCCAGGTGCGGTACTCGTTCTTCATGCGGAAAGCCCGCTCCTCCTTGGTCGGTTTGCGTCCATAGCGGGCGGGCTTGTGGACACCCATCTGCATCAGCGTGAAGGCATCCTGGGCCGACTTCTCCAGGTTAATCGCGAGCATGACCGTGCCCGGGATGCCGGGGCCGCCGATGGAGACGCCGTGCCCTTTCTGGAGACACGCGTAACGGTCGCCCAGGCATTCGGCCAGGTTCGCACCCAGCTCCACTGAGTCGACCAGATGAGCCTCAGGGTAGATCCCGAAGCCTTCGTCGAAGGTGCCGCCGGGGACCCAGGGGTCGTCCAGGCAGCCCAGGAGGGTGGTGTACTTGGGGTGGCAGTGGGTGACGCTCTCGACATCGGGGCGGCGCTTGAAGATCTCGGTGTGGATATGGGTCTCCGACGGGATCGGGCCGGGGCCCTCGATCCGTTTGCAGGTGGCGATGTCGACGATGCAGAGGTCCTCGACGTCGGCGAGATTGCCGGGATAGCGGGGGTTGATGATGAGCGAATTCGTGTCGGGGATCCTGACGCTGAGATGCCCGGCGCCGTAAAGGACGTCCTCCGCCACCAGGAGGCGCAGCCCTTCGATTATCTGTTTCTTCAGGTCAAGGATGTCGGCTGGTGATCCCATGGGTACTCCTTTAGGGTTCGTTCATGTACCAGCGTTAAGGTAAGTCTGGGTTGCCGCGACGCCTCTTTGACACGACCCATCGTAGGGTGTGCCCCGCCCGGCCCGCCCACAGAGCTGCGCTCTTGCTCCCTAGCTCACCCCTCCCCTCGGCGCTTCCGCGCGGCGTTGATGACAGGCGCGAGGCCCGCGTTTCGGGGGGTGTGTCACTTTTCGATCCATGAATCGACGAAGTTAGGGCCCGCCTTGAAGCCGAGCAGGCTGGCGTTGAGCTGGCTTTGCATGTCGTTCATGGGGCGCGACTTGCCGTTGTAACTCAAGTCGAAGTCGTGGGGATCATTGGTGATGCGGACGCTGATGGCGCCGCCGGGCTTGGGTTCACCGGGTTCGTCGGTAGGGCCGGTGAGCTGAGATGGGACCGTGCAGGCGAGGGTTGCGAGGGCTGTGAGAGCTAGGACCAGGCGCATCGGTTCACCCTGGGCTTCGAGGGATCGCTGCCGTGCGACAGGAACCATCGTCTGTGAGTCCCGCCCAACCCGCCCGCGGAACTGCGTTCTCGCCTCATGCCAGGCCCTGCCCCTCCTCCCGCCAGACGCCGACGCTCCTCGAGGCGCTACTCGGGATCTCGGATCGGTCCAACGAGCTGTGCCGCGTTGGTGCTGACCATGGTTTTGACTTCCTTGTCGGTGAAGCCCGCCTCTAGCATCTTCTCGATGTAGATCCCGAAGCCTTCGTCCACATGAGGATTGAAGGTCTGGCCGAGGTCCGTGGCGAGGATGGTGGTCGAAGGTCCGATGGTGCGGATGTTGTGGACGACTTGCTCCCAGGAGACCTTGTTGGTGTAGGGGGTCGTGAAGCAGCGCTCGAACATGACGTCGTAGTGGGTGAGCTCCCGGTGCAGCTCCTCGTCCAGGAAGGTCGTGGGAAATTCGGGATGGGTTACGACGATGCGCTGCACGCCGGCCTCTTTAGCGGCTTTCACCACGGGGACCATTTCTCGCGGGGAGATGTGGCCGGTGGCGAGAACCATGTCGTAGCTGGCAATAAGCTCCAGGCACTGACGGAGGGGCTCGAGGACGTTGCCGTCCTCGTCCGTGGCGCTGATCCAGCTCCCGGCAATCCCATGCTCCCGCATCTCCCGGGCGATGCTCATCCAGTAGGGCAGTTTTGACTCATCTAACTGGCCCGAGACGTTGGCCAGCTCGTTCGCCGAGTCGACGGTCGGGAGCCAGACGACCTTGTTGCCGAGGCGGCCGGCGATGTCGACGGCCACCGGGTTGAGGCCGCCGACGGAGTTATTCAGGGCAATGCCGCCGTAGACGTTGACGCCGGGAAAGGTCTTGCGCAGCAGCGTGGCCCGGTCGGCGGTGCAGATGTAATGGGACTTCAGGACGAAGCCCCCCATACCCGCTGCGCTGCCCCGGCGAAGGAGTTCTATGTCGTCGAACTTCCGCGGGAGGACGTCCGGCTCGCTGTGAACATGGGTGTCATAGGCGCCCTCGAGCAGGGCGGCAACCATTTGTTGGTCAGCCATCAGGCATGTCCCGACCGCTGCCGCGGCTGGTGACCGACGGGTGCCCTGGGAGCGCAGGCATCTTGCCTGCCCCACCAACCCGTGCAGGCTGGAAGCCTGCGCTCCCAGGGGGCTTAGGTAAGGACATTGGCCTCGATCAGGTTTTCGAGCTTCTTGACGACGGGCGACGTATCAACCATGTGGCGGTTCAGGCCAAGCTGTTCCGGCTCGAAGCCAAGGGCCAGACCGACTACCTGGGGAAGGTGCAGAATCGGGAGGTCGATCGCCTGGTTAGTAGCTTTGGCCGCGCGTTCTTGCTGGCCATCCAGGTTGAGGTGACACAGCGGACAGGGGACGACCATGGCGTCGGCGCCCTTCTCCTTGGCCTCGGAGGTGTGCTTGGCCGCCATGGCCAGCGAGTTCTCGTCATTGACGGAGGCGATGGGGAAGCCGCAGCATTTGCCCTTGCCCCGGATGTCCAGCATGTTGGCCCCAAGCGCCTCGATGGTGTCCTCCAGGTAGCGCTTGCGGGCAGAGTTCTCCACCACGTCGTCAGGGCGCCGCATGTAGCAGCCGTAGAAGGGAGAGATCCCGAGGGCGCTGAGAGAACGCTTGACCAGCGGCTTGACGTTCTCCAGGCCTATGTCCTCGGAAAGCACCCAGAGGAAGTGTTTGACGACAGTGGTGCCCCTGTACTCCAGGCCTTGGGGTTTCAGGAACTTCTGGTTGATGTAGTCACGGTACTGCGTGTCCACCAGGCGGAGGCGGGCGGCGCCGATGACCCCTTGGCAGGTGGAGCAGATGGTCATCAGCGGAAGGCCCAACGCCTCGGCCTTGGCGAGGGTGCGGGCGTTGATGGGGTCCGAGACATCGGTGCTGAGAACCCCCGCGCCTGTGCACCCGACGTCCGACAGCTCCACCAGCTCCAGGCCCAGCTTCGCGGCGACGGAAGTGGCAGAGGTGTAGAGTTCGGGGCAGGCGCCCTTGGAGACGCAGCCGGGGTAGAAAGCGTACTTAACCATAGGGTCCTCCGTTCACGTCCGGTCGTTTGCTTGTCCCACCCTGCCCGCCCGCGGAACGGCGTTCTCGCCTCACGCCTGCCGCCCCGCTGCCAAAGGGACCCCGCCGGACTGGCCTATCTGATGTGATTGCCAGCTAATACCTTGGCCGGGGCAACTTGTGCGCCTTCGCATCCTGCTCGACCTTGTCGATGATCTCGGCGATCTGGTCGGCGCCGGGACGTTTTTCATGGGGCTTCAAGGTAAGTTTGCCCCGTCTCAGCATCTTCAGCGCGGTGCCGGCGAACCTGAGGGAGCCAAGGAGCCCCTCGGTGTCCACCGCCAGCTTCCGTTCGTCTAGCCAGCCGCTATGGCGGACAGAGTCTTCGAAGCTGTCATAATGGCGGGCGGCCTGGGGGTTCTGAGGGCCGGACTTCACACCCTCTCTCGCCGCCATGTCTCGCATCTCCATGATGCGGTGGGTGGGGTCGATGCCGTAGGGGCAGTGCTCGCTGGCCTCCCAGCAGTGAACGCAGTCCCACATGCCTCGGATGTCGCCAGCCTCGGCAAGCCGCTCCTTGGTGGCGGTGTCCCGGGGGTCGGCGATAAACCGGTACGACTTCATCAGGGCCGCGGGCCCCAGGAAGTTGAGGTCGACGTCGATAACGCTGCAACCGTAGTCGCAGAGGCCGCACATGGTGCACCGCATGAGGCGGCGGACGTCGGCCATCGCCTCTTCGGTGAAGGCCCCAGCCCCATTTCCAGTCGTGGGCGCCTGGGCCATCCGGCTAGCGCCGTCGGACTGGATCCAGGGGTGCATCGACTTGTACTTGTCCCAGAGGAAGGTGTGGGTATCGAGGAGAGTATCCTGGACCACCTTGGCGTAGGGGGCCGGATCGATGGTGATCTCGTTGTCCTTCATCACCCGCTCCACCCGCAGCATGCACATCAGGGTGAGCCGTCCGTTCGCCCGCATGACGCAGTCGCCGCAAAACCCCGTGAAGCAGTTGCCGCGGAAGGCGAGGGATCCGTCGCACTCCTCTCGGGCTTGGACCAGGGCATCGAACACCGTCGCGGTGGGCTCGACGTCGACCTGGTAGGACTGGTAGCCGTCCTGGCGTTTGACCTTAAGGGTTAGCTCCATTAGGTCCTCCCCTCTAGGCGGGTGGTAGCCCGCGCTACGAACTCGCGGGCTGCCACGTCTGCATTTGGACTGGACGAGAGTCCACGGAAACCCCCTTCCCGTCCCACGAGACCAAGAGGTGACGGGCCCACTCAGGACTCTGGTCGGGGAAATCGGTCCGCACGTGAACCCCGCGAGACTCCTGGCGGGCACGGGCCGAGGCAATAACCGCGCGAGCGATGTCGATCAGGTGACCCAATTCAAGATAGTGGATGATCCCGTGGTTATACTCCCATCGCTGGCTGTTGAGACCGGCATTCTGGTACCGGACCTCGATCTGGTCAACCTGGCTTATGGCCTCCCGCAGGCCGGCCTCGTCGCGCCGCTGGCCGGCTCGTTGGTCCATGAGAGTGGCGAGCTGCTTCCGAAGAGCCGCCACTTCGCTCCCCGTTGGGCGGGCGAACAGGGCGCCTAGCTCCTCTCGCGTTTTCTCCTGCCAGGAGGCTGGCGGGGCGTTGCCCGCGGTGGTTGACCCGGCCGCGGCCTCTCCCGCTCGTTTCGCCAATACCAGGGACTCCAGCAGACCGTTGCCCGGCAGCGCGCAAGCGCCATGGAAGGTGGAGCCCGCGCAAGCGCCCGCGGCGTACAGGCCCTCCACCGCCGTCGCGCCGTACTCGTCGGCGGCGATGCCGCCCAAGAGTTGGTGCATTGCAGACTGGACCGGGACCGGAGACTTAGCTGGATTGAGCCCCAAGAGGCCATTCAAGCGATGACGGGTGGTGTAGAAGCGGCTCGACCCGACAGCATCGTGTGCAGTGAGGTCGACGGTGCCATCCCTCCCGTCGCCACGGCCCGGGTTCAAGAGGGGAGTGAGCGCTAGGTGAGTGCCCTTCACCACAAAGGGGTGATACTGAATCATCTCCATGTCGATGAGGCGGGCACCTGCGCGCAGGGCGAGGGCGAGGCCGTCGCCACTGCATGCCAGCGATGCGGTGCTCGGTTCGTAGAGGCGGCGCGGGCCTCCCGTCGCAAGGACCACAGCCTTGGCGGGGAATACTTCCAGGTTGCCGGTGCCGATCTCTAAGGCGGCGACCCCGGCGCAACGGCTGTTTTCGATGGCCAGGGCGACGACGACCCATTCCTCCAGCACCTGAAAGCCGGCCTTGAGGGTCTGCTCGTACATGACCTGGGTGATGACGTGGCCCGTCATGTCGTCGGCAAACACGGTGCGGGGGCGGGAGGCGCCTTCGAGTTGAATCCGAGCAAGCTCCTGAGCCGGCCCGCGGTTAAAGGGGACACCGATCCGGTCAAGCTCCTCCACCAGGGCCGGGCCTTCGCCACAGACGGAACGGACAAGCTCTTGATCAGCCAGATATCCGCCCGCTTGGACCGTTTCCTGGGCGTGGAGGTCGCCGGAGTCGCCAGGGCCGATGGCGGCGTTGAGGCCATCCTGGATGGTGGTCGAGTAGCTGCGAAGGGGGTGGGTGCGCGTAATGAGCGCGACGGAGGCGCCCGCCTGCGATGCGGCCACCGCTGCCCGCATCCCGGCGACGCCCCCACCGACGACAACGACGTCAGGCATGAAGTGCCCGCAAGGTAAGGCTCAAGGCGGGGACATTCTAGCAGGTACGCAGGAAGTGAGGAAGTTAGGAAGTTAGCAAGTAGGGAACCAGGTCATCCAGATGGACGAAGGAGCGGGGCGCCGCCCTATCTTTGCGGCGCACCAGGATCCCCGGAATCCCCGCCTCCTCAGGAGCGAGGACATCCTCCCGCACTTTGTCGCCGATCATCCAGCAAGTATGCGGCCAGCCGGCGCGGTCGAGGGCCAGTTGGTAGATCTGGGGGTGAGGCTTCTCGTAGCCGGCCCACGCAGAACTTATGACCTCGGCGAAGAAGTGCCCGAGGCCGATGGCCCCGACGATCTGCGGTAACTCGGGAACGTGGTTCGAGAGCAGGATGTGGCGCCAGCCTGCCTGGGTCAACGCTGTCAAGGCAGGCACTGTATCCGGATAGACAAGCCAGCGGTCGAAGCTGAGGTAGGAGGCGCGCACCTCCTCGCTGGCGGCCTCGGCAAGAGGCAAAGCCACACCGGCCTCGCGGTAGATGCGGACGAAGATAGGGTGCATGTGGGCCCACCACGCCTCGGGGTCGGAAAGCTCCGGGTGCGGTGTTTCCGGGTGCCGCCAGGGAAAGCCGGTGCTCAACAGTGGCGCTAGGGCATCCCGG
>Ga0114945_10002419_pt1 | contig 10997 bp, 7 predicted proteins | sample OV2TP3_FD_87194 | JGI IMG/M metagenome (GOLD analysis project Ga0114945, IMG submission 87194) | Hot spring microbial communities from Beatty, Nevada to study Microbial Dark Matter (Phase II) - OV2 TP3 | ecosystem: Environmental > Aquatic > Thermal springs > Hot (42-90C) | place: USA: Beatty... | reverse complement strand
GCGCCGATCCGCGTTGGCGAGGTCCGGCGCATCGACGGAGTAATCACCACGAAGCGTCCCGACCTCCGCCTTCATCGGAACCGTGTGCCCGACGATCTTCCGCACCATGTCGATCGCGTGGAGCCCTTCCCATGCCATCGCGACGATGGGACCGGAGGAGAGGAAATCGACATTCCACTCCGCGACGAGCTTCCCGATCTCGAGCGGATCGGCTGTCCCCATCTCCACAACCGGATCCTTGCCGTACTTCGCGTATGTCTCGAGCGTCTTGTTCCCCATGCCGGTCATCCACTCATCGGTGCCCGGGTAGTGGCCGCGTGCCTTCTCACGGTCCGGCGTGAACATCGCGCACGCGACGAGCTTCAAGCCGCGCTGTTCAATACGGTGAATGATCTCTCCGACGAGACCGCGCTTCACACCGTCTGGTTTCACGAGGACACACGTCCTTTCCATACGGAAAGGAAATCCGAAGCACGAAATCCGAAATCCGAAACGGACACGAGGGATCGATTTCGATCATTCGACCATTCGAATTTTGGATTTGTTTCGAATTTCGATATTCGAGTTTCGAGTTTCTACTGTATCACCGTTCGCTCGAGACCGACAAGCCCTCCTCACCGAACGTGACCGTGATGTCCCCATCGCGGTCGGTTCTCCAGATACGCGCGCCGACTCGCTCGAGGCGCTTGAGCGCGCGGCGGTGGGGATGGCCGTAGTCATTGCGCCGACCGACCGACATGATCGCGTGCTGTGGCTTGACCGCAGTGAGGAACGCACTCGTTGAGGAATCCTGCGAGCCGTGATGCGGAACCTTGAGGACGTCGGCGCGGAGTCGCTCGCATGGTACCGCGGGCGATGAGCGATCCCCACAGTACCGCTCGAGCAACGCCTGCTCGACGTCCATTTCTGCATCGCCAGTGAGGAGGATACGCGTGTTCTCTGATTGATTACACACCCCCTCTAACTCCCCCCTGCGCGTCTGCACGCGCAACCCCCTCTCGCTCCCCCTTTGCAAAAGGGGGAGGACATCTTGAGGAGGGGGAGAACATACACCCGATGCTGTCGCCATGAGTACGATCGATGAGCTGTTCAGATTATCCACGCGCTTCCCACTGAGGTCCTCAAAGGGATGGAGGACTTCGAGGCGTGTTGGGCCGACGTCGTACGTCTGGCCGGCGATTGCGATGGTCGTCGGGATCTTCCGATCGCGGACCGCTTCGAGGAAGCGATCGTATTCCTCGGTCGTGTGGACGACGCCGGTCATGAGGAGGCGGCCGACGTCGTACCGCTCGAGCACGGGGACCAACCCGACGAGGTGATCCGCGTGCGGATGCGTGAGCACGATGAGGTCGACCGTGCGGTCATCACCGAGGAGGCGGCTGAGCGCGCGTGCGAGGTCCGGCGTCGGGCCACCATCAATGAGGATTTCCGCATCACCAGGGCCATCGAGGAGCATCGCATCGCCCTGCCCGACGTCGAGCACCGACATGCGCGTCGCTGTGGCCGCTGCTGGCGGGCGCGTGCGCACCACCATGCCGGAGATCGCCGATCCGATGAGGATGAGGATCGGGACGAGCACGGAGAGCGAGAGGCGTTGGGTGAGCGCACGCATATCAGCGACGCGGGAGCGGCGCGAGGAGGGGGATGTCGCGGCGCTGGTACCACCGGATGATCGCGGCGAGGATGAGGAGGTAGAGCGCCGCGATGAACCACGCGTCCGGACGGCCAATCGGAATCGTCGCCCACGGGACCGCCGCGATGCGCTCGACCGCCAAGACAATCGCGTTGGTGAGTGAGGTGAGCGCCCAGACGAACGACGCGATGAGTCCGGGGGCAAGTGCGGTCGCGGCGAGCAGCGCGAGACCGACGACCATCACCGCCGCGGAGATGGGTAGGATGGGAATGCTCGCGAGCGCTCCGAGCACGGCGACGGTCCCGAACGACGCGGCGAGGAGCGGTGCAGTTGCAAACGACGCGGCGGCGCTCGCCGCGGTGAGGTCGCGAAGGTCACGGAGTAACGAGTCGCGACACGGGAGCACACGGTCCACGGCGGGGAGGATGAAGAGGATGGCGGTCGTCGCGGCGACGGTGAGCTGGAAACCGAGATCGAAGCCGAGGACGTGTGGGTGTACGGCGACCATCGTCGTGGCGACGAGGAGGAGTGTGCGGATGGGGTTCCCGATCCGTCCGAGGAGGTCGACCGCCTGGATTGCGATCGCGACGAGGGCACCGCGGATTGCCGGCGCGGAGAGGCCGACCATGACCGTGAAGGCGATGATCGCGGCGATCGTGAGGTGGATGACCGTCCGACGCGCAATGCCGAACCAGGCAAGGAGCCAGCCGAGGACCTTCCGGATGAGGTACGCGATGAACGTCATGTGCCAGCCGGAAACGACGAGGAGGTGGATCGTCCCGCTCCGGCGGAACGCGGCCTCGAGGTCGTCGCTCACCGAACGCCGCTCTCCGAGCACCATGCCGGCGGCGACGCCGGCGGCCGGTTCGGGAAGCGCGTCGCGGATGCGGCGGACAGCGACGTCCCGGAATGTGAGGAGCGCGCGGATCGTCGGACTCCCCCCACCGGTGGCGACCCGACGGAGATCGCGTGGGTCCCACACGATACAGCGACCATCAGTCGTGAGCGCATCCGCCGTTCGCTGTGGATGGAGGAATCGGCAGCGCACGCGGATCGTGTCCCCGTACGAAGTTTCTGGAGCAGATGGCGGGAGTGTCACCACGATGTGGCGCCGGAACGCGATCGACTGTCCATCCGAGCTGTGGGACGCGACCGTTTGCGCAGCGATGAGTCGCAGCGCGATCGCACCACCACGTCGCGGTGCGGCCTCAATGACCCGCCCCTGGAGCTCGACCGTCGTGCGATCCGCTGGCAGCATCGCGGGATGGGTCCCGAGATGCATCGCGATGGTGAGCCGGAGCGCGCCGAGGCCACATGCGATCACCGCCACGATGGCGATGGACCGCACACGTGACGGCAGCGCGCGCACGCCCACCACCGCGAGCGCGGTCACCGCGACCGTGAACCACCACGACGGTATCCACGCGACCGTGATGGCGAACGACGCGAGCGCGACGCCGCCGAGGAGGCCGAGGCACGCGGCGACGACGAGTGGGGTGCGTATGCGACTCATGCTCGTCTCCATCATAACGGAACTCCTCCCCGGTGTGGGGAGGAGTTTGCGTGCGATCCGTGGGTCACTTAAGGGCGTAGGCCCAGGCGCGGACGATCGCCCAGTCGCGCGGGGTCTTCGGAGTCTTCTTGAAGGTCGAGCGGAACTTCTGGATCCCGGAGCGCTCCTTCGCGAGGTCGCGCTTGAAGCGGACGCGGTAGAGCATTGCGTTCCAGGCGAGGTCGTCCTTCGCGTTCTGGAAGTTCGGCGCATTGCGACCCGTGAGCTTCCGGAATGCCGGGAGGAGGTCATTCACCTGACCGCGCTCCTTCGCGAGGTTACGCACCGTCGGCTTCTGCCCAGACGAAATCTGCTCTGCCGCAAGCAGCAACTTCGATGCGTCCGCAGCCACCGTGGATCCGAGCGTGTCGAAGAGGTCGCGCATGACCGCGCGGCGCTCACCAGACCCGAGCGCGACGGTCACCGACGAGGTCCCGTAGGTCACGAAGTTCGCCGCCACCGTCTTCACGACCGCCACGATGGTCACTCGGAACTCCACCGCGTCGCTCGCCACCTTCGTCGCATTCGTCGCCTCCGCCGCGGTGTTCAGCACGGCTGCGATCCCCTGTGCCACGAGCTGTGCGACGAGCGTGGTGGAATTTGCAACCACAGTCGGTGCAATAGCCGGTGCGGTGATCGGCGTCGGCGCACCCGCCGTCGGTGCCGGCGCTGCTGTTGGAGCAGGCGCTGCGGTCGTCGTTGCCGCCGGTGTGGTGAACACCGAGGCCCCGCCGTCACCACCGCCAGAGCTACTCGCCGCTGCGCTCGCCGATGCGGTCGTGAATGATCCGGTCAGCGCGGAGCTATCGTTCAAGTTGTTATCGGTCGCGCACACTGCCACGTAGTACGTCGTCGCCGTCGAGAGGCCGGTAAGGTCTGTGCTCGCGGTCGTCGGCGTCGAGGATGTTCCCCCGGAGCACGCGGAGAGCGAGCTCGTCGAGTAGTGGAACTTGTAGCTCGAGATGCTCCCACCGCCGGTCGAGATTGCAGTGCCACCGGTCGTCGTCGTCGGCGCAGTCCACGAGATCGTCGCCGAGCTCGTCCCCGGCGTCCCCGACGACAAGCTCGTCGGTGCGCTCGGGGCGAAGTCCGAAGTCGTCGCACTCGCCTGGTACCCGTATGACCCACTCCGGTACCCGTAGTTCCCCGCGGCTCGGTTCAACGCGAGCACGACGTTGTTCACTGCAACGGACGCAACGACGAACAACGCCATTGAGAGCAAGCCAATCCCCGCCTGCCAGCGGCGGCGCTGCCCGTTCTCTTCTCCGAGCCCCTCGGAGATTTTCTGACCAATCCGGCGGAGTTTGTCGCTCATACGAAGTGCTCTTGGTGAGTTGTTCAATGGTTTAGGTTATCCACACAATCCCAACGACGATCAGGGAATACATCCATTGTAATGCAATCGATCCCGGAGGACCTAGGGGAAGTCTAGTATGTTGTCTTTCCGCTCAATGAAAGGAAGAAATGGGAGAGCCTCGCACGAAATCCACAGCATGAGCACCTATTGTTGCCGCTCCACCCCATCATGCGAACCGCTATCGGGGAACCGCCCACTGCTTCTATTGTACCACACTGTGGCGGCCGATTCATGGTCACCCACGAACGACCCGAACATCGACGCCACAATCAATCACGAACCTGTACAACCGTTCGAATATCCCGTTACGCAATGTGGATATCTCCTACGTCATCTCACGATGCACCCTCCCGCTGCGCACGTTCGAGCAGTCGCAGCGACTCCATGTCCTCAGCGGTCAATGACTGGGGATCGTATCGCCACACGTGTGGGCTGACGCGCTCGAAGCTCGGGTCGTTCTGGATAAATGGGATGTACGGGAGCGTCTCCTCGAGCGCATTCGAGCCGACGAACACGTAGATGGGGCGCCGGTAGTATCTGAGGAGCTCATGCCGGCGCACATCGCTCTTTCCGCTCCAGAACTCCTGCCACTGCGCGTAGCTCCACTGATTGTATTGGAGATAGCCGGGGTCAATCGTCGCGCGTCCAGAGAATGCGAGGAGCCACGGGGTGTAGTGCGAGATCGTCGTCATCGCGTACGCATCAAGCTCCGCCTGCGTGCCGATTGCTTTCACTTCCGCGAGTTCCGCTGGAGTGATATGCGCCTCCTGCTTCGCGACGATACGACCACCATGGAAGAGGAGTCCCGCGAAGAGAAGCACGACAACGACCGATCCCATCCGGTCGCGGGGGAGATGTCGCATGAAGCGTATGAGCGCGGGCGACGCGATGACGATGAGGACGAGGTCCAGGTAAATAAGGTAGCGATTCGCGTAGATGACTCCCATGACGTTCAACGTTAGGAGCACCGCGCCGTAGATGATGAGGAAAAGAAACTGCCGGCGCGTCCGATCATCGGATGAGAGCGTCCGGAATACGAAGAGCACGATGCTCAGACAGACGAAGGGGAGAAGGTAGAAGCTCGCGAGATGGACCACTGGGAGCGTGACGTAGAGGCCGGACATCTGCGGTTGGAGATGGATGGGGTAGTCGTTGAGGAGCCACCCGTACGTGAGGGTCGTCGCGCGGAGGTATGCGCGGGCGAATGCATCAATCTCGCCAAAGAACTGTCCGGCGATGAGCGTCGCGAGTACCGCAAGGAAGAGGAGGAATCCTGAGTCTCGATCGAGCGGGCGCAGTCGGACGAGCGAGCGGAGGAGCTGGATGATGAGGAACACCACGAGCGCAACTGCGAATGGAAGTGATGTTGCCGGATGGAGTGCCGCTCCGAACCCGCCCACGAGGAGTGCGAGGAATGACCGACGGGTGAGGAGCGTGAGCATCGCGAGGAGGAAGGCGATGGCGAGCTCCGTTTGATAGTACATCCACCAATACACGAAGAATTGGGGAATCGACACCGCGAAGAGGAATGCCGCCGTCGCACCGTACGCAAGACGTGAATGTGTGGTGATGGTACGGACAAACGCGTAGAGCGCGCCAGCAATGAGGACCTGCGCGAGGACGTAGAGACCGTGGAGGTACACGATCTTCGGAATTCCGAGCCAAACGAGCGGGAGCCAGATGAGCGCTCTGACGGTCCGGTGGCCGATGCCCGTGATGATACCGTCGAGCGACCCATCCACGGAACTCAAGTAGAACCCGGTGTCGTACCCGAGCGGCACTTCTCCGTATCGAAGGAACGGAAGGATTCGGGAAACGATGAGCGTTGCTCCTGCGATGAGCAAGAGGACACGGTACCATCGGCGTTCAGTGGCCGTGAGGACGACGGCGGTTGCGTCAGATCTCCGACCCCACACCACCCAAAATACGATGAGTGCGAACGCGTAGAACACGATGCGGATGTACCACGCGACGACGGGCGGGGTCACCACTGCGATGAGCGTCGCATAGACGACGAATGCAACGATCATCCGCCAGGATGCATGGACGTTCGCCCACACGCGGGGTACAAACATCCGCGCACCCCTCACCGTCCTATGCGCAATCGCGGTGTACCCACTCGTCGTCATATTCGTCCGAGGAGCCGATAGCTCAGCATCCCGACCCATTCATGAATGCTCGTCACCGACGAGGAGAATGCATCCGCGGACGGGAAGAAGCTCAAGGGGGTCGCGCGCAGCGTCCGGGCTGCGAAATCTGCAGGCATCGGAACGACCTCTACGCCGAGGCCCTCGAACACTGCAACCGCTCTCCGCATGTGCCAGGCAGAGGTCACGAGGAGCACCTTCGGGGATGCGACGTCCGGCAACCGCTCCCTGAGCATACGCACGACCGCAGCACCGTTCTCGTGGGTTGTCCGCGATGCGGTCTCGATCAAAAAACCATTTTCAGAGACTCCCGCCACCCACAGGGCGTACGAACGCGCGAGCTCCGCTTCGTGCGACATCGCATGGAAGGGGTCCCCAGACCCTCCGCTGTAGATGATGGGTACCGTCCCGTCGAGCTCACGATACGTCGCAATCCCCCGCCACAGCCGACGCCAGCTCGCGCCGCTGAGCTCCCCGACATCGCGTCGTCCGTCCGGCTCCGTCGCTCCGCCTGCGAGAATGACGATTGCCGCAGCGTCACGATGGCGCGCGGTGATTGTCGGTGGGGCCGCATACCGTTGCTCGAGCGTCCACGCGAGGCCGTTCGCAACCAGATCGAGTGAGAGGAGCCAGTACGCCGCGAGCGCCACGGTGAGGATCCAAAGCCCGCTCCGGCGACGGTGCCGCCGCACGAGGACGATACCGACCACGAACGCCGCCGCGAGGAGCGTCGGCGGGAGGAGGAACGGCGTGATGAGTTTGGAGACGATGAACATCCTGACTCACGCGAGTTCACGCGTACGCTCGCGTGCACGATCCGGGGTGACCGGAGCACCCACAGCGACCGCGGCGCGCGGTGGCGCCGTCACTCCCGGCTCATACCACGCGATGCGCTGTCGGAGGAGCTGACGGATCGCGCTCCCGTCGGTGTCTGGGAACCGCGCGAGCTGATGGAGCTGCTGCACGAGCACCTGCATCTCCTCACGCGTCGTTACCTCGTGGGATCGAGCAACCCAAAGCTTCTCATGCGCGGTCGCGGTCGTCCCCTCTTCCGCGGTGAGGAGCTCCTCGAAGAGCTTCTCGCCGGGACGGATGCCGATGTACTCGATCGCGATGTCGGTGTGCGGGCGGAGGTTGTGGAGCCGAATGAGTTCCTCGGCGAACGAGCGGATGTGCACTGGATCGCCCATGTCGAACACGAGCACCTCACCGCTGCGTCCAATCGCGCCGGCCTGGAGGACGAGCGCGACCGCCTCGGGGATCGTCATGAAGTACCGACGCATCTCCTCGTGCGTCACGGTGAGCGGTCCACCGCGCGCGAGCTGCTCGAGGAAGATCGGCAGCACGCTCCCCCGTGATCCGAGGACGTTCCCGAACCGCACCGAGAGGAACGCGGTCTGACTCTCCGATCCGCACGCGCGGCAGAGTTGTTCTGCAATGCGCTTCGTCGCGCCCATAACGCTCGTGGGGCGCACCGCCTTGTCCGTTGATATGAGCACGAACTTCCCTGTGCCGACCCGCCGTGCTGCCTCTGCGATGTTCCATGTCCCGACGACGTTCACCTTTACTGCTTCTGATGCATTCCCCTCCATCATCGGGACATGCTTGTACGCCGCGGCGTGGAAGACGACATCCGGTCGGCACCGTTCGAACACTTCATCGACGCGATCCGTATCCCGAATGTCGCCGACGACGTACCGCACACGGTCCACGAGCGCCGGGAACTCGCGGCGGAGCGTGAGCTGGAGGTGGTGGAGCTCGGTCTCATCGATCTCGAAGCACACGAGCGATCGCGGTCCATACCGACAGCTTTGCCGGACGATCTCGGAGCCGATCGAACCCGCCGCACCCGTGACGAGCACCGTCTTCCCCGCAAGCACGCGGCGGATCGCCACGGTATCAACACGGACAACCTCACGGCGAATGAGATCCTCAATCTTGATTTCCTCAATCGCTTGGAGTCGAATCTGCGGCGCGTGGACGTCATACAGCCGCGGCACGATCTTCACGTCCGCAATCCCCGCTTCCTTCGCGGCCCGGTAGATGCGCCGGAGGTCCTGGTGACCGAGCGATTGGATCGCCACGATGACGGTCTCGACGCGGAGAGAACGGATCGTGTCCGCAAGGTGGCGGATCGCACCGCGCACGCGGACGCCGTGGAGGCGCGTCCCGAGCAGGCGCTCATCGTCGTCGAGGAATGCAACGGGTGCGTAGACGTCATACTGTGTGCGCTGCATGTCACGGAGCACCATCTCACCGGTATTCCCCGCACCAATGATGATTGTTCGTTTCCCTCGGCCGGTGTGTCGCTGCCCGCGGAGCACCTCCATCGCCGCACGCTTCCCGATGCGGAGCGCAGCGACGAGGATGAAGACGAGCACCGCATCGATGAGCAGGACGCCGCGCGGAAACCCAACGAACGAATCCAGCCGGAGAAAATAGAGCGCAAACGCGAGTGCGAGCGAAGCGGCGATGACCGCGTTGAGGATGTTCGCGAGATCGCGAAGCGACACGAACCTCCAGCTCATCGCATAGCCCCCGAAAAGCGCGAGTGCGCCGAGCTGTGCGAAGAGGAAGAGCGGGAGCGCGGGGAGCACGAGCCGGGCGTACGGCGGTTCCGGCATGAAGTCGAACCGGATGAGGAACGCTGCGGCGAGCGCAACAGTCACGATCCACGCGTCCACGAGGAGAAAGAAGACGATGCGTTTCCCGCGCGTCGGTTGGAGCATGCGGCGGATGAACCGGATTGCGGGGAGCGTCGTGATCATGCGGGTGGTCGTGCGGGGCGGAACTGATACCAGGCCCAGATCGCAACGGCGAGGAGGATCGCCGTGACCGTCGTTGGGATGAGGAGGTTCGGGCGCTGGAGGCCGATGAACGCGAGGACGACGAGAGCGACATCGAGCGCGAGCACGCCGAGCACCACGGTGGAATGCCGATGACCGGCTTGGACCGCGCGCTGGTACGAGAACATCCGGTGCGCTTCATACCACCGCTCACCGCGGATCGCCCGGCGGATCGTCGTGAATCCTGCATCAACGATGACCACTGCGAAGATGGTGATCCACGTGAGCGCAGGGACCGCTCGGAGCTGCTCGGAAGCGACCGCGAGCACCGCGAAGGAGAACCCGAGGAGCACGCTCCCGACATCCCCCATGAAGATCTTTGCAGGGTGCCAGTTCCACACGAGGAATCCGAGTGCTGCAGCGGCGAGGGTCCCGTAGGCCGCCGCGATCGCCGGCGCGCCGACGAGGAACGAGAGGAGCGCAAGGACGCTTCCCGCGAGCACTGCCTGCGCACCGATCAGCCCGTCAATCCCATCCATGAAATTGTACAGATTACTGAAGGCGACCGTGCACAGGACGGCGAGGAGCGCGCCCCACACGCCGAGCGACACCACCGTCATCCCAACGAAGATCGTGTCCGGACCTCTGATCCACCAGATCGCCCACACGGCGGCGATGACGTACGCGATGAGACGGACGCGCGCCGGGAGCTGTCGCCGATCATCCATCCATCCGACGACGGCGACGAGCGCCCCACCGCCGACGAGCGCCATGGCAATGGACGCCGGGAGCGCCCCCGTAACCCCAAGAATCGCGAACACGCCGAGTGCGACGACCGCCAATCCAATCCCTCCGCTCGACGGTGTCGGCACCGCATGCGAGCTTCGCGCGTTCGGCATCGCGAGCCACTGCCGCGCAACCGCATGCCGGTAGACCATCCCGGTCAGGATCGCGGATGCCGCGGCGACCGCAAGAAAGGAAAGGGTGAGCTGGAAACCGAGACCCATACGGGCTTACGCCATCACGGATTCGCAGATTCTTCGCGGATATGCTGATATGCGGATGGCACTGATGCGGGTCGGCGATTCGATCCGCGTATCCGTAATCCGCGACCTCATCCGCGAATCCGTGATTGCGCGTCAGCGCTCCTCCACGCTCCACGCGTCCCAATACCGCGCGTCGTAGCGAACGTCATCGTCCTTCGTCTCCTCCATCGTCGCCGTGGAGAAGTACATGACCGTCGCGTCGGTACTCAGTGACATCGCACCGTTCGCATAGCCGGGAGGAATGTAGAGCACGGCGGGTTTCTTCGCGGACATCGTGTACCGATACACCTTCGCGTTGCGGTCCGGCTTCACCCAGTCGCCAACGATGGGCACCGCACCGACGAGTGCCACACCCGCGACGACGAGGACATATTTCGCCTCACGCCGGTGCGCGTGCCACGCGCGAATGAACCCCTGCCGATGGTTCTGCAAAAAGTAAAACCGTTTCACGCCCTGAAACGTGAACCCGTTCACGT
>Ga0114945_10002416_pt1 | contig 11002 bp, 11 predicted proteins | sample OV2TP3_FD_87194 | JGI IMG/M metagenome (GOLD analysis project Ga0114945, IMG submission 87194) | Hot spring microbial communities from Beatty, Nevada to study Microbial Dark Matter (Phase II) - OV2 TP3 | ecosystem: Environmental > Aquatic > Thermal springs > Hot (42-90C) | place: USA: Beatty... | reverse complement strand
GTCCTCCACGGGGAGAATCTTCGCGATCACGCCCTTGTTCCCGTGACGGCCCGCCATCTTGTCGCCCACGGACAGATTCCGCTTCGTCGCGAGGTAGATCTTCACCATCTCGAGGACGCCCGTCGGCAGCTCCTCGCCCCGCGTGAGCTGGTTGACCTTCTTCTCCCGGTCGTTTTCCAACTGCTCCATCTGGCTGAACAGATTCCGGAGCACGGCTTCCACCTGCTCCGCCTGCCGCTTGCCCTTGATGTCCATCCCGGCCAGATCGAACTTCTCCTTCAACCCGCGAAGGTCCTTCACCGAACCTTTCGGCCCGTATTCGAAGCCCTTGACCGGAGGACGGCCGAGGATCTCCTTCAGCTCGTCCATCGCGCCCGTCAGGAGCTCGTTCATCCGCTTGTAGGCCTCGCGCTCGATTTCGCGCGACTCGTCCTTGATTTGCTTCTTGGCCGTCGGAGTCAGGTTGGTTTTCCGCGAGAACTTCCGCGTATCGATCACGATCCCTTCGACCCCGCTGGGAACCTCCAGGGACTCGTTCTTCACGTCTTCGCCCGCGCGCCCGAAGATCGCATGCAGCAGCTTCTCTTCCGGAGTGAGTTCGCTCTTGGACTTCGGCGCCACCTTCCCCACCAGAATCTCTCCCGGCTTCACGCGGGTGCCGACCTTGACGACTCCGTCTTCCGCGAGATTCCGGAGCATTTTCTCGCTGACGTTCGGGATGTCCCGGGTGAATTCCTCCTTGCCCAACTTCGTCTCGCGGATCTCCACTTCGAACTCTTCGATGTGGACCGAGGTGTAATAGTCTTCCTTGACGAGCCGATCGGAGACGATGATCGCGTCTTCGAAGTTGAAGCCGTCCCAGGGCATGAAAGCGACGAGTACGTTGCGCCCGAGGGCGAGTTCTCCGGACACCGAAGAGGGACCGTCCGCAATCACCTGCCCCTTCTTCACCTTGTCGCCCTCACGCACGCACGGTCTCTGGTTGAGGCACGTCCGTTCGTTCAGGCCCGCGTACTTGCGGAGGCGGTACGCAGTCTCCTTCCCCGCGCCGGAGGCCACGATCACTTCCGTCGCCGTCGCCTTTCGGATCTGCCCGTCTTCCTGCGCTTTCACGACCATGTCGGAATTCTCGGCGACGCTCTTCTCCATCCCGGTGGCGACGACCGGCACCTCCACCCGCACCAGCGGCACCGCCTGGCGCTGCATGTTCGATCCCATGAGCGCCCGGTTCGCGTCGTCGTGCTCCAAGAACGGAATGAGCGCCGCGGAGACGCCGATGATCTGCGCGGGAGAGACGTCGAGGTACTGGATCCGGTCGGTCTCGACATACTGGAACTCGCCGTTCACGCGCGCGATCACGCGCTCCTCGGGAAGCTTCCCGCCCTTCTCGGCTCCGAGTTCGGCCGAGCCCATGATCTTGTCGACTTCCTCGTCGGCTCGGAGGTATACGATCTCGTCCGTCACCTTTCCGTTTTTCACCACGCGGTACGGGGAGACGAGGAATCCGTAGTCGTCCACCCCCGCGTAGATCGCCAAGGAGCTGATGAGACCGATGTTCGTGCCTTCCGGCGTCTCGATCGGACAGACGCGACCGTAATGAGAGATGTGAACGTCCCGCACCTCGAACCCGGCCCGCTTCCGGTTGAGCCCTCCAGGACCCAGCGCCGAAAGACGCCGTTCGTGCGTCAGCTGGGAGAGCGGATTCGTCTGGTCCACGACCTGGGACAACTCGCTCCGGCCGAAGAAGTACTCGATAGCGCTCGAAACCGTCTTCGAATTGATCAGGGTCTTGGGCGAGAACCCCTCCTGTTGGGACATGTTCAGGCGCTCGAGGATCGACCGCTTCAGACGGAGGAATCCTTTCCGGATCTCCTCGCCCGCCAGCTCGTCGATCGTCCGCACCCGTCGGTTGCCCAGGTGATCGATGTCGTCCGCGATCCCCTCCCCGCGCCGCATCTTCATGATGTACTTGATGGAGTTGATGACGTCCTCCTTCTGGACCGTCATCTCCTCCTCGGGAAGGTTCATGTTGAACTTTCGGTTCAACCGGAACCGTCCGACGCGCCCGAGTCGATAGCGCTGCGCATCGAAGAAGCGCTCGTAGAAGAGTTGCTTCGCCTTCTCGGGAGTCTGCGGCGTTCCCGGCCGCAGCCGGGCATAAATCGTAAGAAGCGCCTCCTCATGCGAGTGAGTGTCGTCGTCTTCGATCGTATTCAGGATGACGGGATCGTCCAGGTTGGGAAGGATCTCCACGGACTTTACGCCCGCATCCTCGAGCTGTTTCAGGATCCCCTTGGCCATCCGCTGTCCGCTCGCCAGGATCTTCTCGTTCTTTTGAGGATCGACGACGTCCTTGACGACGACCTTCTCCACGAGATCTTCTTCGCGCGCCCCCGAGACCTTGATCTCCTTCGTTTCGTGGAACGCCCGGAGGATGTCTTCGTTGGTGGAGAGTTCGGGCGACGTGGCCCGCAGGAAGGTCGTCGCCGGGATCTTCCCGCCCTGGTCGATGCGGATCGACGCGCTGTCCCGTTTCGTAACGGCGATCTCGATCCACGAGCCCCGTTCGGGCACGATCCAGCAGGAATGGACCTTCCGGTCGCCCTGCCGGTCTTCCATGAAATCGATTCCCGGAGAGCGATGCAGCTGGCTGACGATGACGCGTTCGGCTCCGTTCACCACGAAGGCTCCGCCCCCGAGCATGACCGGAAGGTCTCCCAGGTAGACCTCTTCCTCGACCGGATTCTGAGGCTTGTTCAACCGGAGGCGCACCTTCAGGGGGGCCCCGTAGGTGAGCCGGAGCATCCTGCACTCGTCGGGCGAGTATCTCGGCTGCCCGATCTCGTACGAGATGTATTCCAGCGAGATCGTCCCGTCGTAGTTCTTGATCGGGAAGGTCTCTCGGAGAATGGCCTCCAAGCCGGTGCTCGTCCGCTTCTCGGGCGGCACGTCGCGCTGAAGAAAGGCGAAGTAGGCTCGGATCTGCAGATCCGTAAGGGCGGGGACCGGAACGAGCTCCCCCAAACGGCCGAATCGGACCTTTTCCGTCATTTCACCCCCGGGGACACACAGAGGACACAGAAACGGGACACACAGAGGACACAGAGGGGTGCGTCCCCTCCCCTTTCTGCGCCCTCCGTGTCTTCGCCGGTGCCTTCTGTGTTTCTACTTGAGTTCGACGTCGGCGCCGGCATCCTTGAGCTTCTTCAAGAGCGCGTCGGCCTCATCCTTGGGAAGCCCCTGCTTTACGGCACCGCCCTTGTCGGCGAGATCTTTGGCTTCCTTGAGGCCCAAGGTCGTCACCTCGCGGATAATCTTGATGACGTTGATCTTGTTCGCGCCGGCGCTCTTCAGCACCACGTCGAACGAAGTCGGGGCCTCTTCTTTCTTGGCCTCCGCCGCCGGGGCCGCCGCGGCCACGACGACTCCGCCGCCCGCCGCAGCCTTCACGCCGAACTTGTCCTCGAGCGCCTTGATCGCGCCGGAGAGCCACAGCACGTTCTGCCGTGCCACGAATTCGCCCAGAAATTCCACCCGCTCCTGCTCGGAGAGCTTGCCCGTCTCCTCCAAGAGCCCTGCGACGTTACCCATCGAGCCTACCTCCGTTCTAGATCCACTATTTCTTCTCTTGTTGGTCCTGAATCGCCTGGAGCGTTCCCAGGAACTTTCGGGGAATCTCATTCAGCGTCGAAACGAACTTCTGCGGCACGGCTTGGAGCACTCCGAGGAACATCCCGAGGAGCTGCTCTCGGCCGGGCATCTTCGAGAGGCTGTCCACCTGCGCGGGACCGCAGAACCGGCCCTCGACCACGGCCGCCTTGATCTCCGGCTTCTGCGTCTTTTCGCGGAAGGCCACCAGCTTCTTGGCGATGACCACCGGATCGGGCCCGAACACCACTGCGTTCATTCCGGCCAGCTTCTCCTGAAGCGGCTTCAACTCCAGCCTCTCGAACGTGTGGTGCGCGACGCTGTTCTTGAGGACGTTGATCCGCACGCCGGATTCCCGCAGCTCCCGCCGCAGCTCCACGCTCTGCCGGCCGCTCATCCCCCGGACGTCGACGAGCACCCAGTTCTTCGCGCCGCGGTATCGCGACACGAGTTCCTCCACCATCCTCCGGCGCATCACCTTCGACATGGCCTTCTCCTACGCATCACGTGGTCTGGAACTCCACCCACACCGGCGGACTCATCGAAGCGGACAGCACCACGTTCTCGATGTAGTGGCCCTTCACCGTCGGAGGGCGCATCGAGCGGATGTGCTCGACGAACGCCTCCACGTTCGCCTTCAGGTCGGGTTCCGCGAACGAGAGCTTTCCTACCGCCGCCTGGACGTTTCCGTTGGCGTCGTTTCGGAATTCGATCTTGCCCGCCTTGAACTCGCGCACCGCCGTCCGCAAGTCCTCCGTCACCGTTCCGCTCTTGGGGGACGGCATCTTCCCCTGCGGACCCAGAATCTTTCCGAGCTTGGCGATCACCTTCATCGTCCGCGGCATCGCCAGGGCGACGTCGAAGTCGAGCCAGCCGTCCTCGATCTTCTTGGCCAGTTCGGCCATTCCGACCTCGTCCGCCCCCGCCTCCTTCGCGACATCGGCATCCGAGCCGTCCGCGAAGACGATCACCTTTCGGGTCTTCCCGATGCCCTTGGGAAGGGCCACGGAACCGCGGACGATCTGCTCGCTCTTCTTCGGATCGATGTTGAGCTTGATGGCGACCTCGACCGACTGGTCGAATCTCGTCGAGGCCATGGACTTCACGACCTTGACCGCCTCGTCGATCGAATACCTTTTCCCCGCGTCGATCCCGCCGAGATCCTTCTTGTACCGCTTGCTTCGTTTTCTCACGACCTATCCCTCGACCTTGATGCCCATGTTCCGGGCCGTTCCTTCGATGACCCGGAGCGCGGCGTCCATCGACGAGACGTTCAAGTCCCGCCACTTCCGCTTCGCGATATCTTCGCACTGTTTCCGCGTGACCTGCCCAACCTTCTCCTTGTTGGGGGTGCCCGACCCCTTGACTACGCCGGCCGCCTGCTTCAGCAACACGCTCGCGGGCGGCGTCTTGTAGGCGATCTCGAACGTGCGGTCCTTGTAGATCGTCACGATGCAGGGGATAATCAGCCCGTTTTCCTGGCGCGTGGCGTCGTTGAATTTCTTCACGAACTCGCCGATGTTCACGCCGTGCTGGCCGAGCGCCGGGCCGACGGGGGGCGCCGGCGTCGCCTGTCCTCCCGGGCACTGGAGCTTGACCTTGGCCATCAGTTCTTTGACTTTCGGCGCCATCGCACTCCTCGCTACGTTTTCTCAACCTGCCAGTACTCGAGATCCACGCGCGTCGCCCGGCCGAAGATGGTGATCGTGACCGTGACCAACCCTTTCTGCGAGTTGATCTCTTCGACCATGCCGTCGAAATTCTCGAACGCGCCCTCTTTGATCCGAACGTTGTCGCCCTTCTGAAAGTCGATCTTGATCTTGGGCTTGTCTTCCTCGGTCCCGGCCTGCTCGTTCAGGAGTCGGTTCACCTCGTGCTCCGCCATCGCGATCGGCTCTTTGAGTCCGAGGAAATCTCCGATTCCCGGCGTTTCCCGGACCAGGAACCACGCCTCCTTGTCCTGCACCATCTCGATCATGATGTAGCCGGGATACTTCTTCTTCTCCCGAACCGTCTTGCGGCCGCTGCGGATCTCGGTCACTTTTTCCGTCGGCACGATGATGCTCGTGACCTTGCTTTCGAGGCCGGCCGCTCGGACCCGGCGCATCAAACCGTCGCGCACCTGCTCTTCGCGTCCGCTCTGGACCCGGACCACGTACCAGCGCCGGCCCGACTCGTCGACCGGGGGAAGCCCCTCCCCCGCCTGTTCTTCCGTTCCTTCGGTCATTAGAATCCCAGATTGGTCTTGAGCATCAACCAGGTCAGGAACTCGTCGCAGGCCCACAGGAAAAGCGCCGTAATGGCCACGACGAGGATCACCACGACCGACGATCCCACCCACTCCTTCCGGGGCGGCCACGAAACCTTCCGCAGCTCGCCCTCGGTCTCGATCAGGAAGTCGGTCCACTTCGGTCTTCCATAAAGGTAGTGGGCTACCGCGCCCACGAGCAATCCGACCGCCGCGCTCGGAAAAAAAATCGGCCGGAGCGCGAACTCTTTCCCCAGGAACTTCAGCAGCCCCAAGCTCGTCCACCACCGGCTGTCCAGCTCCGGGATCCGGTAGAGGGACACCCCCGCGAAGATCCCCATCGCGATCGTGGCCAAATACGCCACGAGTCGGGCTCCACGTCCCTCGCGCGGCTTGATCCAATCGAGCCGTCCTTCGAAAACGCGCCGGGCCGCCAGCAACGCCGTCACTCCCAATGCCGCGGCCGCGATATGCGCCGGCCGAACCGGTAGCTTCTCGCTCAGCGGCCTCCCCAGCCAGTTGCCGGAAGGGAGGAGATAGTACAGCGACGCCCCCAGCGCCGCCGCGAGAAGAACGAGCCAAGCCAGAGCGACGAACTCGAACTTCGACTTCTTCCGGGCCGGCGCCTCCGGCTCGGTCCGCTCCACTTCGCGCTTCTCGACTTCGGGCATCCGTACCTCGATTCGACGCCGGCTACCGCTCGTCCGGAGCGGTGGCAGGACGGGGGGGACTCGAACCCCCAACCCCCGGTTTTGGAGACCGGTAGTCTACCAATTGACCTACCGTCCTACGCGAGACCGGGTTACTTCTTCTTTTCCTTGTGGAGCACCCGCTTTCGGCACTCCGGGCAAAACTTCTTTCTCTCGAGCTTCGCCTGGGCCTTGGAGTCCTTCGTCGTGCGGTAATACCTCGTTCCGCATTCCGAGCACTCCAGGAAAATCCACTCTCGAGCCATCGCTCCCTCGCGGTCTACTTATGAATCTTGACCACGACTCCCGAGCCCACCGTTCGGCCACCCTCGCGGATGGCGAAGCGGAGGTTCTCGTCCATGGCGATCGGGGTAATCAATTTCACGTCGATCGTCGCATCGTCTCCAGGCATCACCATTTCGACGCCGGGCCTCAACTTCGCTTCCCCGGTCACGTCCGTGGTGCGGAAGTAGAACTGGGGACGGTATCCGGGGAAGAACGGCGTATGACGCCCGCCCTCCTCCTTGGACAACGCGTAGATGTGCGCTTCGAATTCCGTGTGCGGCGTAATCGAGCCCGGCTTGGCGATGACCATCCCGCGCTCCAGCTGTTCCTTCTCGATTCCTCGGAGGAGGATTCCGACGTTGTCCCCCGCCTCCCCTCGCTCCAACTCCTTGTTGAACATCTCCACGCCCGTGACGACGCTCTTGAGGGGCTCCGGCCGCAGGCCGACCACCTCGACATCGTCTCCGACTTTGCAGAACCCCCGCTCGATTCGGCCCGTTCCGACGGTGCCTCGTCCCTTGATCGAGAACACGTCCTCGATCTGCATCAGGAACGGCTTGTCGACCTCGCGCACGGGCTGAGGAATGTGCGCATCGAGCGACTCGACCAACTTCATGATCTGGCCGCACCACTGGCAATCGTTCTTGGCGCAGCCGCACTTGAGAGCGTTGATCGCCGAACCCCGGATTACCGGAGTCTTGTCTCCGGGAAACTCGTTCTTCGAGAGCAAGTCGCGGATCTCGAGTTCGACCAGGTCCAAGAGCTCGGGGTCTTCGACGAGATCGACCTTGTTCAAGAAGACCACCATGGCGGGGACCTGCACCTGCCGGGCGAGAAGGACGTGCTCCTTGGTCTGAGGCATCGGCCCGTCCGCGGCGCTCACCACCAGGATGGCGCCGTCCATCTGCGCCGCGCCGGTGATCATGTTCTTGATGTAGTCCACGTGGCCCGGGCAATCGATGTGGGCATAGTGGCGCTTTTCGGACTGATATTCGACGTGGGAGATGGCGATCGTCAGGATCTTGGTCGGATCGCGACGACCGTCCTTCTCGCTGGCCTTCGCCACCTGATCGTAGCTGACGGCGGCCGCCAGACCCTTCTTGGCGAGGAGCGTCGTCAACGTCGCCGTCAACGTCGTTTTCCCGTGATCGATGTGCCCGATCGTGCCGACGTTCACGTGCGGCTTGCTGCGAACGAACTTTTCCTTTGCCATCGCCGAATCTCCCTCCTACGAGGCCTTACCTTATATAGATGTAGGAACCGCTTCCTTTTCTTCCCGAGCCCAAGCTGGAGCTGGAGACGGGACTTGAACCCGCGACCTCGTCCTTACCAAGGACGTGCTCTACCGACTGAGCTACTCCAGCGTCTCCCGCCGCGGCGACAAAGAGCTCTCTTCACCAAGAACGGTCGCAGGAAGGCGGGCCGCATTCCCCCGAGCATCCGGCTCTAGGAAGGCGAGAATTATAGCAATCGCCGTGCCGGTGTCAACAACAAATGCCCCCCTCGGCTCCGGATTGACCCCTCTCCGCCCCGACGGCTTCCGATAGGATTCTTCGCAGCGAGGAGATGTCGAACGGCTTCTCCAGGCGGGCGTTCGGCACCTCTTCCAGGAACCGGCGAGTCTCGGGAGAGAACGCCCCTCCCGTGACGAAGACCATTCGCGCCGCCTGCTCCGGCCACTCTCGGACGAGCCGGCCGTGGAGTCCCATTCCCGTAATCTGCGGCATCATGAGATCGCAGACGATCGCGTCGAACCTCATTCCGGAAGAGACCAGATCCAGGGCCGCGCGAGCGTTCGTCACCAGAGTGACTTCGTGGGTTCGGAACAGCGCTCGACGGATGGCCTGCCCGACTTAAACTTCATCATCCACGATGAGGACCTTCGCTCGCTCGCTCCCCTTCCGAGTTCCGGATAGCCGGGGAGATCGTTCGGTTCGAGTCGGCAACTTCAACTCCGGGAAGGACAGCCGATAGATCGCCCCCCGACTCTCCCCCCTCTCCACTTCCATGGTCCCGCGGAGCGAAGACACGATCCCATGCGGAACCCACAATCCGGAATCGGCAAACGGGTCGAAGAGGCGCTCGAGTTCGTCGGAGGACATCACCCGGAGATCGTCCGCGAACTCCACTTCCACTCGCTCGGATCCCGAACGCACCGACACCCGCAGTTCGCAACGATCGGCCCCGCCGACGGGCCAAGCGCGGGCGGCGTGGAGGAGGAGCGTCAGAAAGAGTTCCGCGAGACGAGCCTCGTTCGCTTCGAGGGGCGGAACCGTCTCGAACTTCGTGGAGACCCGGATGCGGCGGCGAATCTCGTTCCCGGCCAGTCGGAGGGCCGAGTCCAGGACCGCGATTCCCGCCGCGCCGCCCGACTGCGGCCGCAACGCAACCGCAAGAGCGCTCACGAAGGCCACGACGGCGAAGCCGAAAAGCGCCCGTCTACTGCGAATTTCGAAAGACGCATTCATCCGAAAGCTTCCGCATGATGAACGACTTTCGCAGGTCCTGAAAATTCCAGTGCGCGACGGTGACTCGGAGGCGCACCCCGTTCGGGGCGATCAGGGCGGCCGGCACTACGCTTCCGGCGACGTCCAACACGCTGAACAGGGGATCCAAGATTCCGTCGGCATCCACGTCCCCTGCCGGCGATTGGCCGACCATGGCCAGCACGACGAGGTCGGTCGCGACGGAGCGATCGACCAGGAGCCCCGCGGAGTCGTAGATTCGTTGCTCGACCTGACCCACCAGGAACGCATCCAGCATGTCTCCGTCCCGGTTCATGTCCATCCCGCCGAGAATCTCCACGGAGACTCCGAGGGAAAGCGGGGGCGCCGCCTCCTCCAAGTAGAGCACGCGAGGAACGAAGGCCAATTCCGCCGTCCACCCCGGACGGGGACCCTGATACACGACTCCGAATACGAGGTCACCGGAGGCGTCGGAGTCCATGGGGATGCTGTATCGGATCGAGGTTCCATCCGGGGCGATCCAGGCGATGCGGCAGAACATCAGTTCCTTTTTCGTCCGGTCGAGAAAGGCGCGGCTCCGGTGTTCGAGATCCTGCGTCACGGCGCTTTCGTTGTAGGTCGATTGAAAAGAGGACGTGGAAGGCCAAAGCTACGACGAGGGCCAAGATCGCGGAGGCGACGAGAACCTCCACGAGCGTCAATCCGCATTGCGAACCGGGGTGGCACCCTCCCATGGCCTGGGCTCCCGACGGAAGACCGGCCGGGATCCGTGGTCCCGAGGGCGGAGGGGCTTCGAAGGGCCCGGGTCCGGATCGACGGACGCCGGCGAGCCCCCGCCCGGAGGACGGGGATAGTGGTTTATGTGGCGATTACATAATATTTGTATTCCCGAAACGGCCCGGAAGTAAGGGTTTTCGGCGGCGAAGTTCTTGACCCCTCCGAAGGCGGCTCCGTAGAATCCGGGACCGTCGCTGGGATAGCTCAACGGCAGAGCTCCGGTTTTGTAAACCGGCGGTTGCGGGTTCGAATCCCGCTCCCAGCTCCAGAGGGCAGGTACCCAAGCGGCCAAAGGGGACAGGCTGTAAACCTGTTGGCTTTACGCCTTCGGGGGTTCGAATCCCTCCCTGCCCATTCGCCTTCGCTCGGCGAGAGCAGCGAGCCGATGGCGAAGGCGAATGTCCCGCCGTAGCTCCGAAGGAGCGGAGGCGGACCCACCCGAGACGCGCTCGCCGAGGTTCGGCGGAATGCCCGGTGGTTTCTTCTGGAGTAGCCGCACCCCGACTTCGACTCGGCCGGCTTCGCCGGCCTTGCTCCGTGCAAGACCTTCGCATGATCCGCACGTTCTGACGAGCGTTCCTCGAGGGACCGCCTGCGATCTTCGCGCATCGTTTCCGCCACCCGTCCCTCACCGATGAACTCGAGCAGGAAGTGCGGCTCGATCCTGTTTCCGCAAGAGGAATGGCGCCCTTCTCCCATCAAGGCAAGGGAGGGGAAGGCGGCCAGAGTCGCGAAGATGCGACCGCGCCGATCCCCGAGGAACTACGGGAGTCATACAATCGCGCGAGCTAGGCGAAGAGAAAGGAGTGACCCGTATGGCACAGCTTCGAGTGGTTCTTGTCCCTCTGTCGGCAGCCATTCTTACCGCACAAGGATGCAATAGCGATGGC
>Ga0114945_10002415_pt1 | contig 11003 bp, 10 predicted proteins | sample OV2TP3_FD_87194 | JGI IMG/M metagenome (GOLD analysis project Ga0114945, IMG submission 87194) | Hot spring microbial communities from Beatty, Nevada to study Microbial Dark Matter (Phase II) - OV2 TP3 | ecosystem: Environmental > Aquatic > Thermal springs > Hot (42-90C) | place: USA: Beatty... | reverse complement strand
AGGATGGCGAAGAACTCAGCGTCGGGAATATTCTTTTGAAAATTGTCCACACCCCCGGCCACACACCGGACAGCATGAGCATTGTGGTAACAGATACATCGCGAGCGTCGGAGCCGTGGTTTGTCCTGACCGGCGACACACTGTTCGTGGGAGATGTGGGTCGACCAGACTTGCATGGAAGTCCAGAGGAACTTTACGACAGCGTTTATGGGAAACTGCTGAAATTGCCCGACAATCTCGAGGTATTTCCAGCCCACTACGCCGGGTCAGTGTGTGGCAAGGCATTGAGTCCAAAGCCAAGCTCGACAATAGGTTTTGAGCGGAGGTTCAACCCCGCGCTCCAATTCGCGTCGAAAAGAGATTTCATAGACTTTGTGCTTGCCGACCTCCCTGTTCAGCCACCCAGGTTTGAAAAAGTGCGGCACTTCAACCTTGGATTCCTTTCGGAGCCACCCATCGAAAAAACATTCAATCAAGATTCGCTCGAAATAACCGTCGAAGAGTTCAAACAAAAACTCGACCGAGGCGAGAAACCGTTTCTTCTTGATGTTCGAGAACCGGTTGAGTTTCAGATTGCTAACCTCGGCGGACATTTGATTCCGTTGCGACAGCTGCCTAAACGGATAAAAGAGCTCGACAGCAACCGGGAGATCGTTGTTTATTGCCACACGGGAAACCGCAGCCGACGGGCGGTCGAGTATCTTTATGAAAACGGGTTTAAAAATGTAAAAAACCTCATCGGGGGCATTGAGGCCTGGTCACGCAGGATTGACCCGAAGACGCCAAGATATTAAAGATCTCGGAAGCCCTTCTCACAAGAATTTCTGACGAACGTACAAGTCTTATGCGAACCAATTATCAGCGTGCGCGTGCAACACTCTTTCTTGTTTTCCTTCTTCCAGTTGTGCTTGGGGCTCAAATGACAAAGCAGACGCGTGGTTGGCTGAGCGTTGATACGATCCATGCGGGACAGGCTGCCCTTCTCCTATAGGAGAAGGAAATGTTGCATAAGATTCCCGACGACAACATTCCCCTCTCCTGACATTACACAAACGAAGCCGTGGGAGAGGGGCAGTCCCGAAGGGATCCCTTCGGGAGGTGAGGTCAAGAAACATGAGCAAAAATCCAGAATTTTAAGATATCTTTCTTCTTTCGCGGAGCGGCAAGGCTCGGCCGAAACCACTACAACCAAATTCAGGAGGATGAATGAAAAGAACTCTCATAGCACTTTTCCTTTTTTCGATCTGTCATGGTCAGGAAACAAAAGAGAAACCATCCGTCGTCGTAGTAAAAGCAGGAAGACTCATCGACGTTGTCAACGGAAAGGTGTTGGAGAAACAAATCATTCTCATTGAAGGCGAAAAAATCAAAACTGTAGACGGAGACGGGAGTGTTCAAATCCCAGCGGGTGCGACGGTCATCGACCTCAGTGACGCGACGGTTATGCCGGGTTTCATCGACTGTCACACGCACATCGTCTTGCAGATTGAGCGGTACGATGACCGCTTCCGAAAGTCGCCTATCGATGCAGCGGTTACTGCTCATGTGTTTGCCAAACGGACTCTTGACGCAGGCTTCACGACATGCCGCGATGTCGGCTCAGGAGAATTCATAGACGTTGCCCTCAAAAAAGCAATCAACGACGGAAAAGTCGTTGGACCAAGACTCTTTGTTGCCGGGCACGGACTCTCTGTAACGGGCGGCCATGGAGACCTTTCCGGGTATTCTCCCTATCTCAAGTTTGAGAATTTCAACGGTGTAGTTGACGGCGTTGATGAAATCCGGAAGAAAATTCGATGGAATGTGAAATACGGCGCCGACCACATTAAATTCACAGCGACAGCAGGAGTATTGAGCGAGGAAGAGTCCGTGGGAGCGCCGCAGTTTTCTTTCGAGGAGATGAAAGCAATTGTAGAGGAGGCGGCGATGTGGGGAAGAAAGGTCGCGGCGCATGCTCATGGCGCGGAGGGAATCAAGATGGCAGTTCGCGCAGGTGTTGCTTCCATTGAACACGGAAGCCTCCTGGACGACGAAGGCATTTCGCTGATGAAGCAAAAGGGGGCATATTTGGTTCCAACGGTCATTGCCGGTGACGCTGTAGAGAAATATGGAAAACAATACGGATTGCCCGAAAAACTGATGGAGAAAGCCCGCTCTATCAACGCAAAGAAACGAGAGAGCTACAAGAAGGCAATCAAAATGGGCGTTAAGATTGCCTTTGGCACGGACGCCGGCGTATTCCCCCATGGCATGAATGGCCAGGAGTTTAAGCTGCTCACAGATGTCGGGATGACTCCGATGCAGGCAATTCAGGCGGCTACGACATCGGCGGCAGATTTGCTGGGGCAATCAGACAAAATCGGGAGCCTTGAGCCCGGAAAATACGCTGACATCGTTGCGGTCAAAACGAATCCGCTGAAAGATATCTCTGTCTTGGAAAAGGTTTTGTTTGTGATGAAGGGCGGCGTGGTGTACAAGGATGATTTGAAGAAATAATCAAACGTAGGGGCAGGACATGTCCGCCCCTACATTGGGAGAATTCATGAAATCCAAGAACAAACCGATATCCAACAATCACCTTGCCTTATCCACCCGTGCCATCCACGGCAAAAAACTCTACGCCCATCAAGGCCCTGTCTCATTACCGATTTATCAAACATCGACGTACAGGTTTGAGAGCTCCGAAGATGCAATACGCTATGCCAAAGGCGATCCGAGTGTTTACGTTTACACCCGTTACCACAACCCGACAGTCCATGATGTGGAAGAAAAACTCGCGTTGATGGAAAATGCCGAGGCCGCGGCATTGTTTTCGTCAGGGATGGCCGCGATTTCGACGGCAATTCTCACTCTCACGAAGTCAGGCAGCGAGATCATCAGCACGCCGGCGTTGTACGGAGGGACGTACAGGTTCTTCCGCGATGAACTGCCCAAACACGACATCAAAGTCAGTTATATAGAGCCGGAGAACCTCCAAATGCTCTCAGCGCGTGTCACGCCGAAAACGACGGTCGTTTATGTGGAGACTCCAACAAATCCAACGCTCGATATCGTGGACATCGAAAGAATTGTTGCCGAAACGCGTAAGGCTGAAAAACGCATCGGAAAGAAGATCAGCGTGATGATAGACAACACCTTTGCCTCCATCATCAACCAGGATCCTTTTGCGCTTGGCGTGGACATCGTTGTGGAAAGTGCGACGAAATATCTTGGAGGACACAGTGACGTTATGGCCGGGGTTGTCATCGGAAGTGCCGGATATATCAAGGATGTCAAGGGACTCGCAAAGCATCTTGGGGGATGTGCAGACCCTTTTGCAGCGTATCTGCTCTTCAGGAGCCTTAAGACCTTCGAGCTGAGAGTCATGAAACAGAATGACAACGCGATCGCTCTCGCTAGTGAATTGGAGAAACATCCAAAAGTAAACCGCGTGTTGTATCCGGGCTTGCCTTCACATCCCAAACATAAGCTCGCCCGAAAACAGATGAACGGTTTTGGCGGCATGGTCACGATCGAAGTGAAGCCTTCGAAAAAGCTTTCTCCTGTGGAAGCGGCTGCAAAGGTTTGCGACAACCTCAAGATCGCAGTGAACGCAATGTCATTGGGCGGTGTCGAGACGCTCGTGAGCATCCCGGTGTACTCTTCGCATGTCTTTATGAAGAGCGAGGAGTTGAAGCAGCACGGCGTGACGCCCGGCATGATCAGGATTTCGGTAGGGGTGGAAGGAATTGAAGACCTCGTTTCTGATTTCCGGCAGGCGTTGAATGAGATCTGATCATCGGTGGACCTTACCGTTCAGCAAATAAGGGCGTTTCTGGCAGGCCGTCGGCGGATGGAGCTCGAAGATCCTTCCCTCCAGCGCGCTGGCGTACTCGCTCCGCTTTTTCAGAAAGAGAACGTGTGGCATTTTCTCATGACAAAACGCTCGGACGAGGTCGAGCACCACAAAGGGCAGATTTCGTTTCCCGGGGGTGCTGTCGACAGTCAGGACGAAGACATTGTTGCCACAGCGTTGCGTGAAACGGAAGAAGAAATTGGCTTACCGCGTGCAAACGTGGAAGTCCTCGGCTGCCTGGACGACCATGCAACGCCCACAGGATTCATTATCACACCGGTGGTGGGTTATGTGAAAACCCTGCCATCTCTCATCGCTCGAAAAGAGGAAGTTCATGAAATCCTCGAAGTTCCTCTCACGCTTTTCCTCGACGAAAAGAAAGAGAGAATGGAGCAGAGAGAACGTTTCGGAAAATCCATCGATGTATACTTCTACGATTTTGGCAGCCATGAAATCTGGGGAGCCACGGCGAGAATCAGCCGGGATTTTTTGCGGGAGCTTGCGGCTGCAAAAAAACCTTTGTAAATGGGTCAAATCCTGGTTATATTGAGAAAATTTTGATGTCCATAGTAAGAATTGAACGGGAGAATTAAATGCCACAGCATAAATCGGCCGAAAAACGAGCCCGTCAATACATGAGGCGGGAAGTGCGCAACAAGGCGAACATTTCGAGGATGAAAACGCTTATTAAGCGTGTGCGATCTACAAAAGCAAAAGACCAGGCGTCAGCGGCTCTGAAAAACGTGGTGAAGTTCCTTGACCAGCTTGCTGCAAAAGGCGTTATTCATGCAAATAAGGCGGCAAATCAGAAATCAAAGCTGACGAGGCTGGTAAACACACTCAAGTGACTGCCACAGAACTGGTCATTAAAACACAAAAGCCTGATCTCCGATCAGGCTTTTTCATTCCATTACCTAAAACTCCATCGATCCATCCAACGATTTTGCTCGTTCTCATCCTCCCTGTTGTTTTTTCTTCTCCTCCAGCTCCTGGATTCTTTTTTCGAATTTTTCCCGCTCTGCCGGTTTGTTCACTGCCAGGGTTCGGTACGCCTTAATGGCGTCGTCATACCAGCCCTGCTTTGCATAGATTTCGGCGAGTGTCGGGGTTACAAAACCCGTGCTCGCGGGTGTTTCGGATTCGCTGGCCGCCACGGTCGACTTATCGGACAGGTTGATGACAGGCGTTATCTTTTTTGCTCCCTGCAATTTCTGTGCAAGATCTTCGATTTCGCTTGGAGGCTCGCTGGCAGAAGGAGGAGTCAAAGGCGGTTCTTCTGCAGGAGCTGGCCCGAAGGATGATGAAGCCCCGCCAATATATTCCTCAAACGACATCGTGTTTTCCATCCCTGCCCATTCAGATCGTCTCCGAGCCGCATATTGTTCGAACGATTCTTCTTCTGAGGGAGACGGAAGCATTTCCGACGGTTGTGCGGCAGGAGGTTCAGCGGATGGGACAAGTCCTGCGAACGGTTCCTCAGGAGGAGCCTCGATGGGAGGTTCGGCCTCGAATCCGGCAAAACGTGATGATGGCTCAGCGACGGGTGTAGCAGCCGCCTCTTCAGGAGTCGGTGCCGCTATCCCGAAATCATCTGGCGGCTGGCCGGCCGCCTCAAAAGCTCCAGTTGGTTCGGGTGTGGCGACAGGTTCTGGCATTGAAGGCGGAGTCTCCGACGCTGTTAATCCAAACATGTCCGTCCCGGAAGGCGCTGCTTCGAATGGGGTCGGAGAAGGCTCACTCGGGGGCACCTCGGCTGCCGGTGAGATTGGTTCTGGCGGCGGAGTTGGTTCAGCGACAGAAACAGGCTGCGGAGCGGTAGCATCTTTTGCTTTTGGCTTAACGGTTCTTGCACCGGGCGCTTCTTGAGCCGGCAATTCGCCTGCGGGAGTCGGAATGTCCTTGAGAAACTTATTGATGGTTTCATTTGTCGGCAGGATTTCCCGCACCACTTCAAGTTCGCGTCGAGCCTCTGCGCTCATATTCAGCGTCAGGAGCACTTTTGCTTTAATAAGGTGGCCAGTCGTGTAAAACGGAAAATTTGCGATGCCTTCATCGCAAACGCGCAGGGCATCCTGAGCACGGCCCGCGAGAAGGTAATAACTGGCTAATTGTGCGAAGAGCGGAGATTTTGACTCCGGACCGACCCGCTGCTCGAGAAGAGAGAGTTTCTGTTGGACGGTTTCGTGCATTAGGACAGTTTATTCCTGGCTGAGTTTTCTTGCATCGAGGGCATGCTTGATGGAAAGCGCCGCAATCGAAGAAAAGCCGAAGAAGAAGAGAAGCTGAAACGGTACTGCTGCGATTTCCAGGTAATATAATGAAGAAATTACGCCGAAGAAGCAATAGACTGCCAGAACAACTTCAACGACGACGATCCAATCGATCTTCTTCCCGGTATATTTTTTTTCAAGCCATGAATCCATTTTTCCTTTTATGGCATATTTTGGCGTCCGGATGAAATCGCTTTTTCTGCGAAAGAGCCCTTCAAAAACGGCCCGCGAGTTGTTGACGGCGAATCCCATGCTTGCCGCCATGAAAAGGGGAAACAGGAGAATGCGTCTCCGCCAGTCCGGATACACGGACTTCTGAGAAAACAAGTAGAACAGGAAGGAACCGATAAAGGCCAGCACGAACACCGACATCAAGGAAAAGTACGTCTCGTGGCCACCCTGCTGCTTGATGTAGATGAGCGGAACGTTGAGAATTCCGGCAAGAAGAATGAACGGAAACACAATGTTGTTCGTAAGGTGGAACGTGGAGTGCAGTTTCACACGGAATGGAATGTCGGACCCCCACACCTTTGGGAGCATTTTCCGCGCTGTTTCGATCGCCCCCTTGGTCCAGCGAAATTGCTGTGATTTCAGCGCGTTCACCTCTGCAGGCAGCTCCGCCGGAGAAGTGAAATCGTTGAGGTACTTAAACTTCCACCCCTTGATCTGCGCCCGGTAGCTTAAGTCAAGATCTTCCGTGAGAGTGTCGCTCTGCCAGTTCCCGGCGTCTTCAATGCACTTCCGCCGCCAGATGCCGCCCGTCCCGTTAAAGTTGATGAAGTACCCGGCCTTGTTTCTCACGCCCTGTTCCATCACGAAGTGTCCGTCCAGCGCAAGGGCCTGAGTGCGTGTAAGGAATGAGTAGTCGTGGTTCAGGTGTTCCCATCGCGTCTGAACCATTCCAACTTTTTCATCCGCGAAGTACGGAAGCGTTTGTAAAAGAAAATCGCGCCTCGGGATGAAATCTGCATCAAAGATCGCGACGAATTCTCCGCGGGCCTGGGCAAGTCCCGTTTTCAATGCGCCCGCCTTGAAGCCTGACCGGTCGGGCCGCCGGATATGCTTGATGTCAAATCCGAGGCTCCGAAACTTCTCCGCAGCTTTTTGTACCAATCCGACTGTTTCATCTGTGGAGTCGTCAAGGACCTGCACTTCAAGCTTCTCCTGTGGGTAATCGAGGTTACAGACCGCCTCGATGATGCGGTTGACAACATACAACTCATTGAAAATCGGGAGTTGTACCGTTACCACCGGTTTCTCTGTTAGTAAAGGTGTACGATTGAGGATCTTCCGCTGTTTCAGATAATGGAACACCATGACAAAGCCATGAGCCCCAAACGTGAAGAGTATGAGAAGGGAAATGAAATACAGATAAAGTACGAAATCGCTGTAGAAGGGGCTATCGGCGATTTCCTGACGAAAGAAAAATGCTAAGACCATAAGAGATTTACCATCCTGCGACTGTTTCGTTGAGTATGTCTTCGGTGAGTTTGCGGACTGCTTCTTGTATTCCTTCGTTGCGCTGCGTCAGCCCGCTGCCCGAAGGGTAATCCCCCCAGCTGCTGAAATCTCGTTCCCACACTTTCTTGCGAAGCTTCAAATCCTGAAATGTCATGCGCACGGTAACGGTAATGCGTCGCGTGGCGACCTGCTCTCCTGCCTGAACAACGCTTGGCGCGTCCTTCACGTCGGTGATGACGCCCTCAAGGATTGAATCGGCACTTCCACGGTCCGCCATTTCAAGCGAATTGTCATTCAGAAAACGCTGCACGAGCTGATTCGAAAACTGTTCCCTGAGGGCTGGGTCGCCATATCCGCTCTGGTCCTCCGCAATCGGGATTGCGATCGTCTTCAGGTGAGGCGGAACAGAGCCTCCTTTGAACGAATACGTGCAACCCGAAAGAATGCAGATTGCAGATTGTAAAATGTAGATTGAAAAAAAAAGAGACCTATCAGTTTTCGTCAGGGAGGTCGCGTTCTGCATTACTGCAAACCAAATTCCTTGATCTTCCTGTAAAGCGTTCTCTCACTAATGTTGAGTTCCCGTGCAGCAAGCCGCCTGTTGTTACGATTACGTTCGAGTGCATTCATGATCATCTTGCGCTCCATTTCATCAAGAGTGATTGAGCCGTTGCCGTTCGTGGGCTCCGTGTTGACGGCCAATGACGAATCCTGGTGCATGATTGGACGTTGCCGCAGCAGTTGCTTCACCTCTTCAATGTTTGCTTTGAGCTCAATGAGTGCGCGGTAGATAAGCTCGCGTTCGGCCTGGTCCGCTGTTCGGTTTACGATCATGGGCAGGTTGCGATCCGCAAGCGTTTCACGATGAAGGTATTTGCGTACGTCGTCCCCTGTAACCTTCCTTCCCTTTTCAAGAACGAGCATGCTTTCGATGACGTTGCGGAGCTCCCGCACATTGCCGGGCCAATCATAGTTCATCAACAGTTCAGTCGCGTCTTCACCGAAGCCCTGGAAGCGTAAATCGTTTTTGGAAGCGAAATCCTTTACAAAATTATCGACGAACAGCGGTATGTCTTCCTTCCTGTCGCGCAACGGAGGAACGTGAATGTTGACCGACCTCAGGCGAAAATACAGGTCTGGACGGAATCGTTTTTGCCGGACCTCATCATCGAGAACTTTGTTTGTTGCTGCGATTACCCGGACATCAGTCTTTCGGGGAGATGATGAACCCACACGGTTAAACTCTCCGTTCTCGAGAACACGCAACAGTTTTACCTGTGTTGCGAGCGGCATTTCCCCGATCTCGTCGAGGAGAATCGTGCTTTCATCTGCGATCTCAAAATACCCTTTCCGCGTTTCAACGGCGCTTGTGAATGACCCTTTTTCGTGGCCAAAAAGCTCGCTCTCGATAAGGCCTTCCGGAATGGCTCCGCAATTCACCGTCACCAAAGCCTTTTTGGCGCGACGGCTGGCGCTGTGGATTGCGCGCGCAATAACCTCTTTGCCAACGCCGCTTTCCCCGGTAATCAGGACGGTAATATCTGTTGGCGCAACCTGTTGGATGACGTCGACAATTTCCTGAATTTCCAGCGATTGGCCGATAATACCGTGTTGCTTCTTGAAACCCTCTCTGTCCATGCTCCTTTTCCTGTCTTCGCTAACGCGTCACCACGATAGATTCCAGCTTGAACTTCTTTCGAATCTCATCAGAAAAACGTGCTGCTTCTTCTTTCGTTTGGAACTCGCCAACCCACACTCGATGAATCTTCTTCCCGGCGGCCGTATGTGTGAAGATATTGGAAAGGTAGCCCTCCGTCTCAAACTTCGACCGAAGCTCTTCAGCGTTTTGGAAAGTGGAAAACGCCCCCACCTGTACGGTGAACTTCGATGTAAACTTCGGGACCGCACCCACAGGCTTCACTTCCACGGGCTGTTCCTGTACAATCGCCCTGGGCTCCTGCACAATCGCTTTTTCAGCCGCATAAGCGCTAAACGGGTAATCCTGTTTCAGTTGCGCGAGTTTCTGGTCGGCCGTTTTGTAAAGACCAACCGAATAGTAGTACTGATACAGCCTGTACAATGCATCGTCGGCCCACTCGTTCTTTGGGAAATTGTCCACGATGCTCTGGTAAGTCTTTGCGGCCTCGGCTCCGTCCGTGGTCAACACTCCCTGGAGATACAACACGCCGGGGTGGTTCTGGAAGTTGGTGATGAGCGTTGGCAATTCGGATTTTACCGTTTCGACCTGGCCACGTTCGATCATTTCCAGGCGGCGCTGGATGTCGGGTTCGTTGCCCGCCGACTGAGCATTCAACATGTGTGCTGCCACCAGGATGAACATTATCGTTCCTGCTGATTTCATTCTTTCCATCCTTTCGCGTCAACGATGAGAAATCTCAGTGCCGAAGAGTGTCGCCGAATTGGCTTTGTGAATGCTGATATCAACATATTCCCCAATGCAGGACCCGTTCTTGGGAAAAACGACCATCTTGTTGGTATCCGTTCGACCGCAATAATCGTCAGCAGATTTTTTGCTTGTGTCTTCGATTAGGACTTCGACCGTCTTGCCGACGAGTTCCGAGTTCTTCTTTAACGAAACCTCGCGTTGCATTTCAATGATTTCATTTAATCGTTCGGTCTTGATTTCCTCCGGGACGTCGTCGCCCATGTGCCACGCCTTGGTGTTTTCCCGGGGCGAATACTTAAACGTAAAGGCTCCGTCGTATCCAACTTCTCCGAGCAAATCGAGGGTCATCCTGTGATCGTCATCCGTTTCCGTTGGAAAACCAGCGATGATATCTGTTGAAAGACTCACGTGAGGGATGGCGCGCCTGATCCGGGCAACAAGGTTCAGATAATGGCCGGCTGTGTACGTGCGGTTCATGAGCTGCAAAATTCGGTCTGAGCCGGATTGGACCGGCAGATGAATGTAGTTGCAAATGTTCGCGTGGTCAGCGATGGTCTTAATCAGCTTGTCGGACATATCCTGGGGGTGTGACGTGGTAAAACGAACGCGCAATGTTCGTTCGATTCGTGCGACGCTTGCCAGAAGGTCGGCAAAATCAAAGGTCCCGTCGTGATATGAATTAACATTCTGGCCGAGGAGCGTTATCTCCTTAAAACCGCGACCAGCGAGGTGTTCAACTTCCTTGACAACGCCGGCAAGCGGCCTGCTGCGCTCACGGCCACGGGTAAACGGGACGACGCAGAACGTGCAGAATTTGTCGCAACCGCGCATCACCGAAACCCACGCGCTTATCCCGTCAGTACGCAGGGGGACAATGTCGTCGTAATTCTCTACACGGGAGAGGCGGACAGCAATTCCTCTTTCCCCCCGGAGGGCGTTTTCCACAAGGTCCGGTAATTTTCGGTACTCATCGGGCCCGACGATGAGGTCCACATGGCTTTCGGACTCCATGAGATCTTTCCTTAGGCGT
>Ga0114945_10002414_pt1 | contig 11005 bp, 7 predicted proteins | sample OV2TP3_FD_87194 | JGI IMG/M metagenome (GOLD analysis project Ga0114945, IMG submission 87194) | Hot spring microbial communities from Beatty, Nevada to study Microbial Dark Matter (Phase II) - OV2 TP3 | ecosystem: Environmental > Aquatic > Thermal springs > Hot (42-90C) | place: USA: Beatty... | reverse complement strand
ATAGACCTCGAGCGCGTCGTAGCTCGTCACCAGCGCCCCGGAATCGCCGTAAGGGCGCAGCCGCATGTCGACGCGGAACACGAACCCGTCCTCGGTGATCTCGGCGAGAGCCGCGATCACCCGGCGGCCGAGGCGATCGAAGTACTCGTGGTTGGTCAGGCTCTTGCGGCCGTCGGTTTCGCCTTCCTCGGGATAGACGAACACCAGGTCGACATCGGACGAGACGTTGAGCTCGCGGCTGCCAAGCTTGCCCATGCCTACGATCACCAGCTGCTGCGCGCGCCCGGCGTGCGAGCGCGGCGTGCCGAATTCGGCGCGCAGCCGTGCGTCGGCGTGATCGAGCGCGGCCTGGAGCGCAGCCTCGGCGAGGTCGCTCATCGTCGCGCACACCTCGTCGAGCCCGGCGAGCCCGGCGAGATCGCGCGCCATCACGCGCAGCATCACCCGCTGGCGCAGCCGGCGCAGGCGCCGCTTGAGAGCGGTTTCGTCGTCCTGCGCCGGGCCCGCGAGCGCTTGCGCCATCTGCGCGCGCGTGAACGGCGCCGGCGAGGCGATCTCGGCGGCGAGCTCGGGACGCGCCGCGAGCAGCCGCGCGGCATAGCGGGAAAACGCGATTTCCTGAATCAACTCCGGCATTTGCGGTTTAGAATGGCCGCCTGGACGGCACCTCCATGATGAAGCGTTTCTGGCGGACTCTCGAAGTCCTTGCCTGGGCGGCGTTTTTCGCGTTCGCCGCGATGGTGCTCGCGCTTCGCTACTGGCTGCTGCCCGATATCGAGCGTTACCGCGGCGAGATAGTCGCACGGGTCACGCAGACCGTGGGCCAGCCGGTGAAGATCGGCGGCATCCAGGCGGGCTGGCAGGGGCTGAGGCCGCAGATCAGCCTTTCCGACGTGCGCATCTACGATGCCGACGGGCGCGAAGCGCTGCGCCTTCCCGCCGTGGACAACGTGGTGTCGTGGCGCTCGCTCCTCTTCCGCGAACTGCGCCTGCATTCGCTCATCATAGAGGGACCGCGGCTCGCGGTGCGCCGCGACGCCGGCGGCGCGCTGTACGTCGCCGGCATGAAGCTCGGGAAAGGCGAGGAGGGCTTCAGCGACTGGATTCTCGGCCAGCGCGAAATCGAGATCCGCAGCGCCGAGGTCGAGTGGCGCGACGAAAAGCGCGCCGCGCCGCCGCTCGCGCTGGCCGGCTTGAACCTGCGCCTGCGCAACGCGGGCGCCGAGCATTCCCTGGGGCTGACGGCGCGGCCGCCGGCCTCCCTGGGCTCGAGCGTCGAGCTGCGCGCGAGGCTCGCCGGGCGCAGCGTCACCGACGCGCCGGGATGGAAGGGGCGCCTTTACGCCGAGCTCGGCACCACCGACCTCGCGGCGTGGCGCGCCTGGCTCGACTACCCGATCGACGTGCAGCACGGGCAGGGGGCGCTGCGCGTGTGGGCCACGCTCGAGAACGGGGAGCTGCGCGAGGCCACCGCCGACGTCGCGCTGACGCAGGTCGCAGCGCGGCTCGCCCGGAATCTTGCGCCGCTCGAGCTCGCCTCGGTGCAGGGCAGGCTGCACGCCCGCGTGCACGGCGCCCGCTACGAGCTGAGCGGCCGCGATCTGGCCCTCGCCGCGGCGCGCGGCCCGCGCATGCAGCCGACGGATTTCCAGCTGGCGTGGAAGGCCGCCGGCGAGGACGGCGGCGAGGACGGCGCGCTCAGCGCGCGGCTGATCGAGCTCGAGCCGCTCGCGCATCTCATCGAATCGCTGCCGGTGCCCGCGGAGCTGCGCAAGCTCGTCTCCGAGCTCGAGCCGCGCGGGCGGCTCGCGGACGCGAAGCTCGAATGGCACGGAACGCTCGCCGCTCCCCTGCGCTTCAGCGCCCGTGCGCGCTTCGCCGACCTGGGCATGCGGCCCTGGCACGGCGCGCCCGGCTTCGCGGGCCTGAGCGGCAGCATCGAGGCGACCGAGAGCAAGGGACGCCTGTACCTGCTGTCGCGCAACTCCGAGCTCAGCCTGCCGCAGGTTTTCCCGGATCCGCGCATCGCCTTCGACGCGCTCAGCGCGCAGGTCGAATGGGAGCGCGAAGGCGGCCGCGGCTTCAGCCTGCGCCTGTCGTCGGTGAACTTCGCCAACCCGGATCTCGCCGGCAGCGCCTTCGGCTCGTATTCCGCGAGCGGCGCCGGGCCCGGGAGGATCGATCTCTCGGCGAGCCTGGCGCGCGCCGAGGGCGGCCGCGCCGAAAAGTATCTTCCGCTGGGCGCCATCATGGGGCCGCAGACGCGCGACTGGCTCGCCTCGGCGATCCTCGCCGGGCAGGCGAGCGACGTGCACCTGCGGCTGCGCGGCGAGCTCGGCGAGTTTCCCTTCCCCGACCCGGCGACGGGGCAGTTCCAGGTCTCGGCGCGATTCAAGAAAGGCGTGCTGAACTACGGCGACGGCTGGCCGGGGATCCACGACATCGAGGGCGAGCTGCTGTTCGAGCGCGAAAAAATGGAAATCGTCGGGCGCAGCGCCAGCATCCTCGGCGCGAAGCTCGCCAACGTGCGCGTCAGCATCCCGAGCCTGACGCAGGCAAGCCCGCATCTGCTGGTCAGCGGCCAGGCCGAAGCCCCGACCAGCGAGTTCCTGAAGTACATCGAGTCCTCGCCGGTGCGCGGCATGACCGACGGCCTCACGGCGGCGATCGCGGCGTCGGGCCACGGCAAGCTGCGGCTGAAGCTCGACCTGCCGCTCGCCGAACGTGCCGCGACCAGGGTGGCGGGCGAATACGAATTCACGGGCAACCAGGTGACGCTGCATCCGCAGCTGCCGCCGATCGAGCGCGCCGGCGGCAAGCTGAGCTTCACCGAGTCGGGCTTTGCCGTGCACGACGTCAGGGGAAGGCTGTTCGGCGGCGCGGTCGCGATCAGCGGCGGCTCGCGCCCCGGAGGGGACATCGAGGTTCAGGCGAAAGGCGACGCCACGGTCACGGCGGCGGCGCTGCTCGCCGATCATCCGCTGCGGCGCTACCTGAGCGGCGGATCGTCCTACGCCGCGACGGTGAACGTGCGCGAGGGCCTGATACGCATCAGCTTCGAGTCGTCGCTGCGCGGGGTGACCAGCGCGCTGCCGCCGCCGCTCGAGAAGGCCGCAGCCGAGGCGCTGCCGCTGCGCGTGGACGTCATCCCGGTGGACGGCGGCGCGCGCGACCGCGTCTCGGTGTCTCTCGGCCGCCTCGCCGCCGCGGAGTTCCTGCGCCGCAAGCAGGGCGAAGCGATGCTGGTGCAGCGCGCCGCGGTGTGGCTCTCTCCGGTTGCGGGCGGGGCGATCCGCCTTCCCGAGCGGCCCGGAACGCTGATCTACGGGTCGCTTCCGGCGCTCGACCTGGACCGCTGGCTGCCGCTGTATTCGAGCGAGGACAGCGCTGCTGCGGCTGCGGCCTTCGAGCTCGACGTGGGAACCCTCGATGTCTACGGCAAGCGCTTGCGCAACGTCGCCCTCAAGGCGGGCGCCGATCCCTCGGGCTGGTCGGCGGCCGTGAACGCCGAGGAGCTGGCGGGCGATGTCTCCTACCGCCGGGAGGCCGGCGGGCAGCTGGTCGCGCGGCTTGCGCACTTCACGATGCCGGAGGATTACCCGGGCCCGAAGCTGCAGCAATCGAGCGAGCCCGCGGAGCTGCCGGCGATCGACCTGGTGGCGGAGCGCTTTACCTTGCGCGGCAAGCAACTCGGCCGCATCGAGGTGCTGGCGAGCCGCGCGGGCCAGGACTGGCGCATCGACAAGCTCGCCATGGTCAATCCCGACGCGGTATTGCGGGCGAAGGGCGCCTGGCGGGGCGGCGCGCCTTCGCGCAGCGCCATCGATTTCCAGCTGGAAACGAGCGACGCGGGCAAGTTCCTTGCGCGGGTCGGCTATCCCGATCTCGTGCTGGGCGGCAAGGCGCAGCTGCAGGGCGGGCTCACCTGGCATGGCGAGCCGGTGTCGCTCGATTTTGCGACGCTTTCCGGCCACCTGAAGCTGCGCGCCGACGACGGGCAATTCCTCGAAATCGAGCCCGGCATCGGCAAGCTGGTGTCGCTGATGAGCCTGCAGGCGCTGCCCAGGCGCATCGCCCTCGACTTTCGCGATGTGTTCTCGAAGGGCTTCCAGTTCGACCGCATCGACGCCGCCGCGCGCGTCGAGGCCGGCGTCATGGCGATCGACGAGTTCCGGATGCGCGGCTCGGCTGCGGAAGTGGACATGTCGGGGCAGGCCGACCTCGCGCGCGAAACCCAGGACCTGCGGGTGCGGGTGATCCCGAGCCTCGGCGACAGCGCCTCGACGGTCGTCGGCATCGTCAACCCGCTCGCCGGCGTGGCGGCGGCCATCGCGCAGCGCGTGCTGAAGAACCCTCTCGGCCAGATATTCGCCTACGACTACTCGGTGACCGGGAGCTGGAGCGATCCGAAGGTGGCGAAGCTCGCGGTCGAGGCTCCGCCGCCCATCCCGGAATCGGCGACGCCGTGACGAAGATCCGGGTTGCCGCGCTGCAGATGGTGTCGACGCCCGAGGTGGCGCCAAACCTCGAGGCCGCCGGCCGTCTCGTCGCCGCCGCCGCGGCCGCCGGGGCGCGCCTCGCCGCGCTGCCCGAGAACTTCTATCTCATCGGCGCGAGCGAGCGCGACAAGGTCGCCGTGCGGGAACCCGACGGCAAAGGGCCGATCCAAGAGTTTCTCCGTGAAACCGCGCAAAGGCACCGCATCTGGATCGTCGCCGGGACCGTTCCGATCTCGTGCCGGGACGAAACCAGGATACGCAGCGCCTGCCTGGTGCTCGACGACTCGGGAAGGCGCGTCGCGCGCTACGACAAGATGCATCTGTTCCGCTTCGAGCGGGGCGAGGAGCGCTACGACGAAGCGCGCACGCTCGAGGCGGGCGAGGCCGCCGTCGCGGTGGCGAGCCCTTTCGGGCGGCTGGCGCTGTCCGTTTGCTACGATGTGCGCTTTCCCGAGCTGTACCGCGGGCTCGGAAAATTCGACGTCATGTTCGTTCCCTCGGCGTTCACCGTCGCCACCGGCTCGGCCCACTGGGAGACGCTGCTGCGCGCGCGCGCCATCGAGAACCAGGCCTACGTCGTCGCGCCGGCGCAGGGCGGCGCGCACGCGAGCGGGCGGCGCACCTGGGGCCACAGCATGATCGTCGATCCGTGGGGCGAGGTGCTCGGGGTGCGCCCCGAAGGCGAAGGCGTGGTGCTCGCCGAGCTCGACCTCGAGCGCGTGCAGGAGATCCGCAGGAGATTCGCTTGATCCTCGACACCGCCCGGGAGACGCTGCTCGCGCCGTTCGACCTCGAGACCGGGAAGCTGGAGCGCGTCTTCGGCCTGCTCGGCGTGCGCCGCATCGATTATGCCGACCTCTATTTCCAGTACTCGCGCTACGAGGGCTGGAGCCTCGAGGAAGGCATCGTCAAGTCCGGCAGCTTCAACATCGAGCAGGGCGTCGGAGTGCGCGCCGTCGCCGGAGAAAAGACCGCCTTCGCCTACTCCGACGAGATCAGTTTCAACGCCCTGCAGGACGCGGCGAAAGCCACGCGGGCTATCGCTTCTTCAGGTGAATCCAAACGTGTGAAAGCCGGGCAACGCCGGCTGCCGACGCCCCTCTATCGCGAGGTCGATCCGGTGGCCTCGCTCGAATCGGCACAGAAGGTCGAGCTGCTGGAAAAGCTCGAGAGGAAATGCCGCGCGCTCGACCGGCGCATCACCCAGGTGATGGCGAGCCTCGGCGGCGAGTACGAAGTGGTGCTGATCGCGCGCGCCGACGGCACCATCGCCGCCGACGTGCGCCCGCTGGTGCGCCTCTCGGTGCAGGTGATCGCAGAGGCGAACGGCCGGCGCGAGACCGGCACCTCGGGAGGCGGCGGGCGCACCGACTACGCGCACTTCAGCGACGCGGTGCTCGACGCCTACGCGCGGCAGGCGGTGTCGCAGGCGCTGGTGAACCTCGAGGCGAGGCCCGCTCCGGCGGGAACGATGACGGTGGTGCTCGGCCCGGGCTGGCCCGGCGTGCTGCTGCACGAGGCCGTGGGGCACGGGCTCGAGGGGGATTTCAACCGCAAGGGCAGCTCGGCCTTCTCGGGGCGCCTCGGCCAGCGCGTCGCCGCTCCGGGCGTCACGGTCGTCGACGACGGCACGCTGCCGGGCCGCCGCGGCTCGCTGACCGTGGACGACGAAGGCAATCCGACCCAGCGCACCGTGCTGATCGAGGACGGCGTGCTGCGCGGCTACATGCAGGACAGCCTCAACGCCCGGCTGATGAAGCTGCCGCTGACGGGCAACGCGCGGCGCGAATCGTTCGCGCATCTCACCATGCCGCGCATGACCAACACCTACATGCTGGCCGGGCCGCACTATCCCGCCGAGATCATCGCCAGCGTGCAGAAAGGGATCTACGCGACCAACTTTGCCGGCGGCCAGGTCGACATCACCAACGGGAAGTTCGTGTTCTCGGCAGCCGAGGCCTACCTCATCGAGAACGGAAAAGTGACGCACCCCGTCAAGGGCGCGACGCTGATCGGCAACGGCCCGGACGTGCTCACGCGCGTGAGCATGATCGGCAACGACCTCGAGCTCGATCCGTGCATCGGCACCTGCGGCAAGGAAGGCCAGAGCGTGCCGGTCGGCGTCGGCCAGCCGACGCTCAAGATCGACGGCCTGACGGTGGGAGGTACCGCGTGACCGCGGTCGAAGAGATCGCCGCGCGCATCCCCGACGGCGCCTGCGTCGCGCTGCCGCCGGACTATTCGATGCCGGCGATGGCCGTGGTTCGCTTGTTGGTCCTGCAAAAGAGGAAAAATCTCAGGCTTCTGGGCGTGCCGGTGCTCGGGATGTGCGCCGATCTCCTGATCGGCGCCGGCTGCGTCGCCGAGGTCGAAACCAGCGCGGTGTCGCTCGGCGAAGCCGGCCTCGCGCCGCGCTTCACCGAGGCGGTGGAAAAAAGCGAGATCAGGGTGCGCGACGCCACCTGCCCCGCGATCCACACCGCGCTGCAGGCGACCGAGAAGGGCGTGCCGTTCATGCCTTTAAGGGGTGTCATAGGAAGCGATCTTGTCCGTGAACGGGGTGATTGGGTCGTGGTTGAAAACCCAATGAAAAAAATGGGGTCAGACCCCATTTTGCTGGTGCCGGCCATTTCCCCCGACGTGGCGCTGTTCCACGCGCGCTGGGCGGACGAAGCAGGCAACGTGTGGATCGGGCGCCGCCGGGAGCTCGCGACCATCGCGCACGCCGCGCGCGCGACTTACGTGACCTTCGAGGAAATGCGCGCGGGCGACATGCTCGAAGACGAGCTGCTCGCCCCTGGCGTGGTGTCAGCGGTCTACGTCACGGCGATCGCCCGCGCGCCGCACGGCGCCTGGCCGCTCGGCATCGCCGGCGTCTACGACATCGACGACGCGCATCTCGCGCATTACGCCAAGGCGGCAAGGACGCGCGAAGGCTTCCAGCGCTACCTGGACGAATTCGTTTGTACGCCAGAGAAGAACTCCTCGCCTGCGTCATCGCCCGCCTGATCGGCGATGCGCGGCACGTCGCGGTCGGGGCAGCTTCGCCGATTCCGGCCACAGGGGCGGTTCTTCTGAAGCAGAAAAACCCCGGGCTGCGACTCTCCTTCCTTCACAAGAGAAAAGGCAACCCCTTCACCGAGGGCTCGCGCGAGCTTTTCGACCTTGCCGGGCAGGGACGCATCGACGTCTTCTTCCTCGGCGGCGCGCAAATCGACGGCGAGGCCAGCATCAACCTGGTGCAGGCCGAAGGCCGCCGCTTTCCCGGGTCGTTCGGCTCCGCTTTCATGTACCCGGTCGTAAAGAAAGTGATCCTGTTCCGGGAGGAGCATTCCCGCCGAACGCTGGTTCCCCGGGTCGAGTTCGTCTCGGCGCGCGGCGATCCTGCGGCCCTGCTCACCGGCAAGGCGCTCTTTTCCTGGCAGAAGGCGAAGCGCCGCTTTCGCCTGCAAAGCGTCCACGAGGCCGGCGATGTGCGCGGCGATACCGGGTTCGACTACGACGCGCCCGGCGAGGTGCCGCTGACCCCGCGCCCGTCGGCCGAGGATCTCTCGCTGCTGCGCGGCCCGGTGGCGCAGGCCATCGCCGCCGACTATGCCGATTTCGCGAAACGCGTGTGGAGAATAAACTAGCCGTATGGCCTCCGTTCCCAAGCCCGTTTCTTCGTATGACAGAGCCGCGGAGGACGTCGGCAACATCGTGCACCTCGAGCATTTCAACTGCCTGGTCGACGACCAGCGCCTGGTGACGGCTTTCTATGTCGTCGGGCTCGGCGGCACGCGCGACCCGTACATCTTCACCGGCCTGGAGAACATCTGGATCAACTTCGGCCGCACGCAGATCCACATGCCGAGCCGCGGCGCGAAGCCCAGGCCCGAGGTGCTGCGCGGCACGGTCGGCCTGGTGGTTCCCGATCTCGAGCGCCTGCGCAAGAGCCTCGAGCACGCCGGGGCCGAGATGAAGCGCGCCGTGCCGGAGAAGACGACGAAGTTCTCCTGGCAGGACAAGGGCGAGAGCGTGGAAGCCACCTGTCCCTGGGGCAACCGCTTCCGCTGCCACGCGCCGTCGCCGGAGTTCGGCCGCACCGAGATCGGCATCGTCTACGTGGACTTCGACGTTCCGCCGGGGAGCGCGGACGGCATTGCGCGGTTCTACAAGGAAGTGATGAAAGCTCCTGCCGCGGCGGCCGGCGGACGAGCGACCGTGCGCGTGGGGCGCAGCCAGAAGCTGATGTTCACCGAGACCGCGAAGCCGCTTCCCGAGTACGACGGCCACCATATCCAGATCTACATCGCCGACTTCTCGAGCCCGTACGCGTGGCTCAGGAAGCGGGAGCTCATCACCATGGAGACCGACGCGCACGAGTGGCGCTTCCAGTGGATCACCGACCCGGACGACGGCAGGAAGCTCTTCCAGATCGAGCACGAGGTGCGCAGCATGAAGCACCCGCTCTTCGGTCGGCCGCTCGTCAACCGCAACCACGCCATCAGCAACACCACGTACGCCGCGGGGCACGACGCCTTCCGTGGGACATACTGAGAAGGCCCGCTTCTGGAACGAGTACGAGCGGCCGCATGCCGACCTGCGCGAGGCCGTGGAGCGCTTCGAGCGCGCCGGCGAGCTCGCGCGCATCCGCGGCGCCCACTGGAACCTCGAGATGGGGACGCTCGCCGAGATCGTTTACCGGAAGCCGAATCCGCCGGCGATCCTGTTCGAGGACATCCCCGGCTATCCGAAGGGCTATCGCGCCCTCTCGGGGGCGACCAACGGCACCAAGCGGCTCGCGATCACGCTCGGCTTTCCGGTGCCCTCGCATCCGCTCGACGTGGTGCGCGCCTACCGCGACCGCATGAAGGCGCACAAGCCCATCCCGCCGAGAGTAGTGAAGCAAGGTGCGGTTTTGGAAAACGTAATTTCGGGGAAGGAAATAAATGTCTTGAAATTTCCTGCCCCCCTGCTGCATGAACAGGACGGCGGGCGCTATCTCGGCACCGACGACCTGGTGATCATGCGCGACCCGGAGGAAAACTGGGTGAACTGCGGCACTTACCGCTCGATGGTGCAGGGGCCGGACCGGGTGGGGCTGTGGATCTCTCCGGGCAAGCACGGGCGCCAGATCCGCGAGAAGTACTTCAGGCGGGGCTTGCCCTGCCCGGTGCTGATCAGCTGCGGCCACGACCCGCTGCTGTTCCTCGCCGGCGGCAACGAGATCCGTTTCGGCCTCTCGGAATACGACTACGCCGCAGGGCACCGCGGCATGCCCTACGACGTGATCGAGAGCGAGCTGTACGGCCTGCCGATGCCGGCGCACGCCGAGATCGTGCTCGAAGGCGTGATGCATCCCGACGAGGCGCTGCCCGAGGGGCCGTTCGGCGAATTCACCGGCTACTACGCCGGCGGCCGCAGCCCGCAGCCGGTGGTGCGCGTCGAGCGCGTCTATCACCGCGACGACCCGATCCTCGCGCTCGCCTGCCCGATGGTTCCGCCTTCGGACTTCTCCTTCTCCAAGTGCGTGATGAAGGCGGGCATGATCTGGGACGAGGTCGAGCGCGCCGGGCTTTCCGGCGTGCGCGGCGTGTGGGTGCACGAGGCGGGCTGCGCGCGCATGTTCAACGTGATCTCGATCAGGCAGGCGTACGCCGGGCACGCGAAGCAGGCGGCGCTGCTCGCCGCGAGCTGCCAGTCGGGCTCCTACCTCGGCCGCTTCGTGGTGGTGGTCGACGAGGACGTCGATCCCACCAACTTGGAGGAAGTGATCTGGGCGATGTGCACGCGCTGCGACCCGGCCGAGGACATCGACTTCATCCGCCGCCACTGGAGCGGGCCGCTCGACCCGCGGCTGCCGAAGGGCGTTACCTGGAACTCGCGCGCGGTGATCGACGCCTGCCGGCCTTACGAGATGCTCGAGGACTTCCCGCCGGTGGTGAAAGCATCGAGCGAGCTGCGCGAGAAAGTGCGGCAAAAATTCCAGAGCCAGCTGAAGAAACAGTAGCGTCGAGCGCGTACCTGCCGCTGGGGAACGGCGCCTACCGGGCCACCGAGCTGACGCGAGGTCCCTGGCATCCGCACCACCAGCACGCCGGGCCGCCGATCGCGCTCGTCGCGCGCGAGGTCGAGCGCGCCGCGGCTGTGCTGGAGCTGACGCACCTCGCGCGGTTGACGGCCAGCCTGCTGCGGCCGGTTCCCATCGGCGAGCTGGCGGTAGAAGTCCGGGAAGAATATGTCGGGCGCAACGTCGGCCACTTCTCGGCGCGGCTCAGCGCCGGCGGCAAGGAAGTGGCCCGCATCAGCGCCCTTGCGCAGCGCGAAGCCGAGCCGGCGATTCCGTCCGGCCTTCCGGGGCACCCGCTGCCGATGGCGCCGCGCGCGGTCGACGAGTCGCCCGCGGCCAGGTTTCCATTCGACCCGAAGACCATCGGCTACCAGGACCTGATCGAAGCCCGCGTCGCTGCCGGCGAATTCTTCCGCGGTCCCAGCGCCATATGGTTCCGGATGCGCTATCCGCT
>Ga0114945_10002412_pt1 | contig 11009 bp, 10 predicted proteins | sample OV2TP3_FD_87194 | JGI IMG/M metagenome (GOLD analysis project Ga0114945, IMG submission 87194) | Hot spring microbial communities from Beatty, Nevada to study Microbial Dark Matter (Phase II) - OV2 TP3 | ecosystem: Environmental > Aquatic > Thermal springs > Hot (42-90C) | place: USA: Beatty... | reverse complement strand
GGCTTTCGCTTGTCGGTGGCGATCTCGTCGTGGAGGTAGGCCTTGGGGTTGCTCCAATCCCACAAGGTGATGACGACGTTTCGCTCCACGCCCTCGGGTCGTGTCGGCTTCGAGACGGGCAGCTCGCCGGCGGCGATCCGATCGGTCCAATCGCCGTACAACCCGTTGGCTTTGTTTGCGCCGAGCTGGTTGATGCGGGTGAGCATTGTGGTCATGGCTTGTCCGGACAGGATGCGCCGCGCCCACGCCTCCGAGGAAGATTTGAATTCGCCCAACTCTTTGGGAATCGTGCGCGTGGCCTTGTTGCCCATCTGGTGGCACGACATGCAGCCGAGGCTCTTTACGATGCTCAGCCACTGCCCCTGACTCTTTAGGGCCTCCGGTATGCCATTGCCCTTGGCGCCCGTGCCGGGAAACTCGCTCTTGTCCGGGATCTTGAGCATGGAATACCAGTAGATGGCCGGATAATATTCTGCCGCCGCAGCCGCGCTCGGCGCCAGCACCGCTTTCAGGTTGAGAATCTTGCCCGGCGTGGTTTTAACCTTCGGCGAATCGACGAGCCCATAGCCGCGCGCCCATACGTTGTAAGTCGCTTTCGGAAGATCGGGCAGCACGTAGCGCCCTTGATCGTCGGTGACCACGATCTTGGCGAACTTGGTGGGAAGGTCGGTCGTCTCCGCGATCACCCAGACGCCGGCTTCCGGCCCGTTCGCGCTCGTGACCACGCCGCCGATGTCGTCGCTGTCGATGCGCACCGCCGCGCCGGGTTTTTGTTGGCCACTCAGCCGGGCCGCCGAAGCGGCCAAAAACACGACGATGCCGATTGCCACCGTGCCTAAGTACAACAGTCTTGTCGTCTTCATGTCCCGCTCCTTTCGTAAACGCCACCTCTGGCGATCTCGGCATCGACGCTGGCCGCGACTGCGAGGAATGCAGACAGTATGGCTGGGATGAGAGACCGTTGGGCGTTCATTGTAACCTCCTTAGGTAAGCAACAAAAAGCCCGGCTGGAGAAACGCAGTCCGGGCTGATGTGATACGACCAAAGATGTAACCGGATTGACGAGTCCAGCTTGTTGTTAATGGGCCCCTATTGAAGGGGGTTACTAATACAGTGTGGCGCAAGCCGTCAAGGGAAAAATTCCGCGGTCTCGAAAACTAGCCTGTGTCCCCTTTTTCCTAAGTTGACACCCGACAATCTTATCAGATAGTCTCCGTTCAAAAAGGGAGTCGCGTGTCATCGGGTTGGTCGGGCCGGGGCGGACCGCAGGATGCGCGACTGGCTGCAGGACAACTTCCCAAGTGATGGTCGCCCTGCGGTGGGCGGATAAACTGCTCGCGAACCGCGTGAAGGAGGCGCTGCACATGCCAAAGATCAAAGGGCTGAGCCACGTGGTGCTCTACGTGAATGACCTGGACAAGATGGTGGCGTTCTACCGGGACGTTGTCGGGCTGGTTAAGTACCGTGAGCGCCCAGGGCGTATGGTGTTCATGACGCCTGATCCCGAGATCGACGACCACCAGCTCGCTCTGGCCAAGGGACGCAAGGGCGACGCCAAGATCATCGCGCACATCGCCTGGCGCGCAGAGACGCCGGCCGACGTCAAGGCGTTCTACGAACGGTTCAAGGCGGAGCGTGTCCCGATCGACCACTGCGTAAGCCACGCCTACGAGACGATGGGAAACACCGTCTCGTGCTATTTCCTTGACCCCGAGGGGAACTGCCTTGAGATCTACGCTCTGGTGGCGGAGCGCGACGAGGCGCGCACCAACCGGACCCTCGACCTCGACAAGAGCGTGGAGGAGATCATCGCCCAGGCAAGCGGGCTACCCCACCAAGCGCGATGAAATTAAGAATCAATACGGCTGTCGCCCAGAAGTGCAAAAAGGGATAACGCCAATTTCTCCGTACTCTACCGACAGCCATAACCTCCACTAAAAATGGGACTTATCCCCATCTCTAGGTTTTCTCCCGAAACTGCTTAAACAGCCAAAGGAGAGACTCTCATGTTTTCTCGAGAAGAGAATGAACTTCTAACCCGCGTGGGCGCCGGCACACCCATGGGGATGTTGATGCGCCGCTACTGGATCCCCGCGCTCCTGTCGGAGGAAATTCCGCTCCCGGATTGTCCTCCGGTGCGGGTGAGACTTCTGGGGGAGGATCTTGTCGCCTTCCGCGACAGCAATGGGAGAGTCGGTCTCTTGGACGAACACTGCTCCCACCGAGGCACCTCCCTCTTTTACGGACGCAATGAGGAGTGCGGTCTAAGGTGCATCTATCATGGCTGGAAATATGATGTCGAAGGCAATGTCTTGGACACGCCTGCCGAACTTCAGGACAGCGATTTCAAGAAAAAGATTCATCACACGGCTTATCCTTGTAGGGAAGTCGCGGGTATCGTTTTCACCTACATGGGGCCGCGAGAGAAGATGGCCCTGTTGCCCGCGTACGAGTGGGTGAGCCTTTCCGAGGAGCGAATGCATGTCGTCAAGTCCTACCTGGAGTGCAATTACCTTCAAGGGATAGAAGGAGATTTTGATTCATCCCATACCACCTTCCTGCATTGCAACGACTTGGGAGATCTTGCGCGGCTCAATCGAGACGGAGCCCCCAGGCTGGAGGCTGAGGAGACCGAGTACGGGATGAGAGCGATATCCATAAGACGATTAGGGGCGGACCGGAGTTACGTTCGGATCAGCCCTTTTATCATGCCGGCATTCAGCATCGTTCCGGGTCCCGCCACCCCTAAATTCGAAGAGAATGACAGCCGAGCTTTTCGCTTCTGGATTCCCATCGATGATACCAGTACCTGGTTCTACATCTTGACCATGCGGGATACTCCGTTCTCAAACGATGAAAGGGCGGGCGCGCGAAGCTGGGTCGATTCGCGATACCGGAGAATTCGTAATGCGGGCAATCACTATCTCCAGGATCGAGAGGTGCAAAAGACACGCAGTTACTCGGGCATCAAGGCCGTCATCCCCGCCGAACAGGATGGCTGCGCGACGGAGAGCATGGGGCCGATTTATGATCGAACTAAAGAGCACCTTGGTTACAGCGACAAAACGGTCATCGCCTTGCGCAGAGTTCTGCTGCAGGCGGCAAGGGCTGTCGAGGAGGGGCGGGAGCCTCCCCACATCATCCGAGACGCAGGACTTAATGATTTTTCTCGCCTGAGAGCCGTCAAGGGCGTCGTGCCGGCGAATGGCTCCTGGCGTGAGCTGCCGGACTTGGAAAAGGGGGCGCCATGAGCGACGAACTTCGTGTATCCCCGCATAACCCTCTCAGATTTGCCGCACCAAAGGGTTTTTTGTTTCGCACCATCGGGATGATCGCTCTCGTAACGACCCTGCTGCCAGTAGGTCCGCTTCCCGCATCGGCTCAATCTTCGCCCCCGGCTAAGTTGCAAAAGGTCGCCGCTCTTTATGGCGCAAGGAGCGGGGCCTCTTGGCCGATGTGGATGGCTAAAGACGGAGGTCATTACCGTAAGCACGGCCTTGATGTTGAGCTGGTGTTTGGCGTCCATCCGGCGCCCATCGCGGCGGTCATCAGCGGGAATGCGGTCATGACCTCCGCCGGCGCGGACCCGGCCCTGCTGTCGGCATCGAAAGATCCTTCATTGGTGCTCTTGGGAAGTTTCCTGAACAAAGGGAGCTTTGCCCTGCTGGCCGCCAAGAACATCAATCAGGTAAGTCAGCTTGCCGGAAAGCGCATCGGCGTGGGGCGGGTGGGGGATCCCCCCTATCATGTCACATTGAGCCTGCTCAGGAAGCACGGGATCAGTCCCAAGGACGTTCAGTGGGTGTCAGTGGGAGTGGATGCGGCCGCGCGCGCCGCGAGCCTTCATACCGGTCAGATTGACGCGACGCTCATCACGGCGCCTTCGTATTTTAGGCTCGAGGCCGCCGGATTCCCCGTGCTTGCGCTGCTCTCTGATCATGACGACATCTATGTTTCCACCTATTACCTTTTTCGCAGGGATACCGTGCTGACCAACCGGATGGTTGCCGAAGGTTTCATCAAGGCGCACGCCGAGGCGATCAAGCGCTTCTACGACGACAGGTCCTTTGCCATGCAGGTGATGATGAAATACGGGGGAGCCAAGGACAGGGAAGATGCCGGTCGGGTCTATAACCTGTTTGCGAAGAGCCGGATGTTCGAGTCGATACCCTACGTTCTCAAAGGCTCGGTGGAGGGGGTCATCGAGCGGCAGCGGCAGGATCAGCCCTACTTGAAAGATTTCGATTTCAGCAAGTCCATAGATAACAGCCTGGTCGACCGTCTCGTCAGGGAAGGTTTTTTCGAGCGGGTTTTCGGGCCGGGAATCAAAGGGGAACAGCAGAAGAAGCGGGCGCTCTCGTATGGCCGGTAGGATTTTTCTTGATTTGCCTCTCGCCTATTTTAAATCATTAGCACAAGCATCACCGTCAAGAGCAATGTCAGGCCTCTCCCTCCGCGGTGTGTGAAAACGCGGTGTAGCCCTCCGGAATGAGGCGGATGACTTCGTCTTTTTCCGGATCCCTGTTGACGCCGATGGGATCCTCGCCGTTTTGCACGGCGCGGATCTGATCCCGCAGCAGTTTTCGGAAGACAATGATGCCGCGGTCCGATTCGCCGAGGTGCTCCTTGGCGCGATCCGCTATGGGGCCTTGCGTCTCCCAAGCCATGTGGTCCTGGCTGGCAAAATCTTCCAGGTGAAACTCGCCCGCCTCGTTCCTGGTGCCGACAAACTCCGCCGGCGGATCCTCGGGCTGCTGCGGTATGCTGCCATCTTTGGTCGGACGGAACCTCAAATGGAAGATCTGCGTATGAGTGTCGTCGACGGGGGTGCGAAAATGCATGGCGTAACCCCAGCGCACAGGAACGAAGAGCAGGTTGGGGAAGATCAACGGGTGAGGAGCCTCGACAGGAAGGTCGTCACCGGCGAAGAATCTTTGCTTCTGGATCCCAGCCCAGGCAGGCTGGACCAACAACTCAAACTCCACCTTGTTCACCGGCTGATAGTGATATGTCGATTGATTGCTGCCGCCTCTCAGCCTAAGGGTGTGCGCATGGAGGTAATAGGTATGAAATGGGTCCACCGAGTTCTCCATCGCTTGCAGCCAGTTGCAACGCAAGATCTGACAGATCTCCACTCTTCTTAATCCATCTTGTCGCACGGCTAGATCCCATTTGGGGAGGATAGGTTTTTTCTCCGCAGGCCCCATGTAGGCGAACAGCAGCCCGGCCTGCTTCACCACAGGGTAGGCTGGATGCTGAATCTTTTCTTTGAATTCGACTTCCGGGCTTTCGAAGGGCTGCTCCACGCATTTGCCGCACGCGTCGTACTTCCATCCATGATAGGAGCAACGGATGCCGTCCTCTTCAACAAATCCGTAGTAGAGGGATGCCCCGCGGTGGGAGCAGTGCTCTCCGACGAGACCATAGGTTCCGCTTCGATCTCGGTACAGCACCAAATCTTCGCCCAGGACCCTAACTCTCTTCTTTGGCTTTTCGTCGCTGAGCTCCGATGCCGCCGCGACAACCTGCCAGTAGCGCCTCAGGAGTTGGCCTGCCGGAGTCCCGGGACCTACGCGCGCGAGCAACTCGTTTTCTTCTTGACTGAGCATGGGATCGGCTCCTTTATCCGCCTACGCAGAAGACCGCGGCCGCCCGGCCTTCGCAGCCGAAGCGGCCGCTTCGGCGGATTCCGCCGAAGAAATTAATGATACCATGGGCGTAAGCCCGTCTAGCTTCATCTCGATCAACGCCAGCTTGTTCTGTGGAAGGGTGTCAAAACCTTCTGTTTCCTTTTATCGTCATAGCAAAAAGTCGGCGGGGACCAGTCCGGGCTAAGATGCGGGATCGAAGATGTGACCGGATCAGAGGACCCAGACGAAGTCAGTTGCGCGTAAAATAGGGCAGGAGGGGCTTCGAAGTCAAGCCGCGGGGGAGGCGGCGCAGAAATCGATGCGTCAAACGCAAGGTATATGGCGGGTTGTTTCTTCACGGGCCTATTGCCAAAGATGGGTAAAGGTGATCTGATTCGGACCAAATCCTTAATTGTGAGGGAATTATGAAGACCCGGAACGCTCTAAAAGCACTTTCTGTGAGTGCCGTATTCCTTGCCCTCGCCGGCACAGCTCACGCAGCTCAGACCGCTAGTACCCCGCAGACCGCCAAGGCAACTTTTGCCGGGGGCTGTTTCTGGTCCGTGGAGCTGCTCTTCGACAAAGTCGAGGGTGTTCTTTCGACCGTCTCCGGCTACACCGGCGGTGCCAAAAAGAACCCGACCTACGAGGAGGTAGTCACAGGCAATACCGGCCACGCCGAATCGGTGCAGATCACCTATGATCCGAAAATAGTCAGCTACGAGAAACTGCTCGAAGTGTTCTGGCGCAATATCGATCCGCTCACGCCCGACGCGCAGTTCTGCGACGCGGGGAGCCAGTATCGCACGGCCATATTTTATCGTGATGAAATGGAGAAACGCCTCGCGGAAAAATCCAAGAAGGCTCTGCAAGGCCGCTTCAAACAACCCTTCGTGACCCAAATTGTCCCCGCCTCGCAGTTCTACCCGGCTGAGGACTATCACCAGGACTTCCACCTGAAAAACCCGCTCCGCTATCAGCTCTACCGCGCCGGCTGCGGCCGCGACCGGCGGCTCGCAGAGCTTTGGGGAACTGAAAAGAAGTAAAAAAGGGGCGATTGGGACTCGATCAGCCCACCACTGCCGCCCGCGCCAGCCGGCGCTTGCCCAACTGTCGGTCGATGAAGGCCTTAATCATCTCGATGGCACGGTCCGTCTGCGGACCCGGATTAATAATCCAGCGGTGCTCGCAGCCCAGGAACAACTCATAGTCGATCTCACCGCCGGCCTTCCGGTAGGTGGCCACAAACCTCTCTTGCACCGCGGGGAGCACGTTGTCGTCCAGCTCGCCCTGCAGGACGAACATCGGAGGTAGGGTCACGGGCCCGCCGCGCTCGAGGATGCGCTGCGGGTTGCCTTCGAAAATCGTCTCCCACGGGTTGAAGTAGGTCTCGCTGGCCTTGATCAAATTCTCGCGCCGCATTCTCTTTGCCTGCTCGTAGCGGGCGAAGGGGTCGCTGATCGGGGAACGGACAATGACATAGGCCAAGGTCGCGTCGAGGCTTCGACCTGAGCTCAGCCGAAGGTGGGGCGCCTCGGGCAGCGGAAGCACGCTGTAGCGCGGGTCGTGCGGGCGCATGGCGCACAGTTGAAGCTCGTGGCCGCCGCTCGAACTCCCCAGGGCGCCGACCGTCTCCGGGTCGCCGTTCCACTCGGAGGCTTTGGTTTTGAGCCACCGGACTCCATAGTTCACGTCCGCTACCGAGGCGGGGTAGGGGGCTTCATGGGCCCGGCGCAGGTCGATCGCCGCCACCAGGATGCCGCTCGTCGCAAGGCGCTCGTCCACCGGCGCGTTGGCCGTGCGATCCTGATCGTTCCACGCGCCGCCATGCAGGTCCAGGAGCACGGGGAACGGGCCCCGGGCCTGAGGTTGGTAGATGCGGGCCATCAGAGTCCGCGCTGGATCCCTTCGGTACTCGACGTCCCGGACCTTGATCTCGTACTGCTTCGATGGATCGTAGACAACTGCCATGTTCGTCCTCCTGTCAGTTTTTACTAACTCTCCAACAACTTCTTGAGCCTTGCGATGACCTCTGGGGGCTGAACCATAACTTCTTTGGCCGTTGCTTCCAGCTCTTCACCGCTCGTGGCCTCTATATCCCATTTCCTTTTCTTGGCCGCAGCCAATAACCCCGGGTCATTCATGGTCTTGGCAAAGGCCTCGCGTAAAATTTTGACCCGCTCCGCAGGCATTCCCGGAGGACCGATAAAGGGGCGCCCGAAACCGCCGGAGGAGAGCAACACTTTAGCGAGGCGCTTGATCGGATCTGGCGTCTTATAGGTGTCCATTTGCTCATAGATGGTTGGGACGTCGGACAACTTTGAATAACGCTTTGCCCCGCTTTGAACCAGGGCGCGAACGAAACCTGTCTTGATCCACGTGCGGGTAGGCTCGCGGCCCACATAAGCCGAAACGGTTCCGGCGCGGCAGTGGATTTCCCCTTTCTCCATCGCCAGGTTCATATCGCCACCGCCCCCGTAACCAAGTACCATATGAATTTTAATCCCGAGCGCCTCCTCAAGGAGCTTCGGTAAAAAATAAGCCAATCCGGCACGGCCCGTAGCCGCACACCTTGGCGGCTCCGGAGCCTTGCGAAGATCCTCCAAGCTCTTCTGGGGGAAGTCTGCACGCATAAACAAAACCTGATCGACCTGTTCCGGGGAGCCTATCCAGGAAAATTTCGGCCAGTCGAACTTGACTTCCTTTGCTCCTACAAGCTGATCGATGTAGATGGCCGGGTTGACCAGCCCGAGGGTCAAGCCGTCGGGTTTGGCGATGTTGTAGATATGGTTGGCTGCAATCACGGTCCCCGCACCTGGCATGTTTTGCACCACGATGTCCGGACTTCCCGGAATATTTCGGCTCAGGTGCGGCGCTATAAAGCGGCTCCAGTCGTCCATGGCCCCTCCGACCGAGGTCCCCACCACAAGCCTAATGGCCTTGCCCTTAAAAAATTCATGCGAGGTCGCATGCGCAATGCCGGAGAGCAGGGCAAACCCGAACAGGGAAAATGCGCAAAAAATGCTCTTTTTCATAAAAACCCTCCTCATCAGTTTCGTAGGTCGCGTCGGCAGCCCTTCGTTTGGAACAAGACCGAAAAGCCCGACCGGGGGAGACCCGGTCCGAGCGATGATGCGGGATCGAAGATCTGACCGGATCGGGAACCCAGCCCAAGTTAGTGTGGCGTAAAATAGGGCAAGTGAACTAAAAAGGCAACAGGCGTGAGCAATGGGTAAGGATATCCGCTCTCTTTTTTGGCTTGACACACCAAGCGGCGGCGAACTAGGCTCGGCAGCAAAGAACACTATACGGAGGGTTTCGCCATGGCAGAGCCATTAGAGAGCTTTAAGCGCTATATCGGCAAACGGGAAACGGCCACGGACGTGGTTACGGCTTCGGTTATGTTAAAATTCGCCGCCACGTTGGGGCTGGAAAATCCGCCAATGGAAAGGGGCGCTCCGATTCCTCCCGGATGGCACGGAGGTTTTTTCCCGCCGTCGCACCGCCCCGCGCAGATGCGAGCGGACGGGCAGGCGGCCGGCGGCGGCATTGTGCCGCCCATCCCTTTGCCGCGGCGCCGAATCGGCGGGACCCGTATAAGTTTTCATGAACCGCTGCGGATCGGCGACGAGATCACGCGGGTTACTGAAATCGCCGACATTCGCATCGATGATGCTCCGAACGGCGCCATGGCGACCGTGATCGAGCGCAACAGCATCTCGAACAGCCGCGGCCTGGCCGTCGTGGAAGAGCGCGATCTGGTTTTTCTCAGCGAGGCAAGGGCGGAAGCGGCACCCACAGCTCCGCCTGCGGTCCCCGCCCGGGCGACGTGGCGCCGCGAGATCGAGCCCAATCCGGCCCTCCTCTTCCGCTTTTCCGCGATCCGTTTCAACAGCCACCGCATCCACTACGACCGCGACTACGTCACCAAAGTCGAGCGGCTTCCCGGCCTGGTGGTACAGAGCTCGCTCGTGTCACAGTTGCTCATCGAGATGTGCCGCCGCGAGCTGCCGGCGCGCCAACTGGCATCCTTCGGTTTCAAAAGCGTGCGCCAGATTTACGATACCGGAAAGTTTACCATCGCCGGAGCGCCCGCCGCCGACGGCCGTGAGGCCCAACTCTGGGCGCTGGATGCGAACGGCAATCTTGCCATGACCGGCGCGGCAAAGTTCGCGCAGTGAGAATCAGCGGCGTAACCTTGGAGAACGAGTCGTCATGAGAAAAAGCCCGCAATCCGTTGGTGTTTCGCTCCTGCAACTCACCGCTGTCATCGGACTCCTATGGAGCTTGGCGGTAGCCGCCGATGCGCAAGAGAAGCGAACCAAAGCCAGAATATCCAATGCGGGCTTCACGATCACGGCCTTGCCGCTCTTAGCCGCCAGGGACTGGGCCATTTTTACCGCCAACGGCCTGGATATGGAGATTATTTTGATGGCCTCTTCGGTGGTGCCTGCGGCCCTGGTTCAGGGGGACATCGATTACCAGGCCGGGGTCGGCCCCGCGTCGGTCAACGCGACCTTGACCGGAGTGCCTACGAGAGCCATCTGGTTTTCATCCGACCGAATCTCTTACTGGCTGATGGCTAGACCACAATTCAAAACCCTCGAGAGCTTGAAGGGGAAAAAAGTGGGGATCAGCGGCTTGGGCGGCACGATCCACGTGGCCCTGTCCATGGCCCTCGAGAAAATGGGCGGCAACTCGAAAGACCACGTTTTGCTGTCGATCCCGGGACAGCAGGTACAGATCCTCTATTCGCTGGAATCAGGTTACGTCGACGGCGCGATGCTGTCGCCGCCGGTAACGCTCGCCGCGCAGAAGAAAGGCTTCAACAAGATTCTCGATGTCGGAGCCATGGTGGAGATGCCCGGCGGCGGCTTGACCGCTCTGGTGAAAACGATTCAGGAGCGCCCCGCAGAGACCAAGCGCGTGATTCGCTCCCTCCAACTCGCCAAGGACGAGATACGGAAATCGAAAGCGAAAACCGTCGATCTTATCGTGCGAGTCCTGAAAATGGACAAAGAAGCCGCGGCCGAGACCTACGATCAGTTTCTGACCACCCTAAGCCCGACCGGAATTCCCAGTCGAACGGGCATGGAAACTCTGGTCAGGGCGATCCAATCTCAAGGACGCCACGTCGGTCGCAAGGTTTCCTTCACCGACATTGCCGACGACCGGTTGGCGACCGACGTGGCAAAGGAGATGGGATATAAAATTCACTAAGTAACCTCATTTAAAAGGGCCACTGCTATGCCTGATTCTAGAAACCGGCAAGGAGAGATCTATGGCTTTCAACGATTTGCGTGAATTCATCGAAGCGGCGCGAGCCTTAAACGACGTCAAGGAGATCCATGGCGCCGACTGGGACTTGGAGATCGGAGC
>Ga0114945_10002411_pt1 | contig 11010 bp, 8 predicted proteins | sample OV2TP3_FD_87194 | JGI IMG/M metagenome (GOLD analysis project Ga0114945, IMG submission 87194) | Hot spring microbial communities from Beatty, Nevada to study Microbial Dark Matter (Phase II) - OV2 TP3 | ecosystem: Environmental > Aquatic > Thermal springs > Hot (42-90C) | place: USA: Beatty... | reverse complement strand
CGTACCCGGCGTGCTGACTGCATCTGAGGATGCCGCGAATTACAACTTCGCTGCCGACACGGTGTCCGGCTATGCCGTCAACACCATCGCCATCGAGCTGCCGATCGAGATGCTCACGGCCACCGGCCAGATTGAACCGGCCACGTCGCGATGGGCCACGATTGGCATGTGGGCGACTACTTCGCGCCAGCAGGTCACCATACGTCGTTCCCCACTGCCGGAAAAAGGAGAAGGCCGTTGGCGCCAGGTGCAGCGCATGGGTAACTCCCTGATCAACGAATTGATCATCGGTATCGGTTCGAAAGACCGCTTCAGCATGGATGAGCCAAAGAACGACGCGCAGTTCGCAGACTTCTTCCTTAACCCGCCGGTCGTGGGCATCATCGAAGCCCTCTACAGCGGGGCGCTGAAGGTGCCGGCGGCACCGCGCGTGGACCTGCTGCCGCTGGTCACTTACACGCCCGTCATCGCGCAAACCCAGATTCCGTCGGGCCCGATTGCGGATCTGCTGCGGCTGAACACCGGCGTTCCGGCCACGCCACAGGCGCAAGCCAGCCGCCTTGGGCTCATCGGTGGTGATCCGGCGGGCTACCCCAACGGCCGCCGCATCTTCGATGATGTGACGGACATTACGCTGCGCGTCGGCGTGGGCGGCGTGCTGGTGCCCGGCTTCGTCAGCCAGGCCAACGGCACGCTGGGGATCAACAACCGCCTCGGCGACGGCGTGAATGTGGATGACCAGCCCTACCACGCCTCCTTCCCCTATGTCGGTTCGGCCCCGGATGGACGCAACCGCCGGCACATTGATCCCAACGAAACCGGCTGCGGACCCACGGCCACGGACGTATGTGTGAAGAACTAACCAACCCCAACCCGTGGCCCCGGTTCGAGCCGGGGCCGCGGACGCAATCTTCCGAGGAGATGCCGACATGAAGAAGGTCCTGATGATTCTGGTTCTGGCAGCAAGTTCAGTTCACGGCCAGGGGATGAATGCCGCGACACCCGCGGAGCAAAAGATCAACTGGGCGCAAGCCACGTTGAAAAAGGATTCGGGCAACCTGCGCGCGCACAATGCCCTTGCCATGGCCCTCGCCCAGCGGGCGCGCGAGACGGCTGCCCCTTCGTTCTATGCGCAAGCGGAACTGGCCCTCGCAAAATCACTGGCGATCTCTCCCGAGAATTTTGAAGCTAGAAAAATCCGCACCTGGATTTTGCTCGGGAAACACGATTTCAACGCGGCGCTTGCGGAAGCCCGCGCGTTGAATCGTCTCGCGCCCGACGACGTGATGGTTTACGGCTTGCTCGTGGATGCACACCTGCACCTTGGCAACTACGAAGAAGCCGAAAAAGCGGCGCAGTGGATGCTGGATATTCGCCCGGGTAACGTTCCCGGCCTCACCCGCGGCGCACACCTGCGCGAGCTGTTCGGCGATATCGAAGGCGCGCTCGAGCTCATGCAGATGGCCTACGACCAGACACCGCAGAGTGAATCCGAAGAGTGTGCCTGGATCCTGACTCAAATGGCCCACCTCGAGCTCCTGCGCGGCGAGCGCGACCGGGCCGGAAAGCTGGCCGAGGAGGCGCTTCAGCGCTTCCCCGAGTATCACTACGCCCTCAAGCAGCTTGCCGAAGTCCGTGCCGCCGGGAAGCAATGGGGGCAGGCGGTGACTCTCTTGCAGCAGCGCTATCGGCTGGCGCCGCATCCGGAGAATCTGTTCGACGTTGCTGAGGCGCTGCATCGTGCCGGAAGGAGGAAGGAAGCCGCGGCCGTTTTCGGCGAGTTCGAGGCCAAAGCCCGTGCGGAGATGCTCAGCGTGGATAACGCTAACCGGGAGCTGGTCTTCTATTATGCCGATTACGCGAAGAAGCCGGCGGAGGCGCTTCAGATCGCCCGCCTGGAGTTCCAGCGGCGTCAGGACGTACACACCCGCGACGCCTATGCCTGGGCCCTGCATGCCAACCACGAGACCGCCGAAGCGAGGAAGCAGATACATGACGCTCTCGCGGTGGGGACGCGTGACCCACGAATCCAGGCGCACGCGCGGATGATCACGGCTGCGAACCCGGGGTCCTCCAGCGCCCGGCCTGCGGGCCTACGCTGACGCGAAGCAAGGCGCCACATCCATCACAGGAAGAGATTTTCGAGCGGGAGCACAGCGACGGGATTCGATCTGGTGAGGCCCCGCCTAAGACCTAGGGATGATGCGACCCTGGTGGAGGAGGTGATAACTGTTCACTCCGCTTTCTGCTTGACAAGAGACAGTAATGGAGTTATGAGTCTCTTTATATGTTGCTCTCCCGCTCCGCCGAGTACGCCATCCGCGCCATGACCTTCCTGGCGATGCAGCCTTCTGGAAAGCTAACGGGAGCCAAGGCCATCGCTGAATCCGAGGGCATCCCCATCCCATTCCTCTGGAAGATCCTACAGAACCTGGCACGGCGGCGGCTCATCCGTTCGTTCAAGGGGTTGCGCGGGGGCTATGAACTAGCCAGGCCGGCGGATGAGATCACACTACGAGCCGTAGTGGGTGCGACCGACGGGGAGGACGTGACCGGCGGCTGCGTGCTGGGGCTGGAAATCTGCAGCGAGGAGAATGCCTGCCCCCTGCACGACACCTGGAAACGCATCCGTGGTGAAATGGGCGCCATGATGGAGCAAAACACGCTGGCCGACCTGGCGCGGGTGGCCCGGCGCCGCACCAGGAAGAAAAGCGCTTGACTTTTGTCGCTAGTAATGGATAACTGTATCCAGTTATCTGTAATTATGACAGGAGAGCCCCCATGGACCTCGCAACTCAGGTCCTTCGCAGTGAGCACGACGCCATCTTGCGCATGCTCGATGTTGCCGACGAATCGGCGCGACGCCTCGACGCGGGCGAAAACGTGCTGCCCTCTGTTCTCAACGGACTACTCGAATTTCTGCGGCTGTTTGCCGACCGCTGCCATCATGGCAAAGAGGAAGACCTTCTCTTTCCCTTGCTCGAAAAGAAGGGTCTCCCGCGCCACGGTGGGCCGATTGGCGTGATGCTTCACGAGCACGACCTCGGGCGCAAGCTCATCGCCGAAATGGCAGCCGCCGCGGAAGCCTTCACGGCCGGCGACGCAACTGCCGGCGCGCGGTGGGCGCAGCCAGCCCGGCACTACTCCGCTCTGCTCCGTGAACATATCCAGAAGGAAAACAACATCCTCTTCGTCATGGCCGAACGAATGCTAAGCGACGCGGAACAACAGGAGCTGAAACGCTCGTTTGACAGAGTGGAAGTGGAGAAGATGGGCGCCGGCACGCATGAACGCTTGCACGCCCTGATGGACCAGTTGTGCACTACCATGGCCCGCTAGCCATGGAACACCCGTCCGTTGCCTGACCCAGCCCGAGTCGAAAGCAACGGCTGGACGCTGCTGAGACGTGAACGCAATTCCCGGATCGCCGCCGCGCCCGGGAGTCGCCGTTGGAAGTTGCAGGTCAAACACACACTCCTCCGCCGAATGGTGCGCCAGCGATCTCTCACCCAGCCGCTTCTTGGTGGGAAGGGCGTGACGCGCAGAACCTCCGCTACCTCGACACGAATTTTCCCTGTCGGGCAGCGTGCCCGGTTCACACCAATGCCGGCGGCTACGTCAGCCTGATCGCGCAGGGCCGGTATCGCGAAGCCTACTTGCTCGCTCGCCGTCCGAATCCACTTGCTTCCATTTGCGGCCGCATCTGCGCGCATCCGTGCGAGGCTGCGTGCCGTCGCGGACAACTCGACGCGCCGATCGCCATCCGCGCCATGAAGCGCTTTGTGAACGAACGCTACGGCGTCGAGAGCACGCTCAGCTTCGAAGAGATCCTGCGGGCAGTGGAGCGCCCGCGCCCGGCGACAACCAGGCCGAGCCGTGTGGCCATCATTGGCTCCGGGCCCGCCGGCCTCGCATGCGCACACGACCTCGCGCTGATGGGGCACAAGGCCACCATCTTCGACGCAGCCCCCGTCGCAGGCGGGATGATGCGTCTTGCCATTCCAGACTATCGGCTCCCGCGAGCCCTGCTCGACCGCGAAATCGAGTTCGTCAAGTTTCTTGGGGTCGAATTCCAACTCGGGGTCGAGATCGGCCGCGATATCAGGTTCCAGGAGCTGCGCGCGCAGTATCACGCCGTCTTTCTCGCCACCGGATGCCGCAAAGGGAAAGTCCTCAAACTGCCCGGCGGGGAGAAGAAAGGCGTGCTGACAGCCCTCGACTTTCTCGTCAATCTGAACCTCGGCGTTCCCCTCGACATTGGCGAGAGTGTGCTGGTCGTCGGCGGAGGCAATGTCGCATTCGACGTTGCGCGAAGTGCGCGCCGCTTTGGCGGCACCAGTGAGCCGGACGAAGAGCATCACAACCTGGCTGTGGATGCAGCGATTGCAGCGTCGCGCGTGCTGCGCCGCAAAGTCACGATGGTCTCGCTGGAAGCGCGCGAAGAGATGCCGGCGGACGCGGAGGAGATCGAGGAAGGCTCGGTGGAGGGCATCGCCCTCATTCACCGCCGCGGCCCGAAAGCGATTCTCGGCAATGGCCGCGTCACCGGCTTGCAGACCGTCGATGTCTCCCGGGTGTTCGACGAAAACGGCAAGTTCTCTCCGCAATTTGTGGACGGCTCGGAAAAAGAAATCCCGTGCGACACGGTGATCCTGGCCATCGGGCAGATTGCGGACCTGTCGTTTCTCGGGGCTGATCACGGACTGAAAACCACGCCGCAGCAGACCGTAGTGACAGACCCGCAAACCCTGGAAACCTCCGTCGCCGGCATCTATGCAGGCGGGGATGTTGCGTTCGGCCCGCGCATTATTATCTCGGCCGTCGGTGACGGGCGCCGGGCTGCAAAATCGATCGATACCTTCCTCACCGGGCGCAGCGATGCGCCACCGGAGTATGTCGTTCGCGTATTTCCCACCTTCGGCTACGACCATCCCTTTGCCCGCGGGGACTACGAAACCATCTCTCGCCGCCGCGTTCCGGTGCTGCCCATCGAGCGGCGCCAGCCCCGCGAAGAAGTCGAGATGTGCCTGGACGAACGCGAGGCTCGCACGGAAGGCGCGCGCTGCCTGCACTGCTGGGTCAATACCATTTTCGATTCCTCCCGCGTGCAGGGCACAGAGTGCATCCAGTGCGGCGGCTGTGTGGACGTTTGCCCGGAAGAGTGCATTGACCTGCAGTCCCTGACGAAGATCGCAGCGCAGAGTAACGATGCACTCGCGTTGCTGCCGAATGGCGAGCCGGCCACGGTGTTCACGCGCAATGGAGCGGCTCTCATCAAAGACGAAACAAAGTGTATTCGCTGCGGCCTGTGCGCGCGCCGCTGTCCGTCGAGCGTCATCACCATGCAGGCTTTTTACCGGGCCGACGAAGCGCACCTGATGGCGTTGGCCGACCGGGTCTTGTAGCAATGGAATCGGGAGAAACGAAATGCCGTTAGTCGACGATCTGAAAATGCCGATGGAGGAAGGCGAGGAGACGCGCCGCGAGTTCCTGGCCCTGCTCGGCACCGGAGCAATCGCCGTGGCCGCGCTCGGAACCGCGATCACCGCCGTGCGATTCCTGTGGCCCGAAGTGCTCTTCGAGGAGGAGCGGCGCTTTCGCATCGGCAGGCCCGAGGATATTTCTGTGGGCACACTGGTTTCTTTGCCACAGCAAAAGGTCTACATCATGCACGCCGCCGGCGGCTTCTTTGCCATGAGCGCCACGTGCACTCATCTGGGCTGCCTGACACAGTATGAAAAAGAAAACAACCGCATCTTCTGCCCATGTCACGGCAGCCGCTTCGATACGACTGGGAAAGTCACCGACGGGCCTGCGCCGAGGCCGCTGCCGCGGCTCGAACTAGTGGTGGAAGACGGGCAACTCGTTGTGGACGTGAGCAAGCCCGTCGCCGCCGACGTTGTGTTGAGGGTCTGAACTATGTCTCGCCCGCAAACAACTACGAAGACCGAGACTCGAGCGCGCCGGATAGCCAGCGTGCTGATGCGCAATCGTGTTTTCCGCTCCATCTTCCGGCATGGATTTGCAGACACAAATCGCAATCGCTCCCTTTCTGTCTTCAGCAACATCCTTCTGCACATTCATCCGGTGAAGGTCAACGTGCGTGCCATCCGCTTTACGCGCACGTTCTATCTGGGAGGCATGGCATCTGCCACGTTCGGCATCCTGATTGTGACCGGAATCTTCCTGATGTTCTATTACCACCCCTCGGTGCCCCGCGCTTACGAAGACATGAAAGACCTCGAGTTCGTGGTGTACATGGGCCTGTTCCTGCGCAACCTCCACCGCTGGGGCGCGCACGCCATGGTGGCGCTGGTGCTGCTGCACATGGTGCGTGTGTTTTTTGCCGGGGCGTACCGCCCGCCGCGCGAATTCAACTGGGTCATCGGGGTTCTGCTTCTGCTGGTGACGATCCTACTTTCTTACACCGGTTATTTGCTCCCGTGGGATCAGCTCGCCTATTGGGGCGTGACGGTAGGCACCAACATGGCGGACTCCATGCCCTGGATCGGCCAGCACATCAAGTTCCTGCTGCTGGGCGGGCGCGAGGTAAACGAAAACGCACTGCTGCGCTTTTATGTTTTGCATTGCGTGGTCCTGCCATTTGTCGCGGTGCTTCTGCTTTCCATTCACATCTGGCGCGTCCGCAAAGATGGCGGAGTCTACCTCGGCGAAGCGGGGGACACCGCGCAGGAACCGGATTTTGGGCTGGAGGGACATGCAGACACGGCGCCGCCGCCGGCCGGCGCGGCTTGGAAGAATTCGGAGACGGATGCATGAGTCAGCAACCTCCACGCTTTGTCCTTGAAGGCGGCGAAAACGCCAAGCAGACACCGGTGCGGCTCGTCGTGGTGCAGGGGGACCGCCGTCCGCCGGTCGACGCTGCGGACGAGCCGGAAGTGATGTCCATGCCGCACCTGTTTCTGCGCGAGGGCATCGTGCTGGTGAGCATTTCTCTGGTGCTGGTGCTGCTTGCAATTTTCGTGGATGCCCCGCTGGAGGAAATCGCCAATCCGCAGAAGACGCCGAACCCCGCCAAGGCTCCATGGTATTTCCTCGGCCTGCAGGAATTGCTGCACTACTATCCGCCGATTTTTTCCGGCGTGCTGTTGCCCGGGCTGGTGGTGCTTTCGCTGGTGGTTATTCCGTATTTCAACGTCAACCTCAAGCGCGAAGCCTTCTGGCGCACCGATACGCAGCGGAAGATGGCCTGGCTGTGGGGTGTTGTGGCTGTCCTCTCGGGCTTGTTCCTGTTTACCGGCGCGCATCCGGTGTGGCCGATTGTGGTGCCTTTGTGGCTGGTCGCTCTGCTGATGACGCTGCCGGCACTCGTACATCGTGAATCGGGGTGGATCCACTGGCTCGGCAACCGCAGCCTCGCCTTCTGGATTTTTCTCTGGTTTCTGCTCGCGAGCACGGCGCTCACTGTGATTGGAACCCTGTTCCGCGGGCCCGGCTGGCAATACACGCTGCCGTGGAGAGACGGGATCTTCTGACATGGCGCAAATCACTTTTCGTCCTGAAGACTTCAAGCCCGGCCGGCTGACTCGGGTGTTTGCCGTGTTGAGCCTGGTGTTTGCGGCCGTGCTTGCCTCGGCGCCGTTGCGGCCATTCTTTTCGGAGTGGCGCGACACCCAGAAGCGCTACAACGACCTGGCCGCGCAATCCGGCACGCCGCAGGTGCCGCTGGGAATCAAACAAACCTGGAAGCCGAAGCTGGAGGTCACGGACCGTTGCATCAGTTGCCATCTGGGAATGGGCGCGGCCACACCGATTGCCAGCGACAAACTCTTCCGCTCTCATCCGCCCATCCCGCATGACCCTAAGGAATTCGGCTGTACGGTCTGTCACGGCGGGCAAGGCCGCGCGACTACGAAGGACGCCGCGCACGGTTTTGTCTCCTTTTGGGACGAGCAGATGCTCGACGTGCGCCACCAATCAGCGGGCTGCGGCGCGTGCCACACCTCTGTGCCCGTTACATCTCGTGCAGGGCTCAACCGGGGTGGCCAGCTCGTGGAGAGCCTCGATTGCCTCAGTTGTCATCAGATGGATGGCCGCGGGCGGGGCGATGCGCCGAATCTCTCCACCATCGGACTGAAGGGGTATCGCGCAGACTGGCACGCGGTTCACCTGACGAAGCGAGCGGAAGACAAGACCGGCGCGTGGCAATCGAACTACGGCGAGATTGACGCCGCAGACCTGCAACGGATTGACGCGTTCCTCAAAACGCGCGTCGGTGCGCCGCGCATTGTTGAAGCGCAGGCTCTAGCCTATGAACGCGGCTGTCTCGGCTGTCACAAAATCCAAGGAAGAGGCGGTGATGACGGCCCCGCGCTCGATGAAGCGGGGCGCAAGCCCGTAGGCGGTCTGGACTTCAAAGGCGTGCCCGGCGAACGCACTCTGGTGAATTACATGGAGCGCCATCTGCTGGATCCGGCCGGTGTTGTGCCCGGCAGCCAGATGCCGGCAATGGCTGTGAATCACGAAGAAGCAGACCTGCTTACATCTTACGTACTCTTCCTGCGCTGCCGAGAGTTGCCCGCGGAATTCACGCCGAAGGAACGGCTCAAGCAGTCGCTGCTGGGTGAGAAACCTGCGCCTGCGACCGGCTTACAACTCTTTGGTGCCTACTGCGCGGGATGCCACGCGCCAAATGGCGAGGGCCGCAACTACGGCTCAATTCAAGTGCGCTTTCCGCGGATTGGAGCACCCGACTTCCTCGACCTCGCCAGCGCGCAATTCATCGAAAGCACCATTCAAACCGGCCGGCCAGGACGCAAGATGCCCGCGCTCGGCGCGCCGGGCGCAAGCCTGAGCCCGGAAGAAACAAAAGCTATTGCCGCTCATCTGAAGAGTTTTGTCGTCGCTCCCGGCTGGGCAGAGGTGGAGCGCGCCACATCGGATCGCGCCCTGGGTGAGCGCACGTATCGTGCGGATTGCGCCGCTTGCCACGGCGATCAAGGGGAAGGAACGTTGCTCGGCTCTCCGCTTGCCACTCCCGATGCCCGCGCGCGGCGCCGCGATGCGGTTCACAAGGCGCTCGCAGATGGCGTGCCGGGCACGGCCATGCCCAGATACACGGGTTACGACTCGGCCACGTACAAGTCGGTGGCCGACTACGTGGCCACGCTTTCAACAGTGCCGGGCTCACGCACGGCTTGGCGAATAGGATCTGGAACCCCAACGAACGGCGCCTCACTCTTTGCTCGGCATTGTGCGGGGTGTCACGGCGGCAGCGCGGAAGGCAAGCTCGGCCCGGCCCTTGCCAACTCCGGCTTCCAAAAAGCAGCCACCAGCGAATTCATCGCAGCAACCATCGTTCGCGGCCGGTCTGGCACGCCCATGCCCGCCTTCGGCCGTGACAGCGTTAGCTATCCCAAGTTGGCCCCGCAGGAAGTGCTGGACCTGGCAGCCTTCGTTCGCGGGTTGGGCGCAAATCCGGATGCGAAGACAGCAGAAAAGCCGGCCAAACAGAATTGAAGACCAAGGAGTGCCTCATGGATCGCAGGAAGTTCCTTCATGCAGCATCCGCAATCGGATTCGGAGCGCTGGTAAACGGCGCCACCCGGGCCTGGGGCCTGGAGGGCAGCAACAATCCGCTCGCCCACTACCCCAACCGCGACTGGGAAAAAGTGTACCGGGATTTGTTCAAGGTGGACGGCACATTCACGTTCCTCTGCGCGCCGAACGACACGCACAACTGCCTGCTGAAAGCGCATGTGCGCAACGGCGTGGTCACGCGCATCGGGCCCACGATGGGCTACGGGCTTGCCACCGACCTTCAGGGCAATCAGACCTCGCACCGTTGGGATCCGCGCTGCTGCCAGAAGGGGCTCGCGCTTACCCGCCGTTTCTACGGGGACCGCCGTGTGCGCTACCCGATGATCCGCAAAGGATTCAAGGAATGGGTGGACAAAGGCTTCCCACGCGATGCCAGCGGAAAACCCCCTGCGAAATATTTCCGCCGTGGATGGGATGGATGGGAAAAGCTCACTTGGGATCAGGCCAGTGATTACGTCGCGCGTGTCCTGGAGAACATTGCACGCACCTATTCAGGCGCGGACGGAGCAAAGAAGCTCGAAGCACAGCACTACGAACCCGAATCCATCGCCGCCATGAAAGGAGCGGGAACGCAGGTGTTGAAGTTCCGCGGCGGCATGCCGCTGCTGGGCGTCACGCGCGTGATGGCCATGTACCGCATGGCCGGCGTGGTGGCGCTTCTCGATTCGAAGATTCGCGGCGTCGGACCGGACAAGGCGCTGGGCGGTCGTGGCTGGGACAACTACTCCTGGCACACCGATCTGCCCCCGGGCCATACCATGGTGACCGGCACGCAAACCGTGGAGTTCGATTTGCACTCCACCGAGCAGGCCAAGCTCCTGCTCGTCTGGGGCATGAACTGGATCGCGACCAAGATGCCGGACTCGCATTGGCTTACGGAAGCGCGCATCAAGGGCACCAAAGTTGTAGTCATCGCCTGCGAATACAGCGCCACGGCAAACAAAGGCGACGAGGTGATCATTGTTCGCCCCGGCACTACCCCCGCGCTGGCGCTTGGCCTGTGCCACGTGCTGATTCGCGAAAAGCTTTTCGACGAGAAGTTCGTCAAGCGCTTCACGGACCTGCCGCTGCTGGTGCGCATGGATACCTTGAAGCTGCTGCGGGCCCGCGACCTCGATGCTTCTCAGCCGCTGGCGAAACTCACCAACTTTACTGCCGTCCTTCCGCCCGGCCAGACAGCGCCGCCGCCCGGCGTGCAGCAGCAACAGTACATTCCCGCCGCGCTGCGCGAGCAGTGGGGCGACGCAGTGGTTTGGGACGCTACCAAGAACGCGCCGGTCACCCTGACGCGCGACATGGTGGGCGACTACTTCGACCGGGCGAAAATCAATCCCGCCCTCGAAGGGACGTTTGAAGTCACGCTTGCTGATGGCAGAAAAGTGAAGTGCCGTCCGTCCTTCGATCTGGTCAAGCAGTACATCTTCGACAATTTCTCGCCGGCGGCCACTG